>JAABUO010000610.1_pt1 | contig 62341 bp, 65 predicted proteins | sample 5559291 | NCBI WGS metagenome assembly JAABUO01 (sample SAMN10711878, study PRJNA513372) | rock metagenome | isolation source: Antarctica rocks | place: Antarctica: Victoria Land, Finger Mt sud | reverse complement strand
GTCTGCCCTTCTTGCTTTGTGTCTGCCCTATCTTATGCTCGGCCTCTGAAGCAAAGAAGGGCAGACACGGGGGTCTGCCCCTACGGGTTTGGAGAGCGTGGCTCTAACTCAGCGTATTGATGGCGCGGGCGGCGAGAACGGCGATGACGGTCAGCGAGATTGTCGCCTGGACCATCATCAGCAGCTTGGCCCAGCGCGACAAAACCGCCGTGTCGGCAGGCGACAGCGCGGTGCTGGTGTTGAACGCGAGAAACACGTAATCCACGAAGCTTGGAGACCACGTCGCCTGCCCGCATTCCGCAAGCTGATGGCTGCTCATGGTCATCTGCGGGAACAAAAACGAGTCGGACGAATAACTGGCAGCGTTGTCGCGCTGATGCGGCCCGCCGGCGTCCAGGTGCCAGTACCAGAGGGCAAATACCAGCACATTGGTAAACCAGAGCGCCCCGGCGGAAATCAGCAGCCGCACCGGCGACAGCGTGTTCGCGCCGACATGCGGCTCCAGCAGCGAGTGGACCAGCTTGATCAGCGAGGCGACAAGAAAGAAGGTCTCGATGCCCGCAACGCCCAGCCCCAGCACCCGGTTTACCATATGATGGCCTCGCAGGCGCGACAGGGTTGTCGGAACCAGCAGAACCGCGATAATCACGACCGGCAGCCAGCGCGGGCCGAATGACAGGTACTTGGGCAGAACCGCAAACAGCCCCGCTCCTCCCAGCAGCCCAATCACCGCCGGCCAGCGCGGCTCATTATCGTCTTGGCCCTTGCTTTGCACTGCCTGCGGGCCGGTTTCCGGCGTTTGCGTTTTTGGAAGCATGGAAAGTTCTCCGAAGATTGTGTGCGAATAGTTATGTGTGATGAAGCTGGCCGTAGAGTGTGTACGCGCCGAAGATGAGGCCAATCGCGATGACGAAGCGGCGGACATTGGCCTGCCCGACACGCTTTGCCAGCCCCGCGCCGCCATAGCCGCCTAAAATCGCCATTACCATCATCAAAAGCGCCAGCGGCCAGTCCACCCGCTTGTAGAAAATAAATGTCAGCGCCCCGACACCGTTGATGCAGACCGCCGCGAAGTTCTTCAGCCCGTTCATGCGGTGGATATTGGTCTGCCCCAGAAACCCCAGCACAGCCAGCATGATAATCCCGATCCCCGCTCCAAAGAAGCCGCCATAGATCGCCACAAAGAATTGGAACACCATGCCGCCAATTCCCAGCGGACGCGGCGCGGCCGTCTCTTCGGCGTCCGACCCGCGCCCGATCCAGCGGCGCACGGGGTCCTGGATGAGAAACAAAAACGTCGCGCCGAAAATCAGCCAGGGAACCAGGCGGCTGAACACGGCGGAGCTGACATGGGTCGCCAGATACGCGCCGAACGCCCCGCCCAGCAGGCTCGGCACGGCCATTTCCCAGAGGCTGCGCTTCTGCCCGGCGACTTCGCCGCGAAAGCCCCAAAACGCGCTGAGCGACCCCGGCACCAGCGCCACGGTACTGGTGCCGTTTGCGATCAGCGGCCCATTCGGGACATTCCCCAGCACGGACAGCAGCACCGGAAACGTCAGCAGCGTTCCTCCCCCGGCCACAGAGTTAATCGCACCGGCAGCCAAAGCCGCCAGCAGAAGAAGCGCGAGATGCAGCGGCGACACGGCAAGATGGAAAGGCATAGAATTAGTTCAGGGAACTACCCCGGCGCAAGCGCCGACCCTCCCTAAAGGGAAGGTAAAGAGTTTCGGACAAGGTCAGAGCCTTCATTTCTAGGCTTTACCTCCTCACCTTCCCTTTAGGGAGGGTCGGCGCTTGCGCCGGGGTGGGTTCTACTCTCCCTCAGACCCGCTGGTGCCTTCGGCGTCATACGGCGTCCCGCCTTCTTTGGGGCCGGGCCGGTCGTCGTTCTCGGCGCTGTCCGCGATACTTGGGTCACGGCTGCCGGCAAGCTGGCCGGGGTCGCCGGACTCATCCGACTCGCTGGCGTCCAGCCCGCCGAACATGGCGGGGTCGCTCTGGGCGCTTTCCGTCGGGCTGGTGTCCGGGAACGCCGTGTCCAGTGCGCCGGGCGGCGGGGCTGGGCCGTCTTCGTAGATCTTGAGCGGCTCCTGTTCTCCGGCGATCTCGGCATCGGCGGAGTCGTCGCCAATCGTGTTGGGGGCCATCGGGTCGGTTCGGCTTTCCATTAGTAATTTTCCTTGAGCGTATCTTGGGTTGAAGTCTCTGCTCAGTGTTTACCCGATTTTCATGGCTTTCACAATCGCGCCGGGTTTGGCATTTCGGCAAAGCGCGGTATTTTAACGAAAACGGAGGAACACGCAATGCCCGACGAAGTAATCCATATTCCACATCAGGACGAACAAACGCAAGAGGAAACAGCGGAAGAGCGAGTGCCGGGCCTGGGCGAGACGGCGATCCTGCCGGGCGGCGGCATTACCGAAGGCGACGCCGTGCCGGAGATGCCGCCCGGCAGCGATAGGACCGACTACCGAGGCGGCGGGCTGGACGCGAGTGACACAGCCCAGCCGACCAGCACCGCCGACACGACCGGCGACCGTGCCACCGGCCTGACAGGCCTGCGGGGCGGATGACAGCCGATTTGAGGCCGTTCAATTTGACCCAAACTACTGTATAATAAGCCTATCCGACAAGTATGCTTATCAAACGAATGGGAGCTTTGAGTTGAAGACCTTGCACCGGCAATTGAAGACAATGCACTGGAACGGCGCTGCTTTTCTGAGCGTTCTTTTCTGCGGCTGCGTGGCGTTCAGCCCGGCCCATGCCGCGCCCCGGCAAAGCAGCCCCGGCATTGTCGTCTGCGAGCCGGTGGCGGCTCAGGCTTCCGACGCAGACTTCGGGACCGGATGCGCGTTGTGGCTCCAGTTCACCGTGGGCGGGCAGCCGCAGTTCGGCAAAACGCCGCTCTGGGAGACCCTGAGCCGCGCGGCCTCCGAGCTGCATCGGTTCGACCTGCGGCTTTCGCCGGCGCAGGCGGTTTCGCTGGCGTCCAGCACAGGTACGACTTACGCCGTCGTCGGCACATTGAACGGCTCCGGGCCGCATCTCAATTTGACGTATCGCCTGCTTCAAGTGCCGTCCGGCGCTGCCTTCGGAGCGCCAATCGCGCTGACCGGAACACGGGCGCAGATTGACGCCAAACTGCCGCTTCTGGCCCGGACACTGGCAGTGCGCTTGGGCGCAAAATCTCTCGACATTCCCGCGTCCACGCAGCTTTCCGCGGGCGACATGCAGGCACTGGGCAAGGCGCACCAGAGCCGTCTGGACCCCCATGCCGGCCTCACCGCCGGGCAGGGGAAGGCGCTGACGACGCTTGCCGCCCGCAGCCCGCTGGCGGGTCTGCTGTGCCTGAGCCTGAACATCTACAGCACGCATACTGCGCGGAACGCCGCCGCAAGCACACTGCTGGCGCAGGCCGGCGGCAATCCGCTCGTCTGGAGCGAAGTCGCAGGCAATGACCCCCTGGCGCTGCTGTCCCGCAACGCCCCGCTTGTTGGGCTGGCCGCGCGTTATCCCGATTCCTACGCGCTGGCGGCGGCGCAGGCGCAGTACTGCCTGGCCGTGCAGGACCGGCCAGAGGAAGGCACGGCGGCGGAGCGGGCGGTTTTAGATGCTCCCCAGAACCCCAGCGCCTGGATGACGGAAGCCGCAGCGGTCGCCGACATCGCCCAGGGCGTGCGCCAGTCCCGCGTTTTCCCGGTGCTGAACCCGGCGGAATTAGACACACTAGGGCGTCTGTACCCGCAGAGTGAGCGTGCCGCGCAGCGGGCGACGGTGCTTGACCCGTCTTATGCAGCGGCCTGGCTGAGCCTGGCAGAAGCCGCGACGCTCACCTCAGATACGGCAGTGAGTGACCGCGCTCTTCAAGCCGCGCTGAAGCTCAGCCCCGACAAAGTGGCTGCCTACGAGTGGGGGCTGGAGATGTATCAGCCCAAGTGGGGCGGCGACCCCACGAAGCTCAGCGCCATCGCGCAGGCGGCGGCGTCAGACACTGCGCTGGACTCTGCGGACGTCGTATCTCTGGCGACCCAGCTTCAATCCAGCGGCAATCCAGAGCTGCGGCAGCAAGTTCTAGGTGATTTTCTGAAACGCCGGCGTACGTATTTGTCGGCGCACACAGGCGACGGCAGAAGCCACTGGGGGCTGGCGACCGTGCTGCAAGCCGCAGGCGACCGAGAAGGGGCGCTGACAGAGTATCAAACAGCGGAAACTCTGATTCCGTACAGCGCTGCCCTGCACTGCGACTACGGCACCGCGCTGTACAGCAAGACCGCGAACACCTTTTCCTTGATGAAAGAGCAGTATCAGGATGCGGTGCGGCTGGACCCGGATGATCCGCGAGGCCATCTTGATCTCGCTTACGCCTTGAAAGCGCAGGGCGACTTTGAGGGCGCAAAACGTGAGCTTCGCACGGCTCTTAGCCTTGATCCGGCGGACGGCAAAGCGTACTCAAAGCTCGGTGATGTGTTCATTGACCAGCCTGCCCCGAACTACCCGGCGGCGATCCAAAACTATCAAAGCGCGATCCGGTTCGGCAATTTCGACCAGCCCACCTACGAGCATCTGGTTTGGACGCTGACTCAGACGCAGCAGTACGACCAGGTAATTCAAACCGGAAGCCACGCGCTGACGATCTTTGTCACCGGCGACGCCCCGATCTCCGACAACATGGCGGAAGCTTACCTGCATTCGAAAGACTGGGACAAGTCCATCGCTCTGGACCAGGCCACGCTTGCCCAAAATGCCGATGACGCCTACGCCCATGAAAGCCTGGCGGAAGCCTATCTCGGCGCAGGCCGCCTCCCGGAAGCGCAGGCCGAGTGGCGCAAAGTAGAAGCGCTCCCGAACGGCCAGTTCAAGTCAATCGCCCAGGACTACTTGAAACAGTATCCATGAGCGCCGCAGACCAAACAGCGGAAGGCCACGAAATGGAAGGCCGCGAAACAGAACTCAAGCCGTGGACCGTGACCGCTTCTCGCTATTTGCTGCAAGACAAGTGGCTCACGGTTCGGGCTGATCGCTGCCGCACTGGGCGCGGGGTGCTGGTAGACCCCTACTATGTGCTGGAATACCCCGACTGGGTGCAAGTGGTCGCCTTTGACGCTGATTACCGCGTACTGGTAACCCGGCAGTACCGGCACGCGGCGGGGCACGTCTGCCTGGAGCTGCCCTGCGGCGTTGTCGAAGCCCCCGACGGCACTCCGCTTGCCGCCGCCCGGCGCGAACTGCGGGAAGAAACAGGCTGCACTTCGGATCGTTTCGAGAGCATCGGCCACTTCTCGCCTAACCCCGCCACCCACACCAACACGGTTCACTGCTTCGCCGCCTATGATGTTCGCCAGTCCAACCCGGTGAGCCAAGACGCGGCAGAAGAAGTCGCCAGCACTTTCATGCCGGTTCCAGACGTGCTGGAAGCCATTGACACCGGCCAGTTCCTCCAATCCCTGCACATCAGCGGCCTGATGCTTGGCCTCCGGCACGCCGGGCTGATTACGATCAGCAGCAAGCCGCGTTAATCTGCTTCTAAACAAGAGCTTAGGTAGTGGGAAACTGAGTATAATTGAAGAATATGATGACCTTTAATCGGATCAGTGCAGAATTGAAACGAAGGCGTGAAGAAGGTGGGCAGGCCACATAAGGCCGAGGGGTAAAAAAATGGTGAGTAGATTAGCGATTGAGATAGCAAGCCTCATTCCAAGTTTGACTGTCGGGCTATCATCTGGTCCTGGCGGCGTAGGCTTCATCTACACTCAGGGGGAACGTCAAATCGGCGTCGTTCGCAACATGAACCACAAAGTATGGCGTATTGACGGCGATCCTCCAGGATACCCCTTTAAGAGTGAAGCAGAGGCAACGCTAGAGATGTTTCGGCGAGTGCCGGATTCTCAGGATTATCAGGGCGCTGTTCTCCGTGCAATCGGAGTTGTCGGGGTGTAAGAGCCTCCACACTGAGAGATAGCAACGCCCTTGAAGCCGGAGGTTGAGTTTAACACACAAAGCAGAATGGACAAAAAATGTGGATTAAAATAGGTGATATGATACTCAATGCAGATAAAGTCAAGATGTTTTCTGTTGATTTGGATACTGCATCCGAAAAAACCTATATGTTGCTCAACGCTTTTGTTGAAGATATGCAAGAGCCTATAACACTAGCTATGACGCCAGCAGTTGGTGATTCTCAATACCAGAGTGAACTGTTAGCTTTAAAGTCTTACATCAAGATGATTTACAAGGGCCTTCAAGAAGGATGGGTAACCTATGAGCTAGGGAAGCCTATTGCTGGGTTCTCAATGGGTGAAAGGATAGACTTGACATCTTATGTGCCTGCCATCAAGAAAACTATTGAACTAGCGCGTGTTTGCCGCGAGGCATTAACGGCTGGGGACAAAAATAAGTCGGAAGAACAGGAGCACAAACTTGTTTCTCACCTTGCCAGCTTGACGCATGAGCAAAGAGATACAATTCTCGCTTTGTGCTGGTTCGGCAGAGATGATTTTGAATACTATGAGTCAGCAGTTAAACACACGAACAGCGTTCCGTCACAAGATGTTGCTGGCTACTTGTCTGGCAAATCTCCACTTGACGAGTATTTGACCGCTGGCTTCAAACGCTTAGCCGAAACGCCTTAAACAACTTCATTACGGAATGAACAAAGACGCAGCCCACCGGCAATCACCAGAACTGTGGCGTTGAGGCGGAGGTATCTCTTCGCATTGATCCACTCAAGCGTTTACTGGATTGACGGGTGAAACGTGCCTGTTTCGAGGCCGCGCGGTGTGACATTCAAGGAAAGTCCGAGTGAGTCTAGCACTCGCGCAAGTGGCTTGATACCGGGATTGCCTTTCTCGGACAGTGAGCGGTACAGGGACTCGCGCGGAATATCACTGCTGGCCGCAACCTTGCTGATACCGTGGGCGCGTGCCACCTTTTGCAGCGCATACAAGAAACCTTCGATGCCGTCGTCTTCCAGCGCAATATTGAGGTAGCCGGCGGCATAAGCGGGGTCCCGCAGGTCATCGGCGAATAGCTCGTTTGTATCTTTCAGTGTCATCTTTGTATTCTTTCCATAGCTTTTGTGCAAGCAAAATGTCTTGACCCTGGGTGCTCTTATCGCCCCCAAGTAAGAGAACGATGATTGTTGTCCCTGCCGCTGCATGGTAAAGGCGGTATCCCGGCCCAAAGTCCATTCGGAACTCAAAGATGCCGTCCCCGACAGGCTTGCAGTCGCCCATGTTTCCGCGCTCAATACGGTCAAGGCGGCTCTGAACACGCTGTTTGGTTTGCGTGTCTTTGATGCTTCTGATCCAGTCCTCAATCGGACAGGAGCCGTTTTCAAGAACAAGTGCTTTTAGAATATAAACTTGCCCTGGGGCAAGCTCCTCCGTGCTGCTGTTCTTGTCTGTACTTTGGGTTTCGCCTGCCGATGATTTCCGGTCTGCTTTTTTCGGCATGTCCGATTGTAGCATAAATGTTACACTTTTGTATCCACTTGTGGAATGTGACCCCAATAAAAAGCCCGGCACTCTTGGTCAAGAGTGCCGGGCTTTTCTGTGTTCGCTTAACTTTTACTGCGGTGTTGCGCCCGCAATTACTAAGACACCGGCGCTGGGGCGGAGGTACTTTTTGGCGGCGGCGTTGACCTGATCCACGGTGACGGCGTTGTAAATGGCGTTGCGGCGCTGGGGGAAGTCTAAGCCTAAGCCGTAGTTTCAGCGAGGGTGAGGACACCGGCGACACTGTGCCATAGATGCCTACCGACCTGACCGGAAGACAATGCTCCCGCTGTCAATCTGGTGTCCCCGGCCAGGCATCAAGCGCGTTCCGCATCACCGCATGGAGTTCGGCTGGGGTGGCGCCGTCGATTGCCTGAACGGAGATGCCCTGTAGGACGCTGGCATAGAACCGCGCCCAGCTTACGGCGTCAACCGAGGCCTCTAGAAGACCAGCCTCAATGTCACGCTTCATCCGGTGTTCCAGTGAGGTTCTGAGACGCGCCCGGTCTGCCCGAAGCTCAGCTGCCAGTTCAGCATTGTTGAAAGAGGTCATGAGCAGCCCGCTGGACAGCATGCAGCCGGCGGGCCGGTCACTCCTGGTCACGGCGGCGATGCCGCGTTCCAGCGCGAGGCGCACCGCTTCCAGGCTGGTCGGGGCCGTAGCAATCTCGTCTGCGCCGATGTTCATGCCGTTATAGCGGCGCAGGACCTCGCGGTAGAGATCAGCCTTGCTGCCGAACGCATGATACAGACTCGGAGCGGCGATCCCAATGGCGTGCGTCAGGCTGGCGACGCTTACCCCATCATATCCATGACGCCAGAACAAATTGAGCGCGATCTCAATCGCCTCCTCGCGGTCAAACGTCGGCTGACGTCCGCGTGATCGAACGTCTTTTATCGCTTTCATCCATTCCACCTTATTTGTTCCGTTTCTTTTTTATTTTACCCTATTCTTGTCTCAAGGTCTTGACACGCCGGGGGCAGGCCGTCTATACTCAATAATAGTTTATCGAACGATAAACAAATAAAGGAGAACGAAATGTCTGAGATTGAGAATGTCTTCACGCACGGAATGGCGCAGATCTCGCCGGAAGTGTATCTGCATTATGTAGAGATGGGTTCCGGCCCAAGAACCATGGTTCTTCTGCATGGCTACCCGGAAACGTGGCGGCAGTGGCGGCATGCTATGCCGCTCTTCGCGGCGGCGGGCTTCCGGGTGATCGCCGTGGATTACCGGGGGGCGGGACAGTCATCGAAGCCTGACGGCGGCTATGACAAGCACACGATGGCAAGTGACATTCAGCAGCTCCTCGCGGCGCATCTCGGCGTGAACGAGCCTTTTGTAATGGTCGGCCATGATATCGGGATGACGGTCGCGTTTGCGTTCGCCGGCCTTTACCCGAATGCTTTGGAAAAGCTTGTGTTGGTTGACGCGGTGGTTCCCGGAACCCCCACTTACAAGAACGCTCTGACCACCGGAAAACTTCGGGGGTCCGACCTCGCGCATTTCTTCTTCCACAACGCCCGGAACAACATGGCGGAAACCCTGACTGCCGGACGTGAGCGCGTTTACTTCCAGGATTTCTTTGATAAGCTTGTGTTCAATCAAGAGGCGTTTGGCGCGGAAGTCATTGACACCTATGCGGCGCACTACGCCGCTCCCGGTGGAATGAAAGCGGGCTTTGAAGTGTATCGAGCATTCGACCAGGACGCAGAAGACAACGCGGAGATGCTTGCAAAATCAGGGCGGCTCAAGTTGCCGCTGCTCTTTGTGGCCGGGGCGGAGAGTGTTATCGGGAGCCTCGCCGAAGCCACGCTGAGCGAGATCGCTGAGAACGGCACTTTGGTTCGAGTCTCCAGAAGCGGTCACTATGTCCCGGAAGAGAACCCCGAAGAGTTTGCCGAAAAGGTCATCGCGTTTTGTGCCGCCGAGCAAACCCCATAAGTTCGCGCGTCAGCGCCATGAAGAAAAGCCCCGCTTCCAGTCAGAAGCGGGGCTTTTCCCTATCAGCATGGCACGTTTTCTACTGCGGGGTCGCGCCTGCAATCACTAAAACGCCGGTGCTGGGGTGGAGGTACTTTTTGGCGGCGGCGTTGACCTGGTCCACCGTGACGGCGTTGTAGATGGCGTTGCGGCGCTGGGGGAAGTCCAGGCCGAGGCCGTAGTCTTCGGCCAGAGTCAGGACGCCGGCGACGCCGGCGTTTGTTTCCAGGCGCAGCGGGTAGGAGCCGGTGATATACAGTTTCGCCTGGCGCACTTCGTCGGGCGTGACGCCGTACTTTTGCTCCTGGGTGATGATCTGGCGCATCAGCGTGATCGCACGGGCGGCGTTTTTCGGGTTCGCGCCGATAAAGACCTGGAACGGGCCGGAGCCGTGCGATGCGGAGAACGACGAGTCCACGGAGTAGGCGAGGCCGTTTTCGTCCCGGATGCTCTTGCCGAGGCGGGAGCCGAACGTGTCCCCGCCGAGCGTGTAGTTGAGTATCTGGGCGGCGTAATAGTTGGGGCTGGTCTGGGTCAAACCGCCGTTGTAGCCGAACAGGATGCTGGTCTGGGGGGCATCGGCCAGCGGAATGACAATCGGCGCTGGCGCTTTAGTGGGCGTCCCGACATCGGCGATTTCAAGCGGCGGCACTGGCGTTGTGGGTTTGGTCCAGCCGCCGAGGGCGTTTGTGACCTGCCGCTCGACATCGGCGGTGCTGACGTCGCCGACGACGACCAGCACTGTCGTATCCGGCCGGTAATAGGTCCGGTAGAAGCTCAGCAGATCGTCACGGGTCAGCGACTTGATCGCCGCCGCGCTCTGGTCCAGAGTCGGCGACCAGAACGGGTGGCCTTTCGGGTAGATGGCCTGGGTAAACGCGATCTCCGCCTGCGTTCCCGCCCCGCCGGTGCCGCCGGTATCCTGGCGGGCGTCTTCAATGCCCGACAAAATCTGCGCCCGCAGGCGCTCTAGCTGGTCCGGCGGGAAGGACGGATTCCGCAGCTCATCGGCCAGCGTAGACAGGGTCAGGCCGAAGTCCTGGGACAAACTCGCGCCGCTGATCCCTGCCGCCTCCGTGCTGGCCCCGATGCCGACGCCTGCACCGACAGACTCCAGCGACAGCGCAAGCTGGAGCGCACTCTTCGTTGTCGTGCCGCGCCCGAGCATGGCAGCGGTCATCTCGGCGGTGCCGTACTTGCCGCCCCCGTCATACATCGAGCCGGCCCGGACGTAGCCGTTCATGGCGACTGTCTTGTTGGAATGGTTTTCCTGAACAATCAAGACCATGCCGTTCGGCAGCACGACGCGGGTCGGCTTCGGCGCGGCGGCGGGCTTTGCGGTCGCGGCGCTGACGGAGTTGAACTTTTTGTCTAAAGCGGCGAGCAGCGCCTTCTGCTTGGGATCGGTGACCGGCTGGGCTGCGCCGAAGTTATCGGTCACCGGCGGCGGTGGCGGGGTCTGGCCCGGCGGCACCGGCTGCGGATCAAAGTAGGCGACGGTACGGTTATCGGCGGTCAAGTAGGTCTTGGCGACGCGCTGAATATCGGCGGGCGTCACTTTGCGAATGGTGTCCAAATAGGTGTCGGGGTAATGCGTCAGGTCAATGGCAGCGTAGCCGCCTAGATAGTTCGCCTGCTCGGAGACGCTGTCGTTCTGGTAAACGAACTGGGCCTCCACTTGCTTGATGGCGCGGGCGAGTTCGCCTGCGGACACCGGCGTCGTCTGGAGCCGGGTGATCTCGGCTTCCAGCCCTGTTTCCACGGCGGCGTTGGTGACGCCGGCGCTCGGCGTGCCGTCAAAGGTCATCAGATACGGGTCGCGCAGGTCTTGATCGCCCGCGCCCGCCGACTGTGCAATGCCCTTTTCCACCAAGCTTTGGTACAGCCGGGCGCTGCGGCCTCCCGACAAAATCTGGGAGAGGACGTCCAGCACATAATGGTCCGGCTGGCCGGTCTGGGGAACATGGAAGCCAAGGGAGACTTCGCCGGTCGTGCCGGGGCGCTTCAGGGTCACCCGCCGCTCGCCGCGCTGGGCCGGCTCGGGCGTGATATAGTGCGTGTCCAGGGTCCCGGCGGGATACACGCCGAAGTATTTCTGACAGATCGCAACGGCCTTCTTGGTATCGAAATCGCCGACCATGACGACCACCGCGTTGTTCGGCATGTAGTGCTTTTTGTAGTAGGAGTAGATGACGTCCCGGCGGCCCGAGACCGCTTCGACATCCGTGCGCCAGCCGATGACCGGCCAGTGGTAAGGATGCGCGGTGAACGCCGTCGGCAGGAACGTGTTGGCTTCCAGATCAAAGCCAGGCGAGTTGCTGTCGCCTTCCAGCTCGGAGCGCACGACGGTCATCTCATGGGACAGCTCGGTTGGGTCAAACTTGGAGTTTTCCATGCGGTCGGCCTCAATCCGGGCCGCAAGCTCCAGGCGGTCCGCCGCAATCAGCTCATGGTACTCGGTCCGGTCTTCGGCGGTGGAAGCATTGATTTCGCCGCCGTTGGTCAAAAACAAGTGGTCAATCGCGCCGGGCGGCAGGTCAGTGGTGCCTTTGAACATCATGTGTTCGAGAATATGCGACAGGCCGGTCTGGCCGCTGATTTCGTTGCGCGAGCCGACTTTGTACCAGACGCTGAAGTAGACGACGGGCGCGGCATGGGATTCTTTGGACAAAATCGTGAGGCCATTCGCGAGATGCGTCTCGGTCAGATTTTGGGCTTTGTCATAGGTCTGCGAGACGACAGCGCCGTATGCGGGCGGCGGGGGTGCCTGCGCGGACGCCGCCTGCGAAAACGCCGCCGGGAGCAGCACAGCGGCAGCAGCGGCCAGGCAATTGAAATAGCGTGTCACTTTTATACCTGTTAATTTAAGAGGGGAAGTCACTGTCAAAGGGTTCTCTTTTCTGGAAATCTTGGCGAGATAAATCTTGCAGATACTATACACCATTACGCCCAAAATGCGCGATGCGGTTCCGGCAACAAGTGCGAAATAGAGAAGAAAAAGGGGCGCGGCAAGCCGCGCCCCTACGGTTCAATGCGGCGTGGTCAAATGCCTACCAAAGCGTCGTCGGGCTGGCTTTCGGGGCGGGCGGGCAGCCGAACGCCTGCCGGAACTCCGGCATGTCGGCGAGAGGGCCGAGGACCCGGAACTGCGGCGGCGAATGCGGATCGGTGGCAAGCGAGACTTTGGCGAACGCCGGCAGGCGCTTGTCGTGCCACATCTGGGCGAACCACAACGGGTCATGGTCTTTCCTTTGCTGTTTGTTTTGGAGGTGCTGTTTGTTTTGGGGAGTCGGCGTCTTCCGGGACGTTTGTCTCGGAACTGAGAAGGTCGGGAATGAGAATACGGGAGACATGGAACCGAAGGCGGCCTTCGGACGGTTCGCCGCCCTCCCAGGGTTTTGTCGCCTCCCGAAGCACGGCGATTGCCGCGTCGCGCTCCTGTGGCGTCAGGTACAAGACCTCGCCCCAGAAGGCAACGCCGTCGCGTGCCGGGTCAGCGTCGGGATGGTTCGAGTAAAGCCGGTACTGGTCGAGCAATGCGCCAACGAAGATCTGGAAAAAGCGCAGGAAATCTGCGGGATGGCTGTTCATCTCACTGATCCGCAGGTTCGTGGAGTTCGGATCAAAGGCATACACGCGCTCGACGAGGCCACGCACGGGCAGCTCGCGCACGACCCGCAGCAGGCCGGCGTCGGCAAGCAGGCGGGCATGGCGGTACACGGACGCCTGCGAGATGTCCGGCAGCTCACGCGCGATCTGCCGGGTGGTCAGCTCGCGCCGAGCGAGCACATGCAGAATACGCATCCGAACCGGGTGCATGATGAGGTCGGGATAAGAGGTTGTGCCCACGAGAACATTATAACACTGATAATGCTATTTTTGTGATAACGCAGCAAAATAATTAAACGCCTGCATTTAGACGCGAACGTGGTACACTACGGCAGGAGTTGAGAATTGAGCCTGGAACCGCAACCGGAACCGGAAACGCCGCGCACCGGAAAATACTGCCCGCGCTGCCACGCGATGGCCCCACGCGACCAGAACGTGTGCCGCCAGTGCGGCCACCAGTTCCGCACCGGCACAGACAGCCCAGCTCCGGCAAAAACTCCGGCCCCCGACTCTTTGAACCGCACCATGCAGTTTGTCCTGCCGCCGCTGCGGCCCCACCCCGCGCCGGCAGCCCCAGCGGCGCTGCCGGTGCACCTCGCCGCCCCACGCCGCGCCCTAGCCGCCGGGATTGCCGCGCTGCTGCTGTGCGTCGGGGCGTTCTTTCTCTGGCAGCAAGAGCGCCGCCCGGCCCAGCCCGACACGCCGGTTGGGGTTTGGGAAACGACTTTGCACGGAAAAGCCTCAGCCAACGCGCAGCTCGAGTTTCAGTTCCAGCCCGGCGGCACCGGCCAGTTTTCCTGGCGCGAGTCCGGCCCAACCACGCTGTCGGGTCAGACCCCGCTGCGCTGGACACAAAACCGTGACGGCAAACTCGCGCTTTCGCTGACTCCTCCCAGGGCTGGAGACACGGTTTCGCAGACGCTGGCCGGCATCTTCAGCAGCCATGCCTGGCCCTGGCAGATCAAGCCCTCGCCGCGCCGCCTTGTTCTCGGCACACTTGTTTTCACGGAGAAGCCATGACACGCCTCGGATTAACCGCTTTGTTCCTGCTTCTGCTTTCTTCCTCTGCTTTCGCCGCAGACGCCCCTGGTGGTGCCTCGAGCGGCGGTTCCGGTGCCCCGGCAAAAAGCCCAAGCGCAGATGCGGCGGCGGCAGATGCCGTCACTCCCGACCGGCCCGGCTTCACGAACGGCAGCGATGTGGTCCCGAAAGGCCGCGTTCAGGTCGAAGGCGGCGTCACACGCAATGTCTACTCCGCAGCGAGCGGCGCGGGCCATGCCACCGACGGCCCGGAAACTTTGATCCGCACCGGCCTCAGCGACAAAACCGAGCTGCGAGTCACTCTGCCGAACTACATCTGGCCGTCCGGCACGAGCGGCTTCAGCGACGGTGCCCTCGGCATCCGCTACAAGTTCTCTCAAAGCAAAGACGGCAACACCAAGTTCGCGTTTACGCCCACCTTCTCGGTTCCCATCCGGTCCGCCGTGACTACTTCCGGCCATGTGGACCCGAGTCTCCTGCTCAGCGGCCAGACCACGTCCGGCGTACGCTGGGGCATCTCGTCCAATCTGATTCTCTCCTATCCCACCCAAAACGGCGGGCGGCTGGCAAACTATACCGCCACTGCTCAGGTGACTTATGCTCTCAGCGGTCCTTTGGCCGTCTTCGGCGACGTTTACGACAACGCAGTCTCCGGCAGCCTGCCCACGCCGATCGCCGACGCCGGGTTCACCTACCGGGTCGCCAATAACGCCCAGCTAGATATTGAAACCGGGCGCGGCCTCGGCGGCATGGCCCCCACCCAGTTCTACGGCGGCGGCGTCGCGGTTCGTTTTTAAGCAAAGCCTGCGTTTTCTGCGGGATGAAGGCACCATGCGTTCTAGGACCATGCGTTGAAACGCACGGCTATTGGGCGCAGACGCCGAAAACCACGGCTATTGGGCGCAGACGCCGAAAACCACGCCTTCGGCGCACTCGGATTAGGGTTGATCTCGAATGCTTGTCTTAGCCCCGCGCCTTCCAGGTCTGCCAGTGCAGAAGCGGTGGGTTCTCGGCGTCCGCGCCCAATAGCCGTGTCCTTCAGGACATGGTTCTTAATGGTTCCTGATGGGAGTTTAGCCGATTATGAACAACGAAGCCGACAGAAACACAAAAAACGACGTATGGCCCCCGCCTCCTACGTTCCGGCCAGACACTGCCAAGCCCACCCGCCAAACCGTGCCTCTATGGATTTCTATGGCGATCAATGCGGGGCTTACGCTGATCTACTGCGTTTTTCGCGTTTGGCATCTTTGGCATACTCATCGGAAAATTGATTGGTTCTGGGATGTTGCCTTCATGGGGCTTATGCTGTTCACGATGACCACTGCCGCTTCTCTCTGGGTAATACCGTGGGTCAGGCGTAAGACAGAAACATAGCTCCGTTAAGGCAAGCATGAGAGGAGAAACGCTGTTGATTATTGTCGCAAGCGCGAATGGGGATGTGGGCATGGCGGCAGGCATGGAAGTCCTGCGAAGCGGCGGGTCGGCAATTGACGCCGTGGAAGCAGCCTGCCGGGTGGTCGAAGACAATTTAGAAGACCATTCGGTTGGGACCGGCGGGTATCCGAACGCAAGCGGCGAAGTGGAACTGGACGCCTCGCTGATGGAAGGGACGACGCGGCGGGCCGGAGCGGTGGCGGCACTCAAGAACTATCCAAACCCGATCAGCATTGCGCGGGCCGTGATGGAGCGGCTGCCGCGCCATGTGCTGCTGGCGGGGGACGGGGCGGCGCAGTTTGCCGCCGCCGAGGGCTTTGCGACGCGGGACTTGCTGACGGAACCGGCGGCGGAAGCGTTTCGGCAGAAAAAGTTTGTGCTGTTCGGCGAAGAATATGCGTTTGACGGCAACGCTGTCAGCAGGGTCACGAAGCTGCCGGCAGAAGACTTATCCAAAAATTATGGCACGGTCAACTTTCTGGCCCTGGACGGTGACAGCAAAATCGCGTCAGCAGTCAGTACGTCCGGGTGGGCCTTCAAGCATCCGGGCCGGGTCGGCGACTCGCCGCTGATTGGCGCGGGCAACTACTGCGATGACCGCTTCGGCGCGTGTGCCTGCACGGGGCTGGGCGAATGGGCCATCCGGGCAGGGACGGCGCGGACGGTGGTGCTGGCGATGCAGATGGGCCTGAGTTTACAAGATGCCTGCGCGATGGCGTTCCAGGACCTTACGCTGATTCCCGTTGCGCCGCCGGTGGACCCGGCCATGAGCCTGGTCGCGCTTGACCGAAACGGCGCTCATGCCGGCTACTCCACAATGCCGGGCCGGACGTATGTCTGGCAGACCGCCGATATGGCCCAGTTTGAAACGCAGGAGCGGATTCAGCTTTAGCGAGGAGAGCTTCTATGAATAGCCGACCTATTGCCGCTACATTCTTTGTCGTGTTCTGCCTGCTGCTCTGCGGGCTGATCCTGCGGCGGCAAATCGCCGCCCATCCGCTTCCGCCGGACACCGGACGCCCTGGAAGCAGCGGGCAGGGCAGCGGCGGGCAGGATCCCTGGACCGAGCGGAGCTGGCAGCCCGCGCCTCCGGCCCTCGCCAAGCAGGTGCAGGGCGTGGTCCAGGCGGAGATTGCGGCCCTGCGCGGCGGCAATGCGCCGAAGGCGATGTCGTATGGAAGCCAGGCGCGGCGGCAGCGGTTTCCCGACCCGGTCCGGTTCCTGCAGCTCATGCAGGAGCGCCACCCGGAGCTGTGGGAAGACCACACGGTTCGGTACGGCCCGGTCGGCATTGATCAAGAGGGTCAAAACGCCTGGGCAATCGTACTGCTCAGGAACCGCAGCGGGGAGCGCACGCGGGATGATTTCCTGATGGTGCGTGAAGGCGGAGCATTTAAGATCAACCGTATCCAAACGCGGACGCTGCCGAACTGACGCCGAAACTTTAAGTTTGTAGAACATTTGTTCGCTTCTTTGTGGTACTCTCTCATTGGGAGGGCGGAAAGCAGGCGAAGGAATGTGGCGTACCAAGCAGCAGCGCAGGGCAAGCGCTTTGGAACGGTTAGAATGCGCGAAGCGCTGGTGGCACTGGCAGCCACATGACGCGCAGCGGCGGCTGTTTTGCAGCACCGCGTCGGTGCGGATCGCGGCCTGCGGACGGCGCTGGGGCAAGACGGAGAGCCTCAGCATTGACATTGCGTCTCTGGCACTGGCGGAGCGCGGGTCGCGGCAGCTTATCGTCGCGCCGACGGAGGTGCAGGCCCGGCTGCTCGGCGAGGCCGTGTGGGAGCGTCTGGAGAAGGCGTTTGCCTCCGAAGACCCCGCACTGGAAGATCGAAAGCTTTCTGTTCGCGCTCGCCCGCATCTCATCTTAACGCTGACACCGATGGCTGCCGGCCCGGAGCCGTCGCAGATTTCGTGCCGGACGGCGGGGCGGGACGGACGCAATCTGCGCGGGCTGTGGGCGCACCGGATCATCGTAGACGAGGCGGCGCAAGTGCCGGACCGGGTGCTGCGCGAAGTCCTGCCGCCGATGCTGGCGGACCGGGGCGGCGAGTATGTGCTGGCATCGTCCCCCAACGGCAGGCGCTCGGCGTTCTATGCTTTGTTTGCGCGAGGCAGCGTTCCAGGCAAGTCCGTTGGCGGCGTGACGTACCAGGCGTTTCAATGCCCGACATCGGGCAACAAAGCGCATTTAGATGCCGCGTGGCTGGCGTCGCAGCGGGAAGACATGGGCGAAGCGCTCTACGCGCAGGAGTTCGAGGCCCAGTTTTTGGACGACTTCGGCATGGTCTTCCGAGAAGACGAGATCTGCGCGGCGATCACGGACATTCCCGGCGTGCGTCTGGAGCGCACGGAAGTCCTGTCGGACCCGGTGCCGGGCCATTACTACGTTGTCGGGATTGACTGGGGCCGCAAGTGGGACTATACTGTGGTGACGGTTCTTGACGCCCAGACGTCTCCGGCCAAGCTGGTGCATCTGAGCCGGTGGCGCGGCACGGGCTGGGAAGTGCAGGCATCGGACGCGGCGGCGATCGTCGCCCGGTTCCAGCCCCGGCGGGTGCTGGCCGACGGCAACTCGATCGGCGATCCGATTGCCGAGATGCTGGACACGCAGATTCGTAAGCTCATGCCCCGCGCCGCGTACCGCCCGACCGTTGAGCGGTTCACGTTCAGCGCCGAGAGCAAGCAGCAGCTCATTGACCGCCTGAATGTTGGCTTCGCGGCCCGCGCCGTGCAGTTCCCGCCGCACAAGGCCCTCTTGAACGAGCTGCGCTGCTTTGAGTACGCGCCCGGCGGTCCGGGCAGCCTCAAGATGGCGGCACAGGCTGGCGGCCATGACGACTGCGTGATCTCGCTGGCCCTGGCGTTCTACGCCGCGCCCGACCCAAGCACCGAGCGCGGCCACGGCCTGGGCATCCTGCTGGGTTCGCAAGGCGGGATGGACAGGAGGGAGTAGGAAACCCCCCGGCCCCCAATACTGGGGGAGCCAGAAAAGAAGGGGCAGAGCTTTTCCTGTCCTAACTCTGGCTCCCCCATTATTGGGGGCCGGGGGGACTCGTCCGGCAGGAATTTCTCCCTCCTGTCAAGAACCCTGCGTCCATGAGCAATCACAGAAATGGCGGCGTAAGCCGGGTGCGCTTTATTGAGATACGCACGACAACGGCGTGGATGGTGGACGGGGAGCTGTGGCGGTTCCGGGACGGCACGGAAATTGCGGTCGGCGACGCCAATGACCTGGAAGCCCGTGAGCCGATGGTCACGGCGGCAGTGGCACTTGGCCTCATCAATGCCGGCAAGGCGGAGGCGATGGCCGTGTCCGAGCTGGACAGCCCGGAGGATTTTGAGGCGGAGGATCAGGCGGCGATTGGCTTTGGTGAAGACTTGGAAGCCGCTTTTTAGTCCGCTTCAACAGCGAAATGTGAATTATTTCTGAAAGTTTTAAGTTTTTTGCGTTTCGATTATCAATTACGGGCATTTTTCAGTGTATAATGGCGGCGGTTAGCTTGATGAGCATTACTTCGTGAGCAGGAACATAAAGAGCATTCGCGCACGGGCGTCTGAGCAAGATTATCCGTCTGAGCAAGACAATCGGCAGCGAGGCCGCACGCAACAGACCGGTAGGATAAGGAAACCACATCGCATGACATCATCACGCCGCACTGAATCACGCCGCACTAAACTCTTTGGCACCGCTGCCGCACTTGTTTTTGCCGGCGGTTTGACCGCCGGACTTTCTTCGCCGGCTTCGGCGCAGGCCGCTCCGTTCTTAGACACGCCCACAAACCACTGGGCCTATGAAGCCGTCCAGGACCTTGCCAAAAAAGGCATCGTCATCGGCTACCCCGACGGCACCTACGGCGGCAAGCGCCCGATGACGCGCTACGAGTTTGCCGTCGCTTTAGAACGCGCTCTCCGCACCGTCTCCGACATGATCAGCGCCAACCCGCCTGCCGGAACGCCTGCCGTCTCCACCGTCACTCAGGCAGACCTCAATCAACTGCAAGCGCTGGTTGAGAAGTTCCGCGGCGAGCTTGACACCATCGGGGCCAACCTGACCGCCGCCCAGGACAACATTGACGCCCTCCGCGCCGACGTTTTAGATGCCAAAGCCCTGGCGAACAAAGCCCAGGATACCGCGAACAATTCTTACGGCGTCGGGGCCGACCGCAAGTTCCAGATTTCCGGCTACATCCAGGCCCGCTTCCAGTCTGCCGACGGCTATGGCAAGGGGTCTTTAGACCGCTTCCCGCAGGGCGTCTCCAGCAAAGCCGGCTCCTACAACGGCGACTACGCCCAGGGCGGCAACGTCGACTCCGTCGAGCTGCGCCGCGCTCGCCTGAAGTTCACCGGAACCTTGACCGCGAACACCAAGTATGCGGTTCAGATTGATACGTCGGGCGCGGTGACTGCCGGCACGAGTCCCAATCAGCAGGTGACGGTCCGCGAAGGCTACGTGGCTTATACCCTCGGTGACGGCAACGCGGCTAAGAATCTGACGATCACTGCCGGCCAGTTCGCCAATCCCTTCGGCTATGCCCTGCCGGTGTCCATGTCGAACTTCCTGACCCCGGAGCGGCCGCTCGCGTTCAGCGAAGGCAACTACGGCCTGTTCAACGCGCAGGACTACGACAAGGGTCTTCAAATCGGCTACAACACGCCCCAGCAGCTTTTGTTCCTGCCGTCCGGCTTGAAGTTCACCGTGGCTGCCGTGAATGGCGCGGCCCGCACGGGTGAGGAGACCGACCGCACCCTCGACACAATCTACCGGGTGGCTTACCAATCGCCGAGCAAGGTCTTGTCCCTGGGCGCTTCCTACTACTTGGGCCAGATCAACGATCCCAACACGGGTATCGCCGCCACGTCGCTGCTGAATAGCACCGGCTCCCGCTACACCGGCGCGAAAAAAGAGCTGCTGGGCTTTGACGGCCAACTTGCGGTCCCCACCGGCAAAAACCAGGTCTTTGTGAATGCTGAGTATGTCGGCGGCCTGTACGAAGAGCGGACATTCTTCACCGGCAGCGCAAACGGCCTCGTCAACGGCTCGGCCTTGCAGACCGTGTACGCCAAAGACAACAAAGTGGACGGCTACTACGTCCAGGGCGGCTACACGTTCGGCGCGACCGGCAACCACGGCCTGACCCTTGCCGCGAACTACGACGTGCTGAAGCGCGGCGAAGGCAAAGCGAACACCTACAATACCGGCGGCAGCTCGGCGTACAAAGACGAGAACTTCGGCTACGGCGCTTTGTACAACCTGGACAAAGCGACCCGCCTGCGCTTCTGGTACATCCGCCCGACAACCATCGCGCATCAGCCGGGCTTCGCGTCCCCGCCCAAGTACGGGCTGTTCACCGGCGAGCTTCAAGTCAAGTTCTAAAACAGAAGGTCTATCCAGAGAACCTCACCCCGGAACTGCGTTCCGACCCTCTCCTTCTTAAGGAGAGGGTGCCAACTTGTTGGCGGGTGAGGTTTTATTGGAGTGAGGTTTTTTCTGGGTATATCAACCCCATCCGAGACCAGAAGGACCAAAGTATGAGCCAAAATTACGCCGAAGGAGTCAAAGAAAGACTCCTGCACGAGATGACCGACACGCCGCAGGGCGTAAACGACAGCGACATGCCGATGCCCGGCAACCCGAACCCAACCGGCGAAACCGGCCCCAGCCCCGGCCCGGACACCATTCCCGAGGGCTTCGCCGCGCTTGACGGCGACTTTACCATCAACGAGACCGGCGAAGAAGAAGACCCCGGCGACGCGAACGCCGGCGGCGTCAATGCCAACAATACCGACGGCACCGCAGCCCTTGACCACGCGATGAACCCTTAAAGAGAGGATTCTCCCTAGAAAGCGAACACCGAATGGCAGATACCACAGACAGCATCTTAGCGACCACCGGAACCCGCCCCGCTGAAACTGGGCCGGGCGCGAATGGCGGCACACCCACAGGCGGCGGCGTGGCCGTGCCTACCGACCAACCCCTGATGGGCGCGGGAGGCAGCGAAATTGGCGATACTGCCGGCATCGGCGGGCCGTCCGATGCCAGCATTGCCGAGGAGGACGGCGGCGGGGCGACCCCCGACGGCCCCCCCTGTCGGCGGCGATGACGAGCCGGAATCCGATGCCCCAACAGGCGGCCTGTCCAGCACCGGCACGATCGGCGGCGTCCCGACCGGTGCGACTGAATCGGGCATGAGCAGCCCCACCGGCCCCACGGCGGGCGGCGGGCTAAGTACTCCCGGCACAGGAAAAGCCTGACCGGGCAGGCGAAAAAAGAACACACAGGGCAGGCGCAGTCGCCGCCGAGCAGCAGCATTGGAGCCGCAAAATTAACATGGAACTGCGACACATTCAATCGTTCTGCGCGGTCGCGGAAGAAGAACACGTCACTCGTGCCGCCGAGCGCCTGCATATTTCACAGCCGGCGCTGACGCAGCAGCTCAGACTGCTGGAAAAAGAACTTGGGCTGGCCCTGGTGCAAAGATCAGGCCGGGGCATTGCGCTGACCGAAGCGGGAGAGTTCTTTTACAAAGAAGCTGTGCTGATCTTGCAGCACCTCAGCCGGGCCACGCAGCAGACGCAGGAGATCGCACGCGGGGGGACAAGTCATCTGCGGGTGGGTGTGACAGAAGCCGTCGCCTACTCGTCCACTCTGGCGGAGGTTCTGAGCTGCTTCCAGGAGCAGTGGCCTGCGGTCCGGGTGACGCTGTCTCAGAAGGCGGCAAGTGAGCTAGGGCCGGCGCTGCGGGAACACCACATTGATGCTGCGTTTAGCTGCCCAATTGTCATGGCGCATTTGAACCTCCGCAGTCACCCGTTGGAGCAGGCCCGGATGCTTCTGGCAGTCTCGGCTTCTCATCCACTGGCGGACAGAAAAAGCGTGTCCCTCCCGGACTTGAAAGACAAGCCGCTCGTTCTTGTGACGCATGACCGGGCTGCAGGGACCTTTGAGGATATGCTGTATGCCGCTTGCGAACGCCACGGGTTCACCCCGCGCATTGTCCAGACAAGCCCTCGGCTGATGCTGGCGCTGAATCTGGCCGCCGCTGGGGTGGGCTGCGCCTTTGTCCCGGAATATATGAGAAGCGTTCCGGTGGAGGGACTGCACTATGTTCCCATTGAAGACCCGTCGCCTCTGCTGCTGGGGATTGATTTCATTACCCGCGCCGAGGAAAGCACTTCTGCGGTTGCAGGTCTTCAGGAGATTTCTCTTCGCCTCTTTAATGATAGGTGAAGCCTTATCATTTCGCCGAAAAATCGTATTGGACAGGCTGCCTGATGTCATTCATAATGAGTGCATAAGGAGCTTTGACCAATGCCAGACAACACTCAGCTTGATGACCCCTCTCGCCGGCAGTTTATACAGCAGGCCCTGTCTTCGTCGGCAGCTTTGATGCTGCTGCCCGCGCTGAACCCGCTGAAGCTTTCCGCCCAGCCTGCCGGCACGGCGCAGACGCACGGCGCAGTCCGGCCTCTTCAAATTGCTGTTCCGCAGGCCGTGCTGGATGACCTGCAAATCCGTCTCGCCCGGACCCGCTGGCCGGATGAAGTGGTCGGCGCCGGCTGGGACTACGGAACCAACCTGCAATACTTGCAGCAGCTCACGGCGTACTGGCAGCACGGCTACGACTGGCGGGCACAGGAAGCAAAACTCAATCAATTCCCTCAGTTCAAGGTAAGCGTTGACGGGACCGACCTGCACTTTCTGCATGTTGAGGGCAAAGGCCCCAACCCAATGCCGCTGCTGCTGACGCACGGCTGGCCGGACTCCTTTTTCCGCTTTGTCAAGCTGATTCCCCGGCTGACCGATCCGGTCCGCTACGGCGGGCGGGCGGAGGACGCCTTCACGGTGGTCGTGCCGGACATTACGGTGGTCGTGCCGGACATTCCCGGCTTCGGCTTTTCGGAGCGGCCTATAACGCCGGGGATGGACACACTCAAGGTCGCGGATTTATTTACACAGCTTGTGACGGATGTGCTGGGCTACAAAAAGTTTGCGGCGCATGGCGGCGACTTCGGCGCGAGTGTCACGGAGCAGATCGCCCTGCGCCACCCGAAGTCGCTGATTGCGATTCAGGTGCTTAATGTTCCGCCGCAGTACGCCGATGCCGACGCCGCAGGGCTGTCGGCGACCGAGAAAGCCTATTTGAAGGAAACAAAAGCCTGGGGCAAAAAAGAGGGTGGGTTTACGGCGATCCAGACAACCAAACCGCAGACGCTCAGTTACGGGCTGAACGACTCGCCGGTCGGGCAGTGCGCCTGGATTGTGGAGAAGTTTTATGACTGGAGCGACAAGGGGCCGGACAATCGCCTGCCCTTCACGCAAGACGAGCTGCTCACCAACGTCATGATTTACTGGGTGACGCAAACTGCCGGCTCGGCAGCCCGGTTCTACTACGAAAAAGCGCACGACCCGGCAGTGACTCAGTCCAGCTACGTCACCGTGCCGACGGACTTTGTGACCTTCACCCACGACATCATTCCCGCGCCGCGTGAGTTCGCCGCCCGGTTTTTCAACATCCAGAAGTGGACTGAAATGCCTCACGGCGGCCATTTTGCCGCCCTGGAAGTGCCTGATGCGCTGACCGGCCAGCTTCGGGAATTTTCCCGCGCCTACCGAAAAACTTAAAGAACTTGGGCGGGCGCGGTGTGTAAGAGGATGGTGTATAATAAGCTGTCATGTCAGCGTCCTCCCCCACCCCCAAGTTACCTAACCTCACAGAAGAACAGCAGGCGATTGTCGCTCACGATTACGGTCCCGCGCTTGTGTTCGCCGTCGCCGGAGCCGGCAAGACTACGGCGATGACCCACCGGATTGAGCGGATGGTCCGGGAGAATATCTTTCCGGCGTCGTCTATTCTCGCGACATCGTTCAGCAAAGCCTCCGTCAAAGACATCAAGGCCGCGCTCGGTGCGTGGCCGCACTGCGGCGGGGTGCAGGTGCAGACGCTGCATGCCGTCGGCTGGGGCATTCTCAAAATGGCGCAGCGGCGCGGCCTCGGCATGGAATTCAATCTAGGCCAGGAAGAGGACACCGGCGACTCGCAGCTTTTAGGCCGGGTGCTCGGGCAAGCCTGGCGCGAGAAAGTGCCGTTTGGCGCCGAGCTGGACGCGCTGGACCGGCCCGACTTTCTAACCTATGTGGGGGTGATGAAGGCCAATCTGCTGTATCCCGATCCCGCGAAGCTTGCCCTGCCCCAGGCGGCGCTCGCGCAGGTGGGGCAGGCTCCCGCACCGGCAGGGTTTGCCTGGTATCCAGCCCTGTATGCGCTGTACGAAAAAGTGCGGGTGCAGGAGAAAACCCTGACGTTCGACGACATGCTGCTGTCGGCGTGGGAGTGCCTGCACCGATTTCCCGAAGTGCTGGCCGATGCCCGGCATCGCTTCGGCTGCGTTCTAGTAGATGAGTTTCAGGACGTCAACCGGGTGCAGTCCGAGATTTTGGATCTGCTGACGTACCCGCACCGGAACTACATGGCGATTGGCGACGACGACCAGACGATTTATGAATGGCGCGGGGCCGATCCCGGCTTCATTCTGGGCTTCGCCGGGCGTTACCGTGCGGCGAAGTATCTGATTCGGGACAACTTCCGCTCCCACGCCGCGCCGCTGGCGCTCGCCAACAAAGTCATTGCCCGGAACCGAAAGCGCGAGCCGAAGTCTTTGTCCCTGACGCGCGGCTTCGGTGGGCGTCTGGAAGTCCACGAAGAGCTGACACCGGAGACACAGGGCAAGCATCTTGCGGCGCTTATTAGGGACGCGCTGAACAATGGACGTGCGCCGAGCGAAGTCGCCGTTCTGGTCCGGCTGTATGCCCAGACGCCGCCGCTGGAACAGGGACTTTTAGAGGCCAACATCCCCTACCGCGTTGTCGGCAGCAGCCCGTTTTATGCCCGGCCGGAAGTCAAGACTCTGCTGGATTACGTGCGGCTGGCCCGCATGGACGACGGCTGGGAGACGCGCTGGGCGATAGTCGCCAACAAGCCGGCCCGGTATTTATCGCGCGTCTTCTGCGACGAAGTCACGCGCACGGTCCGGCGCGGCGTGTCGCTCCCGAATGCCTTGATGGCCGCCGCAAAAGACGCTTCCGCGCACCAGGCCGCGCGTCTCGGCGATCTTGCGGACACCCTGCACTGGCTGCGGGGGGCGCTGGACACGCTTCCGGCGGGCGCAGCGCTGGCCCAGCTTGACAAAAAGATTGGGTATGTGGACTTCCTGCGCCGGAGCAGCGGCTTTCCTGAGACGGGCCTCGCGCGGGCCGCCAATGTCGAAGCGTTCCTGCGCTACGCCCACAGCGCCCCCACCTTGACGGCTTTGCTGTCGCATCTGGAAACACTGGCGGCGGCTGGGGTCGGCCTCAACCGGGACAGGTCGGACGGCATCGCGCTGCTGACCGTCTTCCGCGCGAAAGGCCTCCAGTGGCCGGTCGTCTTCGTTCCCGACTGCAACCAGGGCATTTTCCCTTACGGCGGCCCTGAAGAGCTGGAAGAAGAGCGGCGCTTGTTTTACGTCGCGCTCACCCGCACCCAGTCCGATTTGCACCTGCATCTCGTCAAGACCGAGCTGCCGTCGCAGTTCTTAGTAGAGGCCGACTGGAAGAACACGCTGGCCGATGTCGGAATTCTGGGTTCGGCACTGGCCCGCCCGCCCGCCGAGTGGCGCACCGCCGACGTGCTGGCCGTCACCCGCAGCGCCTCCCGCCTAGACCTGCGCCGCTACTTTTCGAGTTGGCATTCGCCGGAAGAAACCCAATCGGCGGCAGCACGGGTGCAGCAGCTTGTCGCCGCCGCCCGCGCCCAAAATGTAGACGCTGCGCTTGGCCTGACAGCTTCGCATCTTGCTCCGTGGCCGCAGTCCGCTTCTTCCGAGGCTCCTGACACTTTCGCCGATTTGGCCGAATATGTCCCGGCGCTGCCGTCGCCGCCCACGCCGCTGAACCCGAAGACGCTCAAAATTGGCGGGCGCGTCCAGCATTCTCAGCACGGCATCGGAACAATTCTCGCCATTCGCGGCGACCGCCTCAGCCCACGCCTCGAAATCCAGTTCGCTCGCGGCAAGCCCGTTGTTCTTCCGGCAAAGTTCGTCGAGCTGTCCGCGGTGTAACCCCTTGACATCCTCTCTTCTTTCTGTTATATTGTTACATAGCTAAATAGTTAGATTTTAACACAGAGGAGGAGATGATGCCTGAAGAACCGCAAGTCGCCGTGGAGCGCGTCCAGCTTGGTGTCCGTATGGAAAAGCGCATGGTGCAAGTGCTTAAAGGGTTAGCAGAGTTCAACGACATGACACTCGGCCAGCTTTTAGAGGAGATCGTGCTGCACTCGTTTGAGCCTGCTCCCGGCCATGAAGGAGAAATGTGTGCCAGCCCGCACGGCCAGAAGTCACTGGCCGCTATCAACGATTTCAAGCGCATCTACGGCATGGATTACGACACTCATGCGGGTTACGGGTTCTATGACAAGCAGAGTAAAATGAACAACCAGGAAACAAGCGAGGTAGACGCCGATCCAGCCGCATCGGCCCTGCGGACGGCCACGTCCATTCAGCACGCCGCCACTGAATGTACGCGACAATATGTCGCAGGAATGCACACCGGGCGGATTGAGTCGCTGTGGCACGTCCATTATGACCGGCCTCTTTGGGGGCTTACGGACTACTTCCAGGCTCTAGAGGTGTTGCCGGAGGAAGCCGTGCGGATTGTTCGCCATTATCAGCCCGGACCGCATCTGATTGGCGTGATGACCCGTGACACTCAAGCCACTCTCGCTCCCTATGCGGCATTAGGCTATCGGCCCGTTTCCGGCACATCTGTGGAGCCGATTATGACGAAAAGCCTTAGCGGTTTCACGGCTGAGGCAAGCGCGTATCAGGTTCAAACGGTCACAAGCGAGGAACAGCGCCACTTTTACAACTCGGTAATTGACCCGGCTGATCCGCACGGGCAAATCCAGGCTGAGGAGCTGCACGACGCCCATATTCGGCTTTATTATGTGGAGCAGGACGGCGTCTGCGCGTGTACCGGCAAAATCATTGTCCCTTCGCCGGAGGCCATTGTTGTCGAGCCGCTGGCGACTCACAAGGATTACCGGCGGCGCGGCATCGCGGCGGCCTTAATGGAACGCGCTCAGGCCGATGCCGCCGCGCTCGGTGCCACGCGCTGTGTGATCGCAGCTTCGCCAATGGGCCGGATGCTCTACGAGAGTCTTGGCTATGGTGTCGCAGGCTACCACCAATCGTTCGTGCCCACGGCAGGAGGCTGATGCTGTCAGCCGCACCGGCAGTATCAAGCTGCGCTTTCCCGTGGCCCAAGCCCGAGCAGCCGCTGGTTTAGCTCCCAAAGCGCCGTTCGGTTGCTGTCATAGGTAGACCGCGCGTGGGCTTCTGCATAAAGCACCCACTCAGCCGCATCATGTTCGTTTGACAGCGTCAGCGTTTGGCCGGTGCAGTCCGCGCCAAAGCTATGTTGCGGCACAACGTACAGTGCAAGGTCCCAGGTGCCATTGTCCTGAAAGAACGTGACGGGGACACTGCAGGACGCTTGCAGGGGCACAAAATGACACGCGCCTGAGACGCCGGCCTCCTCAAATGCTTCTCGCTTGGCCGCTTCCAGCGGAGTTTCGTCGTCCTCACCGCCCCCTGCGATGCCCTGCCAGCAGGGGTAGTCGCTGCGGCGCAAAACAGCGAACTCTAAAGCATCCAGAAGTTTGCGATACGGCAGCACTAAGATTTGAAAAGGCGCTCTGGGCATCGCTGACGTACCTCAAAAACAAAAAAGCGCCAGCCTTGAAGGCTGCCGCGCTGCGTTTCCCTAAATTTGCCGCCCCTTAATCTTGGAACGCAGATACAGTATTGCACAGGCGCGGCAAAAAGTCGAGACGTAAGCGCGATAGCTTTTTCCTAAACACCAGACGGAAATGTGCGCTGATTGTGTGTGGATAGGGCTTATCTCCTGCCTTTTGGCTTGCACTCAGTTTTTTCTTGTCACTGAATGTTTCTTTTTTGTCGCATCTTCGCCGCTACCGAAGTCGGGCGACGGGTTCGGCGACGCGCAGCGCCCTTCGGCGCACTAAGTCTTCTACAGTGACGCAGAGCCAGCGGTCGGCGTTGACACCGAAAGTCGCCCGAATGCGGGGCGAGGTCCCCAGCCCCACCGGACGCAGCGGCAGCGGCGGATCGGCGGGATTAAGCTCCATCACGCAGCTTTGCTCGGCCTGCGTTTGGGGACGCCAGTAACACGCACCGTTCGGGCCGGGCTGCCAGGCGACCGGCGACTGACCCAGCCGCCCGACTTCGCAGAGATGCAGCCCCATGTCCGTCATGCCGGCGTAGTCGGCGTAGTAGCGCACGGCAAACGCCGGGGCAGTCGGGTAGCGTGTGCGGCGCGGCAGCAACAGCTCGTACTCGGCTTCCCCTGTTTCTTTGTTTTGTACCGCCAGCGCGTAATCATGATATAAAAAGTCGTCCACCGGCACTCCGCCCGCGAACCGGGCTGCGCCGAGCGCGACCGCCGTGAAGACAAACTCCGGGTCATGCCGGACGACCGCTTCCGGGAAGAACTCGTCCACCACCGCCGCTACTCCCGGCAGCAAAGTCGAGCCGCCCACCAGCAGCACCTCGTCCGGCCCAGTATCGTTTTGCTGTGCATCGTTTAGCTGACGCTGGATTTCCGCCAAAGCCATCCGAAGCTGGTCATACAAGCCCCGCGCGGCGAGAAGCTCCTGCAGCTCTTCGCGGCGCAGGCACCGGCGGAGGCCGCGCCAGCGGAACTCGGCGCTGCCCTCCCGGCCGGCTGCCTCTTTGACACGCATCGCTTCCCACCGGGCGTCATACTGCCACTCCGGTAGATCGGATAGGTCAGGGAGAAGAGAGTCCAGCAGCCACCGGTCCACGTCGTCCCCACCGAGCGTGACCATATGCTTGGCAAGTACCGGAGCAGTCCCACCCTCTGACGCTGCCGGTCCCAGGCGGACCGCAGCCAGGTCCAGAGTGCCGCCGCCAAAGTCTACGACTAAGAGTGTCTTTTCCTGCCCGACAGTCACCCCGTACCCAAGAGCAGCCGCAACCGGCTCGTCCAGCGTGCGGAAGCGGCGCACGCTGAGCCGCCGGGCAATTGCCTGAAGCTCCGCCCGGTAGGTCTCGAAATAGCCCACAGGAACGGGAATTGTCAGGTCGTTTATGCGAAACCGCTCCTGCGTCCGCACTGCTGCGAGCAGCCCGCGAAGCAGCAGGAACGCCGTCTCGCGGGCCGAGAACTCGCGGTTCCCGGCCCGCAGCAGCGGCCGGTGCGGCTGGCTGCCGACCAGCGGCTTGAAGCTCTGGGCGAAGCCTTTGAGCGCGGCGGCGTGGCCGCCGTAGTTCTGGCTGAGCGCCTGCTGCCCCAGGCTGATCTTAGGCACGCGCCGCCGAAACCCGAACCAGCGCTGCTCCGTCTCGCGGACATGCACGGCGGAAGGGATGAGCGGTGACTGTGCGGCGGGCTGTTCGCGGGCCAGCCCCGGCAGGTGCAGGACCCGCACACTGCCGTTTTCTTCCACGGCCACTACCGTGTTCGTGGTGCCGAAGTCAATGGCGATTTTTGCTATGACGGATACTCCTCAGCCATCGTTCAAGCGCTTTTTCTGATCCACCGGCGCAGGAGCCGGCTGAGAATGTTCTGCCGGCCACCAGCTTCTTGATGCGGCCCGAATGCGGGGATCGGCAGTGTGCCGGCGGGCGGCGGGGGCGGCGCAGCAGGAATCGGCAAATCCTGCGGCGACGCCGGCGGCGGGGCGGCCGGGATCGGCAGATGACGCGACCCGGCAGTCGCCTTCTCAATCCGGCGTATGGTCTCCTGGTGCATTTCCGCCCATGGTGCCAGGCCACGCAGCAGCGGCAGCGCTTCGCGCAGCTCCGGGAACGGATGCCGCAATGCAATCTCCCCTAGCGCCGCCGACGCCGACCTGTGGAGCGCACCGTAACTGACGTAGCCGCGCAGTACGGCCAGCAGCGGCGCAATCGCCCGAGGGTCCGCAATCCGGCCAAGAGCCGCAGCGGCGCTATGCCGGGTTGACGCCGGCAGCCGGTCATCGCGCAGAGCAGTGAGGAGAGGAAGCACAGCGGGTTCTCCAATGCGCTCCAAAGCCGTCCGAGCAGCGCCGCGCACTCCGCCGGCTTGGTCTGCCAGCGCTTTGATCAACGCAGGGACGGCGGCAGAACTCGCTGACCGGCCCAGGGCCTCGGCGGCCAGCCGGCGTACCTCGGCGTCATAGTCCCGCGCCGCTTCTATGAGAGCCTCAACCGCTCGGGGGTCATCAATCTGCCCCAGCGCGACTGCCGCCGTCCGGCGCATCTCCCTGTCCTGCCCCCGCAAAAACGTGATGAGCGGCCCGATGGCGCGTTCATCGGCATTGACGTTGTTTATTATCATTGCGGCATTTCTTGTTACTGCGACATCGGCACGGTTTTGGGCGCGTCATCAAGCAGCCGCATTACGCCCAGGTGGCGATGTATTCAAACCACTGGCGCTGAACCAGATACTCGCCCAATCCGGGTGCGGGAGCGGTGCCGAGGGGATACCCAATTAAACTGACCGGGTCACCTTCCGGCTGGCCGGGGAACAGCCAGCCCTTCCAGTCCGCTGCGCCCGGTGTCCCCATCTGTTCATGCGCCCCGCGCATCGGCATGAAGCCGCAGAAGTGGATCACTTCCATGACCAGACGCTCCCCCTCCCGGCGGAACGCAATCGAGCGCTGCTGCGTGTTAGATGCGCCCCACGGGACGACCAGCAGCCCGCCATCCCGCAGTTGTGAGACCCAGGCGAGCGCGATGTCATGGGCGCTGGCGGTCACAATGACCCGGTCATAAGGCGCAGCCTCGGGCCAGCCGCTCCAGCCATCGGCGCAAATGACATGAACCCCTTCAGCCCCCGCCGCTCGCAGGTGCTCCCGCGCCTCGGCGCAGAACTCCTCCGTCACATCCACAGTCCAGAGCCTGCCCGGATCCCCTGTCAGGTGCGCCAGCAGCGCCGCGTTGTAACCGGTCCCGGTCCCGATCTCAAGCACCCGCATTTCCGGCGCGACCTGAAGTTGTTCCAGCATGATTGCCATCATCGTCGGCTGGCTTGACGAGGAGATGGATACTTCGGTCCCTTCCGCAAAGTGCGTGGGGATCGCTTCATCCCGGTAGACTTCGCCCCAGTTGCGGCTGGGGAGGAAGAAGTGGCGACGCACCGCGCGGAAAGCCCCTTCCACGGCAGGCGACTGGGCGTAGCCTCCGGCTTTGACTGCGTCTACCAGGTGATTGTTCATCTCTTCTGCGCTTGCCAGCGCGGCAGCTAGCCCCATGCCGGAGAACGAGACGCTTCCCTGCCCCGAGAGCCAGACGCTTAGGCGGAGGACGTTTGCTCCTTCGGGAATCACCAGAAGCAGCGTCCCCTCCATGCCGGCCCCTTCCGGCACCGTTAGGTCGGCTGCCACAGGCGGATAGAAAACGTGTTTCGAGGCTGCCAGAACGACTTCTGCAGAGTGCTCATCGCCCGCCAGCGCTTCCAGCCTCGCCTGCGCTCCCGCCATAAAGATGTTCTCGCCAATGCGCCTCAGACATGGTCCCGAGGTCTGCGCCTTGCACTCAAGCGACAGCAGCATTTCGGCGGGTATTCCAGCCACATCCTGCTCCCAGCGGCTGCCTTCGGCATAATCCGCATGTTCAATGACTAAAACGGGGCCGCCCGCCTCCTGCGTGGCACGTCCTACGGCGGTGCCTTCTGCGGACGCGGCAAAACGCCATTCTCCCAGCCGCAGGGCATCGTCTTCCGCAATAAGTGGCTTATGTGATTCCATTTGTTCTCCCAATGGACGTGAATAGCAATGCTGCATTTTACCACAAGCGAGGTCTTAAGAAATTAGTCTTAATCCGCGAGGCCATAAACGGCTTGTACCGCCGCTCGCCGACGGGATTTTATGACGGGGATTTTATGACGATGACAGATTTCAACAAAAAAGCTCATACCCAATAAAAATCGGGTATGAGCTTTGAAGACCGTCTTCACAAGGAGCTTGGTAAGAATACCAGCATTTGCTGTTAATATATACTGTCAACAAACTAGCGGCGCGCAGATTCGAACTGCGGACCTGCGGGGTATGAATCCGCTGCTCTAACCAACTGAGCTACGCCGCCAAATTGTGTGTCGGAGGCTATTATACCCGCAGGATGCAGGATTTTCAAGAGCGCCAGCTCTGCTTTCCCCGGTAGGCGCGAATACTGCTGACGCTTAAGTAGGCATCATAAGTCTTTGCAGATGGGCGACTGAAGTCGCTGCAACAAGTTCTCGAAGTCACCCTGATAAAGCCTTCGCCTTCGCGGACTAGGAGTTTCAGATTATTCTGTTCTTAACCTGCGAAGGCAGGTTTTGTGCTTTTGTTGCCGCGACTTCAGTCGCCTGTTCTGCAAGAGCTGATAACAGCCTCCTTAATGCGCCGGCGGCCACTCTTCGGGCATGGCGGCGGGACGCTTGACCGTGCTCTGCATCGCGTAGTACCGGCTTTGTTCCGACGAATCCAAAAAGCCCCACATCGCTTCCAGGACATGATACGTCAGGTCGCCGCTTGCCCGCGCCGGGCGGTCTTCCAAAATGGCGTAAGCCATGTCGGCCACGCCGAGGCCGCGGCTGTTTTCCGCGAACCCGTGGGTCAAAGGCACATCCTCCCACCCTGACCCGCCGCGATTGACACGAACCGTCCCGCCGAAGCCGTTAGGATCGGGGACCGACAGCGACCCGAGCGTGCCGTGGATCTCAATCGGCGGCAGGGTGCTCGACCAGACGTCGAACGATGTAATCAAAGTCGCCACCGCGCCGTTGGCGAAATCCGTCGTCCCGGCGATATGGGTCGGTGTTTCTACCATGATTGTCTGACCGTGCTTGGGCTGGCTGGTGATCGTGCGCTCGGCAAACGCCTTCTGCGCCGAGCCAGCAATGCGCGTGATCGGCCCCATCAGCGCGACCAGCGCGGTCAGATAGTACGGCCCCATGTCAAACAGCGGGCCGCCGCCGGGCTTGTAATAGAACTCGGGGTCCGGGTGCCAGGTTTCGTGGCCGTGGCAGAGCATGAATGCCGTCGCGGCAACCGGCTCGCCGATCAGCCCGTCGTCAATGACTTTGCGGCAGGCTTGCAGCCCTGCGCCGAGAAACGTGTCGGGAGCGCCGCCGACACGCAGGCCTTTGGCTTTGGCGGCCCCCAGCAGCGTCCGGCCCTGCTCGCGGGTCAGCGCCAGCGGCTTCTCGACATAGGTGTGCTTTCCGGCCTCAAGCGCCGCCAGGCAGACTTCAAAATGGGCTTTAGGGATGGTCAGGTTGACAACGATCTGGATGTCGGGGTCAGCGAGCAGCTCGGCAACGGAGCAGGTGGCAATCCCGTATTCGGCAGCTCTAGCTTGGGCGCGTTCCAGGTCCAAATCGGCACACGCGGCGACTTCGAGAATATCCAGCTTTTGGGCCGTTTGGAAGTAGATGCTGCTGATGTTGCCGCAGCCGACAATGCCGATCTTGACAGGGGAAGGGTTAGAAATACTCATCAATGTTGCTTTCTTGTTCGGGTTTTGCTTTTTCGCCCTGTGGAGGTCACCGGCGCGGCAGCAACGAGGGTTCAGCCCAAACGATTGGGCGAATTATAACATACCCGGTCAAGCGCGTCAAGCAGGTCACGCTGTTCTGCGGCAATCTTCGGCAGAAGCAGGAAACCTCTTTCTGTCTGTGGAACTGGCCGGTACAGAGAGCCAGGGGTTTTCCTTCGCTCACACGAAAGGCTTTTCAATGATCCAGACAGACTCCCATTCTTCCGTGGACCCTGGTCTTGTTCCGCAAAAGACGCTCGCGTCGGGAGCGAAGATGCCCGCCCTCGGGCTGGGCACGTTCGGCTCGGACAACTACACGCCGCAGCAGGTCGCGAACGCGGTGCTTGGCGCGGCGCAGGCCGGCTACCGCCACTTTGACTGCGCCAGCGTCTACGGCAACGAACAGGAAGTCGGCGAAGCGCTAGAGGCCGTCATCGCCGGCGGCGTGGCCCGCGAAGACCTCTGGATCACATCCAAAGTCTGGAACGACAAGCACGGGGCCGGGCAGGTCGCAGAAAGCTGCCGGCAGTCCCTCGCCGACTTGAAGCTGGATTATTTAGACCTCTTTCTGGTCCACTGGCCGTTCTCGAACTCCCACGGCAAAGGGGTGGACGCGCATTCACGGGACCCGAATGCCAAGCCCTACATTCACGACCACTATATGCAGACTTGGCAGCAGATGGAAGAGTTGCAGCAGCTCGGCTTAGTCCGGCACATCGGCACGTCCAACATGACCATCCCGAAGCTTGAACTCGTCCTGCGCGACGCCCGGATCAAGCCTGCCGCCAATGAAATGGAGATGCACCCGCATTTCCAGCAGCCCGCGCTGTTTGAGTATGTCGTTCAGCATGGCATGGTTCCCATCGGTTACAGCCCCGTTGGCTCGCCGTCGCGCCCCGAGCGCGACCGCACTCCCGAAGACACCGTAGACATAGAAGACCCTGTGATCGTCCGCATAGCGGAGCGTCTTGGGCTGCATCCGGCGACGGTGTGCGTCAAGTGGGCGGTTCAGCGCGGTCAGGTCCCGATTCCCTTCTCGGTGAAGCGCTCCCAGTATTTGAGTTCTTTACAGGCCGCCGTCAGTGCGCCTCTTTCCGACGCTGAGATGCAGGAAATCGCGGGCATTGACCGGAACAACCGCCTGATCAAAGGCCACGTCTTCTTGTGGAAAGATGACCAGACCTGGGAAGACCTGTGGGATGTTAATGGAGAAATTACTCAATGACGACAGTGACAGAACGAGCCGTAAACACAGAACGAACAATGACCGGGGTAGTGCTTCCCGGCAACAGCACCGTGGAGTTCCGGGAGCAGCCGATCCCCACCCCCGGCTATGGGCAGGTGCTGGTCCAGATGAAAGCCTCCTCCATCTGCGGCTCGGACATCCGGGCCATTTACCGCGAGCATCTCGGCGTCGGCGACGAAGCCTACCGGGGCGTCATCGCCGGCCATGAGCCGTGCGGCCAGATTGCCGAAGTCGGCCCCGGCTGCAAGAAGTACAAAGTGGGTGACCGGGTGGTGCTGTACCATATCAGCGGCTGCGGCCTCTGCGAGGACTGTCAGGCCGGCTACATGATTTCCTGTCACACAAAACACCGGGCGGCCTACGGCTGGCAGCGCGACGGCGGCCATGCTCCGTTCCTGCTGGCGGAAGAAAACACCTGCCTGACGCTGCCGGACAATCTGAGCTATGTAGACGGCGCTCTCGTCGCCTGCGGCTTCGGCACGGCCTGGGAAGCCCTGACGCGCATCAAAGTTGATGGCCGCGACCGGCTCTTGATCACAGGTTTAGGGCCGGTCGGTCTCGCGGCGGCGATGCTGGGGAAGGCGCTGGGAGCGTCTCAAGTCATCGGCGTAGACGTCAGCCAGCAGCGCATTGATCTGGCGCGAAGCTTGGGCCTGGTAGACGAAGCGTTCGTCAGCGACGCCGGTGCATTAGACAAGATCAAGTCCGTCACCAGCGGCAAGGGCTGCGAGGCGAGCATTGACTGCTCCGGGGTCGGCCCAGCGCGGAAGCTGGCGCTTCAAGGGACGCGGCAGTGGGGCCGCTGCGTGTTTGTCGGCGAAGGCAACGACATCACGTTTGATGTATCGCCGCTTCTGATCCATCCGCAGATCACGCTGTTCGGGTCCTGGGTGACTTCGGTGCCGCACATGGAAGAGCTTTTGGAGCGCCTATCGCGCTGGGACCTGCATCCCGAGCTGACCGTCACGCACCGGTTCCGCTTAGAGCAAGCGGCGGACGCTTATGCGGTCATGGACGGGGGCCAGTGCGGCAAAGTCGTCATCGTCAGCGAGTGAGGCTAATGCTAATTAAAGCCGATGCTGCCGTAAGGGTCGCACCAGCCGTACCGCGCCGGCTGCGTTCCGGCCCGCCGGCTTGCGGCAAGCAGCGCCTGCATCATGGCCGGAACCGGGTGCGCGGCGTCCGCCCCCCGAATGCCCCCCAGGTTGCAGCTCGCCTCGCGCCTCTGGAACGGCTCGCGGCGCAGGACGACCAGCCGGCAGGGAAAGCCGTCCATCACGAAGTCCTGAATTTCTGTGCTGGTCCGCTCGACTTCCGGCAGCAGCGCCCAAAACGCGGCGCACTCTTCGCCGGTCAGCGCGGCTTCCCCCAGTTCGGCAGTGAACAGCACGTCCCGGCTGAAGTCCATTTCCGAGAGCGCCCGCGCCAGCAGCGTCCCGTGCGGCGTCTCCCCCTGCCACAGCTTCACCAAAGCGGAGTGCGTTTTTCCATGCGGCAGACCCCGCCCTTGAAGAAGCAAAACGGCGTCCGGCGGCTCGCTGCCCGCAAACAGCGGCTCCGCCTCGGCGCTTGACGCCGGCAGCTCCGGCAGGTCATACCGCCGCCTCAGCTCGTTTCGGTACGGCTTGGCACGGAAGCCGGCGGCCCAGAAAACAAGAACGGCCAGCGGGATGCCGACCGCGAGAAAAGCAATGATGGCGGCAATCAAATAGGCAAATCCAAGCAGCACAAGCGTCCCGACGGCAGCGCAGACGCTCAGGATCAGCCCGGAAATGCAGCCGATCCCCTCCATTCGCTGTTCCCAGGGCTGAGGGCGGCTCCCTTCGATCAGCTTGGCCTCGGTCATTGCTTCAAAGTTTTTCTTCATCGTTTTGGGGGCAAAAGCCAGTCCAGTCGGGTTCCGGCCGGGCTGGTACTGACGCGAACTACATAGCAGCGCATCCCGACATAGAAATCACCCGCGCCGTTCCGCACCATTGAGTTTGGGTACAGTCCCCACCAGACGCCGTTTTGGAGCAGGATCACTTCCCCCGTCGGCAGTACCTGCACCAGCTTCCGAGTTGTAATCACCACGAGAGAGCCGTCCGTATCCAGGGCGGCTGCGGATGGCGCGTCGCCTAAAGCCGCGAAACGGGCCGACTGCCAGCGGCCCTGAGCCGTCCGGGTCAGCCGAATAATCTTGCCGCGGGAGAGGCTGAGGTGCGCCAGGCCTTCCAGGGCCAGCAGGCCCGTCGGGGTCTGCACGAAGCCGGTTATCTGGTCGTCGGAAACTTTGTACCGGCGGCGGCCATCCGGCGAGAACCACCACAGATGCCCGCCCCACTCCCCGGCATTGAAGCCGACCAGCCAGCCATCAGCCACCCGAACCGCAAACTGTCGCCCCCGGTAGTCGGCATTGACAGGCAGGCGAAACGGCAAGTCAGCATGACGCTCATCACGGGTCAGGAGAGAAGCGTAAGGCTGCCCCTGCGCCAGCGTTACGCCCCACTCCTGACGAGAAAAACTGGCTTGATGCAGCTCGGCACTGCCTTCTTTCGGCGCGGCCACTTGATGCCAAGCAGACAGCCGCCCTGCAGAGTAAGGCCCTGAGCATGACAGCCGCAGAGGGTGATGAGCGACAGCACTGCGGCAGCCACGGAAACACTTTTTATCATGAGTTACTCTTCCCACCAGTCCATGCCGATTTGATGCTCGGTCGGCCTGAACCCGACGGACTCGTAGATGCCAGCGGCGTGGTAGTCTTCGTCGGCGGCCATGACCAGCGTTTCAGCCCCTAGCTGTTCGAGCGCATGTCTGGCGGCTTCATAGACCAGTGTCCCGCAGTAGCCGCGCCGCCGGAAGTCCGGGTGAGTGCCGACCGATTGGAACCTGCCGACGCCGTTCTCAGCGAACACGCCGAGATCGGCCACGACCTGACGCTCCAAAAACACGCCGAACCACTCGCCAAGCCCTGCGCGGGCCATCGCGCGGTAGCGGGCCATCTGGCGCGTCTTAAACGGCGTGTAGCTTTCGAGCGAATACTCGGCGCTGCGGCAGGCGATCTGGGTTTCGAGGGCGCTCTCCCATTCCCAGTCTTCCCGCAGCGGGCGGATGACGGCGTCCTCCACGTACTTCGGCGGCGGCGTGACTGCCTGCGTCGTCAGCACGACCGACGCAAAAGCACGCAGGCCGGCGTCTAAAAACGGCTGGATGTCGCCGGTTTCGCCGGCCACGCTGTCCCAGCCGAACGCGAGATGCTTGATTGCCGGCGGCGTGCCGATTTCCTCCGCGAACAGCCGCCGCCAGCGGTCTAAACCGCCGGGAGCAGGCGGCTGGTCAAACAGCAGAAAGTTTCCCCAGTGGAACGTCGGGTTAGACGGCGTTCGGATGACAGTGTAGTCGCCCCGGTCCACAACTTCGCCGTCAAAGCGTGGAAAGAACAGGTCCGTCTGGTAAGCGAGCGAGCGGATTTGCATGGGTGCGGCGTCTCCTAAAACACGAATTTCAGTATACAGCAAAAAACGCGGCAAATCGGGTATAACAGCATAGTGTAAATAATACGCAAACAAAAAGAGGACCTGGCGCACGAGCGGCGAATAAGCATTCTGCGCCGGATTGGAAACACACCATGAGACAAACGCCCACGCGCCGAAACCAGGCGTTCACGCTGATTGAACTGCTCGTCGTGATCGCCATTATCTCGATTCTCGCCGCCATTTTGTTCCCGGTGTTCCAGCAGGTGCGGAACAAAGCGCGGAACACGCAGGATATGTCCAACCTGCGCCAGATTGGGCTGGCCGCGCAGATGTACGTTGGTGACGCCGACGAGACCTGGGTGCCGATCGGCAGTTGGAATGACCCGACGATCACGCCGTTCACCAATCCCAGCGGCCCGGCTCCCGGCCAGCCCTGGACCGGCTGGGGGCTGCGCCTGCTGGCTTACGGTAAAAGCGCCGGCATCTTCCGTTCGCCCTGGATGCCGGATAAAGCGAACTATTTCACCGGGAGCTGCGCGACATCAAACGGCATGACGCTGACCAACACCTACAACATGAACTGGTTTTTGGGGCGCGACGGCTCCTGCAATAACGGTGCACCGGGGTCCTGCGATTTTGACCCGACCGACCCGTACACGCACACGCCGGACGGCACGCCGCTGACCTCGCCGATCATGCTGGGCCAGATTGAGGAACCGTCGTCTACGATGGCGTTTATGCTGAACCAGGCCACCAGCGCCTACGGCAACAGTATCGGCTGCGATTACAACACGCTCGAAGCCAGTGACTACATCAACATGCTGCGCTGGCGGGCCGTCTACAATGACGGCGGCAACATCGCGTTCGTTGACGGCCATGTCAAGTTTTACATCGCCAAAGAAGCCGACTCGACGCTGTGCAACGGTGCGCCTCAGTACAAGATCTACACTTGGACCCAGCGCAATCTCTGGGCCTATCCCGGAATGCCGACGGCAAACGGCGGCTATGCCGACGGCCCGATTAACCTCGGGTGCCCGTAGAGGACTTCCCCCTAGCCCCCAATAATGGGGGAACATGAGAAGAACCTGGAGAAGCCGCTCTTGCTCCATTCCGGTTCCCCCATTATTGGGGGCTAGGGGGCCTCTTCGCCTTGAAAGAAAATAGACATGTCGTCAACTGAGATATTAAAGTGGATCGAAATGCTGGGGTCGCTGACCGGGCTGGCCTCGGTCTATTTAACCGCCCGGAACAACATTTGGAACTGGTGGTGGGGCGTCGCCAATGCCCTGCTGTTCGGCTGGCTGTTTCTGAGCAGCCGCCTGTATTCCGATGCCCTGTTGCAGATCGCGTACTTTCTGCCGATGCAGTTTTATGGCTGGTGGGTCTGGAAGAAGGCCGGGCCGTGCCATGCCGACGACCTGCCGGTGACGCGCCTGTCGTGGAGAGCCTGCGCCCTGATTTTGCTGCTGATTGTTCTTGCTTCAGCAGGCTGGGGCCAGTTGATGCGAACATATACTAACGCCGCGCAGCCGTTTTTAGACGCGACGCTCGCGATGGTCAGTGTTGCCGCCCAGTATCTGGATGCCCGCAAGAAGCTGGAGTCGTGGTGGCTCTGGATCGCCGTGGACGTGTTCTCGGTTTTCTACTTGTATCCGAAGCAGCATCTGTATCTTGTCACCGGCGTTTACGCGATGTTTCTCGTCATCTGCATCGCGGGCCTCTGGCGGTGGACAGTGCTGGCACGGGAGACGAGGGCGGCTCAATGAGCAGACCAACACGCGGGCTGGTGATCGGCAAGTTCCTGCCGCCGCATCTCGGGCACAAGTATTTGATTGACTTCGCGTCCGGCCTGGTAGACGAGCTGTCCGTGCTGGTCTGCACATTAGAAAGTCAGCCGATCCCCGGACACCTGCGGTATGAGTGGATGCGGCGCTCGTTTGGCGGCGTGCGGGTCATCCATTGTACAGATGAGAACCCGGATGAGCCGTCGGACGCCGAAACACCGGAGCAGTTCTGGGAGATGTGGCGTTCCAGCATTCTCTCGTACTTAGATGCCCCGCCGGACTTCGTGTTCGCGTCGGAGCCTTATGGTGCGCCCCTGGCGGAAGTGCTTGGTGCACGGTTCATTCCCGGCGACTACGTGCGCGAGCTGGTGCCGGTCTCAGGAACCGCGATCCGCAATAGCCCCGCCCGGCACTGGGATTTTCTCATGCCCGCCGCCCGGCCCTACTTCGTGCGCCGCGTCGCAGTCATCGGCCCCGAGTCGAGCGGCAAGTCGACGCTAACAAAGCATCTGGCCGCGCGGTACAACACCAAGTACGCAGCAGAATATGCCCGTGCGTATCTGGATGCCACCAACTTAGAAATCACCTCGGACGCTATCCTGGCGATCTCGCGGGGACACCGGGCCTCTGAAGATGCGCTGGCTGAGCAGTGCCGGTCCGGCCTGCTGTTCTGCGACACCGAGGCCCTTATCACCAAGCTCTGGTCCCGCTATCTTCTGGGGAACGTGCCGCCGGAAGTAGAGCGCCATGCAGCAGACGACCGCTACGCCCTGTACCTGGTGACAACGGCTACCGAAGAATGGGCTGCCGACCCGCAGCGGTTTACCCCGGACTTCGCCGAGCGGGCTGAGTTCAGCCGGCAATGCGTCCGCGAGATGGAGCGTCTGGGCCGCCGGTTCGTGGTGCTGACCGGCTCCTGGGAGCAGCGGAACGCGCAGGCGGCAGCGGCTGTAGACGCCCTGCTAAGCGAGAGCCAGTAAAACACTTAAGCCAATTGCTTGTTTACCTGGTACGATTGGATGTTCGCTTTTCGGGTATAGTAGTAGAAATCCTTCTGCTCAAAGAAGACCTAAAGGACCATTCGCCTATGCTCGCCCAACAACACTCCGCTCTTCTCTGCCTAGCCTTGCCGTCGCTTCTTTCAGTCGCAAGACCCGCCGCAGCGTCCTTGCACCGAAGACATTCTTCCGCCACGGCGACTTTTTACCGAAAAAGCGACAGCGATCCGCACCTCGCAAACGGCGATTACTACGGCAGTCATGGCCCCTGGTTTTGCGCGGTAGATGAGGCGCGGCGCGGCCTGCTGAACCACCGCATCCGCGTCGTGAACACCCAGAATGGCCGCAGCCACATCTTTTTAGTCGCCGATCTCGGGCGCTTCCCGCGCAGCAACGTCGACATCTCGCGCGGCGGCTCGTCCCGCTTGTCAGGACGCGGCGGCCCCGACAGCTTCCCCGTGCAGTGGCAGGATCTAGGCCTCGCGCCAGGCCGCAAGCATTCTCGCCAGGCAGCCCATCACCAGCGTCACCGCTAATTTGGTTTCGGCTGTTCAAATTTGCTGTCGGCAGCAGGTGCGAATGGGCGCGCCTCTGCCACGGCATCCAAATCAAGCGGCCCGTACAGATGCGGGAACAAGTCGCCATCAGAGGTTTCGTATCTCAGTTCCGCCGAAACGCGACCGGCATCAATGACCAGCAGCACTAAATCCGTCTGCCCCGAATAAAAGTGGTTCGCGGTTCTCGCGACTTGCTCCAGCGTCGAACAGTGGATAAACCCCTCAGTCGCCAGGCTGTCCGCCCGATACTCGCCAAGTTTTTGAGCCTCACGCCAGTGGTCGGCACGGCAAATATGCAGGATTGTGTCCATAGTTTGTAACAATTATGAGACGTAGAAAGTCATCTCTTGAGTGTAATCGCTCCAAGCTGCGACTTATTCTGCTAGTTCTTTTCGCCTGCGCTGGCCTCTACTCCCGAGCTTCCCTACCTACGCCAGCATAAACTACCTGTTGACAATGCCGCTCATCCGTGATACACTATATTCACGTTCGCAAAAAGAGTGTTGGCGAGAAGCATTCAGCTTCCCGCTTTTTTTATTGCCTGCCCATTCCTGACGCCTTCCACTGCGTCTCAAACGGCACAAATGGCGTGAGCGAAATAAACGGCTTCGCCCGAGCGTTTCCTTCCAAATACACCGCCGCGTAGACCCACAGATTGCTGTCCGATAATAGGCCGTAGCAGGCCGCGCTTTCTTCCAGCTCGCCGCGCTCCAGCGGCATGATGCTCTCGTAGCCGTCTAAAAACGCATGACAATTTTCCGGTGCAAGTTGGAACATCAGATGCAGGGCGCGAACAATCTCCCAGCCCCGCGCCGCTCGCCCCGACTGGTCCCAGTCAATGACCGCGCTGACTTTTGCGTTCTTAAAGAACAGATTGGTTTCCTGAAAGTCCCCGTGCAGCACCCGCTGCGGCAGCGCCGCCAGCCGGGCGGGGATGCTTTCGGCCAGAGACCCATTCTGCTCTAGGTAGGCACGGCGTCCCGCAAGCTGCTCCCGCGCCGCCTGCTCAATGGCTGTTTGCGTCGGCAGGGCATGGATTGCCGCGTCTAAATGCGGAATGAGCGTCACTGCCCCGGCGATGTCGCCTGTCAGATCTTTAATCCGCACGCGCCCCGTCGGAAGCCGTTCCAATGCTGCGTGAATGTGAGCCAGGCACTCTCCAGACGCCCGTGCGTGTTCGGCGCGAAGCTCCGCCCGCGCGATCTGCTGCCCGGACGCCAGCGGAAACAGGGCAAAAAATTGGCCGCCGCGTTCCAAAATCGTGCCGCCTGAAATTGGGATGGGCCGGCAGACCGGCACCCCCTGAGTTGCGGCAAATGCGATGCACTCATGCTCCCATTCGGCACGTTCTCGCCCCCGCGCCGACACGCGCAGGACAAACGCGCCGCGCTCCGCCTGCACGAGAAGCGTTCGGTTGACAGTCCCTGTCGCCGGCACGACTGCCGATACGATGCGCCCAATCTGCCATTCGCTTAGGGCCGCGCGTTCCTCTTCGGCTAAGTCCTGCATCGTTTAGTCCTCACGCGGCACGATAATCTGACTGTCAAAGTAGCGCTCTTGGAAACTCACGGCTTCGGCGATCTGCGCGGCAGAGTAAGAGTGTCCCGTCGGTGCGGCGACCAGCTTGTCTTCGGCATCGTCCGCTCGAATAACTACGGCAATCACGACGCACTCGATGAGGTCTGCAGGCACGTTCACGCCCACAACATAAACGTCTATCGCCATGCCGTCACCGGAAACAGTGCCCGGCAGGAAGCCGTAATTGACGGGATACACCAAATCCGGGTGCCGGGGATGGCGGCTGCCGAGTGGCCGGTCTACCGTCACCGAAACGCACCGGCCCAGGTACGCCGTCAGTTCAGGCTTCATCTTGCTGCCGCTCCCCGGAGCCGTACAGGAAATAATTCGGTGTAGACTGCATGTCAAACCGCCAGCCTAGCCCGGTGAGTTTCCGGGCCAGCTCTTCCGGCGGGTAAAACACTTTGACGATGCGGAACTCGCGGCCATCGTTGAGGCGGCGCGTCTGCGTCTCGGCATCTGCTTCCTCAAGCGTGTGGTCGGCGGCGGTGGAAGTGGCGTCATACAGCGAGTCTAGAAGAAAGACGCGGCCACCGGGCGCGAGGCAGCTTTGGACTAAATTCCAAAAGTCGTCAAAGCGCTCCGGCGGCACATGGGACAGCCAGAAGCTGAAGAAGATTGTGTCGTACACGCCGTCCGGCTTCCAGTTTAAGAGGTCCACCTCGGCGTAGCGGACTTTAGGATCGCTGACGCGGGCGCGGTTGATTTCAAGCACCTCGGGCGACGCATCCAGCGCCGTGACACTGTCGGCACGGACCAAGTGCCGGGTCCATAGCCCCGTGCCGCAGGCCAGCTCCAGCACCCGGCCACTGGGCGCGAACGCTTTCAGCGCCGCTTCCACCGACGCCGCTTCGGTAAACCACCGGGCGTTGGCTTCGGGACCGCGATCATAGCGGCCTTCGCGCAGGAACCACTGGTCGTATTCCCCGGCACGGGCACGGTAGTAAGCGATCTGCTCCTGCAGGATGCCGTCTTTTAGGTACTGCGTTAAGTTCTGACGCGCGGTTTGCTCTAAAGCGTCCGGGTACTCGAACCCGAAGGTAGCGGCGAGGCGGCGGCCGACTGCCGTGACTTCGTTTCGATTGGCTTCAATAGCCCGCACAATTTCAGCGCGGTTTGTCCGGGCCGACCCCAGCACTTCCAGGCTATGCGGGCCAGTCGCTTCCGTGATGGCCCGCATCATCGGTGTCAGGGTATGGATGGTGGGCCGCTGCGAACCCTGGTCCCGGCCCGTCGCCTCGGCGTACCACAGCCGCAGGAGAACCGGCAGTTCCAAAGCCAGCCCCTGCAAAATCAGCAGGTCTAAATGGCGGGACAGCATGCGGACATGCTTGTGCGAGCCGATCCAGAACAGCGTGATCGCTTCGCGTATGGCCTCCGGGTCAGCAGGCTTCATCTCTTCCACTTCCGGCAGCGCAGCCGACGCGAGAAGCGCCCCGAACGCCGCGTCGCGGCAGCCTAGAACCAGCGTCACATCCGGCGGCGGGTCTTGGCTCACACTCTGAACCAGCAAATCTATAATCACGCCGTCGGCCAGCAGCGCCTGATGCAGCACCGTGCCCTCCCAGCGCAGGGCGTGGACGCCGACCACAGTTTCTCCGATCAGTGCCGACAGCGCGGTCCTCTCCGGCTCCTGCCAGTCCGCCAGCGTCTCGGGACGCACCGCCACGCGCAGGTCAATGTCGCTGTGCGCGTCGGCTTTGCCGCGGGCGATGCTGCCGCCGAGCCACAGGGCAATAACTTCGCTGTCCGCCCAGAGCCGCGTCGTGATGCGTTTTAAGACCGCGATTTGCGGCAGGTCCGGCAGGCTGTCCAGCGTAAGTTCTTCCATTGTTTTCTCCAATCTTTGCCGGCCTCGCTTTGAGTGGCGCGGGCTTCACGTCAGGTCGGTTCAGTTTACCTCACGCTGCCCCCTCTTGACAGCGTCTTTCGGGGCGTGGTAGCATGGCAGGGACTATGTTTTCTATTACCAACAAAAAAGTCGCGGGCTTTACGCCGCGCTGGGCCGAATTCCGAGGGTTTTCTCTGCTTTTCGACAATCCCGGCAACTGCCTCATCCCGCGTGGGCCGCGTCTGGAGTTGGCCTGCGACGTGGACAGCGACCCGGCGCTCAGCTTCTACCGGAGCCTGCGGGACGGGCTGACGGCGCTTGACCCGGATTTGCTGACGGCGGCGTATGGGTTTTGCCCGCTGCCGCCGCCTTCCTACCATGTGACCGTGTGGGACGGCGGCAACGCGGACAATTCTGCTAACGTGACTGGCGAGCAGCGCCCGAAGCTGGAAGCGTACCTCACGGGGCTGCCGGACAGCCTCCCGGCGGCGAATGACCTGACGCAGATTGCACTGGCCTCGCCGCTGATGCAGCGCCGGGACTGGAACTTGGAGTTTGAGTTCGACCGTTTGGCGCTGCGGGGAGCGCTGGTTGCACGGCTCATGCCGACCGAACCCTCACGCGAAAGGTTTGGGGAGTTTATGGAAGAGCGCCGCCGGCTGAACGCGGCTTGCTTCGAGACGTTCGGCATCAAAGCGTCGGACAACTACACGCCGCATGTGTCTCTTGGCTACTTTGCGAATCGGGAAGGCGCACACCAGGCATCGGCGCACCTGCCGGCGTGGAGCGCCGCGTTTGCCGAATGGATGCAGGGGCAGACGCTGACGTTCGCCCACGCCGGCCTGTACGGCTTCACGGACATGGCGAGTTTTTTCACGTCTGCTGACTTCTAAAGATAACTTCTAAAAGTGCGAGAGGACACAGCATTGCCGGTCTTTCTGCCAGAGTGGGACAGCTACAATCAGCCGCCGAAGATTGTCACGCTGGGACACTACTACCCGAAGCCAAAAGTGGCTGCCGCGAAAAGTCTTGTTAAAGAAGCCCGTCCGCAGTACGGCACGAGCAGCGGGGCGGACGTGCGTATCGTGCGCGATCATCTTGCCTGGACGCGGCTTTTGGATGCTCTCAGCAGTGAGCGGAAGTGGCCGTTGAAGCGGCTGTACGAGCAGCTTAACCCCATGCTTGCACCCGGCATTGCCATCGCTGTCGTGCCGCCGCACCGGGCGTATCAGGCATTTTGGCCGCTGCGGACCCTCGCGCAGACGCTGGCAGCGGAAGAGGGGCGCGTTGACGCAACCGGCTGCCTGGTGCGGCACACCACCATCCGGCGCATCATTTACGGCGGGCCGTCGACCCGCGCCCTGCACCGGCAGACAATCAGCATTGAAGACGGCGCTTTAGTGCAGGGCCGGAGCGTGCTGCTGCTGGATGACATCGCAAAAAGCGGCGCAAGCCTTGTCGCCTGCCGGGAGATGCTGGCGGAGGCCGGGGCCGGCACGGTCCAGGCGCTTGCGCTCGGCAGAGTTGTTGTCAGGGAGATTTAGAAATTGCTAGGGAGATTTAGGGCAAGCCTCGCCTGCGGTTTCCGGCACATACTTCTTGGTCCCCTGCAAGAGCGGCGGGCACTGCTCGATGGCCTTGCGCTTGCGAAACCCTTCCGCCATTCGATACCCGCTTGCCATATACCGGGCCATGTACCAGTGCACGGCAAGCGGCGCGTCCCGGAACTTCCCGCCGACCTCCATCCCACGCGCCTGCATCCATCCAATCACCTGCGGGTTGCGGCTCAGCAGATACACATGACGCCGCCGCGCCTGTGCCCGGTCCCACGCCGCATCAAACAACGCGCGTCCAATTCCGCGTCCCCGGAACGCCGGCAGAACGCACAGCGCGGCAATCTCCGTCCAGTTCTGCCGCAAATCTACGCTGAAGCACACGCCCGCGAACAGCCCGTCTTCTTCGCCAGCATACACGTCGGACAGCCGCGTCAGCTCCCGCACCGTATACCCCAGAATGTTCGGCGTGTTTTTGAGCGCTAAATGCACCCGCACGGCTTCCGCCCGCGTCAAAGGGCGATGAACGATTTCGGTCATAAGCACCCGTTCGCCGTCGCTCCGCCAATTCCTGCCTGCCCTACTCTACTTCTCGGACTCCTCTACTTCTCAAACTGCATAGGCCAGGGTTCGCTGGGGAAGACAGGCCACGTCTCGCCGCTGGTCACGGAAGGCGTAAAGGGAACGAATGTGTTGCCGGTGGAATGGAACCAGTCGGCAGTCTGCTCTCCCGCGACTCGTGCGACGGAGCCGTCCGCTTTTAGAACGACGTAAGTGACCCCAGCGGCATAACCGTTGTAAGGCTGACCGGCTTCCCGGTTGCGGCCATGATTGTCGTCATAAACCAGAACCGAAGAAGGTTCCGGCTTGATAATGGCGTCCGGCAGACCTTGCTGATCGTCATAGCTGAGCAGGTCGTACACGCGGTAGTGGTAATCAAGCCGAAGTAAGCCTGAGTGCGGCGCAGGTGCCGGCAGAGTTTCGTTCGGGCAGTGGTAGATTTTCGGGTCGTGAGCATAGGCCAGCAGCAAATCATCGTCCGCTTGCTCCGAGGCAGGTAGGGCGCTGGCATCGAAAAAATGCAGTGGCAGTGCGCCGTTGTTGTCGTTCTGGTACATCTGGATTGCAAGCCCGATTTGATGCAGGTTGGACTCGCAGACGGTTTGCCGGGCGCGTTCCCTGGCTTTGGCGAACACCGGAAACAGCAGGGCGGCGAGCAGGCCGATGATCGTAATGACGACGAGCAGCTCAATCAGCGTGAAGCCCTTGCGGGCGGGTGGCTTGACCATAAGTGTCTCCTTTCGGGGCGAGTGGCGTTAGTGCGGCGTAGGGCGGAAGCGGTGCAGTCGGAACTGGCGGCGCAGGGCGGCGGTGACGCCGGCAGTCAAACAGCCGGCGGGCAGCCAGAAGAGAAGCTGGAATGCAGCGAAGGTCAGCCCTTCGATGTGCGGGCGCAGGGTCATGCCGACGGCGGCGGACGCGAGGCTCAGGACGCCCACGGCGCGGCAGATGCCGGGCGTGGTGCGGGAGTCCATGCCGAGGCCGGTCAAGAGTCCGGCGGCGAGGGGCGAAATCACGGCGAGGCACTGCACCCAGGGCGTTAAAGCGGTTTTGGCGGGGTCCAGCACAGAGGCTTCCACGCCGAGCAAGGTAGCAACGGAAAAGACGCCGAACCAGCCGAACGCCCGCAGGGTGGCGGCGTCGTCGAAGCGTACCAGGCGGCGCGGGACAGTCTCGCCGAGGCAGGTGTCGGCGCACCGCTGGCCGACGGCCCAGGGTTCGCCGTACTCTTTGAGAGCAAGTGTCACGGCTTCTTCAGGCGCGAAGCCTTCGGCCTCCAAGTCTTCGATGAGGGCCTGAAGATGGTCGGCGGCTTCCAGACGCAGGCGGCGGCGCTGGGCATACGACGCAATGCCGAGCAGCGGCGCACATAAATAGTCTAGGTAATCTTCGAGCTGCTCCTGAAGAGGCGTCTGGTCAAGCGGGCTGTTGTTAGAGGATTTGTTGTTACGCGGGCTGTTCATGGGTGCTCTCCCCGGTGTGTGCGCCGATCATCGTGTCCATTGCGCGGGCAAAAGTTTTCCAGGACTCAATGCGGCGGGCAAGCTCTGCCCGGCCGGCTTCGGTGATGGCGTAGACAAGCCGGGGACGCTCCCCGGTCCCATGCTGCCACTCGCCCGTGACAAGGCCATCGCGCTCCAAAGAGTGCAGGACCGGATACAGCGTGCCCTGCTTGAACTTCAAAGAATTGTTCGTGCGCTTGTTGATGCCCTGTGCGATGGCGTAGCCGTGCTGCGGCCCGGCGGCCAGGGCGGACAAAACCAGCGTCGGCACATTGCCGCGCAGCAGCTCACTGTCGGTGTTCATAATTAACTCTGCTGATATTATATGCTATGTTATAGAATATGTCAAGGATTATTTTCTTAACCTATAAACGAGCATTTATGGCAGCATATTTGACGTTTAATGACAATGATTATCAGCAAACTTCATGGTACAATACATTAGTTTCCTACTCGTTTCGATAAAAGACGCTCATGCCGAATACTCCTGATTCAGATTCCTTGCCACCTCAGCCGGACAAAAACACGCTGGTTCAAGGCGTTCAGCGCATTGTCACAGTCAACGAATACCTTGCGGGTAATAACCAGCAGCTGACGGAAACAAACGAGCAGCTCACTGAAGAGTACGGGCGGCTGACGGAAGACAGCGGCGTTTTAGCCGAAGACAATGCCTGGCTTACCGAAGCCAACGCGCGGCTGGCGGTAATCGAGGAGCGGCTGCGGCTGGCGCTGGAAAGTGGGAAGCTCGGGTCATGGGATTTAGACCTGGCAACGCATCATTACGTTGAAATCTCCGATATTTGGAAGAGTAATTTTGGACGGCCCGGTGTCGGCAATATCACGCAAGACGAGTTCCTTTTGTTTCTGCACCCGGACGACCGCGAGCGGGTCCATGAAGCTGCCGCAAAGGCAGTGAAGGAGCGGCACGATTACGGAGCGGAGTACCGCGCGATCTGGCCCGACGGCAGCGTGCACTGGATGAGCGCCAACGGCAAGCTGCTGTACGACTCCCAGGGCAACCCAAAGCGGCTGATTGGCGTCACCCAAATCATTGACGAGCGCAAGCAGGCCGAAGAAGACCGCGAGCGGGAGCTAGAGCGTGTCAAGGACTTGGCGGACCGGGACCCGCTGACGGGCCTCCTGAACCACCGCGCTTTCTATAAGTGCCTGGACGAAGAAGTGGCGAATGTCACGGAGATAAGTACTAGCCTTGCGGCGGTCATGCTGGACATGGACAGCTTCAAGTTCTTCAACGCCGCCTACGGCCATGCGGTCGGCGATCAGGTGCTGCGCCAAGTCGCGGACCGCCTTCAAACACTCTGCCGCCCCCAGGACACGCTGGCCCGGTTTGGCGGGGATGAGTTCGCGCTGCTCCTGCATGAAGCCCCCGGCACGGCGGCAGCGGAAGTGGAAGCACGACTCCGGGCGAGTTTAGAGGGCCTGGTATTTCAGCCCGAGGGACAGGCGTCGGCGATCCCGCTGACGGTCTCGATTGGCGCGGCGCTGTTTCCCGAAGAAACCGGGGACCGGATGCGGCTGATGAAGCTTGCAGACGAGCGCCTGCTGCGTTCCAAATCCGGCACGTCGCAGGACACGCCGGCGGACTATGTCCGGCGGGCGCTGGCGCATGTGGACGGCTTTTCGATGCTCGACGCGCTGGTCACGGCGGTGGACAACAAGGACCGCTACACGTCGCGGCACTCGGAGGACGTGATGAAGTACGGCGTGCTGATTGCCCAGAAGCTAGGCATTGAAGAGCAGGAGCAGAACACGGTCGCAGTGGCCGCGCTGCTGCATGATGTCGGCAAGATCGGTGTTCCCGACGCCATTCTGCGGAAGCCGGCGAAGCTCACCGACGAAGAGTTCCTCGCCGTCAAGCAGCACCCGCAGATGGGCGCGATCATGGTGGCGTCGGTGACCGGGCTGGAAAATACGCTGGATGCGGTGCGCTACCATCACGAGCGCTGGGACGGCGGCGGCTATCCTGCGGGGCTGTCTGGGGAAGAAACGCCGCTGATCGCCCGGATCATGGCCGTCGCCGACGCCTACTCTGCGATGACCACCGACCGCCCGTACCGCCAGGGCATGAGCCGCGAGAAAGCTCTGTCAATTTTAGAAGAAGGCTCCGGCGTCCAGTGGGACCCTGCCTGCGTCGGAGCCTTCGTCGCCGCCCTGCCGTGATTTAGAGATAGCAGGCACGAGAGGAGCAGGGCAGGCACAGGGGCCTGCCCCTACATCGCCTGGGCATTAGGGCGCTTGTGGTTAGAACGGCTGGAGCGCGGCAAAATCTCCCGCAAGCCGGGTGCCGATGTAAAGATGTCCCGCAGCCGACGGATGTACGCGGTCATAGCCGATGTAGTAATCGCTGTTGCCGTCTCCTGCCGGAGCGCCGGCGTAGCCGGTGCCGGTGAAGTAGTGGGACACATCAATGAACTTGACCCCCGGCACGGAGGCCACGGCTGCCTGCAAAGCGGCGTTTACCGCCGAGGTATTGCCGTTGCTCGCCGCCGGCGGCCGCCACGGCCCGCAGACATACAGGCGGCAGTTTTGCAGGTTGTTCAGGATTTGCCGGTACAGCAGCGTCGCCTCGGTCTGCAAGGCGGCGGCGTCGGAAGCGTTGTTGACCGTGTCGTTGATCCCGCCGCAAATCAAGACGATCTGCGGATTGTACGCGATAATATCCGTCCCCACGCGCTGCCGGAACGTGTACCGGCCCGGCGCACCCGGACTGCCGTTTGCCAGGTAGCCGGTGCCGCCGCTGCCGGACGTCCAGATGTCTTCCAGCCCAAGCACACGCCCCATCACCGCCGGAAAGCCTTCGGCAAGATTTGCGCCGGCTCCTTCGGTGTAGCTGTCCCCCATCACAATCATCCGCGGCCCGAGCTGCCTGGGCGACCGCCAGATCGTGTCGGTGGGACCGGTGTTAAACCCGATGCACTCGGTTCCAGACCGGAAGGTGAGGCGGCGAATGGCCCGGACGCCGTTAAAGGAGACGTTGACGCTGTAAAAATTGCCGTCGCCCGGCACGGACAGAAATGGCCCGGCGGGGACGCCGTCTACCAGCACTTGAATCGCCCCGCCCTGGCCGTAGGTGGCAAAATCAATGTTTGCACCGTCATACATGATCTCGACGACCACGCCGCCGCCCTCATAAGCGCCGCTCACATACGAGTAAGCGCCGTTGCTGGAACCCCCGCCGGGAAAACTCGTGCGAAGCAGCCTGCCCGCGAACACGCGGACTGCCGGATCCTGCCAATCCACCCGAACGCTATTAGGAATGGTAGACGTGTAGCCTGTGGTGATCGTGACTGTCGCCGGCTGGCCGCTGGGGGACACTCCATCGGCATGGGAGGCCGTTTGAAACAGGCCCGACAGGGCCGTGTCCAGGCGAGCGCCGTCCGTGTTGACAATCTGGCTGGTCTGGAGAGTGGCCTGGATCGGCCCAGGATTGTAACCGGGGCTGGGCCGGGCGGAAGCGGCCCCGAGCACACCGGCTGTCCCGGCCCCGGTTAGCAGTCCGTTGACAAGAAATTTTCTGCGGTTCATAAAGTTCTCCAGAGTTCGTTAATTGCGAGTCAAACGGGCGCTTCGCACCGGCGCGGGCATCTTGACCCCAGGCTTCAGCGCGTGCCACAAAATCCGGTTCAGCGCGTCCGGGTCGGCGCGGTCGGGCGCAGACAAATCCAGCTTGGCCGACGCCACCGCCCCTGGCCCTTTGGACGGGTTCTTTGCTTCCAGATCCACCTTCGGCCCGATATTCGCATACGCGGTCATGTCCGCCGTCGGCGTGAAGCAATTCAGCATGGGCGTCGCTTTTTCGTCGTACTGGGTCATCGGCGGCAGGTTTAAGATCAGCTCCATCGTGCGGACCATCGAAGCCGTTGTGTACTGTGTGCTGTCTACCGCGCTGCGCTTGACATAGGGCGAGATCACTAAACCGACGGTGCGGTGCGCGTCCACATGGTCCGGGCCGTTCTGGGCGTCGTCTTCAATGACAAAGATCGCCGTGTCTTTCCAAAACCGAGAATGGCTGACGCCTTCCACGATCTGCCCAAGCGCCTGATCGTTCGCCGCCACATGCGCGACCGGCGTGTACTTTCCGGCCTCCAGACCCTGGGTATGATCTTCGCCCAGCGACATGACAACAAAATTGGGCCAGACGCCGGTCTTCTCAGCCGCGTGCAGGTCGGCTAGGAACAGTGCTGCCTTCTCGGTGTCGTGCCGGCTGAACGAGATCGCGCTCCAGGCAGGGCTGGCATGACCGCTGAGAGTTTTCACCCCGGTGTAAACCGGAGGAGAGTTCGGCGACGCCTTAAATGAGGAAAACTCGCCGTAGCTATGATAAGTCAGTCCGTGCTTGGCGCAATTGTCCCACAGGTAGCCGGCGGGCGAGGCGGTCAGGCGCTCGTCGGCGTCCGGCTCGCCCCGACCGCTGTACGAGGACGGCCAGGCTTTTTCGGTAAAGTCGGTCGCGTAGGCGGCGTCGCACCACTGATGCCCGTCTTCGGAGACTTCGCCGTTGCAGTAAAGGTTATCCAGCAAAATATAATTGGCCGCCAGCGCGTGCGCGTTCGGCGTGACGCTCTGCCCAAAGATTGTCAGGCTGGAATCGCCGTTGCCTCTGCGGATGTCCCCAAATACCTGGTCATAGGTCCGGTTTTCGCGAATAATATAGAGAACGTGCTTGATTTTGTGCATCGCCGTCATGCTTTGCCAATAGTCCAGATCGTTTCCCTCTAACGCCGGGACGCTATTCGGCACATTCGCCAGCACTTGCTGGGTGTAGGCTTTTAATCCGGCGGCGTTAGGCAGGCGGACAATGGACACGTCGCCGCTCAGAACACCGCCGATGTAGTCGTACTTGTGGTTGATGACCGGCTCGGTGCGCGTGGATTTCGGGTCAGCCAGCGTCGCCGTCGGGTTGCCCCGGAAGCCAAGCCCCTTGCCCGTGCCGACATACAGTGTCCGGCCATCCGGCGCGATTGCCAGGGCGGACGGATACCAGCCTGTCGGAATAAAGCCCAGCACCCGTGCTTCTTTGGCATCCGAAATGTCTACGACGGCCACATCGTTGTTGTCGGCGTTTGCGACATACAGCCGCCTGCCGTCGGGCGAGACCGCCAGCGCGTCGGGCGTAGAGCCGACCAAATCCGTCGGCGACAGCGACGTTTTGATGGTTTCCGTGACGTCACCATTCACAATCACGCTGACCGAGTTGGACCCGGCATTAGCGACAAACAGCCGTCCGTCTTTGGCCCAGACCATCTCGTTCGGGTGGCTGCCGACCGCAATCCGCGCTGTTTCTTTGAGGTCACTCGCACGAAGCAGGCTGACCGACTGTGCGCCCCAGTTGGAAACCGCCAGCGTCTGCCCATTGGGCGACAGCGCCAGTGCATAAGGCCGGTAGCCGACAGTGACGGATGCCGTCACAGCGCGAGGCTTCCCGGCTAATTTATAGACAGTGTCGGTTTGGATATTGACCGCGTACAGCGCTTCATCGGGACCCGACGCCAGGCCGGCGATAAACCGTGACGCGGGGTCGGGAGTCTCGCTGAGGCCGGGGATGTCAATCGGCGTCTTCGGCGTCAGTTTCCCGCCTTCAAAGCTTAAGTGCAAAATCGGATACCCAAACGACGCCAGCATGTCCGGCGGCGCTTCGTCTTTGGACGCCCCGGCTAAGAAATCCTTGCTCGGCGGGCCGCCGCCGGACACATACAGGTCGTCGCCTTCCGGGTCAAAACACAGACCCGCCCAGACTTTGCCGAGATTAATGTTTTGCGTGACTTTGAGCGTCGCCGGGTCAATGACGCTGACGCCGTGGTCATGGTAGCCGCCGGTCTCCACCAGCAGATACTTGCCGTCGGGGCTGAAAATCATCTTCAGCGGCAGGTCGCCCGCTAGGGGAATGTGCGTCCCCGCCGGCGTAAGATGCCACCCATTCGGCAGCCGCGTCCCCGTTCCCTTGCCGTCCGGCAAGTCCGGCACCGCGACCGTCCGTACCGCCGGGGCAGGCGTGCGGGAATGGGCCAGACGAATTCCTGCCAGCGCAGCGGAAAGCACTATCAGAGAGACGGCGGCGACAAGACGCGGCTTGAAGGCATTCATGCCCCCATTATAGCGCATATTTGGTTAAGAAACTGTTAGGAGGAAAACAACTGTCGTAATGCAAAGGCAGCCTTTAGGGGCTGCCCTTGTAATCTTGCCGAAAGGAGGCGATTGTCTTGAAGTAAGGGGAATGGCGCAAAGTCCTGAAGCTCAGGGCAGTTGCCCAGACTATCGCCGCGATTGTCTCCATAATCGCTGCGATCCATCAGCTACTGAAGGAGTAGCCTCGGGGCAGGGAGCGCTGTTAGCAGCAGCGCTCGCTGGTCTGTTTCTAGTATGGCACAAAACGCAAGAAAAGCAAACGGGCGGAAATAAAAGTATACTGAAAGTGCAGGAGCAGCCCTAGCAGACTGCCCCTGTAATCTTGCCGAAAGGAGGAAAGCCCTTGAAGCGAGAAAATTGGCGCAAAGCTCTGAAACTCAGAGTCATCGCCCAGACAATCGCCGCGATTCTATCTGCAATCGCCGCAATCCATCAGCTCTTTAAAAAGTAGCTGAAGGGAGAGGAGCGCTGCGCTAACAGCGCTCCTCTGTCTGCTCTTATTATGGCACATAATCCCGGAAAAGCAAACGGCTCGCAGAAACGCAGCCAATTCCTTCCTCGGCATTCGGCCCGCGTCGCGCAGAGGACGGCAGGAGTGCTTCAAACAGCAGTTGTACATTCCTTTTTCGTGGCCGTGGCTTTGGCTTGCATCACGGTCATGTCGGCCTTTTTCAATTCTTTGGGCCGCGCGTTCATCATCTTTATGTTTGGATTCTCCTATGCAAAATGCCCGCCTGTGTTTGAGAACAGGCGGGCGACTTTGTGAGCGGGCGGTTCGCCCGTTACATCTTCATTTTGCTGCCGTCCATGTACCCGGCGGGCGCTTTGGCCTGCTTGACCAGCATATGCCCCATGCCGTCCTTGTAGCCCATCTTTTTCGCCATCGCGGGCGAGTAGAAGGCTTTGCATTTCGTGCAGACATAGACGGTATGCGCCGCCATTTTCTTGCCGTGCGCCATCTTGCCAGCGGGAGCCGCCAGAGCGACCGGCGCGGCAGACAAGGCCGCCAGAGCGACGGCGGCGAACACGCCAGCCAGCCGGGGAGCGAGTGAAGTTTTCATGTTGATTTTCCTTTGGAACCACGTAAGTGAAATCGCGCAAGATCGAGACACGATTGCCCCGCATCTACAGGGCAGCAGCATCCCCGCCACTGCCCTGCAAACGATTGATGGCCCCTCTCAGGGGCGTAATTCTTAGACAGCAGTATGGGAATGACCGGGGAGCGCAGCGCCGTTACGCTGCGCCTGCTGGCCCGCCAGAGCGCCGAAGACCACGCCGTACAGCAGATGGCCCATCAGCGTACCCATGACGAACAGAAGCGGCTCCGGCGTTTTGCTGGCAAAGAAGCCCTTGCCTATCATCGGCAGCGGCATGACCTGCATCACCGCCCAGAGCGCCACGCCCCAGATCAGGCCCTTCGCCCACGGCTTACCCGGCAGCAGCTCATAGACAAAATAGGCATAGAGGAGCGGGAACAGCAATGTTCCCAGAACAAAGTGCATCATCATCCCGATCAGCCACGGGCCGCTCATAACAGCGGGTGTCTGCCCGCCGTTCATCATCGAGCCGAGCATCCCGGCAATGTCCATATTGGGCATTCCCATGTGCGGGGCCATGTAAATAAGCATCGTCATGGCGACAGTGGCAACGAGACCCGCGACAATAGCGCGGCCCGGTTTGGCGGTGTATGTTTCTTGCATCGTTTTTCTCCTGTTTGTTTGGCTAGCGGCTTTTTTGCGAGTGGTGTTGGATCAGGTTTTCGCGCGTCGGCGGATGGACAGGCACGACAGCGGGCAGCGCAGGTTTTTTCGTTGATGCCACCTCGAACAGTCCGGCAAGCCAGCACGTCGGGCAGCCACGAAAGGCAACCAGCGCACCGCCCCCAAGCAGCAGCGCCACAATGGGGAGGCTGCCGGCGAGCGAAAAGGCCGTGATGAGAAGGGCAATGCCAATCACCCCCCGCACTAGATGGATCATAAGCGGTTTAGTCGGGCACATAATAATTCTCCGTAATGTTTACGCCAAAAGATGTTCTCGGATGAGCAGCCGCCCCCGGTGAATGCGGGTTTTCACCGTCTCCGGCAACAGGCCGAGTCGGGCGGCGATCTCCTTGACCGTCAACTCCTCAAAATCACGCAGAACGATGATTTCCCGGTAGATGTCGGGTAGTGATTGAATTGCCATCGCAATATCAAGGCGCAGTTCAATATCCGTGCGGGTCGTCAGGTATCTATCTTCGATAGCCTCATCCAGCGGAATGTGCTGATGGAACATCTTTCGCGCCAGCCGTTGACACTCACGCCGGATCACTTGAAACAGCCACCCGCTGAACGCCCCCACCGAGCGCAGCGCTGGAAGGCGGCGGTAGAGAATGATCAGTGCTTCCTGCACAGCTTCTTCCGCGTCCGAAGTCGTCACGCAGTACCGGGAAGCGTAGCGGCGCAGGCTTGGCCTGCATTGGGCGATCACTCGTTCCAGCGCAGCCGTGTCGCCTCTTTGCGCCGCCTTCAGCAAGAGATTGTCAACAGTGATGGGCATCACAAAGCCTTTCAACAAACAAGAGGCGTCAAACAGAAGAAATGGGTTCAGAGGAAATGGATTCAGAGGAAAAAAGTTTTGCCAGCCCTAAAGATGGATTTTCAGGCATTCGACGGCAGACGGTCGTCGCCGCGCAGGGCGTGCAGGACAGCGGTGTGGGCGTCCTCTAATTGACGGATTAACCGGCGCAGGCGGCGCAGAGTTTCTTCGGGCAAGTGGGCGTACATCGGGCCGCACAAAAACGCCGTGCAGCCGTAAGGCCGCAGGTCGTCGGGGAACGTGCAGCGGCCTTTGTCCAGATACTCGCACGGCTCCAGCACAGGGTCGTCACCCGAGGCGGGCAGCATCGGCAGGGCTAGGCGGGTGCCGGCATAGGAAACCGACGGCGCATAGGGGTCGGTGCCGTTCAGGTGCGGAAACGTGTGCCCGAGGCTGACAGCGAGCGCCACGTCTACCGGCGTCACTCGTGTCGGCTTGATGCAGCAGGGCGTCGCGCAGGTCGGGCAGTGTTTGGCGGTAAACGGATCGAAAACCCCGCGGATTTCTCGCTGCAAGCGGCGGTACTCGCGCAGCGGGCTTGGCCCGGACCGGCTTTTGTGTTTCATAGCGAGCTTCTAGGTATCTGTGCTGCTGGGAGCCGGAGCCGAAGCAAACGGGTCCCAAAACGGCAGGCAGCGCTGGGATGTCGAATGAGAGCCGGCGGACGCGGCAAACAGCGCCGGAACCGCGCTGCTGGGGCCGATTGCTGTGCAGAGCGACCCGAACAGTGCCGCGAAGCCGAGCAGGGCAAGACGCCACACGTCTGCCCGCGCCCGCCCCCGGCGGAGCGGCAGCGCAAACCGCAGGACCCAGCCGCCGAGGTACGCCGGCAAAATGAGAAAGAAGCCAAAATGCGCTCCCCAGATCACGGCTCCGCGCAGCAGCGCGACCGCGAACAGCCGGGTGAACTCGCCCATCGGCAGACCGTCCGGCAGCATGTCCGGGGTCGGCCAGGAGGGTCCGGCAGCGTCGGTTAGGGTCAGCAGCAGGGTGAGAAGAAGCACAATAAAAGACAGCGCAAACGCCGCCAGCGCGGCGTTGCGGACGGCAGACTCGGCAGGAGTATAGGCGGAAGAGTGCAGCAGGCCGCGCCGGTGCAGCTCGCGCCCGGCGCTGTCCAGCCGGGCCGGATACCGCTGCGGGTCCAGGTGCAGGGCAATGTCCATTAAATCAGTATCGGTCTGCGCCCGCAGATAGGCCCCGTAGATCCCCATGTCCGTTTCTTCATCCGTATGCAGCAATGACGATGACATGGGGCAATTATACCCCTTCCAACTCTGCTTTAGGGAAGCTGCTCGGCCTCCTGAAGGAACTCCAATAAGTGGCGGTTAATCAGGTCCGGCTGTTCTAAAAAGAGCATGTGGGAGGCGTCCGGCAGCACGAACATCCGGGAGCCGGCAATCCGCTCGGCGATAGCGGTGGAAAAGGCCGGGGGCGTACTGGGATCGCGGTCCCCGACAAGAACGAGCGTTGGGCATTTGATCTCGTCCAGGCGCTCCAGCACGTCGAGGCGGGCAACCATCGTCCACATCGCCGCCTGAACGCCGGGGTCGCCTGCGAGCAGCGTCTTAGTGATCCGGTCAGTGATGTCGGGCCGCTGCGCGAGTGTTTCCGGCGTGAACCACCGCTCTAAAAACGGCGCGACAACCGCCGCCATTCCCCCGGTTTGGATCGTTTCGGCCCGCCGACCAATGACTGTGCGCCCTTCTTCCGAGAAGGTGGCGGCGGTCGCAATCAGGGTCAGCGAACGGACCAGCGCCGGGTGCGACAGCGCCAGCGTCTGCGCGATCATGCCGCCGACGGAGATGCCGACCACATGCACGGGAGCCGCCGCGTGCTGCTCGATCAAAGCTGCGGTAGCGGAGGCGAAGCGGGCGAACGTGACATCGTCCGGCCTGCCGGGAGAGCGTCCATGCCCTGGCAGGTCGAATGCGATCACGTCGTAGCGGGCGCGGAGCGCTTCGATCTGATCTCCCCAGTAGGTAAGGTCCAGCCCGACCGGATGAATAAGAACGACTGTACCCGAGTCGCGCGGTCCGGTTCGCACCCAATTCAGCTCCGAAGAAATACTTTTGTCCGAAGAAATACTTTTGCTGTCCATGATGGCTCTTTTTGGCAAAGTGAGGCTTTTCAAGAAAATCAATCGCCGCAAGCAGGCGCTCTTGCGTCACGGGGGCATACGAGGTAAAGTAGAAAAGACAGCCCAGTTGGAGGCTGTCTTTCCCAATTGGGCAGAAAGGAGGTGATTCCTATGTCCAAGAACCTGCGGCGGGCCTGCGTGAAAATGCGCCCCGTCGCTCAAACAATCGCGGCAGTTGTTTCGGCAATTGCAGCGATTCTCCGAATTCTTAAGAGCCTCGGCTTCTAAGGTTCGGTAAGAAGAAGGGGGCCGCCTGGCAGCGGTTCCCTTCTTTTTGCTGCGCTTTCGCGCAACACTGGTATAAGTTTGGCACGTCGCTGCAAATTTGTCAACACTCAAGCGAAAATCTACGGGTCGCTGCTTCTTGCGTCGCAGAGAAGAAAAAGGTAAAGTAGGAAAGACAGCCCATTAAGGGGGCTGTCTTTCCTAATTGGGCAGAAAGGAGGTGACTCTCCAATGTCCAAAAATCTGCGACGGACTTTTGTCAAGCTCCGACCAATCGCGCAGACTATCGCGGCGGTTGCGACAACAATCGCTGCGATTTTGCGGATTCTTAAAAGCCTCGGCTTCTAAGGCCCGCTGAGAAGAAGGGGATCGCCGCCAAGCGATTCCCTTCTTTTTGCTGTGCTTTCGCGCAACATCATAACAAGTTTGGCACGTTTGCAGAATTTTGTCAACACTTCGACGAAAGTTCACAATTTTCTGCTCCTTGCGTCGCAGGGAAGAAAAAGGTAAAGTAGAAAAGACAGCCCCCTTCATGGGCTGTCTTTCCTATAGGGACAGAAAGGAAGTGAGTCCTCATGTCTAAGAATGTGCGACGGGCCTTTATCCAGGTCCGACCCATTGCACAAACTATCGCGGCGGTTGCAACAACAATCGCAGCGATCTTCCGGCTTCTTAAAGACCTCGGTTTTTAAGGGCCAGTGAAAAGAAGGGGATCGCCAGCAAGCGGTTCCCTTCTTTTTGCTGTTTTTGAAGCAGCATCATAACAAGTTTGGCACTTTGACAAACACTTTGTCAACACTTTGACAAACACTTTTGCAAAAATGTTTACTTGCCCCAGTCCCAGGCGGCGCGGCCGGTGCGGTAGGGAAGCTGAACGGTTTGACCTGTCGCGGGCGTCACGATAAAGATTTCGTCTTCGGGAACGGGCGGCTTGCTGACGGTGAACGCCAGCTGGGAGCCGTCGGGAGACCAGCGCAGGGACGTAATCTCGCGCTTGCCGAACACGGACCAGCCCCAATGAACCGGGATGTCCGGGAGCAAGGCACGGCGGGCAAGGTCATAGCGCCGGAGGACACGCGCATTCCCCGGCGACACGAAGGCGATCTCATCGCCCGCCGGGGACAGGGCAAAGAGGGAGGCGGCGGGGCCAGGAGTGGTGCGCTCCTGCACCGAAGTTAAGACCTGCGGGCCGGATGGAGTCTGCACTGAGTAGGCGAATGTTCCGGCCTCCGTCAGCGCGGGGGAGCGGGTCGCCGAGACATCGCTCGTCTTCGCCAGCGTCAGCCCGTGCAGGTCAAGCGGCGTCACCAGCGGCGCGTCGTCGGTTTCCGTCGGAACGCTGTAAGAAGCGCCGTCTTCTAAAAACAGCAGCGATGAATCCGAGTCCCAGGCCAGGCCGACAATCTGCTTCAGCTTCTGCTTGGTCAAATCTAACACCAAGTGAGGCGGGTTGCGCGTGTCCGGCGAGAGCGGCATGACCCAAATCTGGTCGTCAATCGCCTGCTTGTCTTCCTGAAGCGTGATCAGCTGCTCTTCGAAGGCAAGCTGCGTGCCGTCCGGCGACAAAACCGGCTGAGTAATCCACTCGCGGACGCCGTCATCGGTGTCCTGCGGCTCGGTTTCATGCGCCAGCAGGCGAGCGGAACCGTCGGGGCCGGACACGAACAGCCCGCGCAGGGTCGTCGTGTGTTCCGAAGGCGCGTCGGCTTGCAGCGTGATCAAATGCCCGCTGGGAATGCCCGAAACATGGGGCGGCGAGGTCAATGCGCCAATCAGCGTCAGCCCCAGAGGGATCGCAATCACGCACAGCAGAACAGTCAGCCAGACGCGGCGGCGCTTGGTTTTGGCGGCCCGCGTGCCGGGCCGCTCAATCAGCGCATCGTCTGCAATCTCGGTTTGCTTCGGATATTCTATCGTCTTATTCTCTTTTTGCTTATTCTCGCGTAAGGGCATATATGTTTAAATTGGGCCGCATGTAGCGGGCGATCAGCGGGTAAGACGCCTCAATGGCGCGGTAAACGTCCTGCGCGATCTT
>JAABUO010000609.1_pt1 | contig 62409 bp, 57 predicted proteins | sample 5559291 | NCBI WGS metagenome assembly JAABUO01 (sample SAMN10711878, study PRJNA513372) | rock metagenome | isolation source: Antarctica rocks | place: Antarctica: Victoria Land, Finger Mt sud | reverse complement strand
CGAGCAGGTATAAATTCGATCTTCCAGAACCCCAGAAAGCTCCCCAAATCATAATGGAAAAGGACTTTCCACTGGGAATTTCCATCACTTTATCTCTATCCCATTTCTGTTTGGGAATTCCAAACACTCATTCTGGTGTTTTACCTGATCCCCGAGCCACGGATGCTTCATCCGACCAGATGACATTGCCCCATTGATCCACGGTCCAATCCTTATGCTTTTTAGCCCATTTTAACCGAAGCAGAGCAACTTCAGGTGTTAATTTCGGTCGCCGAAGAGCTAGCCAGTGAGAAATTCCGTGGGCTCGTAGTGTTGCGTTGAGAGTTCTCGCGTCCAAATCGATCCCGGTGTTCGTTTTCAGCTGTCTTCAGGTGATTTTAGGCTCCGATCGTAACTGACGTAACAGTACCCTAGCTGCTCGAGGAGTAATTGATAAGAGCCTTCCTGATCTGGATTTATTAACTCCGGAGGGTGTTGTTTGAAGCCTTCCCAAAACGCTCCGAACGGTGCTTGGGGGAACATCCAAACTTCGTGCTATTTGGGTGAGTGTAAGGCCTAATTTAGCTTGTCCTGATATTTCACCTTTGGCGAGCAAAGAAAGCTTCTTTCTAGAAGTCTTGTTACCAGAAATTGAAGTTAACGGAGCCCTTCTGAGCATTGTGGATGCAGTTGAAGAAGATGAGTTGTTTTGAAGGTACGCGATTTAACATGTTTTCGCGATTTACGCGAAGACTTAGTGCGGGGTACCGTAATACGTCTGTGTACTACATACTAATGTTCTGAACAATCGGTGATCATACATCAAATGTTGAAACTTGGCCAGCTCCAAGTGGCACGAGAGGTTGACTGGTACCCGAAGAGATGCAAGTAGACAGGAATTGTATTTGGGGGCTCTGAAGGCTGAGAACAGTCCAATCACATTGCGGCAGCTCCGAGCAGTTGCTTCAAGGTTTCGAATCCTGATGTCCGTCCTGCAGGATTCTCTCCTGTGCCTCACGCATAACCTAAAACGCCAGGACTGCGTTTTTTGGCAGAACGAGCCTCATGTGAGATGACAAAAACTGTGAGAAGGTCCTTCATTATCCTTTTCCTTTATACAGGCTTCAAAAGAGCCTACCATTCCCAATGGTTGTACCCTCTCCAGCCGAGATTCACTATCAGCTCACTCATATTAGAGAAGACCGCTCGTTCAATATCGTCATATCACACGCGATATGTCTACCCATAGCCGTCATCGCGGTGGCTCTGCGATTGATATCTCGACGGCTGATCAAGGCCTCCATCCAAGCTGATGACTGGTCGATTCTATTCGCGCTTTTATGCTTTGCCGGACAGATAACCGGAGGTCTTCTAAGTGTACGGTTCGGTGGAGGAAAGCATGCTGTTCTCCTCAAGGATCCAGTCCAATTCGCCAAGCTGGTTATGGCGATTGAAATGATATACAGACCCGCAATCGCAGCAGTCAAACTCTCGATCCTACTCCTGTACCGTCGCCTCTTCCCCAACTGTCGCTTCCAGACCATACTGTGGTGGGTAGGCGCTTTCATCCTCTGCTACACTACCATCGGTATCTTGGTTTGCATCTTCGAATGCCAGCCGGTCGAAGCAGCCTGGGAGCCTTTGATGGAGGGGAACTGCATTCAACTAAGTATAGAAATTATGTTCATGGCTTGTATGAACGTTATTACGGATTTTGTAACCCTTCTTTTGCCTATGCCGCTGCTTTGGCGACTGCAGATCTCGAAGGAGCGGAAACTTCAACTAATGGGGATATTTCTCACTGGTGGCGTGTAAGCAAACACTGTCAGTCCCCCACGCGAAACTATCGCTGATATATGGCATGTAAAGCGTGTGTGTCTTGAGCATCTACCGCGTACCGAAGATGGCTAGCCTTTCGTTATCAGATGCACCATGTATGTGTCCCTTCACCTTAGCAGCATTCAAGAAGAACTCACAGCCCACAGGGTCCGACGTCGACTCTTGCGTATGGTCAGTGGCCGAGGTTTGCGTCGGCATCTTTGGTGCATGTCTGCCAACTCTGCGACCGCTATTCAATCGGAGTGGTCGTTCCTATCCCGACCGCTCGCTAAAAGATGTACCTCCCGGTTATTCGTATGGAGCCAAAGACTCTCGGGGGACCCAGTGGAAGCAGGTCCAGACCACCATCACTGCTGCGAAACCCTCAAGGTCGAGGAGCGGGGACGGGAGACCTTTAATCCAGCTTGTTACTATGCCTGATACTCACATACACAGGTAGATGTATATACATCCAATATCATGATCAGACATCAGTGGGGGACACAAGTCAACGTACAATAAGCGGCGACCACATTCGAGCCTAACTAGGGAAATCAAATATCTTCAAATTCAGTTGGCTGTTCAAGCATCCCACCACCGATAAATGTGTTTGTTGCTGTGTAGAATAGCATACAGTAGGTTGAAACTGACGTGTGCAAGTCCGCCGCTTATTGTACGTTGACTTGTGTCCCCCCACGATGAAGTGTAGGAAATACATTACGGCCTTTCAAATGCCATTAGCCTCTTTCACATTACGAGAAAAAAATGCTCCTGAATTGTATACCACAGCGCAGCTCTCTCCTGCCACAAATCTCGTAGCAAAACAAATCACATCAACTGCCTAAATCAGCAAACCCCCCTTCCAACCCTACCAACCAATATAAAATATCGTATCTTAAACAAAAATCACATCCTCAGCCCTTCCGACACTCTGATCTCGCTGAATCTAAAATTCCGCTTTTCGTCTTCCCCCCCGGAGGCTATTCTATCTTTAAAATTAGCTAATTGAACTGAAACTCGGTTTGCTGGGGAAGATCTTTTGTGACAAACCCACCTTTTGAGATACAAAGAATAGCGTCGGTGATATCTGAGATGCGCAAGGGAGGATAATCGTTTGCGAGCTTTTTCTTACTGGAAATCCTTGATTCTTAGAACACCGGGAATTATGGAGGTGCTTTTGTTTGCTTTTCGGAGCATGGTTTGAACTCGCACAAGCTTTTCATCTAGTTGAGTCTATATGGTTTTCTATCTGTATATCTAAGATGAAGCTGGGAGAGATCTGCCATGGCAGGCTAGATGGAAGCTCTGACTGTTGACCAGGCACACGTCTCTGACTCTCTTCACACACATGTCCATCTCCGCCTCCCACGCCTTCTAGATGCTGCGTTACAAAAATCAGCCGCACCCCTCCAACTCATTGACCCACTCCTCAACCCCATCTCCCACCCCCTAAACATGCTGAGGCACAGGAATCGGTCCCGCCGCCCCAATCGGACCCCCAATACTACACCTAATCCCATCAAAAGGCGCTCCGCCCAGACAACTCAAATAGTTTCCCGGCTTGCCCGGGTCATTATCTGTCACAAACACGCTGCCGTACGTCGCTACGTTTTCCGTCGCATAGCAATGTCTCACATCGAGCGTGAAATTCCCGAAACTGTAGTATGGCGCCTCGAACTTGAATGCCAGGCTGGAATCCGCGCAGGGGAGGTAGGCGCGCGGGTAGTTGGCGGGCAGGTAGGTGGCGCCGCAGGTGGTGTTGGCGTTGGTGTTTGGGTCGAGGAGGGTGAAGGAGATGGTGACGTTGGCGGGGGCGGTGCCGCCGCCGGGGATGCCGGTGGGGCCGGGGCCTTGGATGTTCATGGTGGGGATTTCGAAGGGAGAGAGGGTGGCGGTGAAGGCGAGTGGGAGGAAGAGGAGGGAGGTGAGGGTGGGGAGTAGTGTGGGACGCATTGTCGGGACGGTGGTATTTGGGGGAGGTGGATGAGAAGATGTTCGGGGTTGGGGAAGGGATGAAGGGCGAACAAGCAGCCATGGGATGAGGTTTATATAGCATTGAGATCTTTAACAGAAATCCTACCTTTTGATGATACTATGCGGAAATCTCACCGTTGGCTGAATGTGAAAATGCTTATGTTATATCGGAACGGTGTAAATCGGCTGCTTACCGGGTAGGATACGAGACTGAAGAGGCAACACGAGGTATTAGTAGAAGTAATCTTTGCGGAAAAATTGGTCAGACGTCAAAATCTCTCGTCGTGATGAAAAGCTATGGCGGTGAGGCTGACCAAAGGATTGCGCCACTAATACGTAGACTGTTCGTTATTGCGCGGCAGCGACCCTTTCGCAGGCCTGGACCAATGATAGAACTACTGCCATTGTCAATTGAAAGAAAACTTCTCTCTCGCATGTAGTTGCAAGGTTTTAGAAGGCGTAGCAATACGAGGAAATTACTGCTACCGAAGAGACTGGAAGAAGCCTCCTTCTAGGTTCATTGTCGATACTTCAACCGACTTGTTCGTGGGCGAGGTATTGTCTCTCGCTATACTACCTATGTCGCCAATGCGCCAGCGAGAATAATCGTGTCGGAGAGCGAGGCAAAGAGTCTGTCAAAACAGAATACCATTGGTCCGAAAGAGCTATCGTGGAGAAGAATGGCTGCCATCTTTTAATAATGTGAAAGCTGTATGGGTAATCACAGGAGGTACAATGAAGCTTGCGAAGCATCGGACGGTTTGTTCCGAATTCTAGTGAGAGGGTAAATGGTACCGTTGAAAAGCTGATACAGAAAAGTTCTACCTGTCTCAGTATCTAGAGATATCCTGCAAGACAGTCTGTAGCAGCAAGTCTCCAACCCTATGAGTAGACTCACTGGCACATATTCACTCGCATAACCCAGACATGATGCAAATTCCAACCTTAGGCCGTCGAGGCTGCTTAGAGCCAGACTATCAATACGACTGAAGAAGGTCCAACTGACTAGAAGAGATCCAAGTGCGAACTGCGATCCTGTAACCCTTACTTTAACTCCCATGTTTATTAAATCAAGGATGAGGGGTTCGAAGCCGATTGATTACAACATTCCCACCTGGGTACAGAGCTGGAAAGCGTTCAAAGATGGCCAGCCCTGCCAGCTCTATTCAGTTAGTGCCAACGGCTCTACCTCCGTAAGCGAAGCGCCTTTCCCTTCCCGTATGACGGAAGACTCGCGAAACACCTCGAAGTCCTCAACCACCCACGTCAACAGCCAATCCTGAAGTGATGTAACTCCAGGGCTGTTAACATCAAAGATCGCAAAGCTAAAGGACACAGTACCACCGTAGTAGGTTGTAATGCTGCCAGCGAAGCAAGGAAAGAGCGGGGAGAAAGAGGCGCAAGATTTGCTCCGGATGTATCTCCGCTGCGAGAGCAGGAGGACTCATGCGAGAGGTGAGTGTCAAGGATGGGCAATAATGGCTTGCAATTGACATCATTGCCATGACGTAAGACCATCGCAGTTGAATTCTACCATGTCACTGGCCATGGAGGCAACATTATTGGTTGGAGAATGCGGAAGAATCGCCAAGAAATGACGAGAATTGGCCAGAAAGATCACGATGCATCCACGTGCCCAACATAATCGAATGACCCGAATACTGCTAGTAGGCTCAGGAAAGCTCTGGAAACCCACGCCAGTAGGATATAAACACGGTTCTGAACCTCAGTCTCACTTCTTCTTCGACAACATCTACAAAACAAGCAATCAATCAATCAAAGCTTTTAAAACATTCAAACCAAAACACACACACAAACCCACTCCATCCAACTCTTCAAAGACAAACAACCCAAAATGTCTCTATTCCCACGCTTCCCCCAAACCGAATTCGCCCCCATCTTCCGCCTCCTCGATGACTACGACACCCACCGTACCAGCCGCCAAAACCACATTCGCGCCTTTCAACCCAAATTCGACGTCCGCGAGCTCAAAGACTCCTACGAGCTCCATGGCGAGCTCCCCGGCATCGAACAAAAAGACATGGACATCGAGTTCGCCGACCCACACACCCTAGTCGTCAAAGGCCGTGTCGAGCGCACCTACGAATCCGGCACTCCGTCCCAAGGCCTCATCACCGGCGAGGTCTCCGCCGACCACAAGGCGCACAAGGCTACTGTTGAGGATGACAAGGAGCAGGAGAGTGCCGCGGCGAGCAACGATGGCGGCAAGCAGGTTCAGAAGCACAAGGGTGAGAAGGAAGGGGAGGAAGCTACCTACTGGGTTTCTGAGCGCTCGGTTGGCGAGTTCCATCGCTCGTTCAGCTTCCCGTCGCGCGTCGACCAGGACAATGTCAAGGCGAAGCTGAACAATGGCGTTCTTACCATTACGGTTCCCAAGGCTGCGGCGCCCAAGGCCAAGAAGATCAGCATCGAGTAAAAGGGTTTGTTGGGGATTAGCCGACTGGTGGACTGAGAGACGCATCTCATTTATGGCGGTGGTATGGAAGATCAGACTGTCTGTTAGCTATTCCACAATATCAATGCTTTGAGCGGGAGTTTGCTGGAAGCAAAGGGTTTATCTGTTGGCCGAGCATTGGCTGTAATTAGTGCAGAGCCTCAATCACTGAATACCAACTCGAATCAAAAGTACCTCATCCAATTCAATTCGTAGTAACACAGTGATATCAGTTGATCCGTGATCTTGGACGTGATCGTGGACCTACAATTGATATGGTAATTCCGCCCAGTGCAATGAATTTAAAATTCTAACTACTGTTCATAGTGACCCTTGAATTCCATCAATCCGTTTATAGTAAACTTCATCATGACTTCAACAATGTCACATCGTACTTGTATAAAACTCCTGCCCTTAGCAACTCCAGCACCCAGCTATCTCCAGCTATTCCACCATCTTGACATCCATCCTGTGTTGCCGTCAACAAGCATCAAACCATCTCCATCTAATTTCAATCCCAGCGATCCAACGGGCATTAGCACAGTGACATATTATTACTCAGGGCCCACCATGAAACGACAACTTTATCGCTCTGTTTTAGCGGTACGAGACTTCCAGCAGACTGTATGTGGGGCTGCTATCAGGATTAGCCAACGAAGTTGAAGCGGTGTTTCTATTAATCGAAGACAGCTTCCAGCAGTCTGAGGATAGCATAGCCCCCTCTGATTATTTCCCCAAATTCTTCCTGCTGCCACGCGAGCTTCGAGACCTGATCTATAAGTATGCCCTCACAAAACCCGGAAGAATATATGCACAGCGGGTGAGGCTGCCGCGCGTTGATGACTCTCATCGTTCTGTCTTTGCGAGCCTCGTTCTCGCAAACCGTCAGCTCAATAGCGAAGCGAACAGTCTCCTTTACTCGGAAAACATGTTCTTCTTCCACGCCCCATAAGATATGATAGTATTCTTGACTGGAATTGCGAAGAGGAACAAGAGGCTTGTGAAACGGATAGGTATCATGGTCGATTGTACCAACCCGCTTTTTCCCATCCGCGGCCTTCCAGCGCGACCGGCTTGCTTGTGGTTGAGGACTTTGGCTGCGAGCCAGTTGAAGGGGGTTGTGGAGATGGAGGTTCTGGGTTATGATGAAGAATTTCATGAGGAAGCGCGCATGAATTTGGAGCTGGAGATGGCGATTAGAGGCACCCTTGGCTGTGGAGACGACAAAAGATTGGTCAGGAAGATGTCACTTATGGGGTTTGGGAAGGACGAGCGAAGAAAATTTCCCGAGAATTGGGAGATTGTAATGGACCCATGTGATTTTTCGTAGTACGGTTCAACACAGGGAAGTTTTATCAGCCATACTTAGGGCTAGTGTAGTTCTTAATGATGTAATAAATCGTATGAGTTTTGTGAGTAAAGTCGCTTTTGTGCCGCAACGATTGAATCCAGCCTGAGGACAGTCTCGGTCCGTCCCGCCCAACTGAGCAGGATAATCTTTGTACCGTATTAATGTCGGCATACAGCGTTATCTAAGATGATAACTTAGTGAGAAGGCTTAGAGAAGCTTCTGTGGATGAGAGTGGAGAAAAGTTTTGCATACCTTTAAATCGCCCCTACAAAGCGTTCTTACTAGAGAAGGGCCATCGTTGACCACGTCGGAAATGTCGGTGGAGCTGCCTTGAGTAAGGGATTGGATAGCTTTGACTAGATCAAGAGCAAGGATTCAGTACAGAGACTAGTCCTCCGTCCCAAGGACCATTTTCTCTCGTTCACTACGCCGCGGTACGAGTCCCTTCTTGCTGTGCTTCCTCTCATTTTCACGCCGTCTTTTGATTGCAGCTAGTTCCTCGGCCTTGATCTCTCCAGCCTTCTTGACTTGCGTAGGCACATGTCTATGCCGTCTGATTCTCCGAATTTCGGGCATGTGCTTGTACCTCTCCTTCAGCGCTTCATCATATTCTAGCTTCTGGCGTTGGCGGGCAGACTTGATCCCTTCTCGTTTGGAGGCATTAGCGCGCCATAGTCTGATATTGCCGTCATCAGAGCCCGAAAGCAGATATTGTGAGTCTTGGGTGAACCTTGCGGAAAAGACTCTTTGCATTCTCTTCGTATGATAAATATCTCTAGAATGACCAATAGCCCGATCCCAAAGTCTCACTGTCCGGTCGTAAGAAGCACTCACGAGCTCTTGTCCCGTCGGGCTAAATTCAACGTCCATGACTGCAGAAACATGATCCTTTAAGACATTTAGAGCTCTGTTGAGCTTTCGCATGTCGAAGATATAGATGTTATGATCCTCGTTTGCTACGGCAAAATTGAAAGCTTCCATGGGATTCCAGGAGATAGCGTTTGATGCGAGACCGAGAGTTACTTTGGACAAGGGTGAGGAAGTCCGTAGATCATATAGCACTATGGAACGATCTGTTGCACATGAAGCAAGAATTGAGGTCTCGGTTTGATTAAAAGCCACAGTGTTGATGGTGTCAGTAGAAGTAGGCCAGTGTAGCGTTTGAAGTGCTACTGCAGCCGAGCGTGAGAGATCATAGATAGAAATGACATTTGAAGAGGCAGCAAAGTTCGGCAGGGTTCGATGATGCGCAACACCAGTAAATGCTGTTTGCCCTAGGTAGGTTGCCACTGGTGCTGTACCTGGTAAGGTATTATACGGATCAAACAACTTGACGGATTTGTCGCTTGCGCAAGTGAGGAGTTTCCTGTCTTTTGTCCAGCACATGCCTTTTACGATTCCCTCATGCGCTTGTACATTCCAGATTTCTTCTCTATCAGTCAAGTCCCAGACCTTGACTACGCCGTCTCCACTGCCACTAGCAAATCGCTGTAGAGACTCGGGGTCTTTAGCCATGGCATATACTCCATCAACATGGCCCTTTCCAAGCTGGGCAATGAATGGCGCCGCGAACATCCTTTCTAGCTTTGTTGCGTTGAGTGCTCTGGTATATTCCCTAGCTCTTTCGAAGGGGTGTAACGCCGGGTCAAGATTGCGGGGCTGGCGGGCGACACTCGACCCCGGGGCTTGATGGGAGGCCGTTGGGCGGGTGAGAGCCTTCACCTTCTGTGAGGACTGTTAGCTAAGAAACCAAACCTAGACTGCAAGAAGCATACCATCTTTAAGGACTACAACGGACGCTGATCTCCAACTTGGTTTTGGATAATCAATGTGGAGGAAAATTTGTCGGCATCGCTTGAATGTTTTACCGGTATTGATGAAGCGGTACCTTACTTTAGCGTCTCAAGCTTTCGGACATCAACATCGCTCAGCACTGCTGCACTTCAACTACCTGTTTCCAGCTAATAGAATTCTCTCAGACACGCCTCCCAACCCATATTCCCATCATGGCGCCAGTACCTATGAACTCCAAGCGGATAGATGAAGCCCAGAAGCTCGCTAAGAGCGATCCATCGAAAGCTGAAGCCATCTATAAAGACATCCTATCCAAAGGCCCCGGATCTGGTGAAGCAGCTCTACGAGAATATGAAACAGCTTTGATGGGACTAGGAGAGATATATCGAGATCAGGAAAATGCGAACGAGCTTGCAAAGCTCGTCACAACCAGCAGATCTACGCTCTCTTCGTTTGCTAAAGCAAAGACCGCGAAGCTGGGTATGTACGATATCTTTGTTCAAATGAAGGATCTCTTACTGACAATCGATAGTCCGACAGCTTCTTGACCTCTTTACTCCCATTCCAAACACCGTCGACATCCAGATATCAGTTACCAAATCGTGTATAGATTGGGCGGTCTCAGAACGCCGTGGCTTCCTGCGCCAGAACCTCGAAACCCGTCTTGTCTCCCTTTACATGCAAAAGCAAGACTACTACAAAGCACTTACACTCATCAATGGTCTATTAAAGGAACTCAAGCGACTGGACGATAAACTAGTACTTGTTGAAGTCCAGCTTCTCGAATCCCGGGTCTACCACGCTCTCGGTAACCAACCCAAAGCCCGTGCCGCTCTAACCTCTGCTCGAACATCAGCAGCCTCCGTCTATACCCCGCCATTACTGCAAGCAGGGCTGGACATGCAGTCCGGCATATTACACGCCGAAGATCAAGACTTCAACACCGCTTTCTCCTACTTCATCGAAGCGCTAGAAGGCTACCATTCACAAGAGGAGCCCCAGAAGGCAACCTCTGCACTGCAATACATGCTTTTATGCAAGATTATGCAAAACCTTGGGGACGATGTCAATAATCTCATGACGTCAAAACAGGCCATGAAGTATTCTGGCAAGAATTTGGAGGCTATGAAGGCTGTTGCTCGTGCACATTCGAATCGAAGCCTTGAAGACTACGAGAATGCGCTGGTAAGTTACAAACACGAGCTCGGAGGTGACACATTCATAAGAAACCATCTCCGAAGACTGTACGATGCTATGCTGGAGCAGAATCTTGTCAAAGTTATCGAGCCATTCAGCAAGGTGGAGATGGATCATATTGCAAAGATGGTGGGGCTTGACACGCAGCAAGTGGAAAGGAAGCTGTCACAGATGATCTTGGACAAGGTCATCATCGGGGTCTTGGACCAAGGCGCTGGGTGTCTAATCGTGTACGATGAGGCAGAGAGGGATCAAGGATACGATGCAGCATTGGAGACGATTGGGAAGCTGAGCAATGTGGTGGATGTACTGTACACTAATCAAGCGTCCATGCTTGAATAAATAGATAAATCACGTTGGTATTCGGCAGGGCGCAAACCGTTCTTGTACAATCATGTGGTTCCTACCTAGCAGCTCGAGCAATTATTCAATTCCATTCCGTCTATATATAAGAGGAGCCGGTGTACCTATGTCTCCGCGCTTGAAGATCCTTTCTATTTTCCAAAGTATCCCCACAACGTCCAGACTTTGCTCACTTGTTTTGCCAAACGTATTCGGGCGTTGTCTCACACAGCACGGCCCAAGCCAGGATCTTTGGCAAAGAGAAGCGCAGCTCCTAATCAACGCCTACCACGTCGCTCCGGGTCTCCTACACCTTAGATGCTCTGGAATAGGCGGACGTGATAATGATAGTGTTGCAACTGGAGTTCACGGCCGAGCCTCTCCCAGAGAAGGAACAATGTTGAAGAATGCTTCGGTAGCCTGTTGACATGCATTATTATCGAACAATAATAAATTATTATATGCACGGTATGCACCCCACAAAATCTTGCCCAACAAGGAGGTTAGATTAAGCGAGACAATCACATGTCAGGATGTCAGATTACTGAAGTACGTCACGCATCAATCACATAAGGTAACTTTATTTCCTCCATGGCACAGTTTTCTTGATAGCAGTTGTTGGCAAGGCAGCAGAGCTAAGGACAACTTCATCAGCCAAAAGCAAACCTGCTTCTAGCGTTATCAGGGCGACAGATTTGACAGCAGGGTTACACAGCGTAAGGATGAGCAGCCCGTCCAATGGAGGAGGATGGGGAGATGACGGCGCGAAAAGCTGCAACTGCGTAGACAAAACATGTGAGACCGCCGCAATACGTAATTCAGAAGGAGTGCTTGAGTCTCTCCATATTTATTAATTAGATGTTATATGCAATCATCATATAACTGCCATTCGTATCTCTAACGTAGTATCTAAAATCTCGTCAAAAAACAAACGGGAAAAGCTGTTCAGGGTGACTACGAGAGTAACAATTTGACAGACAAGGGACCGTTTTGATATTCACATGCCAAACTTTTACCCGTCACCCCTCTACTACTAAGTTCCAAGCTCTCAACAAACTCGCAATCTTGTCCACCTTCCGACTTCCAACTTTCAAACTCTATCAGTCCTGCTAACCCACATCTGCACCTAGCACTCCAGCAGCTAGCAACAGCTTCAAGAGCTAACACACATTGTGAGTGAAGGCGTGCAACGCAACAGGTAAGGTGTCTGAGCTGCCTAACACCTGGAATTTCACATGCTTCGGTCCTACTTCGTGTTGGCGCCTCCTCAACAGTCACATTGATAGTGATCAGGAAGCTTCCTTCCTCTTAGAATATTAAAATATTTCAAGAGCAGCTTCCAGTTCCATCACCAGACACACAACTTGTAATTCAACCACGTTTTCCACTCCACTCCACTCCACGTTCCAGACATTCTGATCTCTCATCTGGATCATCTGCTGAGCTCACCTCTAAACCTCAGACCCAACATGCCTCACGCAAAAGAAAACGGTGCCATGGTGAACGGCGACTCACACTCCAAGACCTTGTCTGTAAGTTACGCACGTCCTCGCCCCACCTGACCTTATCTTACCTGTTATCTCACTCGGGCCCAAAGCCACCCCAAGCATTGGGTGCCCGGACTAACGCGTCATATAGCATCTGCAATCCTATCCCGTGGTCTCCGACTCTATCTCAACTTTCAAATCCAACCCCTACGGCCAAAAATCCATCGCCATTGCTGACAACACCTACAACAACCTTGTCGCTCCCTTTGTCCCCTACGCCCAACGCCCATACTCCCTTGTCAAGCCCTATGTCTCAAAAGCTGATGACATCGCCGATACGGGGCTTAACAAGGTCGACGCGAAGTTCCCAATTGTAAAGGAGGATAGCAAGAAGGTCTATGGAACGGTTTTGGACTTTGCCTTTATGCCGCTGAGGATGGCTGGTGGTGGCAAGGACTACGTTTTGAACACCTATTCCAGCGAGTATAAGAAGTGTGGAGGAGACGGCCTAGTATCCGGCGGCAAAGCATTGATCACGACCGGCTTGGTGGTGACAAGCGACAGCTTGGCATGGCTGAGCAGTTTCCTGGCCGCGAAGAAGGAACAAACAAAAGAAGTCGCCAAGGAGAAGACTGGTAACAAGTAGGGCGGGATGGCTTGTGCATATTCTCCGGTGACGATGAGCGAAATGGACAGGGGAAGGTTTGCAATGGTGTTTAGGGACCATCATATCTCAATAGACGGATAGGTAGCGGGGGCACTCGACTTCAGTTTGTTACTATTCTGCCAGCAGCTGTTGACAACTAGCATATTTAGTCAAATAAATTCAACCTTCACCGGTTCATACCTGCTTGTTGCTCTTTCAATGCCATCTGATAGGTATCGAGCCACCACTCGTCCAGCTCTCTAGGATATTCTTCAAACCTCTTCCCACCATACAAGTTTCGTGCACTCTTTCAGAACCTGTCAGCTTTCGAATGTCCAAAGGCACGGGCCATGTCGACGAAGACGTCTGTAGATCCAAGCCCGGTGCCAACAACCCCAGTCGTGGTGATAATGCACACCCGTCTCACATAATAAATCCGAAGCATTCGCACCGTTACCGGAATGAGTGCTTGCTATGCTGTATCGAGGTCTATATACATAGATAGGCCAGAGCGATACTTTTGTTTGTGTCTGGGCTCGGCATCGTCCTTGAGAGTACCTGCACTCTTGGAGATGGATGTTTCTTGGATGATGGAGATGGACGGTTCTTGGGTATGGTTAGGTTGTCCGCCCCCCTAGTACCTTTCTTCAGAAATTTCTTTTCAATGATTTGAGCCTTGATGTTCGAAGCGGTTGCTTATATGGTTCTGGGGAGAAAGTGTTTGTAAAGAGGGGCAGATGTTTTTGAGTTGGGGTGGTTTTGGTGTGTTTGGTTTGATTTTATGCTTGAGTGCTATTTTGGTGACAGAGATGGGACGTTTCTCAGATGTGATCAGGTTGTCCGCTCTGTTTACTTATTTCTCAAGAAATCCTTCCTATGGTTTTGCAGCGTGCTCACATCATAATAAGATCGAGACAGTTGCCCGAATGTTACTGAAATAGACGCTATACCGATGATCAAACACTTGAGTTGGAGTGATATTGTGTATTTGGTTCAAGGCAATCCTTCTTGGGACATACACACACACTCACAGAAAGCTCCTACATTCACGACAGAGATGAGAGTTTGTTATCTCTTGAAACACCACACCACTAGAACATATTCCAGATCCAATCAGGTAATCCTCTCCTTTACCTTCCTCCAGAAATCCCGAACGAAAGGACCGCCCTCCTCCAGTAAAGAGAGGAACAGTTCAGATTCTGCAATCGTATCCACTTCGCACGCTACGTAGTGAATGACAAGCGCTCTCAAGTCGTCCACTCGGTCTTCATGATCCGGCGTGTGCTCCGAGGAGTAGGTATAGCTAATAAGCTTGACGATATCGCCGATACGCGCCAGGTAAAGGGTGAATGTCACCAGCGTATTATGCAGCTTCTTGAGTGTAAGGGCTCTCAGGGACTCGACGCCGTACTTCTCCGCAAAGACGTAGAGACTAGCGTGGCCGAGGAATACGGTGGTGTAGTCCTCCTCGGGCGAACTATTAGGGCGAGGGGTGCACTCGTGCGTGAGTTGCTGTTGCGACTCTGGGAGAGAATAGACTTTGTTGTCAAAGGATTGCCTTAACAGGACCTTTTTAGGCGTCGTTTCTTCTCGGTGAGAATCAGACCCTCTGAGGTTGGAAAACTCCCCTCGTGGCCTCTTTGACTTTTTCGACTTCCTTGGATAATCCCAACTGTCCCACTCCTCGGGTGCAACCTCGATTGCTGCCTCAGCAGGATATTCATGCGTGGCCGACTGTACAAACTCGGCATCATCTGGGACGGGGTCTACCAGATCCGGACTTGAACACGCCTGTACATTCCTGGCTACCACGATCTCTGAAGAGATAATAGCATTCTCTACAGTCGCGAAGGATGGTACGGCATAGTCTCCAGTGTATGCAAATTGGCAAAAACGGACAAAGGTCTCCTCGTCAACATCTTCGAGAGTAGCCGACCGTGTTTGGGCTTCTCCCATGCGCCCATTGATGCGGTAGTTCAGCACATTCGACTGACTTGCTATAGCTTCTGCGTGGACACTAATAGGCCTTTTCACACCGCCAATGTGGAATATGAATATCTCGGATTCGATAAGCCTGTCCGGTGATGACGAGAATTAGCCCAGCCTTGTCTCCAAGTTCTGTGGTGGCTGTGGTAGAAGGAAGAGCTAACCCTCGGAATGAAACAGACATCCTCCCCAGATCTGGCCGCTGGGTACTGAGAGGAACGAATACTGGAAGTGCTCGGAATATACGGTCAAAGTGTGCTACGTGGCACTTGAGTACTGCCAAAGCTTGTCTTGATCAACTGTCGTTTCGAAAAATTTTGCAAGGCACAAAGTGATTGAAAGAAGATCAAGAGTATCTCGTCTTCCATTCTTCTTAGTAGCAAAGCACAACAAAAATGCCGTGTCGACTTGTGGCACATTTCGGTAAGTTACACAGCAGATATGCAATGCTACGTTTCCGATGTTGTAGGGCGGACTTGCACTGCAAATCACCCAAAAGAGCGACTTCAAGCCAAGGTTGTTTGCAGAAAATCCTACTATTGGACTATCTAAAAGAATTCGGAGTATCCTGCAGCTTTCCGGCCAATCGGGACTGGTTCAATCAGCCAATAGCAGTGCGCACAGCTTGAGAATGTGCTACGCTTTGGACTTCTCGCATGTCTTCTGAGTGCACAGTTTTCTTGTCGTCGCCATGATCGGTCCCCGTTCAATTTCTAATTAGTGCAATGTCTCCTACTCAAGTTTGGGAAGGTCTTGACAGACAAGGATTCTTCGAGAATGCTATCCTGTTTGAACTGAAACATCCTTCTCAAGGGCAACCAGTCAAAACACCTATAAGAAACCTTGCAAACTGTATACCCACTTTTCAGCGTGAAGAAGACTTATCTCGATGGGTACCGGGTTTCCTCGACGACTTTGCACTTGCGGTTTCTGGGCCAGGAGGGCCTGGGAACGTGTCTGCAGTATGTATAGAGATTGAACCTATACACGAAGTTGTGGTATTACGAGTGGCAAGGAATGCCGGCTTTAGCAAAGAGGTTCTATGTCATCTAGAGAGCATTACGAAAACAATGACTAGAATTGCTTTGAAAGGTCAGTCGATGTCCACTGCCATTACAACATTCTCTATCTGCCATTATTAGCGGGTCTTCACCGATTAATACATGAGGAAATAGAATTGAACCCGGGTCAGGGAGAAGACGATATATTCCTTAAGATTCTAAGCAGATGCAACGGGCGCCTCTTGAAGCACATAACAGCTTTGGAGTTAATGCTCCAATTTGTGCATGGTCGGAATAACCAGGAACTTAGTAGTCCGCACTTTGCCCCTGGAGACAGCAGTACAGAATGTTCGCAAGACATCGAATCACTCGGGGAGTATTGTGAAGCAACTCATCAATCTTACACCCAACTTTGCAAGGACCGGCTTGAACGGCTGAAAGAACTCGCATCCAGTGTAGTAGCCCTGAGAAATACTACACAATGTCATGAGTTGCGTTCTCTCGTCAAGGTGGGTTACGACGTCCGCCGATCTGGCTCCTTCAAAAGGCTGGTAGGGTCAAATCTTGTCCGGCCGAGGAATCCGGGAATTGCCTTCCCATCTGTCTTAGCCATAATACATAGGATAGGGCAGATCTCGAAATTCTATAGATGTGCGGTCACCCTTACATTCGCCGCAGCAAAGTTACTAGAGCTTGGGAAGGTCATCAAGGTTCAGGGCATCCCTGCCAGTAACATCCAAATTCAGGAATTAGCAAATCGTACGGCGACTCAGCTCAGACGACGCGGAGGTGCTAATTTTGTTGACGCTGGCGGAAAAAAACTGCAAAGAAACATTGATCGTTGGCCAAAATACCGCACCCACGCCGAGATGCAGCTCATCGTATTCTACGAAGAGAACCCTAGCCTCAAGCTCTATTGCACTTATATTGGTTGCAACAAGCAGTCCTGTTATCTTTGCTACAATTTTATAGAACACCATGGACGTTTTAGAGTTGACGGTTGCCATCAATCGTTGTACTCATTATGGACCGTTCCGGAGGCTATAACCTTCGCACACGATCAACGTGCCACCAATTTCAAGCATGCCTTGGCGTGGATTGTTGCGGACTTGGAGCAGAAAATGAGGATATTCAGAAACGGTACCACGCAGCGCCGCCGATTCGGTATGCAAAACGAGTCTGTCCCCAACCTGTCACGCATGTCTTTGGGACTGCCAGAGCAAATTAGCCGGATCTATTTGACCCCTCCCGCCGTAGCTTCAAACATCTTAGCTATGGTGTTGGAAGAAGTCCAAATCGAAACTTCAGGGGGAACTGTTGGGGATACCATGGCCGAAGCTGGTAGCAAAGGTCCTGAAATTGTTCCAGAAAGATTCTCAGAGGCCTCCCAAGGACAAGCCGCAGAAGTCTCTGAACAAGAAATCTGTGAGAAGTCCGAGGAGCTCGAGAAGTCCCCATCCATTCATCCAAGTCCTACCATCTCTAAGGATGTATCGAGCGGCAAGCCCAGCAACGAAACTTTCACAACTCCAAATTCTACGTCACCAAGCCTCTCCCCTCGAAGAAATCCAGAGCCTCCGACTCCACCATCCATGATGTCTGAAAGTCTTTTAGAGCCTGGAGCTAAAGGAGAGTGTGCAGTCAGAGGGGTGCTTGAAGCCAAAGAAGACCTCAACGTGGTTAATGCCACCACGGAGCACCCGTCTGTTGACCCGATACAATCTCGCATCGCTCAAGCAACACCTTCCGCGAACACCTCCATCGATCTCATGGAAACCTTATCCACCAATCCTTCCTCTCCAGAAATACTAGACTTTTACGAAACACAGCCTCAACCTTCCCACTCCCATCCTCGCACACATCCCCGCCATCTCCACAATCAGCAGCGTTCAATGCCATCTTCAACCTTGCAAACACAGCGGAAATCAAGAGAGCAAAAGAGAAAGCACAGGAACCCTACGAAGAACAGCTCTCGTAGGACGAAATCCGAGATTCCTCGCTCATCTGCAGGACATCACGGACGGAAGCGCAAACAGTCAGAGATGAGAGACGATGAGTGTGGGTGTACACGCGGTTTGTTTCAAGTGTTCAGTTTGGCGTTGGGAGAGCTGTTGAGGAAGATGAGAGCGAAGTAACTGAGAATGTAAAAACAGTTTTTGCTCTACATCAATTTAACGATTGCATGAACAAACCTAGAAAACTCTATCAATAGACGAAAACTTTAGCGAAAGGGTTTAAAATCCATCCATCTCAGCTAACCTCAACACGCCTCACTAAACCACACTCACAAACGCACCTGGACGAAAATAAACAATGTTCAAAAAGGAATCGCTTGAGCTATCTATCTCGCGCGACAATCACAGTAGATACCAGAGAAAAGACGAGAGCGAATTGATCAAGTTTCTTGAAACCATTCTTTCATAAATTTCAGTTTAAACAGCAGCAAGAACAACATCAAACAAACCTCTTATTAAAAGACTCTTTTAGCTCTACTGAACGGCCTTCAAAAGAACCATCCACCTCAGCTAACCTCAACACATCTCACCAAACCACACTCACAAACGCACCTACACGAAAAATAAACAATATCAAAAACAGTCTCACATACTCATCGCTTCATTCATCTCAACTCGACATTCCAGCAAATATCCAAAAAAGACAAGAACGAATTGATTAAATTCATCGAACCCCTTTCCTTTTATAACCCCAGCGAAACAGCAACATGAACAAAACGTATCGATCGACAATTTTTTTTTCTGACAAACAAAACCACCGCTGAAAAAACCCTCATCCGTCTCCCTCCCCCCCCCCCATCCAAAAATCCACCCCTTAGTATACTACTCCCTCCCTCCCTCAACCAAACCATCACACAAAACATCGCCGCCGAAAGCCAAAAAACCCCCACAATGTACGAGATTCGAGCTTTCATCCAAGCTACTCGTACTCAACCCCCGATATTTCCGTCCGCCTCCCCCTCGAAAACCGACACAAGGCGCGAAAACCGAATTTGTGACTGACCGAAGAGATTGTTCGACAACATGTCTTGTCTTTGTCACAATCTAGTCTATACTCTCGGAATGCCAAATAGATATATTTCAACAAACTAATTTAGAAGACGGTGCTTTCTTGGCTTTCGAAGGGTGGTGGGGTGTGTGGTGGGGATTATGTATGTAGGAGAGGATTACAGGAGGTGGGGGTGGGGGTTGGATCGGGGGTACAGTAGGAGATGTAGATCTCTTAGTGGTAGGTAGGCATGATACTGTAGGTGTTTCGGGTTATATGAATAGCGAGAAGGTGGGGGAGGAGAGGAAGAGCGGGTGGAGATGCATGGGTGGTTTTTGAGTTCGATAGTGCTTCCTTGAGACTGCCACATATTTAGAAAGATCCTGAAAACCCCTTCGAGCATTCCACTCCACCAAATACTCCCCCCACCTTTCCAGCACATCACACATCTACCCCCGCCCCCCCTCTCTCCCTCATCGATCCCTAACCCCCACACTCTTCCCAACCATTAATCCCACACTTTCCCTCACGCCCTCACTCCCCCAAACGCCCCTCTTCCCACCCCTCCTCCACTCATCCCCCAACATCCCCTCATTATCCCCCGCAAACCTCCCCCCTTCCCCAAGAATAACCTCCATATCCCTCTTCTGGCTACTAATCCACTTGCGCAAAAAGTTGACCGGATCCCTGCTCATCTCCGTGCAGAAGGCATGTTTAGCCTTTGAGTGCGTGATGGCCTGGATTAGGAGGGCGAGATGGTCGTCCAGGGCCGCGAGCTGCCGTAAGGGGGTGGGGGCAGAGGTGAGGGTGCGCTTGAGGGTGGGGAGGGTGGAGGGGAGTGAAACGTGGATGTCGTAGATTGTGGAGATGGGGGAGGCCTGGAAGGTGGGGTCAACTCGGATGGTGTAGGGGAGGGCTAAGGGGGGGAGGGGGGAAAGGTGTGGGGCGAGGAGTTGTTGGATGTCGGGAAAGAAGACGGTGTCGGTTTTGAAGAGCTAGGGGAAGTCAGTACGATAGGATTAGAGGTTGAGCCCAGTAGATGCTGGAGAATGCGTACTTTCCGTAGGCGATCATCGCACTGAATCAAACGCTTCTCTTCGTCCTGCTGCAGACCCATTGCCTTGACGTATTCCCAAATGCCGTAATACACAGAGGTTTTGTCATCTTCTTCGGCATCCACAACATCAGCAAGCTCTTTACTCAAGTGAAAACGCTCTGGGCTTTCGTCCCGGTAGAAGTTTAGTGTGCAGTTGAGGTTCTCGTCGCTTTTTCTTTCGAATTCGATGCTGTCAAAGTCGGCGGCTGCTGGGGGGCTTGGATTATTCGGTGCGATCGGCGGCTTCTTCCATTCGATCTGGGTAGCGGTCTCTGGCTGGAAGTTCTTCCCTCGGTCAAAGTCTACGGTGATGGACTTGAAGAAGTAAGATAATTTGTACCGAGGCCGTTCAGGAGTAGGTTTCGCCGGCTCTGACTTAGCATCGCCATCATGATTCATGGCATCTGCATTTTTATCTGAATCTTTAGGCTCGCTCTCTTCCTCGTCATCGCTATTTTTATCTAGATTCTGATCGTCGTCCAACAAACGACCCTCAATTTTGACCTTGTAAGTTGCCTCCAGTCCCGTATTGAAATCAAAAGCATTCTCATCCAAACTTCTACCCTGCCAAGGCTGATTCTCGACCGTATTCGAGATCCACACCCGTAGTGTCTTGTACCGTTTAAAGCCATGTTGTGTAGAGTCCTGCATGTCCAGCCGCTTTCTCATCATTACAGCATCTAGTCTCCGCTCGATATCTCGCAGGCGTTTGTACTGGTCTACGCCATCACCAATGATCAGGTCCTCTATGCCTTCAGGCATGTTCTTGTCCGTGGGTTTATGGGCGCGTCGTTTCGCGGCCTCCGTTTCCATTTTTGCTTGGTTCTGCGCTGCGAGGAGCTGCGCATTTGATGGCTGTTGCGGAGCGTGAGACGAGACCATTGGACCTTGTACATGGCAAGGTCAGTAAAGCGTTCATAACGGGGATGGAGCTACTCACCTGGCCCTCGTCTCGACGAGGTAGTTCGAGGGGACCTCTGGGGAATCTGCTGGTGAGTGCGGTACTGGCTCTGCATTGCCGCGTTCATTTTGGCGACTCGGGACTCTGCGTCCGATTCTTACCCTTGTAGCGGAATCCTGCTTAAGAATTGATAGAATAAAGCTGGCTATGTTTAACGGCGGATCGCGACAACATCCGCCGCCTTGCAGGGCTTGTAGGGCGTGACCGGAGCTAACCTCTTTTAGTATCAACAGCGATCCCTTGGATGGCCAGGGGCCTTTCTCATCAGGTCTCATTTTCACGTACACTCCTCTTGCGAGCTCGATACCCAAGATTGTGCCTACCAGCGCAATCTACGTATGTTGTTTCTGTTATTCAAACGATCATGTCTGACACTACGAAGAACAAAGTCTGCTGCGTGCTGCGTACTTCCATCTCTCCCAGGCACTCAACATCAAACAATTGCTCCAGAAACACCATCGCTAAGAATGAAGATAAAAAACGCTCAATGTACGCCGTATCGAAGTCCCTCATAGCTCGACTTTTCCAGCGACCTTAGCTACCCGCGCTTGAAATAATCACTTCCTCCTTCCAGTGTTGTCGTAGGAATATCGGTGCCTATCCCACTGTCACTTGGAGGGCCGAAGACAACCATCTCTCCTGCGTTGCTGATCTGCCCTCTCGTCGCCATGATATCACCATGGTACTCCCCACCGTCAACTTGTTGTCCGACTTCATGTAAGGACTCTGGCTCTGAATCCAGCTCTTCCTCTTCTTGCAGGACACCGTCTCTGTACCCTACCGTGCCTATGGTGGAAGCAGCGTAGCTTGTTCTCCTATCGTCGCTGGATATTGTGCTTCCCTCGCCATAGCTGCCAGTACCAGTATAGGTCCCAGAATAACTCGTCCTACGTTCCGTTCCTGCCTCGCTGCCTTCTAAATCCTCTTCCTCTTCCTCGTCCGCTTCGTCCAGAACGCTATTCTCCTTATCTTCCACATTATCCACTCCATCATCTCCATACATCCCCAGTGCTTTCGTGCCACCCCAGCTTGCTTTTCTTACAGGAAAGTTAGATTTGACGCTATGGCTTCTCTTCACTCCAAACCCGCTTCCCTTGGCGGCGCCAATATTTGAAGGGTTTGCAAGCACCATGGATCGCTCAACGCCGGCCCCTTTGTTAGCACCAAGGGTGCTTAGACTCAATATTCTTCGATCACCATTTCCTGCCACACTGCTTTGATTTGTGCTCTTCGGTGGCTGACGTCGCTTCAGCGCCATACCAATACCGCTGCTCACCGTACTTGCTGTCAGAGAAGGCACTGTGGTTGCAGCCGTACTAGTCCGTGTAGCCGTCGTAGTATGGCTTGCGGAAGATGCTACTCTCTTAAGGTTCATCTCCTTTAAGCTGGATTGTGGCCTTGAGGTTGTGAGCAGTGATCTCGAGTGATCCAGGACGCCATCCAAAATCCGACGTTCCAGACCATCTGCCCTAGCTTCCATCACGTGTAGTTCCTCACGGCGAATTTCCAGCGCAGTGTGCAGCGACGATAGATCTGCTTGCATTCTCGATCTCTGAGCCATCAGATCTTCCTTTTCTTTTGAGAGCTCTTGGATATCTGAGCTCAGGTCATCTTTCTGCTCCGAGAGTCGAACAACATCTGCCTCGACAGCTTCTTTTTGCGCAGTTCTCTTCTCGAGAGCAATGGCAACCTCTTCTGCCTCCTTGGCACGAGAGTTCACCGCCTCCATGATCGTGGCTTGTTGTCTGGCGACGAAAGCATTAAAGCCATTGGCAGTAGTGGCAACTTGCTCTCGGATCTGCTCTAACAAACCGACTTGCGCCAGCGATTGACCTTGCTCACGAGTATGTTCGACCAGTTGATCAAGTTTTGCGTGAACTTCAGAATCATCGTACTTCTCGTGGAGAGGGATATCTCTGTTCAGTGTCGGCGAGGGTAACGGCGCTGTAATGGCCGGCAAGGGTATGGCACTTGGGATAGCGTTGACGCTTGTCTTAATCTCTTCGACTGAGGTTTTTGCTTGCTCATAGTGCTGTCCGACGATGCTCAAGACGTCCTTGACAGCCTCCAAGATTTTAGGCTGATATTCTGTGACATGTGCTTGAACACCTTCCACTCCTGCGAGTGTCCTGGAGACCTCTGCCCTTGTGGCTTGGTGTTCAACTCTTTCATCGGCGAGAAGCAGTTGATCGAGCTTAGTCCCAATATCTTCGATACGGTTGAAAACCGTCTTTGAATCTTCGCCCATTCGATCACAGGAATCCGTGACAGTAGAGCCAAGGGTATCAACGAGCAGTCGAAGATCTTCCGCAACCAGCTTCGTGGTATTCAGAGCCTCAGCCCGCTGCTCGTCTTTGCCTCCTAATGTTCGTTCCTTTTCTTCAGCAGCCAATTGAGCGTCGTCGTATTTGGTCATGATCTCGTCGAAGCGTTCGTCGATCTTAGAGTTTAGCTCTGCAAGGATGGCTGCTTTATGCTCATCATGTTTCTCAAGCAGGGAAACATGCTTTTGGTCTGTCTCAAGCTTTACCTCTTCAGAAGCTCCATGTACAGAGTCGAAGCCGCGATTCACAGTCTCTAGGAGCTCTTTGATTGCCGCAGTACCATCAGTGGCAACCACAGTCTCAGTTATTGTCATCAGCGTCTTTGCTAGATCTTGAACGCTGTTGTCGCCTTCCTTCAGCTTGGTTTTGAGATCCTCCCTGACATCGTCCAAAAACGCCTTGACTTCTTCAATCTTATCAGCTAGACCACCATGCTCGATCTTTCGTGCCTCGAACGCTTGGGCTGTCAGGTCAGCATCCACTTCCACTTTCTCCTGGAAGCCCTTGATGAGGCCTCCAAGCAGTTCGATTTCATCTTTAGTGGGTAACATATCTACATCGGGCAGTGGTAGCTCATCGATTTGGGTTTTGGTGTCCATGCACAAAGTTTCGAGAGCCTCAATATCGGATTTGGAGACCTGATCACCAGCACTAGTGACTGAGGATTTATCACGTATCTCTTCTAGACCGATACGTACTTCTTTGAGCAGTAACTCGAGGACGCTGACGTCCTCTTTAGTGGCAGTTTCGTTGTTGGAGTCGTTTACTGCATCACGAGTGTCCTTCACAATCAATTCAATGGCCTCCAATTGCGCGACTCTAGCCAGGCCTTCGGATTCAGCGGATGTAACTTCATCGATCTTAGCTTTCGTGTTACGGAGCAACGTCTCAATGGCCTCGGTGTCATCCTTCGTAGCAACATTCTCGTCGAATGCTCGCTCACGCTGAGCGAGGTCTGCAATGGCCGCTTGTACGTCCCTAAGAAGCAGCTCGATGCCCTCAAGATCGTCTTTTGCTACCAAGCCTTCGGCAGGCTGAGGTACAGGCTGTGGGGGTGGTGGCGGTGGCATGTTATCGAGTGCTTCAACTTTGATCCGGAGCTGCGTGATCATGACCTCCAGATTTTCGATGTCGTTCCTTCGCAAGTTTTCCACCTCTCCATCAGCAACTACAACTTCACCTCCCCCACGACCGGCGAATTCACTCTGTGCCACACCATCGGTGCGCAAGCGCTCCATGTCAGACCGCACGTTGGAGAGTCCCTCCTTGAGAGTATCGAGTATCTCGTAATTGACCGTCATGTCCTGGGGCTTGTTGACCATTCTCTCCACATCTACTCGGAGCCCATCTAGTCCATCATTGAGAGCTTCTATGAGCTCCCCAGTGTTAGACATGATGCTCTCCGCCTTCTCAGGTTTTGACCCAATCTCGGCACGGACGCTTTCAAGACCTTCTCTGATCGTTTCGAGCATCTCCTCCTTGTCTGTTGACGCCGCTCCTCGAACCAGGGTAGTCGCAAGTGTCTCTCGCAAATACTCAAATTCTTCCTTCATAATACGGATGGTCTCGTCGTTACCTTCGAGGTCACCTCGAGGCATGCTGGCTTTTAGGCCCCCTAGCTCCTCCCTTAAAGCATAAAGAACTTCTTCCTTATCTGTGCCATTGTCCCCATTTCGAACTAGGGTGGTGCCAAGCGTCTCTTGCAAATGCTCAAATTCTTCCTTCATCACACGAATAATCTCGTTAGTACCTACTAGGTCATCTCCTGGAGGCATGCTGGCTTTCAGGCCCCCGAACTCATCCCTTATAGCATCGAGGACCGCTTCTTTGTCCGTGTCACTGTCTTCGTTCCGAACCATGGACGTGGCAATGGTTTGCCGCAAATGCTCAAATTCTTTCTCTAAGGCGTCCAGAATTTCACCGTTATCAGCGGGCTCAGAGCCACGTGGAGCATTCGCGATGCTGCCTTCAAGGTCAAGCCGAAGGTTTGCAAGCCCGTCTCTTATTGTCTCGATGATCTCATCTTTTCCGGTAACATCAGCTGCACGGTCAACGTATGTCTCAATATCTGCTCGTAAGACCTCCAGGCCATCTTTCATAGCGTCAAGCACCTGCTCAGTATCACCTCCGTTGGCGGCGGAGTATTGCTTGAATTCGCCCTTCATACCATCAATAAGGTCTTGCATCTTATCGAGTACTTGCTCTCCAACACCATCCATAGGGGTAGGGGCACCTTCAAGGCCGGCACGTACAGCTTCGAAGAGATCTTCCCGATTGAATTCGACTTCTTTTGAGGTTGGTGCCTGAGTGGAAAGGCCCTCTTTGACAGCATCAAGAACGGCTTCGCGCGTCATTTCTGGTTCCCTTGGTGCTACCACGCCAGAAGTCGGGAACTCAAAATTGTCTAGGCAATCTCTTACAGTCATTAAAATATCTTCCCTGGTGATAGTATCTTCGTTTTCGACAGGTGCTGGTGGTTTAAAGTGCTGCAACCCTTCGCGAACAGCTTCTAGTACCTCCTCATAGCTTGCACCTCCCAGAGCCTTCGTTTGATCACGGGGCTGATACTCCTGCAGGCCCTCCTTCAAGCATTGCAAAATTTCGTCACGTTCCAGACCAAAGTTCTGTAGTTCAATCTCTGGCTTGTAGGTCTCCCACGCCTCACGGACGGCTTCGAGGATTTCTTCTCTCTCAATGCCTGACCCATGGTTGTTCAACGCCATCTGTTGTTGGAAAGGGATCTCGCCCAGCGCATTCTTGACTGCTGTATAAACTTCCTGGCTGTCAACGGAGTTCCGCGATACAGTTGAAGAAGAGGATTGCCGTCGTCTCTCACGCATAACATTGTCCATGTGGTCTTTGAGTTCAGCAAGGCCTTCTTGTACGATCAGGGCAATCTCTTCTCGACCAGGACCGCGAGCGTCGTCCCGATTATGTTCTCCATGGGTGGTTTCGGCTTGATCTAATTTTCGACCAATTTCGCGGCCCATGCCTAAAACCTCCCCGCGAAGCTCTCGCACAAGAGCTTTGATCTCTGCAGTCATACCACCGCCATCTGCAATACTATCTTTAACCTTTTTGAGTAATTTGAGCATCTCATCGCTTACTATGGTAGCGGACTCGGAACCAGACGTATTCTTTTGACCGTTGGTTTTTGTATCTTGGCTAGACTGGGGTGACATCTCTTTTGTGGTTCGAGTCAATGGCATCAGCCGGGAATCAAAGTCGAGCTCAAGCTTAGGAGGATTCTCCCCGTAACCATTGCCATTATCTCTTCGAGGGACGAGCGCTCTACTGCTACTACCATCCTTCAGGAAAGTCAAGATCTCCTCCAACTTCTTTGTCACTGCCGTATCGGGACCCTTCGCTTTGGGATCATTTTGCATTACAGAGACTAGGGACATAAGCCGGTCCTGACCTTCTTTCGTGCCCATCTCCCGCAGTATCTTCTCTAGAAGCGCAATGCCAGCCGCTCCTTCAATGTTGTAAGGACTAGCAGTCACTTCGCGGTCCAGGGAGGCTGCAAAACTAGTCGGACTGGGAATCCTAGGGAGTGAGAAGCTCTTGGACATGTCAGAAGGGGAAACATGCGGTTTACTATCGATCATGTAGGTGCCATGCCCGCGGTTGTAATTACTGGCCGTCCTTGAACTGTTCTCCATACCCGGTTCGAGCATACGCATAGACAAGTTCGAGACTAGATCCTTAAGACTCTTGCGGATATCTTCGTCCCGGGAGTTGGTAGCTTCCTTCAGGCTGATGAGGTCTGTCGCATTGTCTTTGCTTCTCCTACTCAGGTTGGCCATTTCACGCTGCAAATTTGTTGCAATGGTTGTAAGACTCAGGATCTGGGCTGAAATAGCGTCAAACGTCTGAGGGGTTCGAACCATCACAGATGAAGTATTTGTAACATTAGACAGCGATGTATCCGAGTCTTTCGGAACTGACATGTTCTGTAATGCCAACATTGTTGCTGATGGAGGAGTATTTTCGCCCAGAATAGCCTTCGGCGGAGGCCTCGTCGTTGGCCTTAGATTTGGCGTATCCCTAGCAAAATCTTTGGCGCTCGAAGTGGGAGTTCCCGACCGCGTTGGGCTCCTCTCTGGAGATCTACTCTCGTATTCGAAGGCTGGTGTGCGCATATTCCTCTCCGGGGATCGTTCTGGGGATGATGATCCATCTAGATAGCTACTTCGATCTCTTATATTACCATTACCATTTTGCAGTGATTGCATACGCTTATGGTATTGGCCTTTGATGAGAGATCGCTCAGGCGATTTGTTAGGCAGCGGATTCGTAGTGTAAGCACTTTCTCTGGCTTTTGCTGTCAAGGCTTCCGCTGCCGCCGCAATTGTCGCAGAAGCATTAGGCTTTGTCGCAGGACTTGCAGAACCTCCTGGATTTAATGGTAGAGGCGGAGGGGCGCGATCTGGATCGGAGCTGTCCCACCTAAATCTCTCCGAGATTGAGGTTAGCTTCATAAACTTCCAGGAAGGTAAGAAACACTCTGAGCTGGACGAGTTGAGGGGCGTACATGGGAACCGATGAGCGGCCGGAGTCTGAAAATGATGGTTCATGTTTGAGTACAAGCTCTCGATCACGAGACTCTTCTCTTTCCACGGAAGGCATCATAGCTTATGAGACAGTGTTCGGGTACCGAGGAATGCTGTGTGGAATGTACTCAAATCAAGCGTATGGCCGAATAAAAGGACGTTAAAAAACGGCTGAAAGCGAGAAGGATGGACATGTGTTGAGCAAGGAAAGCAATGTTCAATTGACAATTGACAATTGATTTGCTTGCGGGTTGCGACTTGCGACGGCGAGGGGAAATATCTCTCTTCACTTCGTAAACAAGGATTGGAATAAGTAAACAGAAGTTGCGCGCTAACACTAAGGAAAGCGCGACACTTTACCGAGCGCACCATGACATAAGCGGAAAGGGCTTGGAACCCTCCCACACGAAATCCGAACCTTGAAAATCAAACTTACAACGACCTCCTTTCCTTCAACAGCCACGATGAAGTGTAAGTCCTTTCCACATTCTCATACTCCTCTTCAGAATCATAGTGACTAATGATGCCATTAAATAGTTCTCAAGGTTGGCCGCGTGGCTATCATAACGAGAGGCAGATACGCTGGAAAGAAGGTACGCATCGGAACACCCTAATCCGCTATGCAGTTATCAGTTCTCTATAGTTTTGGATGAATCACTAACATCTACTGAATCTAGGTCGTTATAATCCAACCTTTAGACACTGGCACGAAATCCCATCCATTCCCCCATGCCCTTGTTGCCGGTATCGAACGCTACCCATCACAAATTACTCGTCGCATGTCGAAAGCCCGTCAGGCCAAGCGAAGCAAGGTCAAGCCATTCATTAAAGTCATCAACTACAACCACCTGATGCCTACACGCTACACTTTGGAGTTGGAGGGATTGAAGGGTGTGGTCACAAATGATACATTTAAGGAGGTTTCTCAACGGGAGGATGCGAAGAAGACGGTGAAGAAAGCACTAGAGGAGCGATACTCAAGCGGGAAGAACAGGTGGTTCTTCACTCCTTTAAGTAAGTCTTGACTCCATCTATACAGGGTCTGTTGGGAATTATGCTCACGGAACGTCAGGGTTTTGAGCGATTTAGGGTTTACAGCTGAGGTGGACGATTACGTACTATATCTCTACTAGCTTTTCTCAAGGCATTGAGATAGTGCAATGGCGTTATCCACACGCTTCATTAAACTCTTTTCCACGTGAAGTGGTGTCTGTTAGCAACTTGATATACTAATGGACAAAATGCAGGGTATCAGTCATGCGAAGATTATAACATGTTTATTCAACTTGGGTTCTTCATTGACTTTCAAAGCAGAATTAAAGCACGATGCACTTTATGCTCTGCAAGAGATAAGAACATTTACCCAGTCTCGGAGACCTTACCAAAAGACTCGGAACACTCAAGATATTGAGCGAGGATGTAAGAATTGAAGTCCTTCGTAGTTTTCGTGGAGTTGAAGCTCAACGCGTTCCCACTGCTCAACATGGCGGTGTAAGCTTTGCATCATAACACACCAAAACGCGACAAGATAAAGATTCGCTTCAGAAGTTTTCACACCAATTCATTCACATCAATTTGTGTAAAAATACAACCAGATTCAAGAGACAACAGTTGCACTATTCATTCTTGTACGGTCAAGCTTTGCTCTACAATTCCTACAAGGTTTTCCGAAAGCATCGAGTGGTTGAGCTATCATGGATATCACACGCAGTTTTCTCAAGGCAAAGTTGCCCCATACCTTCGCGCGGGTGCTACACCTACGGTACCTCCTATCCGATGCCAATTTGGAGCTATACGATCGTCGAGACCTCCTTATCGCCATCCTTCCCATTTACCTTATCTACTACCACGACGAAATTCGTGTGTTTTACTCTGGGTCCTCTTGGACTGCCGAATCACTATTCGACGACCTTATCACATCGCTGGTTTTTCTCTTCTTCTTCGTCTACTTCTACGACTCGCTTTACGCCATTGGTCTGGTATTCAGCACTCCAACCATCCTTGGAAAGCTAATATGCGCATTCGACCTGTGGCTCGAGAATGTATGCGTCATATCCTTTCAACTCGTCTCTGCGATGGCTGTGAAAGCACTACTGGATCAATTCTTCGGCTGGCCAGCAGCACGTTTCGTGTATAACAACTTAGGCAATGAGCTTCGCGCAGCTTGGCAAGGTTTCCGTGACGAGATGCCGAGAGCATAACAGCACTAAAATCTTCTGAGATCTCTTCAGCCATCATACCTCGAGCAACAACAGCCATTGCTGACTCTCTGTGGAAGGACTTTGCACTTCGTATCTTGAGTGCTCTCAGCGATTAGGTACCTTAGGGCGACGTTCGGGGTTCTCCACAATTGCTGCAAGCGCCCGGCTAGCTTGGGCGATCGACCGCTGCTGATTGGTTGACCTGCTCGGTTAGCTCCATATCACTCAGGGCCCTATTCGCGGGAACTCTTTAACTACCTTAAAGAGTGCGTCCCCTCTCGCTCTCACTGTCTCACAGGACCTGAGAAGTGAGGCTACACGCACAATTCATCCTCAATAACGTTCCTCTTCTATTATCACCACTCCATCTACTTTAACCTCACCTCACCTCAGTCATACCTTCCAACCATATACCAGATCTTCTACCATTCAACGGCGATCCTTTCACCAATCAACATGGGTTCCCTCAGATTCAATGATTATTCCGACTCGCCAACCATCTTTTTACCACCTCAACCTCATAGATTTAATCCGGTGTCATATCAACCTCCGTCGACATCTCACTATCAAACATACCAGGCAATCATGTCAGACAATGCGCGAAACTTTTCTCAACCGACACCGCCTACATCTTTCGTCTCAACCACCATCAATCCGTCACGCAAACGGTCGCGTGAGGAAATCTCCGACGACGGTACAGATCCGTCGATTGACTCATTGGCAGCCACTGCTGTCAGCCCAGAACCCATCTATGGCGAAGGAATGGTTCTGATCAATCCATCGACTGGTGTCTCAACTTCGGCTGAAAGCCAGACCGGGACCTGGTATGAGGAGAAGCTTGAAGCCGAGCTTCAAGCTACTACAGAAGCGAAGGAACTAGTATCAGCGCAGGCATCTGAGAGACTAGTAATGCCGATGCGCAAATGTCAACGTCGCGACTCCTCGTTCAAGCTTGATCCTGTACGGAATGGCCAGCTTTGTTCGGTCGATCTCCAAAAATCAGGACCGGAAGAGCCAGCGATTGATGTCTTTACACACCTACTTGGGGTAGGATGGGCACGCGTCGGTGATAGCGATCCGGACATGCAGGCCGCAGCGCGTGGTTACGCTAGGTACATCGAGAACCACTACCCATTGAGTGGGGTGGCAGTAGTCTTGAAGAGTAGGGGATTAGACGCATACCTCGTCCAAGCAGTCGGAGGATTTTATCTGTTTAAGGAGGATCTTAGTGAGGGCCAGCTGGTGGGTTCCGATTGGGAGAAATGCTTGGCGAATCTGCAGCGCTCGCCAATGGCGTTTGAAGGGACAGAGACGCTTAAGACTGTCAGAACTCCTGATTTGAGCCCAATCATAAGTCGTGAAGTCGGTGAAAGCGCCAGTCTGTCGAGCTCAGGCGGGTCATTGGAGGAATCGGTAACATCTATGGAAGACAGTTGCATGGACTTAGATTGATGTTTCATATATCATCGGCATAAGTCTAACCTTTTTCCATTTCCGGCGCTGGGAGGACGGTTGGGCTTTGCGACGGCGCCGTAGCTCTGGAAATTGGGATTATTTTGGCGGAGTTTGTATCAAAAGTTTCCAGAGTGTGGAAGCTCATGCGGTGGTTTTCGTCATGACTTACTATGTTCACGGCACTTTATTCATGATAGAACAGAACGCAGAACAAGAGTTTACGCATCCAGAACTCATGAGTTTTATCAGTGCCTTGGACGTGTTGATGAAGAGAGCAAATTCAGCGGAGGTGTGGGTAAATCCGCTACTGAACCCCGACAGCGATCACTTTCGACGTCACTCGCACCCCTGGTATCTAATTCCACCTCTCCGTCAAACATACCCGTTCCAGATGTAATTCGCAAAAGCTGCACCGACTCCCCAAGCTCATCTGCGAACCATGCCACCCCACCCTGTCTTCAAAGCGGGCAATATCGCCCTCATAACAGGCGCTGCATCAGGCATTGGTCTAGCCATAGCAAAGCTGTGTCGCAGCCATGGCATGAAGCTGGCTCTGGTCGATAACAACACGCAAAACCTCTCACAAGCACAAGACTTACTCAAAGATGGCCCGGAAACAGAAACTTATGCCATGGACGTTAGTAGCATAGATGAGTGGAAAACTTTGAAGACGAAGGTGGAGAAGAGCTTTGGACGTGTGGATTTCCTCATGCTCAACGCGGGCATTGGGCTCAAGAGCGGGTGGGAAGACACGGAATACTTCCACAAGGTACTTCCCTTCCACCACCTCTCAATCAACCCCCCCAGAAACCTCCCCCGTCTAACAAAGCCCCCACCAAAGATCATGGACACGAACCTCTTCGGCGTAATCAACGGCATCTCCACCTTCCTCCCCACCCTCCTCGCCCAACCCGACCCCACCTCCATCATCATCACCGGCTCCAAACAAGGCATCACCAACCCCCCCGGCAACCCGGCCTACAACGCCTCCAAAGCCGCCGTCAAAACCCTCGCCGAGCATCTCAGCTACGACCTCGCGTCCACCTCCACCTCCGTGCACCTGCTCGTGCACGGGTGGACGCATACCGGGCTGACGGGCGGGGGGGCAGCGGGGAAGGAGAAGCCGAAGGGGGCGTGGACGCCGGAGCAGGTGGCGGGGTGGCTGGAGGGGAAGATGACCGAGGGGGTGTTTTATGTGGTTTGCCCGGATAATGACGTTAGCGTGGAGATGGATCGGAAGAGGATGTTGTGGGCCGTGGGGGATGTTGTGAATGAGAGGCCGCCGTTGAGTCGGTGGAGGGAGGAGTACAAGAGCGAGGCGGAGGAGTGGATGGCGAGGCAGGAGGTTTGAAGGGAGGGGGGAAGGGGATGTCTAGCAGCCTAGGCGCCTTTTAATGAGATATGATATCCCAAGCGTGAGAATTTAATGTGCACCTCGTGCTATCTATCCCCCTCGACCGAGTATTTTCTTTCTTCTCCTTCCCCTCCTCCTTCCCCTCCTTCTTTCAATCCCCATCGATTTTCCTTCTCCCTCGTCCCTTGACTTTTATACCGAAACGCGCCCCGCCTCACGACACCACTCAATAAATACCATCCCATATCCCATATGTTATAACTGATCCAATGCAAATCCTCTTTCAATCCTTCACATTAGAAAAACTTTGCCGATTCGCGAATCCACATCAATTTTGCGTCGATACTATGCAAACACATCGATTATGATTTTACATTTACCGGAAAGGTAGTATGCCAAGGCTGTGTGAGTGAAGGAGTGAAAGGGTTTTGGGAGAATAGCTCGAGAGAGTTTGAAAAGCATGGCGATATCGATATATTTAAAAACCCACTACCCCTTCATGTTCTCCGCTCCCTCCATCCCTCCACCCCTCCTCCACTCCTGCACACACCCTTCAACCCCGCCTTCCCAACCAACCCCATTCTCTTCTCTCATCCCCCCTCCCCTCTTCATCATCAAACCCTCCCCTCCCCCTTCTGAACCAAAGCGACCAGAAACCAACTCATAGCCCCAGCCACGTAAAACCCGCTCTCAGCACTTCTCATCCGACTTGTCGATTGCTCCCGTCGGAAAGGGGGATGCTGGTATGGAAGGTAAGAGAACAGAGCGATGCGTAAGAAGGTTTGGGAGAAGGGGCGGGTAGGCGGTTGGTTTCTTCCTTTTCGGTAAGGATGAGTGCTAAAGGTCGAGGCGATGCCGTTGCCAATTTCTCGTTACCTAGCCGGCGTCATCAACATTTCATCTTCTACAACTCGCTTTTCTCGTTTCGCGCTTTGCTCGAATAATTTTCACCGAGGGAAAAAAAAATGACATCATATATAACCTTTGAGACAGGATATATCTAGCTGTGGGGTTGAGACCGGACGTGAAACTTCACCGTTGTTGAGCAAAAAGTCCGAACAAACCCTTGTGAGGTGGCATCACCATCCACCGCGCGAATGCTTCTGTTGGGTTCTCTTTGTCTCATGACAAGTGTACGCCACTGTCAAGCGAAAACCCTTATGCGACTGTCTTGCTCATCTGTTATGAACACAACTGTCCTGGATCTCCAGAAATATTTCTTCTCAATAGTTCTTCACTTCTCCTTCCCCTACTTATCACTCTTCTTGTTCTAAGCAGACGATCTCCAAATCTCTTCTACTACCAAATCTTCAATTCCCTACGGCATCCGACAATATGTCTACCAACAACCCATCCATCTCCGCACCCATCATTCAACTCTACGACCCCGATCTCCAAGGCAAAGACTTCAAAGGTCGCACCCTCTCTGAGATTGTCTCCTGGGATGACGCCAAGCTAGAATCATGTCACAATTACATCCAATCCCTTTTCCCCCTCCCCGAACCCTCGCCCTTCAACAGCGCCGCTCCAGTTATCGACCGCGAGGTTTTCAAGGCCTTTCGCTCGCGGCCCGAACTTCGTACTCAACTGCGAAAATCACTGGAGCGCATGCTACACTTCTACGGGTTCAATATCACGCCCCATGGAGCCAATATGGAAGAAGTACGGGTTGCACCCCCGGTGCTAACATTTGATGACAGACCATGGCTGGGCAAATTCAACCACAATCACCTGCGCATCACTCGCATCCTCCGCTGTCTTCGAGTACTTGGGCTTAGCAAAGAAGCAAGCCTCTTTTTCACAATCCTAAAAAATGTGGGTCATTGTACGAAGGGGGGCAAGCACCTCATCGGTGAGGAATCGATGCAGTACTGGAGGAGGGCGGCAAAGAGATCGCTTTATCTGGCGCCAGATGATCTTATCGATGAGGGGCGAGGGAGAGACTTTTTGTACGAATATGAGGAGTCTAAGAAAATCAATCCTCTAATCAGGCTCGACATGGACAATTTTCATCACGACTTCTTTTACGGGTCGGAGTACGACGTGGCCAAGAAGACCCGAAAGGCCCTAGGACGTACAAAGTCTGCCAGGGACCGACGTGAGTTGAAGAGGCTTGGTCGCCTGTACGATTCTCTGTACAACGTTGAAGACACTAAAGTAAGCGCAGGTGAGGGTGAGCCCGAGTCGCATACCAACGAAGCCACCTCAACTTCCGACGACGATGCAGGTGAGGATCAAAAATCAACACCCACCGCAGAACAAACCCAGACCCCGGAAGTTCCGGCCACCGCGAGCAACAGCACCAGTTTCTCAAACCAGGACCCTGCAAAAGCAAGCCATATCCTCGACAGCGCCGCAGGATACCCGAAAGGCAAAATCGAGGATTCGGACGACGATTTGTATAATTAATCAGCTTTCAGGGTCCCCTTTCTATTTTCGGCATGCGATTAATTCTACAGGCGTTCGGCTAGACGATGATGCGCAGTACCTATGTTTAGAGAATGAGATACCCATAGACTAGGTTTGCCATAATTTGAGGCATTTTTCTTTTTCTGCGAAATACCATATTTACCACTGTTGTAGACACATCTTCCAAAATAATCACATCGTGCTACCGCCAAAGGTCACGTAGTGCTGCTTAGGATCAATGTCCAAATTGCTCATGCCAATGGATGGTGGTGTGTCGACAGTGGTTTCTCTACAGATCCATTCGATACCGGCTCGAGTGAAGGCACGAAACGCGTTGGATGGCTGCCCGAACGTGCCGGCGGAAACTACAGAACTTGTTAGGTCTCGAAGAAGGGACAGATGAGATCAAAGCTTACAAAGACCAATGACCTTGGGAGAGGTTGTGTCGCGCAATGGAAATGCACCAATCATAGCGCCTGAGCATCCCCAGAAACCACTGATGGTATGGCGTCGCTTTATTGTCAGGGGTTTCAATTGGGCAGTCTCCAGAGTAGTTATCTTCTCCTCTGACGTTGGATTGTAGAGTTTGCCGACAGCCAGAGCTCTAATATCTGGACAGTAAAACTCATTGAAGGAAGGATGCTTAAAAATAGATTAGTTCAAGAGCGCATGACGTTCCAGTCACAACATATCATACCTCGCCATTCCCTGTAACGCCATTAAGTGTCGAAGCCCAACCATTGGATTTCATCAAACTTTGCTCATAAAGACGTATGATGTATTCGAAGGCTGTGGTTGGCTTAGGCTTCATTGCAGCCGCCTTCTGACTCCAATCTTGATGCAGGGGAACCTGCTCTATGGGCATATCATTCCCATTATATCCAACCGACCAAATGGCGCTCGGCAGATCTGTACAAGAGTGCTCAAGGGAGTAAAGATCGCCGCGCTTCACAAAGTGGGAATGAGGTTTCCCACGAGTACGAAATATAGCCATATCGGCCTCTTTGTTTTCGCTAACCAATTCGACCAGCACGTCGTCGGTACCTATTACAGACACAAACGTCTTAGCATTTCTTCGTGTTACATTTTCGAACGTCCAGCCAACATTACCTAGACGACGAGAGAACATTTTCGAGCTAACCCGTGCTAACACAGTTCGCTCTCGAATATTCTGAACTATCGCCTCATACGGCGGTTCCGTAGGCGTGTGCTCGGACCAAAAGTGTGTGCAGGTCACGAAGTAACCGCCCTCCAACCAGAATCCTGACTCGACTCTTGTTTCTGCGTTTGAGAATTTGAAGTAGATCTTGCCAGCAGCAAGACCCAAACCTGCTGCTGCTGAGAGGGTCTACAAGTTGGAAATATCAGCCACGTTCCGTGTTGAGCAAGCGTTGGGATGACTTAAATACCTCCTTTGAATCCATGTTGTTTCCTCCTAGAGCTATAAGATCCATACTCATCTCACCCCCGACTTTGCCATTATCCTGCATAGGATGGTAGACCGACCACTGATTTGACTCTGCAAGATACATAGTCCCTCCAAAATCGCCATGATAGCACATTTTAGGGGGGTGGTGAATTATGCTCACAAGTGGGACAACTTCAAAAGCAGGGCAGGGCAAAGAGGTGATGGAAGAAGAGAAAGAACACGATGACGATAAAGGCTCGTAGCCAGGGGAGACTTTGTGCGAAGTCATGGTATAGATCTGTCGTTGGGGGAACGTTTGGTTCGATCGTTGCGGAGGGAAGGAGCGAAACCACAAGCAGTTGAATCCAGTACAACCTGTTTATGTTCTAATGGAAGTGGCAAATCTAATATCCGTACCCCGCACTAAGTTCATCCTAAGTGAAGACAGGATGCTTCGACTTTCGAGTAACAGATGGCTGTGTAAGGTAGCTTATACATAGAGTAAACACTTGCAGAAATTCATCACATGACGCATACAACGGGAAGACTGTTAGTGCTCATCATCTCAGCAGCTCGGTGATATGACTGACACCTACTGATCATTATGGTGTACGAGTATACCACGCTACACTGATCTTGCGTTGGTTGATAGGAAGCCAAGCAGTAAGGTAGTCTATCTTCGCCCCAAACTACAAGATTTCGGAGTTAGTATTGCTCTTTTCGAACAGACTCATTGAGGCATGAACCACGTTTACAGAGTAGGTTCTCCAGTAACAAGTCTTCAAACTCATAGTTATGTATACATGAGGAAATATAGACACCGCCAATATGCTTACCCTATTCCAATCGGCTATCGCTAGTTCTTCTTCTTGTTTGGTCTGCAAACCGTGTGCGGCCAATTTCTTGCAACTGAAGGTATTGGATATACTACATATGAAGCACTGGGGGGGCAGTGGGGTTGATTTTACCAATCTGGTTCTTATTTTGCACATTCGCCACTAAATTTGATGGGGCTCTCGGTAAATTCTAAAAAACGATACAGGTTTCGCGTATGACGATATGAAAAAACTACGGCGTATCAATACACCGACAAGGGCTTGAGCCCTAAGGTACCTTCTTTTCGCTTTTCTGCTTAGTTACGAGTACAGTCCTGTATGTTTGGTCTGGATTAATCAAGTTGAAACCCGGCTGCGGTAGCTCGAAGTAGTCCTGAGTCTCAATAAACGTGCAACTGTACGTTACGAATGGCAGATGTTTGAGTATTATTCTCGATTATGCAAAGCTTGATACTGATACATATTCTACATGATATTCATCTAGAGATCATCACAGATACAGGTTGCCCTCTACTGGGCGCCCAACGTCACGCGCAGTTGTAAATGAACAGTGCCCGATCCCTTTCTTATCCTGACCCACAACACCCCATTTGACAGGGAACATGTACGCCTGGTGATCCCCTGGCGGTTGATGGCAAGCAGCACTAATAACAGCACTGTTCGTGGAAGCCATCGGCATGCCTTCAGGGTACCAACGCAAACTGACAAGAATTAGGGCGAGAAGAACGGCGAATGCGACGAGAAGAGCTGTGAGTTGATCCAGATGGTTAGTTCAACGTGGAAGCTGAGAAAATGCGGGGTAGGGCGAACTACTTGTGATGATACTTATAGGACTGTAGCCAGTGGCCGAAACATTGCTGCCTGTGTCTTCCTCTCCATTGGCATAGTAGCTTACGACGCGTATCACAAAGACACTTTGTGACAGCATCCAATGAAGTGTAGTAAAAACAAGCAGGACCGGGAGACCATACTTGAATGGCATAGAAAGGAAGAAGCTTGAACGCTGGATGCCCTCTGGGTGGGAGACTCGGAGTGTTTTGCGGGTCTTGGTATACCTGCTCCATTCGTGGCCGACAAGGAGACAACTAAGAAGAGCGTTGTATAGTAAATAGAGAAAGGAGACGGCAGATTGCCAGAAATTGGTGAAAGTTATATTTGTGTACAAGGTTCGCGACCCCTATCTTTTAGTTCAACCACAATCCACGGTAGACAGCAATGAAAGAGCTCACCGAACTAATAGGTAGGAAAACTACCAAAGCCGAAAAACTCACGGCGCCGAACCCCATATTTGCAAGTGATGTGAGATCGGCGGGAATGCTAGCCTTCTTCAAACCCACTATGCCCGTAGATAGCATCACCAATGCACCTATCCAAATGACACTGCATCTAGATAATATGATTTAGGAGGAATGCAGTCCACAGTCAATTGTCAATACGTACGAAGTTATGGTACCAAGCCATCTTGTTCTACTCGCCGCATATGCCCACCTTCTTTTGATCGAGTGCCATCTTTGAGGCCGCGGCGTCTTCCACAATTGAATTTGTGTCCTAATTTGATGCTTAGAGACTATGCTCATATCTTCTGTTGTGCTGTCCGAAACGCGCAAAAAGGACGTAATCGCATCACCAAGAGTGACAAGGGGCGGATCAGGATGCTTCGAGTAACGGATGGCTGTGTAGATTATACACAGACATTTGCAGAAATTCATGGCGCATACAACGGGAAGGCTGTTAGTGCTCATCATCTCAGCAGCTCAGTGATGACACCTACTGATCATTATGGTGTACGAGTATACCACGCTACACTTATCTTGCGTTGGTTGATAGGAAGCCAAGCAGTAGTCTATCTTCGCCCCAAACTACAAGATGTCGGAGTTAGTATTGCTCTTTTCGAACAGACTCATTGAGGCATGAACCACGTTTACAGAGTAGGTTCTCCAGTAACAAGTCTTAAAACTCATTATGTATATATGGGGAAATATAGACACCGTCAATATGCTTACCATATTCCAATCGGCTATCGCTAGTTCTTCTTGTTTGGTCTGGAAACCGTGTGCGGCCAATTTCTTGCAACTGAAGGTATTCGAACTGCGGCACATCCAACGAGCCGGTTCCCACGCGCTTGTTCCACGGCTAGCCTGAATTCCGTAAGACAGAAGAGAGTTATTAGGACTGCTAGTGTCAGACGAAACCATGATTAGACTTGATCTATTCCCGAACATCGTCGTATACTGCAGCAAACAGTCCGCAGCACTGATGTTATGGAATATAGAACTGTTTAGTGCAGTACGTTGAATTCTCTTCATTTCGTCTTTATCGCCATGGAAACCCCCTTGGGCCGGCAGGGATGCTGATGTATTTTGTTGGTTTTGATGGCCTTGATTGTCAATCGACCAGGATGCTGATAGATTCTGCTGTACTGGTTGGCCCTGGTCGGCAATCAATCCCCAAACCAATCTGTTGCCAATTGCAGAGAGCCTTATATCGGTAGCACTACGGTCCCAAGCCGCTCCTTCCATGAAAGATGGTGTAACGACTACCCACTGAAAGGTGTTGCTAGGGAGAGTCGGAAAGAGGGCAGAATTATACCTGCCGATCAGGAGTTAGGATCACGGCCACTTCTGGAAGCACGGGATGATTTACTCACAGGAAATGTAAGGGAACTGACGAGAGGCCTAAGACAACCCAAACAACAAGTCGTGCTCGGCTGATGTGCTTCAAGTTGCGCACACTTGGTACCCCAATGTCTAGGCAGGTGAACTTTCGGTGGGCCCTGTCGATGTCCGAACGCCTCGGTGCCACCAGAAGTTGCATGCAGAGGTTCGATGATCCCAGTAATAAAGTGCTAAGAATGTTAATAAGGACATGCAGCCCAACGTTAAGACGCCGAGTTCGAGTGCAGTCGCCTCGATAGATTGTGCCAATATCGTTGGCAGAGCCCCATTTGACCTTGAAAATAACGGTACAGACGAAATTGATAAGAAATATTGTGATTGCAGTCACAGAACAAGTGAACAAGACGACGTCTCTCCTTGAATGCCAGGTTCGAAATGTTTGGGCTTGCTCTTCTGTCGGATCTACTTCCGGAAACCAAGGGCGCAGTAACTCGAGATTTGCAAATCTGGATTCTGCAAGTCTTAGATTACTAGGCCCGAGGCTTGAGGAATCAAGTACGGGCGTGAAACAAGGAGATGGAGTACGTTTCGGTATCGAACTGCCTTGAACGCCAACCAAAGGCGAATGGCATGATCTAAGCCCATCAGTAAAGCTGTTAATCCCATGATGTAGTCAATAAAAACCGACGCAGGCTTCCAGAGGTGGTTTTCAAAATTGGCATGACTCTCATGGCTTTGAAGTAAAGGCTCAGCAACATTGCCTCCGCCTTGCTCGGTCTTAGTTGAGACTGTCGCTGCACGGCCCTGCAACACTCTCCTTCGAGGTACACCCGGCTGCTCTGGTTCGGACTCACGGAGGGTAGGTACCCCATTATTTAGCTGGCTCTCGGTTCTCTGAATCCCTTCCTCCGGGAGCAAGGGCTTGTTGTGCATATCCATGCCTGTTGTATGCTCGTGAAGGCAGATTCAACGGTACTTATTTTAACTGCATAGAAGTCTGCTTCTTAAAGTGATTTTTGAGACCATGACTAAGTAACACAATCCAAGAAGAAGGGATGTAAAGATGGAGACAGATTTGTCTCAAATGGATTCTGTAATGTATGCTAGAGATGTCTGTAGTGCTTGTAGAAATTTAATATAGCAAGCCGCATAATGCTAAAAAGAAGTTCTCACGTGCGAGGTTTTTGTTGTGATGTAGTTGCCTGGTTAAGGCTCACATCTCACAGCATGCAGGCCGTGGCGTGGCGTCATGAGTTTCAAGCTTCGGCGGTTGGACGATATATCTCGCGCAGATTCGAGTAACCCAGCGCCTTGACAGATTTAGTGGCTCTATTGAATTGATGGCAAAGCCTCAGTAAGAAGCGCCTCAGTCAGAAGATTTCGCATGAGGCCGAACGCTATTCAGTTCAGATCATGCAGGCTTCGCCTCTTTGGGTTTGCTTATCGTGTCTTGACACTCATTGGCTGGGTTTGTTGTGTCTCAGTTAGCCATCCAGATGCATGTCAGATGCCCGAGTTGTACAGAACTCCTGCCAGCGCCAACTGACTCCATCTTATCGACTGCTCGCCACGCCTGAGGGTATGTGGCGGCTGAGCGAATACTGAGGAACCAGTATTCAAGTGGACGTTATTCTTATCTCAGATCCAAATATGTAAAGGACTTTCATATTGGTGGTGGAAATTAGATGTCAACGCGTCTATCTAAATTTAAGTATATATTCAACGAAGACTGGATTCGTTTGGAAGAGGCCAGGTAGCCAGGGCGCGAGTCATTAACAAGATGCCTTGCGAGATTACTCTTTTTGATCAGATTGGTTCTTTGATACCCTCACACCGGACAGTGCTGAATGCTTGAAAGCAGATGAGAATGATCAGCACTGACAATTGGTAGGGTAAGATTGTGGAGATGGAGCTCGAGAAACCGCTTGCGAATACAGTAGGTATACGGTAGTTTGACGCACCTGTCACGTGATGCAAGATTCGTGCACTTCTGTAATCTTTACCTTCATATTGTAGAGTTGACAACAAAAATCACTCTGTTAACCTAACTAGCGATCACGAATGCGATATGATGTTCTCTTTATGCGACTCTCTTTTTAAACTTCTCAACATTCATTTTCCCACTTTATGCTTGCTAAGGATCTTCAAACAATACGATGTGTACATCAGATATGAAACACTCGATATCCGACAAGCAATCATTGAGCAAGAAGATACATAATAGAAGAGACCTAATATCGTATTGGATAAAGTTGGTCCTCTTCCCAGAATGACTAAGTCCTTGTGATATCTTTGTCTCAGCTTCCGGCTTTGATCCGGGAGTCGAGCTTACTGAGGGAACCTAATTAAGAACAGTAGAGAAAGGAGAGACCACCGGACAGGCAATTGAGCCCCGGAAAAGATAGGGCGTACACATCTATTGTGGGCCATACAAGCACTTTATTGTCCCCTTCGTTCGAGCTCTTAGTCTTATCTCTTCTTCGAGCACCGCACAGAGGTCTCTTAACCTCGACCACAAATATCCATGAGACTTCCTCCTCGAGTTCAGTCCCCATCAATTCCAACAATCTCTGCCCCAACAATCCATCTCAATTCCTAAAACTTCTATTCAACAACCCCTCGACAAAACCACGAAAACTCAACATCGCAAAATGTGCCAAATCGACACCAAACTCAGCTTCGGCCCCATCTCACCACCCATCTACATCCTCGGACAGCCCTTGATGAGATTCGAACAGAATTTCCTATGCGTCCACCACCTGGTGCACTACTGCACACCTTGCGAATGGGCGCAGGTAAAGGAATGGCTGTGCGAGCCCCAGGGGGGCGAGATGCGGTTCGGAGTGGAGTATGAACACTGTGAGATGTGCACTGCAACATCAGAGTTGACGGGACAGGCGAAGGAGAAGGCGGATGCCCAGGAGGAGTATCACCAGAAGAAGCCTCAATCTTGAAAGGAGTATAAGAGCCTGTACTTAGTTTCTCTGTGTCGTCGGCAAAGGCCACCGAGGGATGCGTTCTCCAAGAGAATTTCAGAGGTGAGAATGAACTTCCGCTCGACGTGAGCCATTTCTGTCGTGACTTCACTGAAGTACTTCTGTTTCCACGGCATTCAGTTAAACATAGGGGATGAGAAAGTAGATTGACCAGGAATTGGCTTATCGAGAATTAGAGAAATTTGCAATGGTACAGAATATAGCAATATATCGTGTTTAAAAAAAACATTTCCTTCTGGACAATCTATGAAGTGATTAAAAACTGGGCAAAAATATGGTGAATCAAAAGTAATTGGAGCAAGGCAGTAGCATAAGAGCAAAAGAAAATCACAAGATTACAAGATATACTAAAAATCTTCCAAGAAAACTCATTTTCACATTTTGTGAGATATATATAATAATAATAACTTCTACATCTATCAAGTTCGAAAGTCATTACTCTCTGGTGCACAGTGTCACGAGAAGTTCTGACGGTGCTAGCGGACTGGTTAATTGGTAATATTCACTGCATTGTGTCAGGGAAATTATCCTTTTGATTCTTATGTTAGGCGTTCGAGGCTCGTTGAGGCTGTTTGTTTTTGGTTATTAGTTTCAGGTGAAACATACTTGAGAGTGGGTTCGAATAGGTTGATAGAATAGATTGATAGAATAATGATATGACAAATCTCATCCTCGAAACCACCTGCTGTTTTACCCCTGATTACTTTCACACGTCAGCTTTAGGAACTTATCGCCCCCTTAACACATTAAAACACAACAGCTTACCATTTAATGAGATATAAAATGAGATTAAGACCCTTCACTTTATCAAGGTAGAAAGTCATGATCAACTGGTGCACAGTGTCGCCGGAAATCTGACCGCTTGCCTTGGTTACGAGGGTAATATTCACTGCATTGTGCCAGGGAAATTATCCTTTTGACTTGGAGGTTAAAGGTTCGAGTCTCGTTGAATCTCGTTTTTTTATTATTTGTCTGAGCTACTTTTGAGGAATCTTTGGGCATGGGTATATTGGCATTTGTAACTGTATGTAGAGATAGAACTTACACGCTGCGGTGTATCTTTGGCTTTGGTTCCGTGTATACACATAGAATAGAGACCCGAATTCGAGGGATATTACTGAATCGAAAGATTACTTAGAAGTAGAAGAAAGCCGCGAGGTCGTGCAGAATGGCAGTCTATCTGATAGATCTGATTTAGGAAGTAACGTTGATCCCAGGTCTGGTATCCACTGTCATAGAGCTGTTTCGGAATTTTAGTATTGGTATATAGAAGACGAGAAACATGATGAGGTGCTGCATACAAGATATCTGGTCGAGAGTAGCTTCCAACAGGATTGAAGTCCATGATTAACACACAGTTCAGCATCAGGACGGCATCACTGCTTCTTGCCTTAGCTTCTATCATGTCAGATCCATTCAAGATTACATATACAATAGCCTCTTTATCCCACCCCGGTTCAGCTGGAAAGGTACCTAGGGGTCCCACGATGCAGGAGCCGCCATGACTCAAGATATCATCAGAGACCCATCATAAGCGGGCTGCTTCGAGTACTAGAGATGCGTAGTCTGCCGCACCATGATAATCAGAGAACTGTCCCATAATTTCCATGCATATGTTAAGGTGCTGTAGACCAACACGACAGATTATCCTCATCAGTCGACTTGATATCTGAAAGACGTACAACGATCGGGAGAAGAGCCTGCACTTTAGTATAAGGCCAGTTAATATTCTTTGGCGACATAGGTTTTCTGAGATAGACGTGATGTTATGTGCTGCACACCGAACCTTTTCGATTAAGTGCATAGCGCGTTGCACGAGCAGATTGCACTGTACTCGATCAGAATCGTCTGGTAAAGTTCCAACATAGGAGGCTTGTTCTGATACTCTGCTGTAGCCGTTCACTTAGTTTCTCCTCACAAAGACTATAATGAGGTAATTTTGCCATTATTTCAGAAGGCGACAGTGCCAGGGTAGTCCTCGCTTTCCAGTCAGCAAGTGCCGATTCGGGGTTCCTACGGTGGAAGCCTTGTTGAGTGAACATACCTTATATCGCTGATTATCTGACACAGCTTGGCCTTTCCAATACGTAGGATAGCTGTCTCCAAGCTTCGATACGCCTTCAATAGTATATAGCAAAATTGCAGGAAAACCTACTACCATGTAAACCCGAGAATGGCCAAAGGCATAGACATTAAAAGCCTCTGCCGTCACTCGTCATAATCGCCTTCTGAAGCACTCTTCTCTCAGTCTGCCGCCGTACCTAATCATCAATATCCAGGCCGCCCAACTACACCTGATACAACTCATGTCGTTGAACTTGATACATCATGACAATGCAATCCAAAGTCGATCAACCGAACCGAGAAATTCCCACCTAAAGACCTCAATTGACGTCGGCGGAACCATCCCGCTCAGCCCCGAAACGCGAACAGCTTCACGCTTAGACGCCAGACCACGCGCCCTAAAGCGGCGCATCAGACCTTCAAATAACGTCCCCACTACTATCTAACCACAAACCTTCCTCTATGTGACGCCTTCTCAATCAATTATCCTACACAACAAAACCCCCCCTTGAACCCTTCCACCTCCCCCTCCTCAACCCCCCTACAACCATGGCCTCCCCAACCCCCCCACCCTGGCACACCCACCTAACCCTCGACACCCTCCTCCTCGCCCTCCACCGCTCCCTCCTCCACCCCTTCGTCGCCTCCATCTTCCCCCTCTCCCTCCGCGCCCTGGCCGCCCCTCTCCTCTCCCCCTCCTTCCTCCTCTCCTGCCTCTACGCCTTCACCGTCTCCCTGTGTTGGATCCTCGCGGGCGTAAATAAGCGGGTTGCGTACGGGAGGGCTAGGGAGGTGGATTGGGAGGAGGAGGTTGTGGTGATTACGGGTGGGGGGAGGGGGTTGGGGCGGTGTGTGGCGGAGATGCTGGGGATGAGGGGGGTGGGGGTTGCGGTGTTGGATTTGGATGGGGGGGAGGGGAGGGGGGAGGAGGGGGCGAGTGTGAGGGTTTGGAAGTGTGATGTTGGGGATAGGGAGGAGGTGGAGAGGGTGTGGGGGGAGGTGGTGAGGGATGTAGGTAGAGCTTTGGGGAGAATTGAATTGGATGGATGTTTGCTGATTTCGCTGGTGTGGGTGCTGTAGTTGGGGACGCCGACGGTACTGATTAACAACGCGGCTGTGGTGAATGCGAAAGCGTTCCTGGATCTATCGGTAGAGGATGTCGAGAAGTACGCATCCTTCTCAACTCCCCAATCCCTTCATGCGCCGATCCTTTCCTCCCCAATCCCTTCATGTCCCAATCCTTTCCTCCCTGTCCCCTTCGAAGAACTCCATACTTACACCCGTCCAACAGAACCTTCCGCACAAACACCCTTTCCCACTACCACCTAACTTCCCTCTTCCTCCCACCCCTCCTCTCCAGCCCCGCCGGCGGAACCCTCATCACGATCTCCTCCGTCCTCGGCCACCTGGGCGCCTCCAATCTATCCGCTTACACCGCCTCCAAAGCCGCGCTACTAGCCTTCCACTCATCCCTCACCGCCGAACTTGCCACTTCCCATCCTACTATAAAGACGATCCTAGTAACGCCAGGGCAATTGGATACGGGCATGTTTGCGGATGTGAAGATGGGATGGTTGAGGAATTTTTTTGGCCCGGTAGTCGAGGTCAGGGAGTTGGCGGTTAGGTTGGTCAAGATGATTGATGAGGGCGAGGGAGGGGTGTTGGCGTTGCCGGCGTATGCGAGGTGGATTAGCTGTCTCGGAGTATTGCCGGTAGGGATGCAGCAGATGGTTAGACGGTGGAGTGGGGTGGATGAGGTAATGGGTGGCGGTGGACATAGTACGGAGAATGGTTCGCGAGGCGGTGGTGCTAAAATTGGAGTAGAGGTGGAGCGGAAGGTCCAATGATGCTGGCATCTTTGGTAGAATCCTGTAGTGAGTGCTATCTAGGAGTTACAAGATTTGTGATCATGTCGTTTTCATTGTTTCCTTCACTGCCTCTTCGTAATCGCCGAGAAACCTCCACAAGGCTTTCTCCCTCCAGCCCTTTTCTTTCCACGCATTCGCAGTGGTATCCGGGAACAAACCCACAACCCCCAGCAGCGTGTCATCATGCGCTATACAAGTCAACACATCGTCACGAGCGTCAAATTCCCCCATCTTATCTATACTTTCCTTTGCATCTTTGACATCGTGGGCGGCATTTGCAGACGCCAGGAGGAAAGGCTGGGTCATGGCGGGCGAGTGCTCCGCAGCAGATTCTTGGTTATATAACCGATGAATGGGGGTGAAAAGGGAGCCTGGGCATATGTTTGGTCGCATAGACGGAAGTGGGGAGGGTGAGATATCTTTCGGCAAAGGGAGGAATGGTGTAGGGCGAAACTCGCCCCCGTGGTGAGAGCAATCGCCGCCAAGGAATATGTATGTGTCTGGAGACGTGGTCGTACGGCAGAGCGCACACAAATGACCGATTGCATGCTGTTTTCCCGTTACGAATCAATCTCAGCAAACTGTAAACCTTCATAGCGGAGATGCCGAGAGGGTGTGGGGTAGGAATAATATAGGCAAGTAAGGACTTACGCCAGGAGCATCCAGTAGGTAGAAACTCCCGTCTCCGAAATAGTCTAGGGCTCTGAAGCGGCCAAGACGGAGACTCGAGTCAGTGAAGGATATTTCTCGGACATTACGCCCTCTATAGTCGCTCTCTTTGATAGGTGCGTCAGGGTTTGACGGGTAGCCGGGCATGAACGCCTTTTTGAACCCTGGACCAACGACCAGCTCGGTGGATGTAGGGAACGTGGAAGGGTCACCCGTGTGGTCCCAATGGAAGTGGCTACAAGACCTGGTGAGTAGACTGGTCCCCATGGTGTTAGAATAGACCCAACCGCCCACCTCCATACGATTGCATCGATATCTTCGAGCTTCACTCCTCCCTCCTGCAATATCTCCGCGACATCCTTTTCCACAGTGATCTGCCAGCATCCACCTCTGATTCTGTCAGTAATCCTTGGAGCAAAGTTTTTCCAATCCTTCCGCACCCCTAAATCGAAGAGCAGTTTTCGGCCATTGGTGGGGTGCTCGATCAGAAATGAAAAGGCAGGACAATCCAAGTAATCGAGACCCTTGATTGGGGGCTCGACAAAAACGGAAAATGGGATATTCTTGATGCGAGATGTAGTATTGATGATATGGACATGGACTGTCGAACTAGACCTTGGGATATATAATGGTGGGGAACTGTTGGCAGCCGGAGACATTTTGAATATTGAGATCTAGCTTGAATTGATTTGAGGCAGTACAAGAGCCAGGAATTTTAAATGAAGACGGATTCATTGTTATAACAGCAGACAGAGCGTCCAGAAATAGAGCAGCAATGGCAGTGTGACGTAGCTGGGAGATAATCTCTGTTCGAGTTTAAAAATAGTCTTCCGTACTTCATAAAAGTAAAATTTCGATGATCGTTACTTATCTCAGTCGAATGTAAAGTCAAGATTTGTGATGTCTTGGTTAGTCGTTGCGCTATAGTGTTCATCAAACTCATTCACCCAATGACTGAATCTACTCAAGCTTGTTAACTTTTCTCATAAAAAAGCATTATACAGATATCCCCGACAAGATGCTCATCTAGTGCAGATGTACAGCTAACGCAAAATGCTAAAAAGGGATCGGATTTGCCCTCACGGTGGTTATTGGTCACGGGATGGAATCGAGAGGAGGGAGATTCCGAGGACGAGGGCGGGATCGTATGGGCAGAGGCAATTAACCAAAGTGATCGCAAAAGCGAATGAATGGGTATTTGAAGATTGTTGGCTTTGCTAGTATAGAGGGGGCGAGATGGCGCGTTGGAAGAACAGAAGTTAGGCTTTAGAAGAGTGAGATATGATACGCATTTGAAGTCAAAGCAATGCCGCTATAGGGGGTATCTCTGCTAAACGTCCATGGTCACAATAGACCAAAACCGCGGCCGTCCATGAATTCCAAAGATAACAAGGCAGACAGGTGACGACTTTCCAAATATCCCGCCTCCTCACTAAGCCAAATCGCTGTGCAGATAACAATACTTCAAGACCGTGATATCGACAGGTAACTCGCCAGAACTCCCGCTTATTTTGAGAATCAAATCGCTGCGCAAATAGGAAAGGTCAGTAACCTTCTAAACATTGAAGCAGATAGGGTCAATTTCCAAAACCACCCGCTCTCCTGGATAATCAAACACGGCCGCTTATGGAGCGGCATCGTTGACAAAATTCAACGAAAGCATCAAGAGATGTTGACAGTGGGCCCTCTTGCGTGTCAATAATCAAAATGATAAGGTATATGGGTCCCACGGGGCAGTATGGCCTGACGCATAGGGAACACTCCGTTCTGCAATGGCATTGTAATGCTTCAGACGCGACTGTGAATCTTCGAGGTACGATAGATCGTTCGTAGAAGACATTTCGGTCAAGGGAGACATTCTGAGACTTGACCTGGCCGTATCGTAAGTTTGGTCTGAAACGGTGTCCAAGAAGGTAGATGTCAGGGCGGTCGGATCCCACTGGCTAGTATGGCTTGGCATAATTGCAAAACTATCTTTATCAAAGGTATCGTAATCCCAATGAAGTGGATGTGAACCTTTGATGTCCGATGGGTTTTCACACTGAAAGGTGCCGAGAATATTGTCATTGACTGGTGTAAATGAGCTTCGCGCTGGTAGGGACGGAGTTGCTGTACTTGATTGTAAAGACGTGTCGCCGTGGGACAGGGGTTCATGAAAGAATAACCCTGCAGACCCTGGTAATTGCAATGTAGATGATGTGCGATGAACATCCTGCCGACGCCCCATGGGATCTCCTAAGGCTGCCTTATGTCTCAGGGCCAATGGAGGAGGTGCCTCACCCATCTGATCATCATCTGTCTCAGTATTCAAGTAATGCGTAGGGGATTTCAATCTCAGTCATCCCTATCTTTATGGTCTCCATGGAAGGATAATCGCCTCCGCCTTCACCGCCTCCTTTCCCTTCTGGCGGAAGCTTTGCATTTCGGGGTTTTGGCCGACGCCCATGGGATCTCCCAAGGCTGCCTCATGTTCCAGGGCCAACGGGGGAGGTGCCTCACCCATCCGATCATCATCTGTCTCAGTATTCAAGTAATGCGTAGGGGAATTCAACTCTTCAACCTCAGTCATCCACATCTTTAAGGTCTCCAGGGAAGGAGTATCGCCTTTGCCTTCACCGCCTTTACCTTCTGGCGGAAGCTTTGCATTTCGGGCTTTTGGCCGACGCCCCATGGGATCTCCCAAGGCTGCCTCATGTTCCAGGGCCAATGGGGGAGGTGCCTCACCCATCCGATCATCATCTGTCTCAGTATTCAAGTAATGCGTAGGGGAAGTCAACTCTTCAACCTCAGTCATCCACATCTTTAAGGTCTCCAGGGAAGGAGTATCGCCTTTGCCTTCACCGCCTCCTTTACCTTCTGGCGGAAGCTTTGCATTTCGGGCTTTTGGCCTGGGATTAAAGTGTACTCGCCGAAGGTGAGCCGCAGCGTTGTAGTATGCACCGTATCTCTTGCGAGAACGACAAGGTTTGCACGGCGACAAGAAGTTCTTATCTGGGGAGATGTCTACGCAAACCCAGTAAGTTCTTTGAGTATTGTGAGCGCGTTCGACATGTCGACGTAGCTCGTGCTCGCCGCGAAAGCCTTCGGGGTGGTCGTTACATTGAGTACATTCGACCCTGCCGCGCTTTCGACGGGCATAAGGAGTTTTCTGTATTGGCATAGACTTATCTAACGACCCATCTGCTGATCTCATACGAATCACTTTAGAGCGCTTAGTCGATTCATTAGTCTCTATCAAGCTTGATCGCTTCATCAAACTGTCTTCGACACGGCCCTCGACAAGAGGAGCCAAATCAAAAAAACCATCGTTTGGTGGCTGGGTATAATCCGCTGGAGGGTACGTTCTCGTACTATGACCAATGAGCGGGCTTCCTGGGACATCAGCGTCAATCATAGGGAAGTCTTCGAGGATAGAGTTGCATGCGCGATCGCTCTGCCGACTCAAGTCGTCACTTCCGAGGGAAGTCGCGATGGTGTTCTGCGACGTGCGTGAAGAAGAAGGTTGGGAAGAGTTAGAGGTTCTAATGCTCATTGCATCATGTCTCAGTAGCCGATATTGCTCCCATTGAGGAAGGTGACTGTGTGATGCTGTAAGCGAGGGTTTTGTTCGGAAAACATCAGCCAGCTCAACAAAGCTTTCCAGATCATCATAAAACATTGAGGCGTCGTAGGGTCTAGAAGCATGACAGGAGTCGGCTGCTAGTATTAGTCGAGTGCCTTTTTTATCACCGATAACTAAGGGACTCCAGGGATCGTAACTTATTTTTACTTCGTAAGGTGGTGGTTTGTGTCTTTGGAAACGCTCTTCCATCATAATCTCCGCCCTGGTCGCAGGACTAGGCACATATCTAAGCAAGAAGCTGTTGCCTTCAATATCTGTGGATGACGTAGTCTCCCCAAAGTTCAATTTCACTGGACGTAATGACGGATTTCTGAAACCTTGATTAGGCTCGATTGGAGGATGGTTGGTTGCTAACTGATCTGCCACAGAATTAGCAACTACGGCACGAGGGGCAGTAGAAGCAGGAGGTGAGGGGACACACCTTGGACACCGCCATTGTTCGGATCAAAAACCGCAACGACCTCCAGGCCGCCCTTGGTGGTCGAATCCTTCTTCACTTCCGAAGGCTCCGTCATAGGCCGCTTGTGCATTTTTATGACCCAACCTGGTTCGATCATCGTCTCCCAAATCTGAGGTGGAATAAGCTCGCCATTCGGGCCAGACAGATCGTAATACCCTTCAGCGACATGTGTGCCATTGACCTCAACGTGGAGGCATGCCTCCCGGATCAGATCCTCCATGCCCGGCCATGTATTGCACAGATGAAAAGGAAAGCCGAATTTTCTGCCAACTGCGTTAATGAATATAATAAAGTTGTTTCGCTCTTCTGATAGTGAGGATGAAACCGGTGCGGCAGCTGCGACGGTATATTCAGCAGCTTCATCTGCGGCCTCCTGATTTTCCGCTTTCTCATCCGCAGCCTCCTTTCTGGCTTCCTCTGTGGTTGCCAGCTTGGGTCTTGCACCTTGGCGTTGTTCGATGTCATCAAATATTTTATACGCTGGGATAATGTATGCTAGGCCTGAAACCGAGTCGCCGGCTACTATGTGGCCATAGAGATTCCCGATCTCGTCAACTACACAAGCACCACAATCTCCAGGTACTGCAGTCGTGATGGTTAGCTTACCGGGCATGTGTCTTGAGTGAGGAAGGCTTCACTCACTTGTGCCCCTTTCTAGCTTAACCGGCCACATTTCTTGGTAGCTCTGGGAACCTGCCATCTTAATGAAGTAAGGATTTCTCATGAGCGTGCCCTTAACCGAGCCCGTAGTCCCTGTGGCAGCCCAAATAGCGGTCTCGGCCGCCGCTCGCGCAACGCCCTTAAGGAGGATTTTTCGAGGGTGGCTGCCCTCGATTGCGGGCAATTTTATACTGTTAGACACATGATACTTAGGGTCATTAAGTGGAAATACTTCGTAATCCAGGTCATTTGCAACGCAGTCAGGAGCTAACGTAGAAATCCTTGGACCAAGTACCCGATTTTCATACCGTGGATTCGGCTCGAGCTCTACAGTAAGGTTCGGAGGCAGGTGTGGTACAGTCACTGGAGAAGGCGTGGAATCGCATATGCTCTGACTATCTGAGAATGTGGAGGTACCTGTATCCGTTTCCGATCCGGATCTGGGAGAAATGCTTCCTGTTCGTGACGCACCTTATTAGTGAGTCTTTTTGAGGAAAGTCTGAGGTGAGCAGCGACTCACCTTGACTTGTGACTTCGACAAGTTCATCTTCACCGTAATCGCTATCCTCATCGAAGTTGCAAACTTGACCTTCTGCAGCTGGACTCTCCGGCTCTACAAAGTAGTCGAAGCGAGAATGTTGTGCAGATGTGCCGTAGTAGGCTCCGTTGAGCTCGATGACAATTCCCATCGTAGCTAATTTGGAGGCCCCTAGAGCAATGAGCGAACCGCAGGCACCACCGGGAGATTTGACTAAGTAAACGTCGTTTTCGGAGAACGTGCCAGGAGGCTCTCCTGCGTTATGTACTGCTGCGTTGTAAACCGCAGGCATCTTCTCCAGCGTCTTGACTTTCACACCAGGATATGCGTCAAGAACCTTACTATCCTTGAGAAGTGCTTTTGCAAGACGACGCTTTCTTCTGCTCTTGGAGCTGAAGACAAGGGTTGGCTCTGCACACGTAGGTCGTGATCCTACCATCCACATGTTGTAGGAGATAGTCCTGGGTTTGTCCTCGCAATGTTCCAGGCTGTCCTTGTGCTTCTCCAGTAGTGCTCCGATTTCCACGGCAAGCTTCTCCATCACCTCCAGCGCTGGGCCGACGACTTCCCACGCTACGAGGCTACCAACGTACTGGCAATTCGACCCGACAGAGTCTTCAGGAGCCGGCCAAAGTGGTCGCTGAGATTCAAACAAGTAGGAAGTCGATCGGAATAGGGAGGGAACTGGAGTCATCTTAACAGGATCACTTGACTCATCGACATCCCTCGAGGAGCGTGAATAAAAATGAAGGGGTAGAGTAAAGTGGATGGGCTGCTACCTAAAAGGTAGAGCAGCAGTAAGGCAATCAGACAAAAGTAGAGGGAGGCTGTGCCTTGCCCGATTCTGCTGCAAAGCCTTAGGACGCTCACTGTAGCCAATCGAGTGTGTGAGATGCAGCAAGGAGCAAGGGTCGTTCGAGCCAAAGCATACGACCTTTACAGCCGGTGAGCCAGTTTACTTCTCGAATAGTTCAGCCTTGGTATCTGAAGGTTGGTGCACGGATGACAGCCAGCGTCGTAGCGTTGCACAGCCTTGTTGCATGGTCCGGTGTACATGGCGTTGTTTTCGAGGCTTCATGTCCATACAGTCAGGCATCATAGGTATCCTAACTAGGTATATAAGAAACGGCGCGCAACAATGCCGCCATCTTACGGTAGCGGTCTCTAAGAAGAGCATCAGTCGTGCTGCCGAGAGAAAAAGGTTAAGCATGGCTATCCCCCCGTGCCCCCTTGGACCGCTGGATAGTCTCGGCGGCAGCTTGTCATCCACCCCCATCTCTTTGGCAGTAAGGCGAGCTATCATCAATACTGTCTTCGACTTGGAATTGACCGAAGATGATTTTCAGACCAGAAACAACGGATTCGAAGCGTATTTCGATGATTGGTACGAAGAGCAGTGTGAAGCTGCAGCGGGGCAGGTCTCGGTGAAGACACAGCGAGACATTCTCGACGTCATCGCATGTCTACAGAGAAGGAGTGCAAGTGACAGTCGAGCCGTCATCGCAACCATACTCAATCAAACAGATCTGAGATTTGGCAGTGGTAAACGGCTCGGTGCCTCCATCATCCTGGCCGCACGCCTGTGGCTGGTCATCTCCATCGGCACTTTTCAGCATTCACAGACACCCGGTAGAATTGTTCCCTGGGGCGAGGGCGCGCTGACAGACTCCATTGGGGAAGCCTTCCGCGTCTCGTCTAGTTGTACCGACATTGTCAAGTTCCCAAAGAGCTTCAATGCAGCCAGTGTGGAGAGGGTTGCCGGCATCAAGATATGTTGGACTAGTAATCTTGCAGATCATCTTTCGATGGAGGACGATGACACTAAGGTCATGATGTTTCATCAGATGTCCTTTTTAGAACTACATAGGAATCCGCGAAGGTTAGTTTGCTCGACTTCAGTCTAGCAGAACATAATTCTGATATAATTCTGAATAAACGTTCTAAGTAATTACAGTAAGATCATCAGCAGCGATCTGATCGATGAGACCAGACGTACTCTAGGTCTTCTCATCCCGTCCAACGACAAGAAATCCAAAAAGTGGTTTGGTAGGAAGCGGAAGGAGCTTTGCCTTGACCCCAAAGCTGGCTCATATGGGCCGCTGAATGCAACAGAAAGGCAGATCAATAATTTCGTCTTCTGGAAGGATCGTCTCATCGTCCTGAAGCAAATCTACGACGACTCGGAACCGCGATCAGCATCGCTTTTGATGTACGATGACCGGAAGAAGGTTCAGTGGTATACTTTTTGGATTGCGGCTCTTATATTGCTGCTTACGATAGTCTTTGGGCTGATACAATCCGTCTCAGGCATCATACAAGCCTGGGCGTCGACGCAGAGCCTGCACCACTGACTTAGGCCCGGTTCAGTAGCCATTTATTTCTTCGATGAAAAGGGGACCTCCGTTGCCACAATAATTCAGCGCATCCGGTACGATTCTATTGGCATCCTCATCGCGGCAAACGCGACGATTACTTATACATAGTAGTAGCATTTTCCAAGAGCTCCCTCAGACATGGTTTTTTTACAACAGGGGTTTGGACCTACGTTTCGTAGTGGATCGTGATGGAGTTTCCATTTCAGTGTTGGAGTGACTATCGATCAGGGTAGAATATTACGAAGGGGTTCTGAGATCACTTGACAGCGTGTAGAATATTTATTTGTAAGTTCTACAAGAGTAACAATTTAATTGAAGTCGCAGAATATGTCTATGAAGACAGGTGACACAATATCCTGCTCAGATGATTGTTCTCCAAAGAGGACAACCGCAGTGAGAGTTGCTTTTGTGCATTGCCAAATGAGGATTCTAACCCATCCCATTTGTGAATACATGCTGTTGACATTTCTCTGTCTGATATCTCCAACTCCCGGCGAAATGCGATGAACAACGCTGCGTAAATGGGTCGTGAAGGTAGCATATTTGCTAATTAGAATTACTGGTGATTGAAGCCTGCGGACATGATAGGCACTTAATTGGCGAGGTGACCATGACGAAGAATACCAAGGAGAGGTTATGGCCATATTATCCGAACTTCAGAAGACAGCCGCCAAGCCATTCTTCGATTGCCGCTTGCTGAATCGTTTCCGGCCAATAAAAGAGTCCCTGTCACTATTTGCTAGGTGCTTTTGTAACATGTTGTGGCCGGACAGGTCCGGACTACTATCGTTGTCGAGACATAAGCCACTTGTGTTCTGCGAGGAGCCTGTTTGCAGTCCTCTGTACGCTTCGTCGCTAGAATATGAATTCGAAGCACTCTGTGAAAGAGCCATTTCTCTAGCACTCTCGATTGCGTCGATCCATTCTTGTGCTGCCGCAGAAGTAGCGGAGCCGTCTGATGATGCAGACTTTGGGTCCTCGAACGTGAAGTGCTTCTCCCGCTACATGAGATTTTAGTCACCATGACGCTTGCAGGACGTATTGGAAAAACATAACTTACCGTATCGACACACCAATATGTCAAACCCTTCGCGTCTTGCATTTTCCTCCATGCACAACCTGCAGCAAGCAATGATATCTCGATTTTGGTTTTCTTCTCCTCGCCACCAGCTGCGACTATAATGATACGAGCACTAGACGTGACCATGACCAGGCGTTGACGCTTCTTCGCTGCGCTGCCACCGAAGAATCTCGAAAACTTCTTGGGGGCGTCATCACCGTTTTGCGTACTGTTCCGACTAGACGGGCTATGCGGTGCAGGTGAAGACAGTACACAAAGATTCCCAAGCTTCAATATACGCTCATTGGTTCTGGTCAAGACTGGTGACCATTCAATATCTAGCTGGGTTGGAGGTGGAAGCTCAGTAACAATTCTCGGACTGGGCTTTGCCGCGTTATTACTACTGTTGCCGCCACTACCACTCTCGAAATGCGTAGCTGAGGTGCTATGTGACCGCGGAACATTCGATGGGTAGCTATTTCCGCTACCATTGATGTTGGTACTTGGAACTGGAGCTGATGGTACAAAACTCTTGAGCCTTGGTGCCTTCTGCCTCCAAAGTCCACGGCCCCAAACGATGCCATCAAAGAATTCATGATTCTTGACATGCTCGATTGAGAGACGTCTTGAAGGTTCTAGCACGAGCAGCCGTTCGACTAAATCCTTTGCTACCTCAGGAAAGCCTATCGGAAACTCGTAGTCTAATGCTACGATTTTTTGGAAAGTCAGATACTCGTTGCCAGCCTTAAACGGAGGACGCCCAGCCAGGAGTTGGTATATTATGCAGCCAAAAGCCCACAAATCACTTGCTTTGCAAACGTTCTTGTCTGTAAGCAACTCCGGGCTGACATATTCTGCAGTTCCCACAAAAGAATTTGCCCGTTGATTTTCGCCATCCGCCGGGCTTCCTAGATCGGGGCTGCCTAAACCGTTCGAGCTCGCTCCTGTACGATTTGGCATGTCTAACATCTTAGCTGTTCCGAAATCAGTGATCTTTACATGCATTTGATCATCTAACAAAACATTTTCCGGCTTCAAGTCCCGATGTATGACTTCTCGAGCATGCATGAAGTCGATTGTATCCAAAATTTGGGCGCCATAGAACCCAGTGCACTCTTCGTCGAAAGTCGTCATCCGCTTCAGCACACCCAAAAGCTCCCCACCAGTGGCAAGATCAAGCACAAAATAAAGTGAGTCTATGTCTTGAAAAGTGTAGTAGAGGCGCACCACACCAGGATGATCGGTCAGCCTGTTGAGTGTTTCTTTCTCGATGCTCACATACTTCACTTTCTTCTCCTTGATGATGTGTTTCTTGTCAAGTACCTTTATGGCATACTCCTTACCCGTCTGCCTATCCGTAGCTGCCATGACGGTAGAGTATGACCCTTCTCCGAGCGTCCGTCCAAATTGGAAGTCTTTTACACCTTTCTTCACATGCCGGGTCACAAGCTTGCCATTCGCATCCAATTCCTGCCGCTGTCCGACGGCGGCGCCCCTTTCCTGCCAATCCTCGCTGCTTGCAGCTTGGCCGCCTCCTGAGCCATTCGGTAACCCGGAAATGGGTGTTACTATGGGGTCACCAGCGATACTGACTAGTCCTCCCACAGCCCGTGAGCTCCTGCGTGGAGGCAATGGTCCATTACTGTTATGTGCTTGCTGATTTGGTCTATACGATCGGTCTGTATGGTTTCCTTCATTATTTGGGACGCCCGCTTGCATGGCAGTCAAGGCTCCTCGTGAGCTACTTCGCTGAGGCATTCCTAGTATTGATGATCGCGAGGATTGGTTACGCACACGGTATGAACCATCTTTTATCGACATGTCACCGGTCCCGGGTGACTGGGTATACATTGCGGATACTGGGCGGGAGGCAGAGCTTGGGTTTCGCTGGCTCAAGGGCATCATTGTAGGATACTGGGGAAATTGAGCTTGCTGCTGGTCTTGGTACGTAAGAGGTATGGAGATACGGTTGGCATGGCGTTGAGCGTACGAGGATCGCTCTTTTGCAGGACTAGGCTGTTTGTCTGCAGAATTCGGCAGAGATGATGTGAAGGTCGGATCAGTAGAGAAGGTTCTTGGATTGAAGTCCAACGGAGATGGCGATCGAAAGAAACCATTAGCAGGTAACGAGGGTGATGTTTGTGATGTTTGTGATTTTGGGCTGGCATCTCCATTGCTTGCAGCCTGACGTGGGCTGGAGACCGGTGACACTGAGGATACACGGTTCATCGGGTCGTCCTTGATCGAATTGAGGGATACATGGTCAGGATTGGCTATTCGCAAACCCCCGAGCGATTTCGACAGACTCAAGTCACCGTCCATTGGGAAAAAAGAAGGGCCTCCGTGGCCACTGTTGTCCTTGTGTCTGTAGGTGAGAGGTACCTGTGTCGAAGGACAGGCTGACATAGATTATGCAAGTAGCTACGCCAGGATGCTGATAAAAATTACCAGGTAGCCAGTTGATGAGCAGGTACCCAGGTCAGTATGATAAGTACCTCCCTAAGCCTGGAGGCACAGTAGGTACCTTAAGGGTCGAAGATTGGTCATTCGCTTAAGACGGTGTGATCGACAGCTAGCGTTCCAGTGTGGGAATAGCGTGAGTCGGCAGTCGGCGGTCGATCTCCGTGATCTATTCTTATCCTTATTCCTGTTCCTTGTCCCCTCACGTGTTTATCAAAGCATCATATCTACTCCATATCTACTCTCTAGGTGTTCGACTTTGTCAGTTACGGATATCGGTGGTGGTCACAACGTTTCAATAGAAAGGAGCAACAATTACAGACTAAGGTACTTGAAAGCGAAGACCGAACGGCGGCAGTACCGTGGGCCATGCGATGCCGTCTCGTATATGTACGAGCGCAGGGTCTCAGAACAGCCGGTTTCAGCAGGACCAATGTCAGACATGAAATGAGTGGTGTACACGACGCAATACACGACGCCGATGCTCCAAATGGACCGACTGGTATCATAGGTCAGAGCAGATGTACATCTGGGCACAGATTATGGAAGGCCACTTTGCTGTCATGCTTGATTATGCTTAATGACTTGGGGTTTCTGTGCATATCAAAAACCAACTGGATCGATCTAAGGTTTCTACTACAGCCCAGTAGGCAATCTCATGTTGTTGTCGTATTCAAGCTCCTACTTCTATACCAGGAGCTTGATGTTCGAAAGCTCATATTCGATGCTATGTTGCGGTGCAATTTCAAACCTTGTCTCCTCCATTGCACCTTCTGCCTACCACTGAAATGTCTTCTCGCGTGCTTTGTTCTTTCTTTACCGGGACTTCGAGCTTTTTATTATTCGAGGTTCGAATCCCTTTATCTACTTGCCATGTCAAGCACGCTCCATCAGTATGCTGCGCTTATCCTCGACGACGATTGGCCTGAATTCAAGAGATCTCAGCTGGCATACAGAACGCCACGATGACCGTCAAACCCGTCGTGCAAAAGGCCAATCAATCGAGGTGACCACTTCATCTACCAGTCCTCAACGAACCGAGGAGAGTCCACGATTTGCCTTACCTGATCGCTTCCTACGCCATCCTTTAACCAAACAAAACGTAGCCAGCAATAGTCCATTGGACTCAATAATCTCGGGTGATCCGGTGCTACAAAGTCAGAGGAGTTTCTGGGATGGAATTCTCGCTGACGCTGGTACTATTCCGCGAATCTATTCCCAAGACCTGGCCAGGCATCCTATGATTGTTGAGCCCTCGCAAAACTTCCTAAAATACCACAATTCCTCAAAAGGTTCCGTACAGGGGTTGTCTAGCCATTCACAGGACCTTGATAGATCGGAGGATCATTCGGCTGTGGCGGCGTCTATTGAGGAGTCTGATGAGGAGGTGCAGGTTTCTGCTGATGATGAATCTACTCTAGCTTCCCAAAATTACAGCAAGGAGAACCCCAATTTCAAGAACCCCTCTGAACAGAAAACACCACATAGCTCTCGCAGACGTCGTCGGTCGATATTCTCCTTCCACCGCAAGTCTCAAGAAACTCCGGGTGAAGACCCTGTATTGACAGTTCAGGCTCGCTTCTCCGGTCAGATTGATTTGGACGGATCTTTTGATCCGGTGTTAGCCCCCAGTGGACATTGGACAAGATCTTCTACTGCAGAAAACCCGACTGACTCAGATTACCAAACTCGTCACGATTATCACCCACGGGCCGAACCTTCTAATTCGGAGGCTGGGACACTCCTCGAGACCGACTCAGATGGCTCACTGTCTTCAATGGACGAGCCAGCCAATGAGTCAACACCGCCGCAACTACCTCAGCCACGATCAGTCGAGCTCTTTCGGCGTCGCTCAGGTGCTCTGCCTCGCTCACCTCTCTGGATCTCGCGAACCGAAATCTCAAGCTCGCCAGACAAACGTCCTAGATCGCCGACAAATTCTAGCGAGAGGAGCACCGCGGAAATATCGGGTTTCCTCAGCCAGCCTCCACGGCGTCGTAGGAAGTACAAGCCTCGCACCGAAACTTACTCATACGTCGAATCAGAAAACTCCATGGTGGGGTCCGATTATCAATCATCGAAACACCATTTTCTTGATGGCAGCGTGGCTGATTACCCACCGTCTTCGCCCCCAGAGGTGCTCGAAGATCCAGGGTCCTCACCCCCAACCTATTACAACCACTCCGCCGCACCCTCATCCACTCACCAACCAGTTCCATCCGCGCAATTCACCAGCCACCTGAGCCCCCTTACCACCCCGTTCGGCAACACCGCCGGCCGCCCTCTCCCTTTTCCTCCCTCCACCTCAAACCCCTTCTCCCCTCGCCTTCCGCCACCTTTCTCTGCAACCCCCCGTATCGTCTCTTTTAACCTCGCCCTCCCTTCATCCTCTTCATATCCCCCTCATCCCCCATCCTCCCCTCCCCACACTGCCTCTCCCACCTCTCCCACCCCACCCCACACCCCAACCATCACCATCTACAATGACGCCCTCCCCCCGGCCACCCAACCACAAACTCCCGTCGGCCTCCCGCGCAATGGCCTGCCGGCTATGAGCATCCAGAACCCCTTTGGCCGGTACCCGTACTTTACGGCTCCTGCTGGCCTGGGCCGCAACCGAACAAGGACTGTCGATGGATGGCAGGGTTCAGCCACGCCGACGAGACGAGGAAGGGAGGAGCAGGAGAATGTGACTGAGGCGGAAGAGGCCGAGAGGAGGCAGAGGAGGGAGGGGCGGCGGGGGAGGTGGGAGGCGAGGGGAAGGTTGGATGAGACGCCAGAGCCGGAGGGGTTGTGAGTGTGGGACGTGAACGTGCGACGTGTGAGTGGTGGAAGTATAGATGGTGGTGGGGAAGTACGGGAGAGGTATTGGGAGGGCTAGGGGTATCGGGGAATTAATGGATATTATCAACAGTTACATTGAGAGTATCGGTCACTGCAGCGTTCTTAACCGTAAAACCTAACCCCCGAAGCTACCGTACCATCAACCCAGTAGCAAAAGCTTCGAGCATACCTTGGTGAATATCTCGCACGCGTTGAAATGTAGAAAAAAGGCATTCTGACGAACCCTATCATGCGCCTGCGAGCGAGATAAGAAAATCAAGGTCTGTGAGTTGGGGGTTTTGTGGGATTTGGATTTGGATTTGGGGTTTTTTGTGTGTGTGCGGATATGAGTGCATTTGAGACGGGGAAATTAGTAGGGAGTGAGAGTGAGAGTGGGAATGGGAAGGGGGAGTGGGGAGGGGAGAGGGAGAGGGAGAGGGAGGGGAAGGGGAAGGGGGAGAGGAAAGTCGGTATTATGAGAAGTTACAGTGAGATTTGGGGTTGGAGAATACGCGAGGGGAGGGGGGGGGGGGGGGGGGGGGGGGGGTGGGGTGGGTGTGTGAGGGGTT
>JAABUO010000607.1_pt1 | contig 62670 bp, 66 predicted proteins | sample 5559291 | NCBI WGS metagenome assembly JAABUO01 (sample SAMN10711878, study PRJNA513372) | rock metagenome | isolation source: Antarctica rocks | place: Antarctica: Victoria Land, Finger Mt sud | reverse complement strand
CCTGACCGAGAACTTCGTGGAGACCGCCGGACCACCCGGCAACCTCAACGCGCCCTGACCCAGCAGCCCTCAAGATCACGCGAGCTTCACGATCCCCAGAAGCCGGACGGTGGATCCAGGCTAAGCCAGCGGTCCACACAACCACGCACAGGAGGCCCCGATGGACTGGAAGCTCGCGCAAATCGTCGTGCCCGTCGCGGACGTCGACCGCGCCAAGGCGTTCTACGTCGAGCAGGCCGGCTTCGGCCTCGACGTCGACCATCAGGCGGGCGACTTCCGCGTCGTTCAGCTGACACCGCCGGGCTCGGGCTGCTCGATCGCGCTGATGCGCAACCCGGAGGCGGCCGGGTCGCTGCAGGGGCTGCACCTTGTGGTCCGCGACATCGACGCCGCGCGGGCCGAGCTCACCGGGCGCGGGGTCGAGGCCGGCGAGGTCTTCCACTTCGACGCGGGCGGCCAGGTCCCGGGACCCGATCCGAACCGGGGCGACTACGCCTCGTTTCTGTCCTTCCAGGACCCGGACGGCACCGGCTGGCTGGTGCAGGAGGTCGGCCACGGGAGCACCGGCAGCTGACCGAGCCTGATCAGCTGACCAGGCTCGCCGTCAGCCGGTCGAGCTCGGCGGCAGCGTCGGTCGTGAGCCCGCTGTGCACGGGCCCGGCGGACACGATGGTGCTGCGGGGCGCGGTCAGCCAGCGGAAGCGCTGCCCCTGGGTGGTCCCGCCCGCCGGGCCGCCGCCCGCGCAGGTGCGGCGGACCGCCTCGGCCGCCGCCCGGACCGCATCGGCATCCACGCCCGGGTCCAGTGCCCGCAGCCGGTCCTCGTCGACCCGTACTTCGGCGGCGAGGAAGTCCTGCTGCTGGCAGTAGAGGACGACGCCGATGTTGATGCACTCCCCGCGCTCGATGCGGGGGGTCGCGCGCAGCGCCGCGTACTCGAAGACGTGCGGGGTCACGGTCGCCACCGCTCCCGCGCCTGCATCCGCCGCAGCAGGTGACTGGCGTAGGCGTCGCGCACGCCGGCGGCGTCGTCGAAGCCGGGCTCGCCGGTCAGCCACTGGCCCGGCACCAGGTCGACGACCTCCCGGACGAGCTCGGGAGTGACGCGCGGGGCGAGGTCGGCGTCAGCCTCGTCCCGGGCAGTGGCGGCAGCGGCGAGGATGTGGCCTGAGCCGTCGTACGGCTTCTCGGCCGCGGCTGTGGCACGCGGCCAGTCGTGGGCGAAGGTCAGCGTCGCGCCGTGGTCGATCAGCTGCAGCTCGCGGTGCCAGAGCAGCAGGTTGGGGTTGCGCCACGTGCGGTCGACGTTGCCCACCAGCGCGTCGAACCACAGCACCCGGCTGGCGAGCCGGGGCTCGACGGCGTGGACCTGAGGGTCGAAGCCGATCGATCCCGGCAGGAAGTCTATCCCCAGGTTGGCGCCGCCGCTGGCCCGGAGCAGGTCCTGCACCTCCTCATCGGGCTCGGCCCGGCCGAGCACGGGGTCGACGTCGACGACGACCAGCTCAGGCACGGGCAGGCCGAGGCGCCGGCCGAGCTCACCGGCGACGACTTCGTTGACGAGGACGGCACGGCCCTGGCCGGCCCCGCGGAACTTCACGACGTAGCTGCCGCAGTCGTCGGCCTCCATGACGCCGGGCAGCGAGCCGCCCTCACGCAGCGGCGTGACGTAGCGGGTCGCTGTCACCGCCCGGAGCACGGTGTCAGGGTAGCCGGGGTCCGGGCGCGACCCATCGCAGCGAAACGGGCCGCCGTCGGGACGAGCTCCCGCCGGCGGCCCGTCTGCATGGCCAGCCTGAACGATCAGATGTCGTAGTACATCTCGAACTCGTACGGGTGCGGGCGCAGGCGGATCGGGTCGACCTCGTTGGCCCGCTTGTAGCTGATCCACGTGTCGATCAGGTCCTGGGTGAATACGCCGCCCTCGAGCAGGAAGCCGTGGTCGGCCTCCAGGGCGTCGAGCACCTTGTCGAGGCTGCCCGGCACTTGCGCGACGTTGGCGAGCTCGTCCGGGGGCAGCTCGTAGAGGTCCTTGTCGACCGGGTCCGGCGGCTCGATCTTGTTGCGGACACCGTCGAGGCCCGCCATCAGCATCGCGGCAAACGCGAGGAACGGGTTGCAGGAGGGGTCCGGTACGCGGAACTCGACGCGCTTGGCCTTCGGGTTGCTCCCTGTCAGCGGGACGCGCAGGCACGCCGAGCGGTTGCGCGCCGAGTAGACCAGGTTGACCGGCGCCTCATAGCCCGGAACGAGGCGGTGGTAGGAGTTGACGGTCGGGTTGGTGAACGCCAGCAGCGAGGGCGCGTGCTTGAGCAGCCCGCCGACGTAGTGCCGCGCGGTGTCGGACAGCCCGCCGTAGCCGACCTCGTCGTAGAAGAGCGGCTCGTCGCCGTTCCACAGGCTCTGGTGACAGTGCATCCCCGAGCCGTTGTCCATGAACAGCGGCTTGGGCATGAAGGTGACGGTCTTGCCTGCTGCCACAGCCGTGTTCTTGACGACGTACTTGAACGTCATCACGTTGTCGGCTGTCTCGAGCAGGGTGCCGAACCGGAAGTCGATCTCGGCCTGCCCGGCGGTGCCGACCTCATGGTGCTGCATCTCGACCTCGATGCCGACGTCCAGCAGCTGGTTGACCATCTCCGAGCGCAGGTCGGTCAGGTGGTCGGTCGGGGGCACGGGGAAGTAGCCGCCCTTGTATCGCGGCTTGCTGCCCTTGTTGCCGCCCGGCTCCTCGCGACCGCTGTTCCAGGCGCCCTCGACCGAGTCGACGCTGTGGAACGAGCTGTGCGGCGTGTACTCGTAGCGCACCTCGTCGAAGATGTAGAACTCAGCCTCGGCGCCGAAGTAGGCGGTGTCGGCGAAGCCGGTCGTGGTCAGGTACTCCTGCGCCTTGCGGGCCACGTTGCGCGGGTCGCGCGAGTAGCGCTCACGGGTCAGCGGGTCGTAGATGAAGCAGGTGATGTTCAACGTGGAGTGCGTGCGGAACGGGTCCATGTAGGCCGTGGTCGGGTCGGGGATGAGGAGCATGTCCGACTCGTTGATCGCCTGGAAGCCCCGGATGGACGAGCCGTCGAAGGGCAGGCCGTCATCGAACGCGGATTCTCCGAAGTTGCCGGCCGGGAAGGTGAAGTGCTGCATCACCCCGGGCAGGTCACAGAATCTCGCATCGATGAACTGGACGTTGTTGTCCTTGATGTAGGACAACACCTCGTCGCTGTTGTTGAACATCCACCCTCCGTGGTTCCTGCGCTCGCGTCTTGCGGCAGGTCACAGCGACCCACCGCCGGGCCAGCCTGAAACTAGCCTGCGGCCATCTCACCGGCGTCACGTGACTGTTTCGCGCAGGTAACACACCTGCTCCGCCCGGTCAGGCGGCGGCAGGGAACCGTAGCCTTGCATTTATGGGACGAGCGGGCGGGTCGTGGCTGGAAGGGCCGCCCGTATCGTCCTCGTACGCGCCCGGCGCCCGGCTCGGGCTACCGGCCGACGGTCCCGGCTCGGTCGCGACGTTCGGCCGTCGCCTGGCGGCCTTCGCCGTCGACAGCGTCGTGGCCAACCTGCTGGCCGGACTGCCCGCGCTGCTCGGTCTGCACTACGGGCTCGCCGGGCGCAACTGGGTCGTGCTCGCCATGTTCCTGCTGCAGGAGTTCATCCTCGACACGGTGGCCGGCCAGACGATCGGCAAGCGCCTGTTGCGGATGCGGCTCGTGCGGCTCGACGGCGGCCGGCCGCAGCCGTGGTGGCTGCTGCTGCGCACTGCGCTGCTCGGGCTGCTCATCCCGGCCCTGATCTGGGACAAGGACCGGCGCGGGCTGCACGACCGGGCGGCCGGGACCGTGCTGATGGTGCTGCCGAACGGGGTCAGGACTCCGGTCTAAGCCCCCGCCGTCAGCGCATCCGGCCGCCGCGCGGGATGCTGCGTGGCATCGGCCCCTTGGGGACCGGGATGCTGACCCCGCCGAGCGCCTTGAGCCTGCGGTCGAGGCTGTCGACGTCGGACTTCTTCAGGGCCCGGGTCTTGCGCATCAGCAGCGCCTGCAGCTTGGGCAGGGGCGTCTCACCCTCGCCGGTGCCGATGACGATGTCGTGCAGCGGGACGTCCCCGACCACCCGCTTCACGCGGCGCACCTCGGCCCCGAGCAGCTCACGCGGGCCGCGACCTCGCCCCTCGGCGATGAGTACGACCCCGGCGCGGCTCACCACGCGCGTGACCATGTCCTGATTGCGGTTGACCTGGACCGGAGCCGTCACGCGCCAGTCACCGCGCATCCGCTCGACGATGCCAGCGGCTGCGCCCGGCTTGCCCTCGGCCTCTGCGTACGCCGAGCGCTGCACGCGGCGGCCGAACACATTGAGGGCGACGAGCGCGCCGAGCAGGACGCCGATGATGATCCACAGCACCAGCGGGCCCAGCAGGAGCCCGATGACGACGCCGACGACGACGGGCACGAGGAAGCCGATGAGCAGGGCCGGCACGAGCCGTGGGTCGCGCTGGCGGGTGAGGGTGAAGACCGTCCGGATCTGCTTGATCCGGCTGACCTTCTCAGCACTGGCCGCCCGCTTGGCCCCCTTGGGCTCCCTGCCGCCTTTGCTGTCCGGGGCGCCCTTGGTCATGCTGCCCTTGGTCGTGCCGGCGCCGCTGCCGATGCGTACCCGTGCCATGCCTGCGAGGGTACGGAGTCAAGGAGGGGCTGACACCTGCTCAGCAGCGGATAGCGGGCGCGGGCGCACGGGGACGCACCGTGGCTCGCCCTGGCTCGGCAGTGCGCAGCCTCAGCGGATGAGCCTCGCCGGCAGCGGGTCGGCTTCCTGCCGCGGCGCCGCGATCAGGCGGCGCATCTCGGCGTCGGCGTCCTGGCGGGCGCGGGAGAGCCGCAGGTCCGAGCTCATCGCCTCCCAGGCGTTGCGGCGGCTGGTGTGCTGACCGCCTTGCGGGGCGACTGTCTTGATGGCCCTGCGGGCGGTGACGAGCGCGATCTGGGCGGGGAGCAGGAGCACGGTGGCGGCGACGGTGCTGGGGGTCACACTGGGCCTCCGAGGCCAGTAGGGCCGACTGCGGCGCCTTCAGGATGAGGGTCGCGTGTGTCACCCGGATGACGCCGAGGTGAAGATCTGGGCGTGGCGAGACCGATCGGCGGTCGGCCGCGAAGCGTCAAGCGGCGGCCCGTGCCGCCAGGGCTTGGGCGTAGAGCCGGCCGGCGCGGTAGGACGAGCGCACCAGCGGGCCGCTCAGTGCCCCGGCGAACCCGATCTCCTCGGCCTCCTCGCGCAGCTCGACGAACTCCTCGGGCCGCACCCATCGCTCGACGGGGTGGTGGCGGGGAGTGGGGCGCAGGTACTGAGTGATGGTGAGCAGGTCGCAGCCCGCATCGTGCAGGTCCTGCATCGCCTGGCTGATCTCGTCACGCTGCTCGCCCATTCCGAGAATGAGGTTGCTCTTGGTGACGAGGCCGGCCGCCCGCGCCTGGCGGATCACGTCGAGCGAGCGCTCGTAACGGAACGCGGGCCTGATCCGCTTGAAGATGCGCGGCACGGTCTCGACGTTGTGGGCGAGCACCTCGGGAGCGGCGGCGAAGACCTCGCTGAGCAGCGTCGGCTCACCGCTGAAGTCGGGGATGAGCAGCTCGACGCCGCAGCCCGGCACCGCCGCATGGATCTGCCGCACGGTCTCGGCGTAGAGCCAGGCGCCCTGGTCGGGCAGATCGTCGCGGGCGACTCCGGTCACCGTCGCGTAGCGCAGCGCCATCGCCTGCACCGACTCCGCGACGCGCCGCGGCTCGTCACGGTCGAGCGGCGCCGGGCGGCCGGTGTCGATCTGGCAGAAGTCGCAGCGCCGCGTGCACTGCTCGCCGCCGATGAGGAAGGTCGCTTCGCGGTCCTCCCAGCATTCGAAGATGTTGGGACAGCCCGCTTCCTCGCACACGGTGTGCAGCCCCTCGCGGCGGACCAGGCTCTTGAGCTTGGTGTACTCCGGGCCGGTGCGCAGCCGAGTCTTGATCCACGGCGGCTTGCGCTCGATCGGGGTCTCGGCGTTGCGCGCCTCGATGCGCAGCAGGCGGCGGCCTTCGGGCGCGGTGGCCGTCATGTGGCCAACGCCGTGGCTACGGACAGGGCCTGGACCACGCGACGCTCCACGACGGGTAGAGCGTCGGCGACCGGCACGCTATGCCCGAGCTCGACGCTGAGACTGGTGACGCCGGCATCGCGGATGCCGCACGGCACGATCCGCGCATAGGCGCTGAGGTCGGGGTCGCAGTTGAGCGCGAAGCCATGCATCGTCGCGCCCCGAGTGACCCGAACCCCGATGGCGGCGAGCTTGCGGGCTCCGTCGCTGGTCCAGACGCCTGACCGTCCCTCGACGCGGCCGGATTCGAGCCCGAGGTCGGCGCACGCCAGCATCAGCGCGGACTCCAGGCGGCGGACGTGGGCGACGACGTCGAGCGGCTGGGGCAGGCGGATGACGGGGTAGCCGACCAGCTGCCCGGGGCCGTGCCACGTGATCTTGCCGCCGCGGTCGACGTCGACGACCGGTGTGCCGTCGATGGGGCGCTCGGCGGCGTCGGTCCGGCGGCCTGCGGTGTAGACGCTCAGGTGCTCGAGCAGGAGCAGCGTGTCGGGCTCGAGGCCGGCGGCGACGCGGTCGTGCAGCTCACGCTGGAGGGCCCACGCCTGCTCGTACGGCACGAGGCCGAGCCGTTGGACGTTCACGTCTCAGGCTATGTCCGGCAACCGGCGCGGGTCGACGCGCGTCTCGGTCGCGGACCCGTCGGCGGCCCGCTCGACCCGCCACGCGTAGGCGTCGTCCCGATCGCTGACGGCCTCGACCAGCTCGGTCCCCTCGAAGCGCAGGCCGACGCCGTCGTCGGTCGCCCAACCCGGGGGCAGGACCGCATCGGCGACGAGCTGCTGGTAGAGCGGGCGCCGCTGCTTCTCGGAGTCGTAGTGCGGTGTGTTGGAGTGCGGCAGCAGCGCCAGCCCGTTGGTCACCGGCCGCAGGTCGGGCCCGAAGGAGTCGGTCGTCCCGCCGACGTGCCAGCACAGCGACCCGGCCGAGACGCCGCCGAGCACCACCCCCGCCTCCCACGCGCGCCGGAAGGCATCGTCGAGACCGTGCGCGCGCCAGACGGCGAGCAGGTTGGCCACGCTTCCGCCGCCGACCCAGACGACGTCCTGCTCGAGCAGGTGGGCGGCCGGGTCGGGGCGGGTCGGCATGGGGAACAGCGCCAGGTGGCTGAGCTCGACGTCGGGCCGGTCACGGGCGAACGCCGCGTAGGACATCGCGTAGCGAGCTGCATCATCCCCAGTGGCGGTGTTGACCAGGCACACCCGCGGGCGGCGTCCGCTGACCTGGGCCAGCTCGAGCGCGTGATGCAGGACCGGGCCGACTGCCAGCCCGCACCGGCCGTCGGGCCGGAAGCCGGCGCTGGTGGCGAGGATCGTGCGCGGGCGGGTCATCCGGCTCCTGCCGAGCGGTTGTGTGCGGAGCGGCTGCGTGGCGTCAGTGACCCATCGGCGCCCTGACCGGCGCTGCTTGGACGAGTGGAGCCCTGATCGGCGAGCAGCGCCTGCGCGGCGCGTCTGCCGCTGACCATCGCTCCTTGGATGGACGGGCTGTCGCGCCAGTCGCCGCAGACGTACTGCTGCGCGGCGACGCGCACCGGGTCCCGCAGCCGCCCGCGTGGGGGAGGGGCGGCGGGGAGGGCCCGCTCGACGTCGTAGGTCCGCAGATGGCGCCAGTCGTCGACCTCGGGGCCAAACCAGCTGCGCAGCTCGGCGCGGACCGCTGGCTCCGGGACTCCGGCTGACAGCGTGCTCGCGCTCACCAGCGGGGTCGGGCCGTAGCTGGGGGCTCGGTCGGTCAGCGTGAGCACGTTGGACAGCAGGCCGCCGCGTGTTCCGTCGATCCGGATCAGCCCGTCCCCGCCGGACGGGGAGCTCGGTGCGGCGTAGTACGAGGTGGTGACGCGGCGAGGGGCTGGGGCGGTACCGAGCTGGGGAAGCAGCCGCGTGGCCGTCCAGGCGTCGGTGGCGATGACAACCGCCTCGGCCTGCAGCGCCTCGCCACCCCCGACCCGCAGCGTCGTACCCGCGACCTGGGCGACCGTCTGCCACAGGCGGACCGGCGTGGGCAGCCGGGCCGCGAGCTGCGCGGGGATCGCCCCCATCCCGGCGGACGGGAGGGTCTCCCGTCCGCGCGCGAAGGAGCGGAGCGCAAGTTCCACGAACCGGCTCGAGGTCTGCAGCTCGTCCTCGAGCAGCACGCCGCTGAGAAAAGGACGCAGTAGCTCGTCGATGACACGGTCGGAGAGCCCCGCCGTGCGGAAGGCCTCGTAGGCCGTTGTCTCCGGACGGTCGAGCAGCCGCTGGCCATCGGTGCGCAGGACGCGCAGCAGCAAGCGGGCGAGCGCTGCCTTATCGGCAAGGGATCCGAAGGGGACCGCGGCCGAACGCACGCCGCCGATCGGGTCCTGCCGGGGATCAATCAGGCGGTGAAAGCGGCCGGACAGGCGAAGCATCGCACCGTTGGGGAAAGCCTGGAGGTCGAGCGCGGCGTGGTCGAGCACTCGCGCCGACTCCGGGTAGGCCGTGTCGTAGATCTGGAAGCCGCGGTCGAGCAGGTAGCCGTCGGCGTGGTCGGTGCGGACCCGCCCACCCACGCCGCCCGCGGCCTCGAGGACTGTCACCTCGCGCCCCGCGGCGCTCAGGTGCAGGGCCGCGGCAAGGCCCGCGAGCCCGGCTCCGACCACCACCACGTCAGCCGCTTCCATGTCGCGAAACTACTGGCCGGCTCCGATAGAAATCGGCTGCTGCGCGGGGTCAGTGTGTTGTCCACAGGCCCTCTGCACGGTGCGGCCGGCACCTCTACCGTCCTGCGCCATGGCAGCAGCCGCGCTCGACGAGCCCCTGACGATGCATCCGCCGATGGCGCCGCCGGAGGTTCCCGAACTCGTGTGGGGCGCGCCCTGTGTCACGTCTGGGCGGGGCGCGGTGTGGCAGGCGCGGTGGGCCACGGGTGATGACCCGGACGACGGCTCGGCCGGGTGGCCCCTGCGCGGGCGCGCCGTGCCACTGCCTCCGGGCGACCGGGAGCGGGAGCGCGCGCTGCGGGTGGGCCGTGACCACGTCGGGTTCGATCACGCGCACCTGGTTCCGGTTGTCGACGTGCTCGGGTGGCGTGACGGGCTGGTGCTCGTGAGCGCCGCCGCGCCTGCTGCGGCAACGCTGCGCCAGGTGCTGGAACGCTTCGGACCGCTGGCTGTCGGTCAGGCCGTCACCCTGGGCCTGCCGCTGCTCGAGGCCTTGACGATGCTGCACGCGGCCGGCCTGACGCACGGGGGTGCGTCGATCGACGACGTGCTGGTGGCTCCGGACGGCCGTCCGCTGCTGGCGGGTGTCGGCTTCGCGGCCGTGATGGGCTCGCCCGGCTCACCCGTCGAGGACGTTGAGCAGTTTGCGGACGCGCTCAGGGAGGCTCTCGACACCGAGGGCGCATCGCTGCTGCACCCCGTCTGGGAGGCTGTCGGTGCCGGGGAGCCGGCTGACCAGGTCGCGCAGGTGATGGCGGGCGTTGCCGCGCCGTTGCCGCTGGTTCCAGCGCTGGCCGGGGTAGCTCCCGCCACGCGCCGCGGTCGCCTGCGGCACCGCGGCCGACATGTCCCCCTCGTCGCTGCCTGTTCCCTAGGTGCTGTCGCTGGAGTGGCGGCCGTGGGCTGGTGGTCGGCGAGTTCGGCTCCGCGAGGGGCCGTCCCGCCCGCCTCTCCTACCGGACCGGCTGTATCGGCCGCGCCGCAGCATCCGGCGACCAGCGCGGCGAGGCCGGCGGCGCCGAGACCGGCGGCGCCTCCAAGCGTCGCTGTGGTTGCACCCTCTGTCGCACCGCAGGCTCCCGACTGGTCAGCAGTCGTGCAGGGCCTGGACTCGGCCCGCAGCATGGCCTTCGAGACTGGGCGCGCGTCGCTGCTGGATCAGGTGGATGCCCCAGGCAGTGTCGCTCTCGGTGAGGACACCGTGCTGCTGCAGCAGATGGCGGCCCAGCGGTGGCGTGCCCGCAACCTGCGGCTCCGAGTGCGCTCGCTGGGGGTGCGCTCGCGTGAGCCGGACCGGGTCGTTCTCGTGGTCCGCGACACCCTGGAGCCCTACGCTTTCGTGGATTCCGCAGGCAACGTCACGCAGCGAGTGGCCGGTCGTGGCGAGCGGAGCCACGAGATCGTTCTGCAGCGACGTGGGGCCAACTGGCGCTACCAGTCTGTACGCGAGGTGACGAACTGACCGCCCAGCGTCGCCATCTTGCTTACTCTCGGTGCATGGCGGTCCGCGCGGTGCTCTGCGTGACGGCAGCCGTCGCCCTCGCAGGATGCAGTCGGTCGTCCTCCCCGGGGGCTCCTGCTCCTCCACCAATGACAACGAGCGCGCCCGCCCCGGCGCCCAGTCCGCCCCGCGCCACTGCGACGCCTTTCATTACCTCGGCCGACCAAGCGGGTGCCTTCGCATTCGTGCGGGAGTACTTCCGCCGCTTGGATGAGGCATACGTGAGTGTGGATCCATCCGGTCTGACGCCTCTGCGGTCGGCGGGCTGTGCTTGTGGCAATGTCGACCAGGGCCTGCGAGAACAAGCTGCTGCCGGGACGCGCATAGTCGGTTACCGGCATGCCGTTCTTGAATTGCAGCAGATCAGCCGTGCTCCGGCTTATGCGCAAGTGGGCGCCCGCGTGCGAACAACGGCTGCTACGTCAGTTACAGCCGGAAAGATGGATCGCCAGCTTTCGGCCACAAGCGGGGAGTTCATCTTTCGTCTTGTGCGGAACGGCCAACGCTGGCTCGTTCAGGAGATCGATGTTCACGTAGATGGTCAAAACTCTTGAAGCGGCTGGCGGCAGTTGTCTCCATCGTGCTGTTCTTGTCGCTTCAGCTGGCCGTAGGCCCGATGCCAGAAGCTATCGCAGATGACAAGAGTTGCGATTCCCTGCTTTGCGGGGAGGGTGTCGGGCACTCGGCGACCGACTTCTTCGCGATGGGCTATAGACGAAGCGGGTCGCCGAGAGAAGGGGGCGACGAGCAAGGAATGGAACCCACAGTTTCGCCTGGTTCTCCCGTCAGGCCGGTCAGGGAGTATGACTATGCGCCGGCGTGTCGTGGGAATGGGACGAATGCTGATGCGGGTGGGGTTGCTGACTGCCCGGCGGCGCATACCTGTGCCGATGCGGCTGCGCTTCGGGTGTATGTGTCTGAGCGGGTCGTGGGGGCTGCTGCCTTTCACCGCCAGCCGGGCAGTGTGTGTCTGACGACGGCGCAGCAGTTGACGTTCAACCCCGCTGATGCGCAGGCGTTCGTCGATGCCTACTTCCAGCGGCTGCCGCTGCCCTTACCCGGACTGACAGTGCAGCCGGCTGGTCAGGCGGTGGTGAACTTGCCGGAGGTGGTGCGGGCCGATGCGCCACCGGGTGGTGTGTTCGCGGTCAACCAGGTGCCGTTCCCGCAGATCACGATCACCGCGCAGGTGCGGTGGGTGTGGAGTTTCGGCGACGGGACGCAGACCACGACCAGCTGGCCGGGTCAGGGCTATGACGGGGTCGACCCGCGTAGCAGCCCGGAGCATTACGTCTCCCACACCTATATCGCCCGCTCGGCTGGGGTCGCGTTGTCGGTAACGGCGGTGTGGACGGCGACCTACCGGATGGCCGGGTTCCCCGACGTCCGCGCCGTCAACGGCGCGGTGGAGCGCACCAGCACCCAGACTCTGCCCGTCGCCGCCTACGGCGCACACCTCACCGACAACTGACGCGGCTCGCGGTTCGGGTCCGCGGCACGCCGTCGCAGCCGTCCCAGGCGAACCAGAACCGCGAGCAGGGCATTCGCCCGGCACAGCCGACCGCCTAGTCCTGCAGCGCAGCGGCCAGTCCGGCGTCGATCGTCGGCTGGCGGAAGACGTAGCCCGCGTCCTGCAGAGCCTTTGGTTGCAGTCGCTGCCCGATGAGCAGCCCCTCGTCGGCGAAGCCCGGCAGCGCCAGCCGCAGCGCGAACGGCGGGACAGCCGCGACGGCTGGTCGGTGCAGCGCCCGCCCGAGGGCCTTGGTGAAGTCGGTCTGCCGCACCGGGGCCGGTGCGACGAGGTTGACGGGCCCGCTGACCTGCTCCGCTCCGAGCAGGAAAAGGATCGCGCCCACCTCGTCATTAAGACTGATCCAGCTCTGCCACTGTTTGCCGCTGCCGAGGCGACCCCCAAGCCCCGCCCTGAACAGCGGCAGCTGCTTCTTCAGGGCACCGCCCTTAGCCGTCAGCACGATCCCGGTCCGCAGGTGGCAGACCCGAATCCCAGCCTGCTCGGCCGCCGCCGTGCTAGCCTCCCAGCGCTCCACCACGTCGGCGAGGAAGCCCGCACCGCGGGGGCCGGACTCGTCCTCGACGCGGTCACCGGTGTCGCCGTAGTAGCCAACGGCGCTGCCTGACAGCAGCACTCGCGGCTTGGCCTGCAGGCCGGCCAGCGTCTGCGCCAGCAGCGTCGTGCCCGACACCCGGCTCTCGAGAACCGTCCGCTTGTAAGCAGCGGTCCAGCGCTTGTCAGCAACTCCGGCACCAGCAAGGTGGATCGCCGCCTCGACGCCGTCCAAACGAGCCGCGTCAATCGTCCCGGCTGCTGGGTCCCAGCGCACCTCTGCCCGACCCGACGGCTCACGGCGGACGAGGGTCAGCACCTCGTCCCCGCGCGAGCGCAGGGCATCGACGACAGCAGAGCCGATCAGCCCGGATGCCCCGGTGACGGCGACCCTCACAGGGCGAGGTCCGCGTCGAATGCGCCCTCCTCTAGCCTGCCCTTGACCGCCGTGAGGAAGCGGGCAGCGTCGGCGCCGTCGACGATGCGGTGGTCATAGGTCAGCGCCAGGTACATCATCGAGCGCACCGCCACCACCTCCCCGAGGTCGGGGTCGTCGATGACCACGGGGCGTTTCACGACCGTCCCGGTGCCGAGGATGGCGACCTGCGGCTGGTTGATGATCGGGGTGTCGAACAGCGCGCCGCGGCTGCCCGTGTTGGTCAGCGTGAAGGTGCCACCGCCCAGCTCGTCCGGGGTGACGTCGTTGCTGCGGGTCCGAGCGGCGAGGTCGGCGATCTTGCGCGCCATACCGCCGATGTTGAGGTCGCCCGCCTCGTGGATCACCGGCACGAGCAGCCCGCGCTCGGTGTCCACTGCGACGCCCAGATGCTCGGCCTCGTGGTAGGTGACAGTGCCCTGCTCGAGATCGATGGAGGCGTTGACCTTGGGATGCGCCTTCAGCGCCTCGCAGGCGGCGAGCGCGAAGAACGGCAGGAAGGTGAGCCGTACGCCCTCCCTGGCCTCGAACGAGGTCTTGGCCCGCTCGCGAAGGCGCGCGATGCGGGTGACGTCGACCTCGACGACTGTGGTGAGCTGCGCGCTGACCTGCAGCGACTCCACCATGCGCTGAGCGATGACGGTCCGCAGTCGTGACAGCTTCTCGGTCTTGCCACGGACCTGAGTGGCGGCAGCGGCGGCCACCGGTTCGGCCAGGCGGACGGGCGCCTGGGGAGCACTGGGGGCAACGGGTGCGGGCTGACTGATCGTCGGCGTCGGCCCTGTGACAGCGGAGTCAGTGCCTGCTGCAGCGGCTGCAGGGACGTGCTCGCCCGCGCCCTCTGGCTGGTTGCGAGCCGCGTCGAGCACGTCCTGCTTCCTGATCCGCCCCCCGACACCGGTCCCCGTGAGTGTCGCGAGGTCGACGCCGTTGTCTGCCGCGAGCCGGCGCACGAGCGGGGTGACGTAGGGAGATCCGTCCGCATCCGGCTGCCCGGCGGCCGGCGACGGCTCGCCTGCCTGTGCAGCCGGAGTCGGCTCGCTCTCCTGCGGGCCGGCCTTGGTTGTCTCCTGCTGCGGCTCGGGCTCGGCGGTCGCCGCCGGCTGGGGCTGAGCGGCGGCCTCAGCAGCGGCGGGCTGATCGGGCTCGGGCTCGGGCTCGGGCGCTGCGGCCTCGGGCGCCGGCGCCTCAGCCGCAGGGGCGGCGGCGGGCTCGGCCGGCTCGTCGCTCCCGCCGGACGCGTCGCCGTCAGCCGCATCACCGATCACGGCCAGCTCGACTCCGACCTCGACGGTCTCGTCCTCGGCCACCTTGATGGACTGCAGCACCCCGGAGGCGGGAGCAGGGATCTCGGTGTCGACCTTGTCGGTGCTGACCTCGAGCAGCGGCTCATCGGCCGTGACCTGCTCGCCCTCCTGCTTGAGCCAGCGGGTGACAGTGCCCTCGGAGACGCTCTCCCCGAGGCGGGGCATCGTGACAGAGACCGCCATCGTCGTCGAACTCCTTCTCAGCTGTGCGAGTGCAACGGCTTACCGGCGAGCGCGAGGTGAGCCTCGCCGACGGCTTCGGACAGGGTGGGGTGCGGATGCACGAGCTGGGCGACGTCGGTGGCGTGCGCCTCCCAGTTGACGATCAGCTGCGCCTCGGCAATCAGCTCGCCGACGCGCTCGCCGACCATGTGCACCCCGAGCACCGGCCCGTCCTTGGCGGCGACGAGTGTCACCGCCCCGGCGGTCTGCAGGATCTGCGCCTTGCCGTTGCCGGCGAGGTCGTAGGTCGTGGTGACGACGTCGTACCCGCGCTCCTTCGCCACCTTCGAGGTCAGCCCGACGCTCGCCACCTCGGGGTGCGAGTAGGTCACGCGGGGCACCCCGTCGTAGTCGATCGGCACGACCGGCAGGCCGGCGATCCGCTCGGCGACGAGGATGCCCTCGGCGAAGCCCACATGGGCCAGCTGCAGCCCGGGCCGCAGGTCGCCGAGCGCCGAGATCGTCGGCACGTTGGTCTGGCAGTAGGCGTCGACCTTGACGTAGCCGCGGTCGACCTCGACGCCGGCCTCCTCATAACCCAGGCCGGCCGACACCGGCCCCCGGCCGACCGCCACCAGCAGGAGCTCCGCCTCCAGGGCCGAACCATCCTCGAGGGTGACCTTGACACCCTCACCACCAGAGCTGAGCGTGGTCGACTCGACGCTGGCGAAACGGGCGCCGAGCTGCTGCTTGATGCCGCGCCGGCGGAAGGCACGCTCGAGCAGCTTGGACGAGGACTCCTCCTCGGCTGGCACGAGGTGGGGCAGCGCCTCGAGGATGGTGACCTCGGCGCCGAACGAGGCCCACACCGATGCGAACTCGCAGCCGATGGCCCCGGCGCCGAGCACGATCGCCGATGCCGGGACGCGGTCGAGCTTCAGCGCATCCTCGCTGGCGAGCACGCGCTCGTGGTCGAGCGTCAGGCCCGGCAGTGACTTCGACTCTGACCCGGTCGCGAGCAGGACGTGCTTGGCCTCGATGACGCGGTCGCCCACAGTCACCGACGTCGGGGAGGACAGCCTGCCTTCACCCTCGACGACCTCGATCTTGCGCGCGCTGACGAGGCCCTGCAGCCCCTTGTAGAGCTTGGTGACGACGCCGTCCTTGTAGGCGTTGACGCCATCCATGTCGATGCCCTCGAGGCTGCTGCGCACGCCGATCTTCGCGCCGTCGCGAGCGCTGTCGGCAACCTCAGCGGCGTGCAGCAGCGCCTTGGTCGGGATGCAGCCGCGGTGCAGGCAGGTCCCGCCGACCTTGTCGCGCTCGACCATCACCACCTGGAAGCCGAGCTCGGCCGCGCGAAGGGCGGCCGCGTACCCGGCGCTGCCGGCACCGAGGATCACCAGGTCGACCGGGTCTGTCACCTTTGTTGCTCCTTGTCCGGGGGCGGATGAGGGCCTGCCACGCATCCTCCCACGCATGGGCAGAGCTGGGTCAGGGGCCGCTTTCCGGGGCGCCCGGCCGGGTCACTGCTCGCCAGGCATCCCCTGCCCGGCGGTGTCCTCGAGCAGGGCGAGCAGGGTGCGCACCATCACCCCGGTACCGCCCTTGGGGGTGTAGCCGTACGGCTCGCCGCCGTTCCAGGACGGGCCGGCGATGTCGAGGTGTGCCCACGGCAGCGCATCAGGGACGAACTCGCGCAGGAAGATGCCCCCGATGAGCATGTGGCCGTCGCGGTTGCCGTTGCCGGCGACGTTGCGCAGATCGGCGACCGGGCTGTCGAGGCTTTTGCGGATCTCCGGCGGCATTGGCATCGCCCACACCGGCTCGTCAGCCCGGGCGGCCGCCCGCTCGACCGCACGCAGCAGGGTTTCGTCGTTGCCCATCAACCCGGTGGTGCGGGAGCCCAGCGCGACGACCTGGCCGCCGGTGAGCGTGGCGACGTCGACGATGGCGTCGGGCAGCTCCTCCGCCGCCCGGGCGAGGGCGTCGCCGAGCACCATGCGGCCTTCGGCGTCGGTGTTGAGGACCTCGACAGTCGTGCCGCCGTACATCGTCACAACGTCGGTCGGCCGGTAGGCGGTGGACGAGGGCAGGTTCTCGGCGATCGCCATCCACGCGGTGACGGCTACCGGCAGCTGCAGCCGGGCTGCAGCGCAGATCGTGGCCAGCACTGACGCGGCCCCGGCCATGTCGCTTTTCATGTACTCCATGCCGACCGGTGGCTTGAGCGACAGGCCGCCGGAATCAAAGGTGATGCCCTTGCCAACCAAGGCGATGGTCCTAGTGGCGTCGGGCGGCGCGTACTGCAGCCGCACCAGCCGAGGGGGGCGGCTCGAGCCCGTGCCGACGGCGAGGATGCCGCCGAAGCCCGCCTCGGCCAGCGCAGCCTCGTCGAGGACGCTGACCTCGACCCCTGCCTCCTGGGCTTCAGCTACCGCACGGTCGGCGAGCGCGGCCGGGAACAGCGTGTTGGCAGGCTGGTTGACCAGGTCGCGCACCAGGTGCACCGCCCGGGACAGGGCAGCGGCCCGAGCATTGGTGGCATTGGTGGCATCAGGGGCACCGGGTTCGCGGAGCACGACGACGTGCCCGACCGGCGCCTTGCCTGTGCCCGGACGCACGGTGTAGGCCCCCAGCAGCGCACCCTCGGCAACGACGTCAGCGGGCCCCGGCAGCGCGAGCGCCACCCGCGAGCGGCCGGCCAGGGCGCGGACCGCCGCCCCCGCCGCACGGCGCAGCGTCTCGGACTCCGGCTCGGCGGCTGCCTCGCCGCCGACCTCGCCGAGCCCGACGGCCACCACCACCGGCGCGGGCAGCATCCCGAGGCTGGCGAAGCGCACCAGGTTGCCGGCCTTGCCGGTGGCACCGAGGTCGGCGAGCACCGCCGCCAGCCGTCCGCCGAGCGCGGCATCGACAGCCTCGCTGCCCGGCAGTGGCACCGCTGCATCACCGTCAGCCCCGACCCCGATGACCAAGGCATCGGCCTCGACCTCGGCGGCCGAGGTGGACGAGAAGGTGAGCTCAGCCATGCCCGAAGGGTACGGGCGGCCTCTGACAGGAACGGACACGAACCGGCGCGTGCGTCGTGCGTGGAGAGGGTCGTATCGTCCCGCCCGTGGCCGACCTTCTGCAGTCTCCCGTCGCTGACCGGCACCACGCGCTCGGCGCGAAGATGGCCTCGTTCGGCGGCTGGGAGATGCCACTGTCGTACGCGGGGACGATCGAGGAGCACACCGCCGTCCGCACCGCCGTGGGCGTGTTCGACGTCAGCCACCTCGGCAAGGGCCGCGTGACCGGCCACCGGGCGCGCGCGTTCGTCAACGAGACGCTCACCAACGACCTCGACCGCATCGGCCCCGGCCAGGCCCAGTACACGCTGTGCTGCGACGACGCGACCGGCGGCGTCGTCGACGACCTCATCGCCTACCTGCATGCCGACGACGACGTCTTCCTCGTCCCCAACGCCGCCAACACCGCTGAGGTGGTGAGGCGGCTGCGCGACGCCGCACCATCGCACGTCGAGGTGCACGACATGCACCGCGAGCTCGGCGTACTCGCCGTGCAGGGTCCGCGCGCCGAGGAGGTGCTCGCCCGGCTGGGGCTGCCGCACCCTGGCGACTACATGTCGTTCACGGCGGGGCAGTGGCAGGGGCGCCCGGTCGTGGTGTGCCGGTCGGGCTACACGGGGGAGCGCGGCTTCGAGCTGCTGCCCCACTGGGACGACACCGGTGAGCTCTGGGATGCCATCGTCGCCGCGGGTGCGCGGCCGTGCGGGCTCGGGGCGCGCGACACGCTGCGCACTGAGATGGGCTACCCGCTCCATGGCCAGGACCTGTCGCTCGAGGTCACTCCCGTCCAGGCGCGCACGGGCTGGGCGGTGGGCTGGGACAAGCCGCACTTCTGGGGGCGGGCCGAGCTGCTGCGCGAGCGGGCTGAAGGACCGGCACGGATGCTGTGGGGGCTGCGCTCGACCGGGCGGGACATCCCTCGTGCGCACATGCCGGTGACCGGCACCGACGGCTCACCGGTCGGCGAGGTCACCAGCGGCACGTTCTCGCCGACCCTGAAGGTGGGCATCGCGCTTGCCCTGCTCGACCGCGACGTGCTAGAGGGCGACGTGGTCAGCGTCGACGTCCGCGGCCGTCAGGCGGCCATGGAGGTCGTCCGCCCGCCGTTCGTCCAGCCCTCGACGCGCTGACCGACCAGGCGAGCGCTTCGTCGCCCAGCCGGTCAGGGTCAGGCTGCCGGCCGTGCAGGCTCCACCCATGCGGCGACGGCTGGCTAGTAGTACTTGACGAGCACGTGTGGCACCCGGGTCGACATGACGACGAGGACGGCGAGCGCGGCCACCTCGATCATCGCCCCGAGGACGTCGCCGGTGATGCCGCCGAACCGCCGCGCGGCGCGCCGGCGTAGCAGCAGGGCCGCCCCGAGCCCGACGAGCACGGCGGCGACGGCACGCACGCTCTCCAGAAGCCTGCCCCCGTCGTAGTCGATGCGGCCGGCAACCACGGCGACGGCGAGGACGCTGACCAGCGCGATCGCGGCCCTGGCGCGCGGGACGGTCCCAGCGACTGTTGCCCCGAGCCCCGATGAGCGAGCCCCGCGCAGCCCCTCGACGCAGGCCAGCATGGCCGCGGTCCGCCCGGTGACGACGGCCAGCAGCAGCGAGACCGTGCCGTGGTGCAGCATCACCGCCTGCGCCAGCGTCGTCACCTGCCCGAGCAGCACGAACACCACCGCCGCGACGCCGAACGCACCGACGCTGCTGTCGCGCATTGCCGCTAGCGAGCGCTCCCGGTCCGGGCCGGCGCCAAGGCCGTCGGCGACGTCGGCCCACCCGTCCAGGTGCAGCCCGCGGGTCAGCAGAGCGAGCGTCCCGAGGCCGACGACCGCCGGGATGAGACTTCCCGTGACCGGGTCCAGCAGCACGCGGCACAGGAACATCGACGCGTCGCAGGTGAGGCCGATGCCGAGCCCCACCAGGGGAGCGAAGGTCATCGCCCAGCCCGCCGCGGCCCGATCGGTCCGGCGCACGCCGCGCAGCGGCACGACGCTGAGCAGCGTGACGGCCAGTGCCAGCCCTGCCAGGGCATCGCTGCCACGGGCCGGGCGCGCGCCGGTGCTGCCGGCCACCGGAGGAGCGTCCTGGGTCATCGGACGCCCTCGCCGGAACCGGTTGGTGCCACCAGCAGCTCCACGGCAGTGCGCAGCAGGGGGACGACGCACAGCGCTGCCGCAGCCCCGTCGAGCCGCATCCCGAGCTCGAGGACCGCCTCCGTGTCAGTGGCGTCGAGCGCGAGCACTCCCGCGGGACTGGTCGGGCGGCTCGCGGCGAGCAGCCACGCTGTCGTGCCGGGCTCCCACCGGGCGGCGAGCAGCGCGGCCGCGCAAGCCGTGACCCCGTCGAGCAGCATCGGGGTCCGCCGTGCCGCCGCCTGCGCGATGACGCCGGCCAGCATGCCGAGCGCCGGGGCACCCAGCGCATGCAGGACCGCGGTCGGGTCGAGACCCGAGGCCTGCTGCCGGATGGTGCGCAGCCCGTCGCGGACCGCGACGACCTCCGCCGCCCACCGCGCGTCGTCGAACCGCCCCTCCCGCAGCTGGCTGCCGGCAACCTCGACCGGCTCACGGCCGAGCAGCGCGGCAACCAGCGTGGCAGCGGCGCGCTCGACGGCCGGCCGTGCAGCAGCGGTCCCGAGCACGAGCAGGTCCGTTCCCGCGTCGGCCTCGGCATCAGCTAGTCGCCGGCCCTGGTGAACCGGGTCCAGCTCCCCAGCCGCCACCTCGATGCCGGCAGCGCTCGCCCCAGCGGCTGCCAGCGCGACTGCACCCGCGCCACCCGCGTATGGCGGCTCAGCTTCCGAGTGCTGGCCGCCGGAAGGCTCCACCAGCAGCAGCACCCGGACCCGCTCGGGCTGCGGCGCCGGGCAGCAACCTCGGGCCCCGGCCCACCACATGGCAAGGGTGCCGAGCTGCCCGGCATCACCATCCAGGCCGGCGAGGGCCGCGAGCCGCATGGCAGCATGCTCTCGGGCTCGGGCGTCGACAGCGGCAGCGGATGCCCCCCCGCCCTCGTCGGCGGATGTCATCGCAGCCGCCCGGCGATGCCGGCGGTGCACTGCCAGACCTCGTCCGCCTCAGCCGCAAGGCGCGCGTTGAGCCGACCGAGCTCGTCCCGGAAGCGGCGACCGGACGAGGTGGACGGGACGACGCCGGACCCGACCTCCGCCGTCACCAGCACCACCTCCCGCGCAGCCGCCCGCCAGGCCTCGACGAACACATCGGCGGACTCCTCGCCCCGCGTGAGCCACAGGCCCACGTCGTCGACGAGCAGCGGCGCTCCCGGTTCGGTGAGCAGCGGCGCGAGTACCGCTGTCTCGACGGTCCGCCAGCCCGGTGGCCGGCGCTGCCGATGCGCGTCGAGCCGGGCCGTCCACTCGGCGTCGTCGGGTAGCTCAGGAGCGGTGGCCACGTAGACCACCTCCGGCGCGCCCAGCAGCCGCCGCTCGGCCTCCAGCGACTTGCCCGACCGTGCCCCGCCGGTGACGAGGACGCGGCGTGCCCGCTCAGGCGGGGCGGCACCGCTGCCGACGACAGCACCGTCGGGCAGTGCCTCCGCCCCCAGCAACGCGAGCCGGCGCCCGAGTTCGGCGCCGGGCGGGTTGCCGTGCCCGAGGTGCACCGCCGCGACCCGCGTCGCCGCGGCGACAGCACCCTTGCGCCGAAGCGCCGCCAGCGTGGCAGCCAGGTCGTCGAGGTCGTGGTGGTCGCCGACCCCCCGCCTGTCCCCGAAGGTGCACTCAAGCAGCACGATGTCGAACGGGCCGCTCGGAAGGGCGTCGTCGGGCAGCGGCGCCGTGTCGGTGGCGTACAGCAGCCGGGTGCCGTCGCGTCCGGTGATGTCGAAGAGGACCGCCGGCCCCGCCTCCGGTCCGCTGTGCCGGGCGGCCAGCACCTCGATGCGGTACTCGGCGTGCTCCAGCACATCGCCCTGCGCGACGGGCCGCAGCAAGACCGGGTCGCCCTCGCCCACGTAGCGGCGGCAGGCCTCGAGCGCTGCTGGCGGGCCGATCACTGTCAGCGGCAGCGCCGCAGCAGTCGACCACCCGCGCCACATCAACGCCTCGGCGCCGGTGTGGTCCGGGTGCGCGTGCGTGAGCAGCAGCGTGCGGACTCCCGACAGGGCGATGCCCAACCGGCCGGCCGAGCGGGGCACGTCAGGTCCGCAGTCGATCAGCAGCTCGCCGTCGAGCAGCGCGGCGGTGTGCCCGCGCAGCTCGCCGCTGCTACGTGCCCACTCGCAGGACGCGCAGGTGCACCAGGGATTCGGCCAGCCGTCGGAGGACCCGGTCCCCAGCAGCTGCACACGCACCAGTCGCAGTATCCGCGAGCGGCGCCGGCAACCCCTGCTGGCCCCGCCTGTCCCCGCTGCCCCACGCGTGCCGCACGGCCAGCCGGGGCAGGACGGGCCTTGAGGAGCAGCGCCCGACGCGAAACGAGGAGCGGATCACGTGCCCTGGACGTGGCGGTACGAGGACAGCGCCGGGACAGAGGTCGACCCCGACCCCACCCCCGGCCCGCAGACATTTCCGGCCCAGTCCGACGCCGAGTCGTGGCTGGGCGAGACCTGGGAGGAGCTGCTGCACGCGGGCGTCGAGCAGGTGACACTGCTCGACGGGACGCGCGCCGTGTACGGGCCGATGAAGTTGCGTCCAGCGACCTGAGCCCGCGCCGGTGGGACCCGTCCGCGCAGTCGCCCGACCTGAGACAGTCTGTCCCTGGTAGAACCAGTCGGTCACGTCGCTGCGGCGTGCCGCGATGACCACAGAACGAGGGGGACGCAGTGGGCGAGCCGATGACGGGGGCCGATGCGGCCTGGCTGCACATGGACCGCCCGACCAACCGGATGATCGTCAACATGGTCTGCTGGTTCGAGGGCCAAGCGGACTGGGACGCGGTCCAGGCGGCGCTGCGCGAGCGATGGGTCGAGGTTTACCCGCGCTTCCGCCAGCGGGTGCAGGAGCCGGCACTGCCCCTGTCGCTGGTCACCGCGCCGCAGTGGGTGGACGACCCCGGCTTCCGCTTCGAGGACCACCTGCGCCACGAGGAGCTGCCGGCGCCGGGCGACGAGACCGCACTCCACGACTACGTCGAGCGGCACATCGCCGACCCGCTGCCGCCCGGCCGGCCGCTGTGGGAGGTGCACCTCATCGACGGCTACCAGGCGGGCAGCGCACTCCTGCTGCGCGCCAGCCACGCCATCGGGGACGGCACCGCGTTGATGCACGCCCTACTGGCCTTGTCCGACGCCGCGCCGGGCCGCGAGCAGCAAGGCTCCGTCGCCCTGGTCGCGCCGCCGACCGACGAGGCGGTCGGCCCCTCCGGCACCGAGGCGGTGCGGGAGTCCGCATCCGACTGGGTCACCACGTTCCCGAAGGCGCTGCTTGGCCAGCGCGAGCACGCCAGGGCCGCAGCGGCGCGGGTGGCCTCGCTAGCCAAGCTCGCTGTGGTGCGCCAGGACAAGCCGACGGTACTGCGCGACACGCTCGGGACGGCCAAGCGGGTCACCTGGTCCTCGCCGGTCCCGCTGGACGAACTTCGGCGGGCAGCCAAGGAGGACGCCGCGACAGTCAACGATCTGCTGCTTGCCGTCATCGCCGCTGCGCTGGGTCGCTACCTGCGCGAGCACGGCAGCGACGTCGACGAGATCGGCGCCATGCTGCCGTTCAACCTGCGCCCCCTCGACCAGCCGATGGCCCGAAGCCTGGGCAACAAGTTCGGCCTGGTCTACCCCACCCTCCCGGTCAAGCCGATGGACCGCCGCGAGCGCGTCGGCCGCGTGCACGAGGTGATGCAGCGCATCAAGCTCGCCAAGCAGGCCAATGTCGTGTTCGCCTGGGTCAGCTCGGTGGGGCGCACTCCCGCGCAGGTGGAGAACCTGCTCATCGACAGGTATGCAGGCATGAGCAGCGTGATCATCACCAACGTCCCCGGTCCGCGGCAGCGGATCAGCATCGCCGGCACTCCAGTGGCCGGCCTGCTGTTCTGGGTGCCGACCTCAGGACCTGTCGGCGTCGGCATGAGCCTGATCAGCTACGCGGGCGAACTGACCGTCGGGATCATGGTCGACTCCCGGCTCGTTCCCGACCTGGAGCGCTTGCGCCAGCTCGTGGACGAGGAGCTCGACGAGTTCCGCACCGCTGCCGCAGACGCCGGGCTGTCGCAGACCTAGCCGCCCCTCAGCCTGCCCGGCCCGCCTTCCGGGTGACGACGTCACCGATGATCTCGTCGATCTCGGCCAGCAGGTCGTCGTCGAGGCGGACCCCGGCGGCCTTGACGTTGTCCTCGACCTGCTCGGGGCGCGTGGCGCCGATGATGGCTGCCGCCACGTTCTGGTTCTGCAGCACCCAGGCGACCGCCAGCTGCGCCATGCTGAGCCCGGCCCCATCTGCCAGGGGGCGCAGCCGCTGCACGGGCTCGAGCACGTCGTCGCGCAGCCAGCGCGAGATCATCTGCCCGCCCTGCTTGTCGGTGGCGCGTGACCCCCCCGGGTGCGGCTCGCCCGGCCGGTACTTCCCGGTGAGGACGCCCTGGGCGATGGGGGACCAGACGATCTGGCCTACGCCCTCCCGCTCGCACGTCGGCACCACCTCGCCCTCGATCACCCGCCACAGCATCGAGTACTGGGGCTGGTTGGACACGATGCGGTCGAAGCCCATCTGCGCGGCGATGCGCATCGCGTCCTCGATCTGGGCCGCGGTCCACTCCGAGACGCCGATGTAGTTGACCTTGCCGGCCCGGACCAGGTCGTCGAAGGCCCGCAGAGTCTCCTCGAGCGGGGTTGTGTCGTCGTAGCGGTGCGCCTGGTAGAGGTCGATGTGGTCGGTCTGCAGCCGGCGCAGCGATGCGTGGCAGGACTCTAGGATGTGCTTGCGCCCGAGCCCCTTGTCGTTCTGCCCCGGGCCGGTCGGGAAGTAGACCTTGGTGAACAGCTCGTAGGACTCGCGCCGCTCGCCCGCCAGCGCCCGGCCGAGCACCTCCTCGGCTTTGGTGCCGGCATAGACGTCAGCGGTGTCGAAGGTGGTGATGCCGGCGTCGAGCGCGGCCCGGACGCAGGAGAGCGCGGCATCCTCCTCGACCTGGCTGCCGTGCGTCAGCCAGTTGCCGTACGCGATCTCGCTGACCGACAGACCGCTGCGCCCGAGGCGACGAAACTCCATGCGCCGTCCTTAGCCGGACGAGCACGCGGGCAAACGAGTCAGGTGCGGTGGAGTCCCGCTCCATGTGTCCAGAATCAGCGGCCGAGGCCCTGCTCGCGCGACACCCGCGGCCGGGGCATCCGCCAGCGGCCCGGCATGAGGGCCCGCTGGGCGGCGTAGCGGCCGAGCTTGGCGGTCGAGTCGGGGTAGCGCGCGCGGACGGCCCGGCGCACCTGGCGGGCGAGCAGCACCGAGTCGACGACCAGGATCGCGAAGCCGGCGAGCATCGCGAAGTAGACGGTGCGCTGCAGGGCCGGGACCGGCACCAGCCCGCCGAGCAGGTTTACCGCCAGGATGACGAGGAACAGCGGCCCGACGTTGAACCGGCGGTCGACGATGTCGCGGGCCAGCACCCGTTCGGGCTGGCGCTCGCCGGGGGGCAGCTTGGCGGGGTCGCCGCTGCGCATCCCCTCGCGGTACTCGGCCGTGCGCCGGCGCCGCTCGTCGCGCGACTGCTGGCGCGCCGCCTTCGGGTCGCTCGGCGTGCTCGTGGCGTAGCGGCGGGCCTCGCGGGCCTGCTGTCGCTTGGGCGTGGCGCGCCCCTTGCCGCCCGGGCGCAGCGGCTCGACGGGCTCGGGCGGGGATGCCTGTCCCGGCGGCCGCCGGCGGATCAGGGTCATCGACTCGCCGTCAACATCGGGTGGGCCTTCCGGAAGTCGTGCCGCGCCGCGTGCCAGGCGCGCCGAGGAGCAGGAGGGTCCCACCGTACGGCGAGTGCGCGAGGGCCCAGCGAGGCCCAGCGGGCACACGCCGATGCCTGGCGACGGGGCACACTGCACCGCGTGCGCGTCGTCGTCGCTCCGGACAAGTTCGCCGGCACGCTGTCAGCTGTCGAGGTGGCTGGCGCGCTGGCTGCCACCGTCACGTCCGCGGGGGCCGGTGTCGAGCCCGTGCCGATGTCCGACGGAGGCCCTGGCTTCGTCTCGGTGCTGCACGCCGCGCTGGGCGGGACCCTCCTGCCGGTCCTCGTCGATGATCCACTTGAGCGACCGGTCCCGGCCGAGCTGCTGCTGGTCGGCGCCACGGCATACATCGAGACCGCGGCAGCGTCGGGTCTGCACCTGCTCGCCGCGGACGAGCGCGACCCGGAGCGGGCCACCAGCCGGGGGAGCGGGCAGCTGCTCACCGCCGCCCTCCAGGCCGGGGCGACCAGGCTCGTCGTCGGCCTCGGCGGGTCGGCGACGAACGACGGCGGGGCCGGCCTGCTGGGCGCGCTGGGGCTGCGCTGGACAGGACCCTGGCAGGAGGCGGTCGATGTCGACGCCTCGGCCCTCGACCCCCGCCTGCACGCCGCCGAGATGGTCGTGGCGAGTGACGTCGCGGCACCGCTGCTCGGCCTGACCGGCGCCTCCGCCGTCTTCGGCCCGCAAAAGGGGGCCTCGGCCTCGGGAGTGCAGCGGCTCGACGCCGCGCTCGGGCGATGGTCGGCGGCAGTCGGGCTGCCGGCATCCCAGCCCGGAGCTGGGGCTGCCGGCGGGATGGGCGCCGCGCTGCTGTGGCTCGGCGGCCATCGCGAGCCTGGCGCCCGCCTCGTCGCTCACGTCGTCGGGCTTCCCGAGCGGATCGCCGCCGCCGACCTCGTTGTCACGGGGGAGGGCCGGTACGACGCGACCTCGTTGCGCGGGAAGGTCTGCGCCGAGGTTGCCCGCCTCGCCCAGGAGGCCGGCGTGCCGTGCGTCGTGGTCGCCGGGCAGGTCGAGGTCGGGCGGCGCGAGGCCGCGGCTCACGGCATCGACGCGACGTACGCACTGTCGGAGCTCGCCGGGTCGGTCCAGGCAGCGATGGACCACCCGCGGGAGTGGCTGGACCGCGCCGCCGAGCGGCTTGCCCGCGACTGGCTGCGCTGACGCCGTGGTCGGCTGGCCGGCTCGCGCGGCCGGGTGACCGGGCCGGGCGCGGGAATGTCCGGCCGGCCGCTGGTGTCCGTACCATTGCAGGCAGTCCGAGAGGAGCACACATGAGTGTCGAGACGACAGCCCCCAGCGCGTCCCCGGTGGCGCCCGCAGCATCCGCGCCCGAGGCGCCGGCCACCACCATCAACCTCACGGAGGCCGCCGCCCTGAAGGTCAAGGCGTTGCTGGAGCAGGAGGGGCGCGACGACCTCGCCCTGCGCATCGCCGTGCAGCCCGGCGGGTGCTCCGGCCTGCGCTACCAGCTGTTCTTCGACGAGCGGCAGCTCGACGGCGACGACCGCACCGACTGGGGCGGGTTCGACCTGGTCGTCGACCGGATGAGCGTGCCCTACCTCGGCGGCGCCTCGATCGACTTCGTCGACACCATCGAGAAGCAGGGCTTCACCATCGACAACCCCAACGCGACCGGCTCCTGCGCCTGCGGAGACAGCTTCAGCTAGCCATCAGCGTGCGAAAGGCCCGGTCGGAGCACTGCTCCGCACCGGGCCTTTTGCGTGACGAGGCAGTCTCAGCCGAGCATGTCAGCCGTGCATCGCCAAGCCGACGAGGGGCCCTTCGATCAATCCGGCGGTGCCGTCGTCGATGACGAGCGGCGGGCGCGGCGGCACGACGTAGGCCCGCAGGTCGACAGCCGACGGGCCACCCAGAGCGGCCGGGTGCACGTCGTATGCCGCCGCCACCAGGGCATCGTGATCGTCGAACACGTCGTCAAGGAAGACCATGCAGCCAACGCTAGCCTCCCCGCTGAGCCACGACACCCCTACTGACCAGTACGAATGCTCTACTCGTCGGTAGTTGTGACGGGCCGCGCCACGCGTCCCGGCTAGTGTCGCCCGTCGTGCGCATCGCGATCACCGGCTCCATCGCCACCGACCACCTGATGACCTTCCCGGGCCGGTTCGCCGACCAGCTGCTGCCGGGCCAGCTCGACCGGCTCTCGGTGTCGTTCCTCGTCGACGAGCTGGTGGTGCGCCGCGGGGGAGTGGCGGCCAACATCGCCTTCGGGCTGGGACGGCTCGGGGTGCGCCCCGCGCTCGTCGGTGCCGTGGGCGAGGACTTCGCCGACTACCGCTCCTGGCTCGATCGTGCGGGCGTCGACACCGCGAGCATCCACGTCAGCACCAGCGCGCATACCGCCCGCTTCTTGTGCACCACCGACCAGGACATGTGCCAGATCGCCTCCTTCTACACCGGCGCCATGACCGAGGCGCGCGACATCGAGCTGCTGCCCGTCGCCGAGCGGTTGGGCGGGCTCGACCTCGTGCTCGTCAGCCCGAACGACCCCGCCGCCATGGAGCGGCACTCCGAGGAGTGCCGGCAGCGGGGCTACCGGCTCGCTGCCGACCCCTCACAGCAGCTCGCCCGGATGGAGGGGCCAGCCATCGGGCGCCTCGTCGAGGGCGCCGAGTGGCTGTTCTGCAACGACTATGAGAAGGGCCTGCTCGAGCAGAAGACCGGCTGGTCCGACGAGGAGGTGCTGGGGCGGGTTGGGACCAGGGTCACCACCCTCGGGGCACATGGGGTGCGCGTGGAGCGGCGCGGTGAGTCCGCCATCGATGTCGCGGCCATGCCCGAACGGATGAAGGCGGACCCCACCGGCGTGGGCGACGCCTTCCGTGCCGGCTTCCTCGCCGGGGTCGCTTGGGAGCTGGCCCCCGTGCGCTGTGCCCAGGTCGGGTCCCTGCTCGCGACGCTTGCGCTCGAGACTGTCGGGACGCAGGAGTATGCGGTGGGTCCGGACGCGGCAGAGCGAGTGCGGAGCGCCTTCGGGGGCGCCGCTGCGGACGAGATCGTGCCGCACCTGCCCGGCTGACCGGCGAGCCCGCCGAACTCGGCCGACTCGGCACGCGCAGTGACCCGGAACCGGGGTAAGGCCCAGGTCACAGGCGGGGCAGGTACCGAGGCCCAGAGGGGCTGGGATACGCTCCGAACGTTGCAGTCTGGCCCTTCCCGGCCGCACAGGAGGCATCCGAGTTGACTCTTTTGACGCGGCGAACCCGGGCATTCCGGCCACGCGCCAGCGCCATCGCCAGAGTGGGGCGGCTCACCGGTCTGGCGGTTGTCGTGGCCGTCCTGACCAGCGGCTGCAAGTTGTCGACGTTCGGGCTGCCGCACCCGATCACGCCACAGGGCGAGCGGGTCGCCAGCATCTGGACCGGCTCGTGGATTGCAGCGTTCGCGGTGGGCGCCGGGGTCTGGGGGCTGATCTTCGTTGCTGTCGTCCGCTTCCGGAAGCGCAGCGACGAGCTTCCCTCGCAGGTCCGATACAACCTGCCGGTGGAGGTGCTCTACACGGTCGTCCCGTTCATCATCGTCGCGGCGCTGTTCTACTTCACGGCGCGCGACGAGAGCTACCTCGACAGGACCACCGCCCACCCCGCCGTCACTATCGGCGTCATCGGGTTCCGGTGGAACTGGCAGTTCCGCTACATCGACGCCAACGACCCCAACAAGGTGGTCGGCCAGGTCACCGGTCGGCCCGGTGAGCCCGCTCAGCTGGTGCTGCCGACCGACCGCAGCATCCGCTTCATCGAGACCTCACCCGACGTCATCCACTCCTTCTGGGTGCCCGAATTCCTGTTCAAGCGCGACGTCGTCCCGGGCCGGACCAACCAGTTCGAGATCTCGAAGATCACGCGGACGGGCACCTTCGTCGGCCGGTGCGCCGAGCTGTGCGGGACCGACCACGACCGCATGAACTTTCAGGTCAAGGTCGTGCCGCCGGCCGAGTACGACGCGATGATGCAGCGACTCCAGTCCCAGGCGGCCGCAGGCCCGAACTCCACAGTAGGGAGCCGGTCATGACACTTCTTCACGAGCCCGCGCCGGTCGCCGCCGCACATGGGGAGCAGAGCTGGCACGAGATCCCCCGCACGACGCTCCTCGGGTACATCACGACGACGAGTCACAAGACCATCGGCATCATGTACACCTGCACGGCGTTCTTCTTCTTCATCCTCGCCGGGATCATGGCGGAGTTCATGCGAGCCGAGCTCGCACGCCCCGGCCTGCAGCTGTTGTCGAACGAGCAGTACAACCAGCTGCTCACCATGCACGGCACGATCATGATGTTCCTGTTCGCGCCGGCGCTCGCCTTCGGCTTCGCGAACTTCATCATCCCGCTGCAGATCGGGGCGCCTGACGTCTCGTTCCCCCGCCTCAACGCGCTGGCGTACTGGTTCTACCTGTTCGGCGGCCTCATCACCGTCGGCGGCTTCCTGACGCCCGATGGCGCCGCCAACTTCGGGTGGTTCGCCTACGCCCCGCTGAGCAGCGTCGTCTTCTCACCCGGTGTCGGCGCCGACATGTGGATCTTCGGTCTGACGATGTCCGGGCTGGGGACGGTGCTCGGTGCCGTCAACCTGGTGACCACGATCCTCACGCTGCGCGCCCCGGGCATGACGATGTTCCGGCTCCCCATCTTCTGCTGGAACATGCTGATCACCGGCATCCTCGTGCTCGTAGCGTTCCCGGTGTTCGCGGCCGCCGCGCTGGCGCTGGCTGCAGACCGGCACCTTGGCGCGCACATCTTCGACGCCTCCAACGGCGGCGCCATCCTGTGGCAGCACTTGTTCTGGTTCTTCGGCCATCCCGAGGTCTACATCATCGCGCTGCCGTTCTTCGGCGTGGTGACCGAGGTGATCCCTGTCTTCAGCCGCAAGCCGGTCTTCGGCTACAAGGGGCTCGTCTTCGCGACGATCGGCATCGGCGCGCTGTCGATCGCGGTGTGGGCCCACCACATGTTCGCCACCGGCGCCGTGCTCCTGCCCTTCTTCGCGCTGCTGTCGTTCCTGATTGCCGTGCCGACCGGGGTCAAGTTCTTCAACTGGATCGGCACGATGTGGCGGGGCCAGCTGACGTTCGAGACGCCGATGCTGTGGGCCGTCTTCTTCCTGGTCACGTTCCTGTTCGGCGGCCTGACCGGCGTGCTGCTCGCGAGCCCGCCCATCGACTTCCACGTCACCGACTCGTACTTCGTCGTCGCCCACTTCCACTACGTGGTGTTCGGCTCTGCCGTGTTCGGCGGCTACGCCGGCATCTACTTCTGGTTCCCCAAGATGACCGGCCGGATGCTCGACGAGCGCCTGGGCAAGCTGCACGCCTGGACCCAGCTCATCGGCTTCCACATGACCTTCCTCATCCAGCACTGGCTGGGGATGAAGGGGATGCCGCGGCGCGTGGCCGACTACCTGCCGACCGACGGGTTCACGACCTTCAACACGATCTCAACGATCGGTGCCTTCCTGCTGGGTGCCAGCCAGCTGGTGTTCTTCTACAACGTCATCCACTCCTACCGCTACGGCGAGCTGGCCCCCGGCGACGACCCGTGGGGCTACGGCAACTCCCTCGAGTGGGCCACCTCCTGCCCGCCCCCACGGCACAACTTCGTCTCGCTGCCGCGCATCCGCTCCGAGCGGCCCGCGTTCGACCTGCACTACCCGCAGGCTGCTGGTCGGGCCGACTTCCACGCCAGCCCCGAGTCCGTGGACGCGTGACCAGATGAAGATCGAAGGCCTGGTCTTTGCGGTCTACGCCGGCTTCCTCAGCGTGGCCTCGATCGTCTACTGGTTCACGTCGAAGGACCCGACCGGGACGACGGCGCTCGCCATCTCGGCCGGCCTCGGCGTCCTGGTCGGTGGCTACCTGCTGTTCGTCGCCCGTCGCATGGAGCCCCGTCCCCAGGACCTTGCTGATGCCGAGGTGGCCGATGGTGCTGGCGAGCTGGGCCACTTCAGCCCGGGTAGCTACTGGCCGTTCTTCATTGCCATCGGTACGGCGCTGCTCCTGCTCGGCGTCATCTTCGGGATCTGGCTCTCGCTCATCGGCCTGGCGGTGGTCCTGACCAGCGTCATCGGCCTGCTCTTCGAGGGCTACGTCGGCCGCTTCTCGCCGCAGGACTCCTGACCTAGTCGTCCCTTTCGCTCGGGCGTCGGGCTGCCCTGGTGCCCGAGCAGTCAGTCGCCTACGCTCGTCGCCCCCGGGCGACGCACTGCCCTCTCAAGGGGCCGGTGATCGACACAATGGCCGCCCGAATGCATGGTACGACCGTTCTCGAGGCCCCGTACCGGGCCCTTTGTGTCGATCACGCACGGGGCTAACCCAGCTACCCACGACCTAGCTGTGCCAGGCTGGACGTGGCCCCGCCCAGATCCTGACCTCGACGCCCCGCCTTGCCTGGAACAATCGGCCCTCATGGGCACCACCGCCGGCGTCGACCAGAAGCAGCTGCTGCGCCGCGGCGTGCACCTCGAGTACGCGACACTGGCCTGGAACGTCATCGGGATCGTCGTCCTCGGCGTCGCCGCCCTCTCAGCGCGGTCCGTCGCGCTGGCGGGGTTCGGCCTGGACAGTCTCGTCGAGATCGGTGCCAGCACCGTCGTGCTGTGGGAACTGTCCGGGACGGGCGATCACCGCCGGCGCACGGCGCTACACCTGATCGGCGCGTCGTTCCTCGCCTTGTCGCTCTACATCGCCGGGCAGTCCGTGTTTGTCCTGGCCACCGGCTACCACGCCAGGCACAGCCCGCTCGGCATCGCCTGGACCGGCGTCACCGCCATCGTCATGATCGCGCTCGCCGCCGGCAAGGCTCGCACCGGGCGAGCTCTAGCCAACCCCGTCCTGCTCACCGAGAGCCGGGTCACGGCCGTCGACGCGCTGCTGGCCGGCGCCGTGCTCCTCGGGCTCGCCCTCAACGCTGCCCTCGGACTCTGGTGGGCCGACCCCCTGGCCGGCCTGGTCATCGTCGTCTACGGCCTCCGGGAAGCGCGAACCATCTTCACCGAAGCCCACTAACCCGCGCCACAAGCCAGATCAGCCGTCACACCGGGGCCAGCTGGGCTGGCACAGCCGTACGGGCAAGGCGAAGGGGCCAGCGCAGCTGGCGCTGCGACCAGCCCCTCACGCCTCGCGGTGGCTAGCTCCTGCGGCCGGCTGCCTCTTCCGGCGTACGGCCTGCTGTGTCGTCCTTGCGCTCGACGAAGAAGCTGCCGACAGCCCGGCCGGCCTTGTCGAGCATCCCGGCGTGCTGGTTGGTCTCGTGGTTGGTGACATTGTCCGATTCCACCGGCGTGAGCTCGATGTGCTTGGGCGCCGGCATGGGCGTGGTCACCTCGACGAACTCGCCGTTGGGCAGCTGGCGGACGATGCCCGTCTCGATGCCGTGCTCGATGAGCTCCTCGTCCTTCTTCTGCAGCGACAGACACAGGCGACGCGTGGCGTAGAAGGCGATGGGCGGCACCACCATGGCAGCCACGCGTCCAGCCCAGGTCATCACGTTGAGCGAGACGTTGAACGTGGTCGCGATGACGTCATTGCCGCCGGAGATCCACAGCACGCCGTAGAACGCGATCGCCATGGCGCCGATAGCCGTCCGGTTCGGGTTGTCACGGGGCTTGTCGAGCAGGTTGTGGTAGGCCTTGTCGCCCGTCAGCTTCGCCTCGAGGAACGGATAGAGCGCCAGGAGCGTGAAGATGATGCCCGGCATCACGACTGTGGGCCAGACCAATGGCGAGACGGTGATGCCGAAGACGCGGATCTCCCACGGCAGGAACAGCCGGGTCGAGCCGTCGAGCCAGCCCATGTACCAGTCGGGCTGCGAGGCCGCTGACACCTGACCGGGGTCGTAGGGCCCGTAGAGCCAGATGGGGTTGATCTGCACCAGGCCGCCCAGCAGGGCGCACACGCCGAAGACCAGGAAGAAGAAGCCACCCGCCTTGGCGGCGTAGACCGGGAAGAGCCGCGAACCGACGACGTTGTCCTCGGTCCGGCCCGGGCCACGGAACTGGGTGTGCTTCTGGTGCCAGAGGATGCCCATGTGGGCGCTGATGAGCCCGAGGATCACGCCGGGGACCAGCAAGATGTGCACGACGTACAGCCGCGGGATGATCGCGTCGCCCGGGAAGTCACCGTTGAACAGGATCGATGCTGCCCACGTGCCGATGACCGGGATCGACTCGACGATGGAGTAGGCGATGCGCAGCCCCGTGCCCGAGAGCAGGTCGTCCGGCAGGGAGTAGCCGGCAAACCCTTCGATGATGCCGAGCACGAGCAGGCCGACGCCGATCAGCCAGTTGATCTCGCGCGGCTTGCGGAACGCTCCCGTGAAGTAGACCCGCAGCAGGTGTACGACGATGGAGGCGAGGAACAGCAGCGCCGCCCAGTGGTGGATCTGCCGGAACACCAGGCCTGCGCGGACGTCGAAGGAGAGGTCGATGCTGGAGGCGTACGCCTCCGAGACCGTCAGCCCTCGCATTGGGGCGAACGACCCGTTGTAGACCGTCTCCTGCGTGCTGCCCTTGTAGAAGAAGCTCAGGTAAGTGCCGGATAGCAGCAGGATGACGAAGCTGTACAGCGCGATCTCGCCCAGCATGAACGACCAGTGGTCCGGAAAGACCTTGTTCATGCTCCGGCGGGTGAAGTTGGAGCTGCCCAGCCGGTCGTCGACGGTGCGGTAGCCCTTGCGGACCCCAGCAGTGGTAGCAGTGCTCATCCGCGCTCCCAGTACGACGGACCGACGGGCTCCGAAAAGTCGCCCTGTGCAATGAAGTATCCCTCGGTGTCGACGTCAATCGCCAGCTGAGGGAGCGGTCTGGCGGCGGGCCCGAAGATGGGGCGCCCGCCGTCGGTCACGTCGAAGATCGACTGGTGGCAGGGGCATAGCAGATGGTGCGTCTGCTGCTCGTACAGCGACACGGGGCAGCCCGCGTGCGTGCAGATCTTGGAATAGACGATGTGGCTGTCGTACGCCCAGTTCTCCCGGCCCTTGACCGGGCGGTTCTCACCGGGCCGCAGCCGGATGAGCAGGATGGTCGAGTCCGCCTTGGTGGCGATGTCGGGCCTCTCGTACTCGCCCGGGGTGCCCTCCTTCGGGATACCGGGGAACAGCGTGTAGAGGCCGCCCGCCGCGACGTCGCCGAGCTTGATCGGCACGCCGTCCTGGTTGACCATCCGCATCCCCTTGCGCCACCGGGTGGTCTCGAGGAACTGGGGGTTGCGTCCGACGAGGTGCCCGAAGTTGAGGACCGGCGCGAGGCCGAGGAGTCCGAGCGCCCCGGCCGCGCCGAGCAGGGTGCGGCGCACAAGTGGCCGGCGGCCGAGCCCGGTCTCGGCAAAGCCCCTGGCGAACGCAGCTTCGGTTGCCTCACGGTCCTCTGGGGTCGAAAAATGCGGCTCGCGCTCCTGCACGGCCTCCTCGTCGGGCATCAGCCGCTTGGCGAGGTGGATGACGCCCACACCCAGCGCGGAGAGCGCGACAAACATCGTGGTACCCAGCACGGGTGTGTAGTACTGACGGTGCGAGTCGCCGAGGAAGTTGACGACCACGAAGGCGAGCGTGCCGAACACGGACAGGACGAACCAGGTGGCAACCCAGCGCTCGGCCGTCCGCTCCTTGCGCTTGTCGACGTCCTCGGGCCGCGGCTGCTGGATGTCGACCTCGGTGTAGCCGCTGCCGCCGATGTAGGAGTTGCCCCCGCCGCCTTCCTGCAGGCGGGAGTCGGTCTGCTGGAAGTCGCTGCCGTGCAGCGGCGCGAGGTCGCGCCCACCGGACTCGCTGGTGCGCAGTGGGGACTTCGCGCGGCCGATGATGCTGCCGCTGGCCTCGGCGGCCGTCTCACCCTCGTGCCCCGGCGCGACCCGCGTATTGGGGTCGGCCCCCTGGCCGGGTGCCCCGCCGGCGGGCAGCTCAGGAGCTTCGTCGGGCAGGTCGGGACGGTTGCTCATGTGATCCTCGATCCGATCCAGAGCGTCGCGACGACGAGCATCGGGATGCCGATCAGCCAGATGACAAGCCCCTCGGGGATGGGCCCGTAGTGGCCGATGCCGGCGCCGCCCGGGTCCTTGGGGTTGGTGACGAACTTGACGTATTTGGCGATCGAGTTGACCTGGTGGTCGTTGAGCTGCCCCGAGGAGAAGACCGGCATGGACTCGGGCCCGGTACGCATGGCCTCCGCGATCTGCACCGGAGTGGCCTCACTGAGGTTGGGAGCGTGCTTGCCGTAGGAGAGCGCCCCGCCGGAGCCCACCGCCTGGTGGCACTGGGCGCAGTTGACGCGAAACAGCTCACCACCGTAGGACAGGTCGCCGGAAGCGAGGTCGACGGCAGGCTTGGCCGGCCCGGGCGCGAGCGAGCCGATGTAGGCGGCCATCTGGTCGATCTGCGTCTGCGAGTAGAGCGAGTCGCGCCGCTCGGCCTGAGCCCCGGGACGGGCAAGGGGCATCCGCCCCGTGCCGACCTGGAAGTCGACAGCTGCTGCACCCACGCCGATGAGGCTGGGCGCCTGGTTGCCGCCCTGGGCGGCAAGGCCGTGGCAGGACGAGCATCCCTGCAGGAAAAGGGCCTGGCCCTGACGGACCGCCTCGCTCTGGCCGGCTGACTCGGCCGCGTCGCTGCGCGGAGCCGCAAGGCTCAACAGCACGCCGATGCCGATCAGCGCCAGCACCACCACCACGATCGACGGCACGCGGCGGGCGCGCCGCGGGGTGGCTCTCACGTGTCTCACGAGCGGCCCTCTCACTGAAGCCCCATCACTAAAGGAAGCTCTGTCACTGAAGGAGGTAGATGGCGGCGAACAGGCCGACCCAGACGACGTCGACGAAGTGCCAGTAGTAGGACACGACGATGGCTGAGGTTGCCTGCTCCGGGGTGAAGGGACCGAAGTTGGTCCGGGCGAGCACGAGGATGAAGGCCACGAGGCCGCCGGTGACGTGCAGAGCGTGGAACCCGGTGGTGAGGTAGTAGACCGACCCGTAGGCGTGGGAGGAGATGGAGAAGGTGTTCTCGCCGAAGTACTCGTACATCTGGCCGCCGACAAAAGCGGCCCCCATGAAGAACGTGATGACGAACCAGCGCCGAAGCCCGTAGACGTCACCGCGCTCCGCCGCGAACACGCCGAGCTGGCAGGTGAGGCTCGACAGCACGAGGATGGAGGTGAACACCAGCGCGTAGGTGACGTGCAGAACGACCGGCCCCTTGCCGAGCACGCCCTCGGTGGGCGGCCACGGGAAAGGCGCGACGGAGCGGACCGTGAAGTACATCGCGAACAGCGCCGCGAAGAACATCAGCTCCGAGGAGAGCCAGACGATGGTCCCGACCGACACCATCGACGGACGGGTCACCGATCCGTGCGGGGGTGCGTTCTCCAGCACCGGAGCTGCAGCTGCCACGCGGCTCATTCTGGCAGACGTCAGCGCCGAACCGGTGGGGGGTAGGCCTCGGCTTTGCTCGTGTCGGCGTGAGGACAACCACGCTGGTCGCGGCGCTGGTGGGAGCGCTGGTCGGGGGCTGCACAGTCGGCATCGCGGCCGAGGGCCAGGGGGCCGCTAGCGGCCTACCCTGAGTGGGTGGCCCCCGCCCTGTTGCTCGCCAACGCTCCGGCGCCGCAGCAGCTCCCGGCGGCGCCGACGCTCGTGCGGCTGCTGTTCGGCGGCCACCTGGCCTGGGCTCCGGTGCTGGGGGTCCTGCTCGCCGCTGGGCTCTACCTCTACGGGGTGCTGCAACTGCATCGGCGGGGTGTGCGCTGGAGCCGGTGGCGAACGGCCGCGTGGCTGTTCGGGGTGGCTGTGGTCGCCTACGCGGTGGTCGGTGGTGTGGCCGTCTACGACGACACCCTGTTCTCCACTCACGCGGTGCAGCACATGCTGCTGGCGACTGTTGCCCCCGTACCGCTCGCGCTCGGCGCGCCAGTGACCCTGGGGCTGCGGACCCTGCCGAGGCGTCCACGCTCGGCGCTTCTGGTCGTCCTGCACAGCCGCTTCGCTGCCGTGCTCGCCTTCCCGCTGGTCGGTTTCGTCGTCCTCATCGTCAGCATGTACGGGCTGTACTTCACCTCGCTCTACCCGGCGACGCTCGAGAACGCCTTCCTGCACGACGCCGTGCACGTGCACTTCCTGCTGGCGGGCTGCCTGTTCTTCTGGCCGATCATCGGCGTCGACCCGCTGCCCCGCCTGGACTACTGGGCCAGGCTGCTGTTGCTGTTCATCACCTTCCCGGTGCACGCCCTGCTGGCGCTCGCGATCATGTCCTACAACAAGGTGTTCGCCGAGTCCTGGTACGTCGGCCTGCACCGCCCGTGGGGAGGCAATTTGCTCACCGACCAGCAGACCGGCGGCGGGCTCATGTGGGCGGCCGGCGAGCTCATGGGGGCACTGGTGTTCGTCGCCCTGTTCATCCAATGGTCCCGGGCCGAGGACCGCTCGGCCAGACGGGAGGACCGGCGCGCCGAGCGCACCGCGATTGTCAACCCTGACGGCGGCGGAGGCGACGACGGCGGCGACGAGCTCGCGGCCTACAACGCGTACCTGGCCTCGCTCGCCCGAGCGAGCGCGCCGCCGTCGGCATCGTCGCGACGGTGAGGCTGTTCGGGGGCGTGTTCGGGCGGGGCCGGCCGGCTGCCGTCCCTCTCGTCGACGACGGGACGCTGCGGCTGGTGGGCTCGGGGCTCGACCCGGTGCGCGGCGACAGCGCCGTGCTCGACGACGTCGCCCGGGCCGGTCACGACCTCACGGAGCCGGTGCTCGTCCGCCAGCTGTTCACCCTGCACGATCTGGCTGACCGCCCGGCCCTGGTGGCCGCGCTGGCGGAGAACGGCTACGACGTCGACCAGGTCGTCAGGGCGGCTGGGGGCGCAGGGGACCCTAGGGACTCTGAGGCCGGCGATCGTGCCGATGGCTCATGCGCTGAGCAGCTGGTGGGCCGCAAGACGCAGGTCCTGACGGTGCTGTCGGCCTCGCAGGCACGCGCCCGGTTGACTGGGCTCGAGACGCGCCTCGCTGTGCACTACCTCGGCTGGGAGGCCCTGGCCCCGCCGCCGGCTGCGCGCCCCGCCTGAGCGGATGCACCCGGCCTGAGCTGCACGACGGCCCCGGGTGGCAGGGGCTGCTCCGGTAGCCTTCTGGCGTCCCTGCTGGTCGGCGGGGCGCGGTCGATCCGAGGAGCCTGCGCATGAGCACGGTGCTCGTCTACAGCGACGACTCCGGCGTGCGTGAGCGCGTCCAGCTCGCTGTCGGCCGGCATCCCGACCCCGACCTACCCGACATCACGTGGGTCGAGGCGGCCGCGGGCGAGGAGGTCGTGCACGCCGTCGACCGCGGGGGCATCGACCTGTGCATTCTCGACGGGGAGGCTGCGCCCGAGGGAGGCATGGGGCTCTCGCGGCAGCTGAAGAACGAGATCCGCGACTGCCCGCTGATGCTGCTGCTCGTCGCGCGCCGGGATGACGCCTGGCTCGCTCGCTGGTCGCTCGCCGACGGCGTCATCCAGCACCCGGCCGACCCCGTGGCGCTGACCGAGACAGTCGTGCGACTGCTGCGCGAGCGAGCCGACATGGCGCCGGCGCCCGCCAGCAGCGGCTTGCGCCAGCACTGACGGTCGCGAGCGGCCCTGCTGTGACGGAGCCCCGATGACGGAGAGCCGCCGGTGAGCGAGAGCGCCGGGGAGAGCTGGTCGAGCCTGCTCAGCACGCTGCTCGAGACCGAGTCGCTCTCGGTCGCTCGGACCGGCTGGGCCATGGGCGAGATCATGGACGGCAACGCAACGCCCGCACAGATCGCTGGCTTCGCCGTCGCGCTGCGGGCCAAGGGCGAGACGGCCGACGAGGTCGCGGGGCTGGTCGAGGCGATGCTCGCGCGGGCGGTTGCCCTGCCCATGGACGACGCGCTCGCAGGGCGCGCCGTCGACACGTGCGGGACCGGGGGCGACCGCGCCTCGACCGTCAACCTGTCCACGATGGCAGCGCTGGTAGTCGCCGGTGCCGGGGTGCCAGTGATCAAGCACGGCAACCGCGCGGCGTCCTCGCAGTGCGGCTCGGCTGACCTGCTCGAGGCGCTGGGCGTGCGGGTCGACCTGCCGGCGGAGGCGGTGGTGCGCTGCGTCCGGGAGGTGGGGATCGGGTTCTGCTTCGCCCCCCTGTTCCACCCAGCGTTACGCCACGCCGCCCTCGCCCGGCGCGAGCTGGGGGTGCGGACCGTGTTCAACGTTCTCGGCCCTCTCACCAACCCGGGCCGGCCAGGGGCGCAGGTCGTCGGGGTCGCCGACCAGCGGCTGGCCCCGGTGCTCGCCGACGTCCTGGCCCGCCGCGGTACCAGCGCACTCGTCGTCCACGGCGACGACGGGCTCGACGAGCTGACGACGACGGCAGGGACAACGGTGTGGGCCGTGTCGGGCGGAGCCGTGCGGCAGGAGCGGGTCGAGCCGGCTGGGCTCGGCCTCGAGCAGGCCCGGCCGCAGGACCTGCAGGGCGCGGACGCCGCCTACAACGCCGGGGTGGCGCGGCGGCTGGTCCAGGGCGTGAGCGGTCCGGTGCGCGAGGCGGTGCTGCTGAACGCCGCGGCGGCGCTGGTTGCCGCCGGCGGGATCGGGGCGGCCCCTCTGGAGGACCAGCTGCGCGCGGCCATGCTCCCCGCAGCGGCCGCGATCGACAGCGGTGCGGCAGCGGATGTGCTGCAGCGGTGGGCCGAGGTCAGCGCATCCGGCGGGTGACCGTGCGAAGGGACCTGCGGATCAGGGCTCCTCGTCGCCGAGGCTGAAGGCCGCCTCCAGGTCATGCCGGCTGTACGCACGAAACGCGATCATGGTGTGCGTACCGAGAACGCCGTCGGTCTTGCCGATCCGGTCGGCGATCACATCGGCGAGCTCCTCGTGGCGGCGCACCCGGACCATCACCACGAGGTCGGCGTCACCCGCCACGGAGTAGACCTCACTGACGCCGTCGAGGTCGGCGACGGCCTGCGCGACCTCGGGGATGCTGTCGACCGCCGCGGTGAGCAGGACGACCGCCGTGACCACCGCATCCCCCCGCCCTCGGCAACTGGGACGAGCCTAGCGGCGGCGCCAGCCAGCGCGCTGACGACCCGCCCGGCCCGTCCCTCGACGCCTTGGCGCACCGCCTGGCCGCTCATTCGATGGCCCGCGCGGGCCGGCTGAGCGGGCGCCCGTGCCGAGGCTCCCGGGGCAGCGCGTCGGGCTCGGTGCGGCGCAGCAGCCGCTGCTGGCCCTGCGCCCCGTAGGCGGGGGAGCACCACGCTCCGCTGCTGACCACCAGGCGAACCCCGGGACGCTCGAGCCAGCGCAGCACGCGCTCGGTCTCCTCCGCGGTAGCGCAAGGGACCGGCCCTGCACCTGGCGCGACTCGCTCCGCACTGGCCTGCAGCGCCTCGACGTAGGGCCGGACCGCAGCGCCCCGCGGCACCACACCCGCCGCAACGAGCCGGCCGTGCCGCACGACGGCAAGCTCCCACCCCGCCGAGGGCGTGGGTGCCGCGGCCACCACCTCCGCAAGGGCGGTCAGGGCGATCAGGCGCTGCAGTCGCGCTGCTGCTCGTACGAATGCCAGCAGCCGGCCGCGGTGCACGGCCGCCTCCTCAAACCGCCCGAGCCCGGCGAGAACCCCCATCCGCCGGCTCAGTGCCGTCACCACGCTGCGGGCGTCTCCTGTCATGGCCCTGGCCGCGCCCGCAACGTGGGCTGCGTATTGCTCGGGTGTCTCGCGCCCGTCACAGGGCGCCCCGCAGCGCCCCATCTCAGCCAGAACGCAGGCGGGAATCGGGCGCCGCGCAGCCAACCGGATGGTGCACTGGCGGAGCGGGAACGCCTCGTGCAGCGCCGCGACCACCCGCTCGGCGACCGGACGGCCGCTGAGCGGCCCGAGGTAGAGCGCGCCGTCGTCGCGCACGCTGCGCACGATCGACAACCGGGGAAAGGTCTCGAGCGTCAGCTTGATGAACGCGGCCCGCTCCGGGTGCCGAGAGCGCCTGTTGTACCGGGGCTTGTGCTCGGCGATGAGCCGCAGCTCGCGGACCTCGGCCTCGAGCGGGGTGGCGCACGGGACGGCGTCGACCCGCTCGGCCAGGCGGACCATCTCCGCCATCCGTGCCCGCGGCTCGCTCGCCGTGAAGTAGGACCGCACCCGGGTGCGCAGGTTGCGGGAGGTCCCCACGTACAGCGCCCGGCCGCCGGCATCCCGGAAGACGTACACCCCCGGGCCGGCGGGCAGCGCGTCGGCAAGGTAGCGCTTGCGCCGGACCCCTGGCGGCACGAGGGAGGAGAAGGTGCGCAGCTCTTCGAGCGTGGTCACGCCCAGCGGGCCGAGCCGCTCGAACAGCCCGTGGAGCACGTCGACTGTCGCGCGGGCGTCGGCGAGGGCTCGGTGGCAGGGTGGCTCGCTCGCCTTGAACAGCGTGGCCAGCGTCGAGAGCTTGCAGTTGGGCGTCTCGTCCCTGGTGAGCACGCGCCGGGCGAGCCTGGCCGTGTCGACCGACTCCGGCCGCGGCCACTCGATGCCGAGCCGCTCGCAGCCCTCGCGCAGGAACCCGAGGTCGAACGGTGCGTTGTGCGCGACGAGCACGGCCCCATGCGCGAACTCGAGGAACGCGGGCAGCGCCGCTGACAATCGTGGGGCAGCTGCCACCATGCCGTCGGTGATGCCGGTCAGCACGGCGATGAACGCGGGGATCGCCATGCCCGGCCGCACGAGGGTCTGGAACTCGCCCAACACCTGGCCGCCCTGCACCTTGACCGCTCCGATCTCGGTGATGTCGCAGCTCGACGGCGACCCGCCGGTGGTCTCGAGGTCGACGACGACAAACACGACGCCTGACAGCGGGCACCCGAGGTCGTCGAACGAGCCTTGACGGCCGGCGGCGAGCAGGCCGGGCACATCCGGAGCGGGCACATTCTCAAGGGGCCTACCCGGAGCGGGCGCACAGGGCTGGGCGGTGCTGGGCTGGGCGGTGGTGGGCTGGGCGGTGCTGGGTGGGGCGGTGCTGGGCATGGCGTGACGCTAGGAGGGGCCTCCGACAAAACCGGGCTCGCGCGCATGCGCCCCCACGGTGGCCGGCCCGGCAGCCTCGTCAGCCCGCTCGCTGCCGGCCAGGTCATCCTCGCCGTAGGGCAGCAGGGCGTCCCAGTCGCGCCGCCCCCGCCGACGTTCCCACAGCTGCGCCACGAGGACCCCGACGCTGACGCAGGCGAGCAGGTCGAACGGGGCCCGTAGCCGCGGTGGGGACACGGCGACCAGGGCGACGGCCACGAAGTAGCCCGCCACGACGAGCAGCGCCAGGCCATCCGGATGCCGTCGCAGGCGCCACAATCCCACTGCCCCCAGCAGGCAGACGGCCCAGGCCAGGGGCAGCCCCGCATGGCGGACGAGCAGGCTGCGCCCGTCCTTGACCTCCGCACTGTCGGTGTTGTGCCAACCGACGTCGAACAGGTAGGCAGCATTGGTGAGCAGCCTTCCTGGCACGAGCCCGAGGTTGCCGCGCAGCCCGCGTAGCCCCTCGGCACGGAAGCGGGCATCGACGGGACCCTCCTGCAGATGCCCGGGCTGCTCGATGTCGCCGCGGATGCCGGCGAACGCGGGGTCGAAGTAGGCGTCGATGAACCGGCCGCTGCGCAGGGCCCGGGGTGACCAGGTTGCCGCGAGGTTGAAGCCATTGGAGGTCACGATCACCGGCCGACCGACCTTGACATCATTGCGTACCACCCATGGCAGCACGACAACGGCGGCTGCGAGCACCAGCACGACCGCCCGGCGCCCGCCCGCCCGGCGCCACAGCAACAACGCGAGCACGGGGACGGCAAGCTGCGCGCTCGGCCGGGTCAGCACGAGCAGGCCGACGAGGATGCCGACGAGCCAGGCCCGGTCGTCGAGCAGGGCGAGCAGCACCCCGATGAGCAGCAGCAACGCCATCGGCTCGGACAGCACAGCGCCATCGTTGGCGAGCAGCGGTGGGTACACGGCGACGAGTCCGGCAGTGACCAGCCCGGCGGTCCGGCAGCCGAGCCGGGCGGCGAGCACGCCGGCCCCCGTCACGACACAGCTGCCGAGGGTCACGTTGAGCACCTGCGCCGACCCGACCGATCCGCCGACGAGCGCGAACCAGCTGCCCAGCAGGGCTGGGTAGAGCGGCGGCCGGAAGGCAGTGGCATGCAGGTAGCCGTACGGGAACGACGTCGCGATGCCACGCCCGGCCGCGAAGCGCCGCGCCATCTCGACGTACTGCATGTCATCAGACTGCGGGTGGTAGTGCCGCATCACCACGAGGACGTATGCACCGCGGACCGCCAGGGCCAGCAGGAACAGCGTCACCAGCTGCCAGCGGCTCAGCCGACCACGACCAGGCCGGAGCTGCAGGCTGAGCGCGGGCGGCACCGCGCCAGGCTATGGGGCGCCGGCCGCCACCGAGGCCGTGGCACGCCGAGGCCGCGCATCCGGCTCGGCGTGCCGTTCGCGCCGCCGCCGGCTCGACAGACGGCTCACGAGCACACCTATCGCGATGCAGGCGAGGACGTCGAACGGCGCGCGCAGGCGGGGAGGCGCCACGGTGACGAGCGAGACGGCGACGAAATAGCCGGCGGTGACGACGAGGAGCACGCCGTCGCGGCGGCGGACGAGCACCGCGAGCCCAGCGACACCGGCCAGCTCGAGCAGCCAGATCAGCGGCAGTGCCGCGTGGCGGACAGCCAGGTTGCGGCCGTCGAGCTGCTCGGCGTTGTCGTTGCGCCCCCACGAGACGTCGGACAGGAACAGCAGGTTCTCCTTGACCTGCGAGGGCACCCGGCCCAGGTGGGTGCGCAGCCCGTCGATGCCCGCCTGGCGAAACGTGGCGTCGAGCGTCGCCTCGTTGAGGTTGGCATTCGAGTGCTGGTACCCGCGCAGCTCGGTGAAGCTGGGGTCGCGCACCGGGTCCAGGAAGTGTCCCGCCGCGATCGACTGGTCGGACCAGATGGCCGCGAGGTTGAAGCCGTTGGAGGTGACGATGACGGGCTTGCCGAAGTAGACGACGTTGCGCGCCACCCACGGGGCGACGACGAGCCCGGCCATCGCGACGACGGCGAGGGCCTGTCGCCACCGCGCCTGCAGCACCAGCAGCACGGCCAGGGTCGGGACCAGCAGCTGGGCGCTGGGCCGGGTGAGGACCAGCAGTCCGAGGGCCAGCCCGGCCAGCAGCGCTCGCTGGGTGAGCAGGAGCCACACGGCCAGCAGCATCAGCAGCAGCGCGAGCGGCTCGGTGAGGACGACGCCGTCGTTGGCGAGCAGAGCGGGGTGCAGCGCCGCGACCAGCGCCGCGACCAGCGCGGCGACGAGGGCCGCGCGCCGGCCGGCCAGGCGCCCCGCGACGAGTGCCGCCAGAACGACGACGAGGCTGCCCAGCAGGATGTTCAGGCCCTGCGCGACCCCGATGTGGACCCCGAACACGGCGTAGGCGGCCCCTAGCAGCAACGGGTACAGCGGCGGCCGGAACGCGGTGTGGTGCACCCACAGGTAGGGGAAGGCCGACGAAACACCACGCCCGGCGGCGACGTTCGATGCGATCTCGGAGTAGTGCCCGTCGTCGGCGTGGAAGCTGTAGGAGCGCAACGCCAGCAGGACGTATACGACGCGCACCGTCAGCGCTGCCGCGAACACCAGGCACAGCTGCCGGCGGGTCGGCGAGGGACGTTGTTGCACGGCAGGCGCTGCAAGGTCGACAGGCAGAGCCACGAGCGCCAGCATAGGGTTCCCGCCCTTGCCCCGGGGCCTGCCGGGCCGAGCCCGGGCGCCGGTAATCGCCGAGGCGTTGCGCCGTCAGGGTGGGCCTGCCCCGGCCGCCTCAAGCCGTCCGGCAGCACGCGCCGATGCACCAGGCATGCGGACGTGGGGGCTGGCGGCTGGCGGCATGCGGCAGTGGCGCGGCAGGCGCCGAGCGGCACGAGGGATGCTCGGAGCCGGGCTCGTGGCGGCCGTGCTCGCGGGGGCGTGCGGGACACCGGCGCCCCCCTTCAAGGACGCCGACAACGGCGGGCCGAACGACCACGGCTGGTTCCAGGCCGGGATGGTCTGGCGGGGTGACCTCGGTGACCCGACCGTGGTGCGGGTCGGCAGCGTCTACTACGCCTACTCCTCGCCGACCGGCGGGCGCTACCTGCCGGTGCTGACCAGCACGGACTTGACGACCTGGCGGATCCGGGCTCAGTACTCGACGAACGGCCCGCCGGGACGGCCCGGGTACAGCCTCGCCAACGACCCTGCCATCCCCGCCGAGATCAAGGCCTCGGCGGACAACGACTGGGGTAAGTACAACAACGAGGACGGGCTGGTCAAGCCCGCGTCCTGGGGCCTGCCGCACGCCCAGGGCCCATGGCTCACCCGCGACCTCTGGGCGCCGGGCGTGTTCGCCATCGGCTCGACCTACTACGCCTACTCCGCGGTGCGGGTCAGCAACGCGAGCGACGACCCGAACCACTACGGGCGCTTCTGCCTCACGGTCGCCTCCTCGGCCAGCCCGGCTGGCCCGTTCCGTGACATCAGCGGCGGCGCGCCGATCCAGTGCCAGCCGGCCACGCACGACCCCGCCGGCTCCATCGACCCCTCGCCCTACCACGACCCGACCACCGGCAAGAACTACCTGCTGTGGAAGGCCGCCGGGATGATCGGGGTGCGCGAGTCCGCTCTGATGGCGGTCGAGCTGGGGCCCGACGGCAAGCCCCAGGCCGGAGCGCCCTGGCAGGACCTGCTCGAGACCAACCGGGCAGCGCCCTGGGAGGGCGGGACGATCGAGAACCCGTCGATGATCTCCTACGGCGGTACGACCTACCTTTTCTACTCGGCGAACTTCTCCGGGTCCGACTCAACCGGGCACAGCAACTACGCCACGGGGTACGCGATCTGCCCCAAGGGTCCGCTCGCACCGTGCTTCCGGCCCGACCCGGCGCACCCGCTGCTCACCAGCAACAGCATCGACCAGGGGCCGGGAGGCGCATCGGCCTTCACCGACACCGCCGGCGGGCTGCGCCTGGCCTACGCGACCTATTGGGGCGGCGAGACCCGGCCTGACCACCCGCGCCGGCTGCACATCACGCACCTGGTCCGCGGTGCGTACGGCACGTTGCGGTTGGGCTGAGCGGCCGGACGCCCAGCGCCCCGAGCGGTGCCCGCTAGGGTCACGCCCGTGGCGAGCATCTTCACGAAGATCATTCAGGGTGAGCTGCCTGGCAGGATGGTGTACGAGGACGACGCTGTCGTTGCGTTCCTGACGATCGCGCCGGTCCGGCCTGGCCACACCCTCGTGGTGCCCCGGCGTGAGGTCGCCGACTGGCTCGAGCTCGGCGAGGGCGAGCAGTCCGCCCTCTGGACGGCCGCGGCGACTGTCGGGCGGGCCATCGACGCGGCCTACTCGCCGCGCAAGGTGGCGGCCCTGCTGCTCGGGCTCGAGGTGCCACACGTCCACGTGCACCTGCTGCCGATCGACAGCGAGGACCAGGTGTGTTTCGAGCTGGCCGACACCGACCCCGACCCGGCGGCGCTCGATGACGCCCAGCGCCGGATCCGCGAGGCGCTCGCCGCGCGCTGAGCGGGCCACCGAACGGCTGCGGTCGAGAATTGTCGGTGGGGACTCCTAGCGTCCGCGTCAGTCCCGGGACGACCGGGTGAGACCGGGAGGCCACATGCATATCGACTGCGACGGGTGCGAGATGCGGGGGCTGCGCTGTGGCGACTGCGTGGTCAGCGTGATGCTGGGGGCGCCGCCAGAGGGTGTCGAGCTCGACGAGAGCGAGCGGGCTGCGCTCGCTGCGCTGGCGGCTGGCGGCCTGGTGCCGCCATTGCAGCTCGTGCCCGGCCCGGCGCACCGGGCCAGGGCCGGGTGAGGCGGCTCCCAGCTGGGCGCAGACCGCGACTGTTGCTGCGGGCGGCCCTCGCCGGGCTGCTGCTGCTCCTGACCGGCGGCTTGGCCGCGTGCGCTGGCACTCACGCCGCTGCAGCGCGCCCGGGGGTCTCGCCGGCGGATGCGATCCGTAACGACGTCCTTCGGCGGCTGCCGGCGGCGGCGGCGAGCGTCGCTGCAGTCTGGGGCGCGGCTGCTCAGCGGCCGGTCGAGGTGGTCGTCACGCCCGGCCCAGGCTCGGCGGGCGCGGGGGAGCCGCCGGGCGGCTCGCCAGGTCGACCGGCGGGGGACGTCGCTGCCGCATTCACCGGCGGCCCTAGGCCGCGGCTGGCCATCAACTCCGCCGCGTGGTCCACGCTCTCGCCGATCGGTCGCGACGTCGTCCTGCGTCACGAGCTGACGCACCTGGCGACCGGCGGTGCGTCCGGCGCCGACCGCAACCTGCCGGACTGGCTCGTCGAGGGGGCGGCGGAGTGGACAGCGTGGCGCAGCGAGGGCTGGGCCGACGCTCGGGTGGCGCCGGAGCTGACACGGCTCGTCCGGGCTCACCGGCAGCCTCTGTCGCTGGCCAGCTCCGGCGACCTCAGCCCCGGTGCGTCCGATGCCGCGGCGGCTTACTCCAGCGCCTGGCTCGCCGTGCGCGAGATCGTGCGCCGGGGGAGCGCGTCAGGTCTGGTCCGGCTGGTACGCGCGCTCGAGCAGCACCCCGGTCCGGTCACCGGTGCGGCCCTCGACTCCTCCCTGCGCGCAGCGACCGGCGACACGTTGGCCGAGGTCGTGAGGCGCTGGCAGCTGGCGGTCCGGCGGCTGGCCTGAGCACGCCGGAGCCGACCACGGGCAGGTGGGAGGATCCGCCCATGCGCGCTCTGCTCGTCACCAACGACTTTCCGCCGCGGGCCGGGGGCATCCAGGCGTACGTGCATGCCCTCACGCTCCAGCTCCCGCCCGGTGAGCTCGTCGTGTACGCGTCCGCGTGGCGGGGCGCGGCGGCATTTGACGCCGAGCAGCCGTATGAGGTGGTGCGCCACCCGTCCTCGCTGCTCCTGCCCACCCCTGACGCGATGCGCCGCATCCGCGCCGTCGCGCTGCGGACCGGCTGTGACACCGCGTGGTTCGGCGCCGCCGCTCCGCTGGGGCTGCTGGCCGCCGGGCTGCGCAGGACCGCCGGCATCGGTCGCCTCGTTGCCAGTACGCACGGGCACGAGGTCGGGTGGGCGATGCTGCCAGGGGCCCGCCAGGTGCTGCGGCGGATCGGCTCGAGCGTCGACGTCGTCACCTACCTGGGCGGCTACACCCGTGCGCGCCTCGCCCCCGCCCTCGGCCCGCATCCCGAGCTGGTGCAGTTGCCGAGCGGTGTCGACACCGGCATGTTCACGTCCGCGGCAGATGGCGCCGCCGTCCGCGCGCGACACGGTCTCGGGGACCGCCCGGTCGTGGTCTGCGTCAGTCGGCTGGTGCGGCGCAAGGGGCAGGACCAGCTGGTCAAGGCGCTGCCCGAGATCCGCCGCCGGGTGCCTGGCACAGCCCTGCTGATTGTCGGCGGTGGTCCGGACCGCCAGCGGCTGAAGCGGCTTGCCGCCGCAGCCCGCGTGGCCGAGCACGTGGTCGTCACCGGCTCGGTGCCCTGGGCCGAGCTGCCCGCTCACCACGCCGCCGGTGACGTGTTCGCGATGCCGTGCCGCACCCGCCGCGGCGGGCTGGAGGTCGAGGGGCTGGGGATCGTGTTCCTGGAGGCGTCGGCCTGCGCACGGCCGGTTGTCGCCGGCGACAGTGGGGGAGCGCCCGACGCCGTGCTGGAGGGGGAGACTGGCTACGTCGTCGACGGGCGTGACGCGGGCGCCGTCACCGAGCGCATCGTCGCCCTGCTGCTCGACCCGGCCCTGCGCGAGCGGATGGGGACCGCTGGCCGCGCCTGGGTGCAGCGCGACTGGCGCTGGGACCGCTCCGGGCGGCGCCTGCGCGAAGCCCTGACTGGCCCCGCGCCGGCTACTCAGGCGTAGAGCTGCTCGACGTCGGCGGAGAACTCGTCCATGATCACTGCGCGCTTGAGCTTGAGGGTGGGGGTCATCTGACCGCCTTCCTCGGTGAAATCGGTCTCGAGGATGGTGAACCTGCGGATCGACTCCGCCTTGCTGACCGCCTTGTTCGCCTTGTCGACAGCGGACTGGATCTCCGCTTGCAGGTCGGCGTCGCGCGTCGTCTCCGCGCGGCTCATGCCGGGCTTGCCGTGCTCGCTCTGCCACGCGGGCAGCGCCTCGTCGTCGAGGGTGATCAGGCAGGCGATGTAGGGCTTGTTGTCGCCGACCACGATGCACTGGCTGATGAGCGGGTGCGAGCGCAGCCGGTCCTCGAGCACGGCGGGCGAGACGTTCTTGCCGCCCGCGGTGACGATCAGCTCCTTCTTGCGCCCCGTGATGGTGAGGAAGCCGTCGGCGTCGAGCTCGCCGATGTCGCCGGTGTGGAACCAGCCGCCGCTGAGCGTGTCGGCCGTGGCCTGCGCGTTCTTCCAGTAGCCGAGGAAGATGTTGTCCCCACGCAGCAGGACCTCGCCGTCGTCGCCGATCCGCACCGTCTCGCCGGGGATGGGCCGCCCGACGGTGCCGATGCGCAGTGAGTGCGGCAGGTTGCAGGTGGCACCGGCCGTCGTCTCCGTCAGCCCGTACCCCTCCAGGATCGTCACCCCGATGCCGCGGAAGAAGTGGCCGAGCCGGGCGCCGAGTGGGCCGCCGCCGCTGACGGCGTAGGCGACCTGACCCCCGAGCACGGCCCGCAGCCGGGAGTACACGAGGCGGTCGAACACGGTGTGCTGGGCCTTGGTCAGCGGGCCGACCCGGCCGTTCTGGAGCTGCTCGCTGTAGGCCACGGCGGTGCGGTCGGCCTGGTCGAACAGGGCGCCCATCGCTGTGCCCTTGGCGCCGTCGCCCGCGTGGGCCTTCTGCTGGGCGGCGTTGTAGACCTTCTCGAAGATGCGCGGCACGGCGAGGATGAACGTCGGCCGGAAGACGGCGAAGTCGCTCAGCAGGTTCTTGACGTCAGCCGTGTGACCCATCGTCACCCGGTTGAGCACGCAGCCGACCTGGATGATGCGGGCGAACACGTGGGCGAGCGGCAGGAACAGCAGCGTCGACGCATCGTCGGTGAACAGCTCTGAGAGCCCGTCGGTCGTCGTCGTCGCGTCGAACAGAAAATTGCCGTGCGTCAGCTCGCAGCCCTTCGGCCGCCCGGTGGTGCCGCTGGTGTAGATGACGGTGGCCAGCGTGTCGGCGCCTGCCGTCCTGCGCCGCTGCTCGATGGCGTCGTCGCTGACGCCGGCCCCGATCTCGGTCAGCTCGTCCAGAGCGCCACCCTCGATCTGCCACACGTGGCGGACCTCGCCGAGCTCGCCGAAGACCTCGTCGACGGTGGCCTTGTGCTCGCTCGTCTCGACAACAACGGCGACAGCCCCGGAGTCACCGAGGATCCAGGCGACCTGCTCGGCGCTGGAGGTCTCGTAGACCGGCACGGTGACGGCGCCGGCGGTCCAGATCGCGTAGTCGCACAGCGTCCACTCGTAGCGGGTGCGGCTCATCAACCCGACGCGGTCACCGGGCTGCACCCCCTGCTCCATGAGGCCCGCGGCGAGCCGTCGCACCTCGCCCGCGAAGGTCCGCGCCGTGACCGGCTGCCAGCTGTCGCCGTCCTTGCGGCGGAACATCACCCGGTCGGGCTCGTCACGCTCGGCGTCGAAGACTGCATCGCTGAGCGTGGCATCCGGTGCGATCTCGATGTCCACGGGGACGCTGAACTCGCGCACGTCTTCTCCTCGTCAGGTGGCTGGCGGTCGGGTGGATGGCCTCCGATCCGCCACCGCAGGCGTCACCCCTGGACAACGGACGGTAACAGCCGCAGAGCGCGGCTGGCAGGATCGGGCAGGTGCCGCAGGTGGACGTGATCAACGAGAGCTTCGTGGTGGCCGACCCCGCCGAGCTCGCCGCGATCGTGCACGACCCGGCACTGTGGCGGCGCTGGTGGCCCGATCTCGAGCTGCAGGTCGCCCACGACCGGGGGCGTGACGGGCTGCGGTTCGCCGTCACCGGCGCGCTGGTCGGCACCGCCGAGTTCTGGCTCGAGCCGTGGGGTGACGGCGTCGTCGTGCACTACTTCCTGCGCGCCGACGTGACTCGGCCCGGCAGCGCCGTCGAGGTCAGGGCGCTGTCGGCAAAGGCGGCAGCCCGCGAGGTCCGTCGCCGTGGGCAGCAGAACAAGCGCGGTATCTGGGCGCTCAAGGACGCTCTCGAGAAGGGCCGGCCAACAGGTGAGCCGCGGGTGGCGCCGGGCGGCGCGACTGTCGGCTGACTCGATGCCCACTGCAGGTGCCGCTCCGGGTGCCGATAACGGCAGGGTGAGTGCCCGCTGTCCGGAGTGCGGCGCGGCCGTGCGCGTTGGAGCGCCGTGGTGCGCGCTCTGCTACGCCCCGCTGGGCGCCCCGACCGGGCCCGCCTCGACCGTGCCCGCCCCGACTGTGCCCGCCCCGACTGTGCCCGCCCCGCGCGCTGCCGGCGCCGGCCAGCGGGCTGTCGCGACAGCCGCGGTGGCCGGTCACGACGCCGACTCCCATCCTCGCGCGACGCCTCAGCCGCCCGGGCAGCTCGCACGCGGGTGGCCGTGCCGGACCTGCGGGACGAGTGTGGCCTGGGACGCCCGCACCTGCGCCGGATGCGGCACCGCATTCCTCTCGGCTGCAAGCGAGCCCGGTCAGCACCGTGCCGGCACGGGTATCGCGGCACGGCTCGTGGCCATGCCGCGCGGGGGACGGCTGGCGCTCGCGCTGGCGGCCGGCGTCCTGCTCGCCGTCGTCGTCCCGCTGATGCTGGCACTGCTGTAACACACCCCAGCTGGGCACGGGACCCACCTGTCACCGGGTGGCCATCGCCCCGATATTCTCCGCACGCAGGCACGCTTGGCCGTGGAGGCTGCTGCGCACCGGCAGCTGTCGCCTCGTCAGCTGCCACCTGGTCACGTGGGAGGAGCTGGCGACAGTGCCCGACCACGCCCACGAGAGCATCGTCGTGCAGGCCGGCCCCTCGGTCGTGATGGGCGTCATCGCCGACTTCGAGAACTACCCCCAGTGGGCAGGCCCGGTGAAGCGCACGGAGGTGCTGGAGACCGGGGCCGATGGCCGCGCCCGCACGGTCCGCATCGAGGTCGAGCTGCTGGGCCTGTCCGACAGCTACGTCAACGAGTACGTCTTCGAGGGGGACCGGCGGGTGTCGTGGACGATGCTGGAGGGCCGCTCGCAGAAGTCACAGCGGGGCTCGTACGAGCTGACCCCCCACGCTGGTTCGACCCGGGTCACCTACGACCTCCTGGTCGAGGTGGCCATCCCGGTGCCGGGCCTGATCCGGCGGCGCATCCAGACCAAGGTCGTCGACGCGGCACTCAAAGACCTCAAGAAGCGCGTGGAGAGCTGAGCGGCACGGCGCCCACCGCCACGCAGGTGCTGTTGTTCACCGGCAAGGGCGGTGTGGGCAAGACGACAGCCGCGGCGGCGACAGCCGTTCGCAGCGCGCGGGCGGGGGGGCGTACCCTCGTCGTCTCGACTGACGCCGCCCACTCGCTGGCGGACGCGCTCGACGTCCCACTGGCCGGCGGCGGCCCGGTACCGGTCGAGCCCTGCCTGCACGCGATGCAGGTCGACTCCCAGGCGCGGTTCGAGACGGTGTGGCGAGAGCTGCAGGGCTACCTGCTGACCGTGCTCGACCGCGCGGGGGTCGACCCCATCGAAGCGGAGGAGCTCACCGTGCTGCCGGGCGCCGACGAGGTGCTGGCCCTGCTGGCGGTGCGCGAGCAGGTCGAGTCCGGCAGCTATGACCTGGTCGTCGTCGACTGCGCGCCGACGGCCGAGACGCTGCGCCTGCTGGCGCTACCTGACGCGCTCGACTGGTACATGCGGCGCATCTGGCCGACCGAGCGCCGCGTGGTGCGGACGCTGCGGCCGGTGCTCGGCAAGGTGGCCGGCGCGCCGATGCCGACAGACGCGGTCTTCGACGCCGTCGAGCGCCTGCACGCCGAGCTGGCGGGCGTGCGCGCCGTGCTCGGCGACCCCGAGCGGACCGCGGTACGCCTGGTGCTGACTCCAGAGGCAGTCGTCGTGGCCGAGGCGCGGCGCACGCTGACCAGCCTGTCGCTCTACGGCTACCGCGTCGACGCCGTTGTCGCGAACCGGCTGTTCCCGGGCGGCGACCCGTGGCGTGACGCCTGGGTTGCGGCGCAGTCCCGGCAGCTGGCCGACGTCGAGGAGTCCTTCGCGCCGCTACCCGTGCTTCGCGCGCCCTACCTGGCGGCCGAACCGGTCGGGGTCGAGGCGCTCGCACTGCTGGCGCAGGAGCTCTACGCCGAGCTCGACCCAGCCGAGCTGCCGCCCGGGCCACCGCCGGTCGGGGTCCGCCGGACGACGGAGGGCTTCGTCATGACGCTGGCGCTACCGTTCGCGGCGCGCTCGGACACGACGCTTGTGCGCAAGGGGGACGAGCTCGCCGTGACGGTGGGGGGTTGGCGGCGGCTGGTGGCGCTGCCCTCGGCGCTGCGGCGCTGCGACGTGACGGGCGCGCGGCTGGAGGACGGCCGGCTGGAGATCACCTTCGTGCCCGACCCGGCTGTCTGGATGTCGTCGTGACTGGCCCGGACGCGGCAGCAGGGGGAGAGGCCGCGGGCGACTCCGGCCCCGGCCCGGTCGGTGAGGAGGCCGCCCGGCTGCTCGAGGCGCTGCAGGGGTGGATGGCGACGGGGGCGGCGGCAGCGGGGCTCGGCGCGTCGGAGGAGTGCCGGCTGTGCCCGGTGTGCCAGCTGATCCGGGTCCTGCAGACCACCCGCCCGGAGGTGGCCGAGCACCTCGGAGACGCCGCGGTCTCGCTCACCGCAGCCCTGCGTAGCGCGATCGAGACGGCGCAGCAATCATGGACGTCGGGTCCGCCCCGGGCGGCACAGAAGATCGACATCGACTGAGGGCATGACTGAGACCATGACTGAGACGGCGAATTTCAGCGACTGACGGACCTCAGACGACGGCACCATCGTCAGGAGCGTCATCGGCGCTGGTGGGGCGCATCCGGCTCACCAGCAGGGCAACAGCGCCGACGATGCTCCCGACGCCCAGAACGTCGAGCGAGGTCCGGTGCTCCAGGCCGACGAGCGTGGGGGCGAGCAAGAGCCCGATGCCCAGGACGAGCGCCACCACGATGAGGACGGTGCTGCCGCGCAGTGGCGGCAACGGTGGTGGAGGTGGAGCGACGTAGTGATCGTCGTCGTCCTGCGGCGGCGGCGTAGTTGCGGCCGTGGGGGGCGCCTCGAAACGCGGCGTGACAGTGGGCGCCGCCGTGGGCTGGGTGGCCGGCGGAGCTGAGGGTCTGTCCGGCGGGTCGGAGGATGGCTCGACGACGGACGCGAGGTCCTCGGCATCGGGCCAGCTGCGCTCGGCGTGGGCGTCCCAGCCGGCGACGATGGCCGCGAAGGCCGCCTCCTGCTCCTGTTCGTCGAGGCGTGCCGCGACGACGGGCAGCGCCTGGCCGAGCACGCGCCGTGCCGCAGGCCGCTGCTCGCTGTCGACGAAGACACTGCCTGCCTCGCCCGGCTGGCGGGCACCGACCGCCTCGCCTGCCTGGCCGGCCCCGGCAACCTGCCCGGCGTCGTCGGGACCGCCGGTGAGGGCTGCGTACGCCGCCACCCCCTCGGCGGCGAGCGCTGAGAGGAGAGCATCGACCTCGTCCGCCCCGACAGTCACCAGCGGCGCGTAGGACGCGGCGGTCAGCCCGTTGCCGCGACCCCGCAGCCCGCCCCCGCTCACGTCCCGAGCTCCGCGTCGGTCCGGGCGTGCCGGAGCACGAAGGCCAGCGTGCCCGCGAAGATCGCCGGTGCGTCGTTGTCGAGCGTCGCGACGTGGTAGCTGTCCCCTAGCACGCGCTCGTCGACAGTCGTGCCGGTCGCTCCATTCACGAGCAGCCGTGTGCTCGATGCGGGGACCACGTGGTCCTCTCGGCTGCGGTAGGCAAGGACGGGGCAGCGCAGAGCCGGCAGGTCGCCGAGCACGCGCCCCCACGCCCGGGTCTGCGACCAGGCGGCCGACAGGGGCATCCATCGGTAGGCGAGCTCGGTAACGCCCGGCGCCTTGATGTCGCCTGCCACGCCAGGGAAGGCGGGAAGAACCCGGCGCAGCAGCGGGAGCAGGGCAGCATCGCGCCGTTCGGTGTTGAGCGAGACGTTGACGACGACAGCCGAGGACACGGTCTGCGGGTGCTGCTCGGCCAGGCGCAGCGCGAGGGTGCCGCCCATCGACAGCCCGCACACGGCGACGGACCGGCACCGCGACTGCAGGGAGAGCAGAGCCTGCTCGGCTGCTGCGTACCAGTCGTCGAACCCGGTGCGGGCCATGTCCTGCCAGCGCGTCCCGTGCCCGGGCAGGAGCGGCAGCTCGACTGTCAGGCCAGCCGCCGCCAGGTGCTCGGCCCAGGGACGGACGGCTTGAGGGGTGCCGGTGAAGCCGTGCAGCACCAGCGCGCCGACCGGGCCGCCGGCGGCCGCGAAGGGCTCGGCACCAGCAAGGACGGCCACCGCACCTCCACTCGCTGACAGCTGCGCCGCTACGACCTGGTGCGCCACTCACTGCGGATGCGGCGGCGCCACCCCGCGGGGACGCTCACCACTCCCAGTTTGGCATGTCCTGGCGCGCCGTAACAGGGGTCGCTCGACGCGCTGTCGCCGATGGCACGTGCTCGGGAACGGTCATCGGCGAAGCGCCACGCGGGCGCTGACATCTTGATCTGTGGGGCGGGTCACCGTAGGCTCGGCTTCGGTCGCGACCGGCAACGGGCGATCACCGACGGTGACTGCCCCTACTCCGGCGAGGAGCGTTCGTGCTGTATTGGATCATCAAGGCCTTCCTCGTTCCCTTGATGCGCCCGCTCTACCGGCCCACCGTCGAAGGTCTCGAGAACGTCCCGGTCGACGGCCCGGCGATCCTGGCCAGCAACCACCTGTCGTTCCTCGACTCGATCTTCCTTCCTCTCGTCGTGCCGCGGCGCATCACCTTCCTCGCCAAGAGCGAGTACTTCACCGAGCGCGGCCTCAAGGGAAAGCTCAAGCTAATGTTCTTCGCCGGGGTCGGCCAGGTGCCGATCGACCGCAGCGGGGGCGAGGCGAGCGAGGACGCCCTGCGCACCGGCGTGCGTATCTTGACCCACAACAAGCTGCTGGGGATCTACCCCGAGGGCACCCGCTCGCCGGACGGCCGGCTCTACCGCGGCAAGGTGGGTATCGCGCGGATGGCGCTGCAGGCCGAGGTGCCGGTCATCCCCGTCGCGATGATCGGCACGTTCGAGGTGCAGCCGCCTGGGACGGTATGGCCGTCCATCCGCAAGGTCGGCATCCGCATCGGCGCCCCGCTCGACTTCAGCCGCTACGCCGGGCTCGACGACGACCGCTTCGTTCTGCGCAGTATGACCGACGAGATCATGTACGAGCTGATGATGCTCTCGGGCCAGGAGTACGTCGACGTCTACGCGGCCAAGGCCAAGCAGCAGATGGTCGAGGCCGCGCGCGAAGCCAAGCGCGAAGCCGCGGAGTCGGCTGACCGCGCCGCCGGCCGCGCCGCCTGAGCCACCTCGTTGCCGGTTTCGAGTTGACGGCCGCGAGGCAGCCGGTCACCCGCTACTTCTACGACTGCGAGTTCATCGAGGACGGCACCACGATCGAGCTGGTGTCGATAGGGGTCGTCGACGAGTCCGGAACCCGCGACTACTACGCCGTCAGCACGGGCTTCGACCCCGCCCGTGCAGGAGTCTGGGTGCGGCGCAACGTGCTGGACAAGCTGCCGGGGCCCGCGTCGCCGGCGTGGCGGTCGCGCGCGACTATCCGCGACGAGCTGCTGGCCTTCCTTACCGAGGACGGCGAGCCTGAGCTCTGGGCCTGGTACGCGGCCTACGACCACGTCGCGCTCTGCCAGCTCTGGGGCCCGATGCCCGCCCTGCCCCGGGCTCTGCCCCGCTTCACGCGCGACCTGCGGCAGCGCTGGGACGATGTCGGGCGCCCGCGGCTGCCTGGCCGGCCGGCTGATGCGCACGATGCCCTCGCGGACGCCCGGCACAACCTCGCGCGGTGGCGGGTGATGACGCCCGGAGCATGACGGCGGCACACAGAGGCGGCGAATCGAGTGGTTCGCAGGGCCTGCTAGGGCGCTCTGTGTGCAGAGCGGGGCGTGCCGCACACAGAGCAGGTGCTCAGGACCGAAAATCGGCTGCTGGAGCCCGCTCTGTGCGCACGGACCTCAGCGTGGGGCCAGCACCTCGACGCGAACGGTGCCCAGGCCGAGGTCGACAGCGCGGTTCGCCCGCATCGACAGGTCGACGACCCGCCCGGGCTCGTACGGGCCGTGGTCGGTCACCAGCACGGTGACCGACCGCCCGGCGGCGGTCGTCACGCGGACGAGCGTTCCCAGCGGGACAGTTAGCATCGCGCAGGTCAGCTGCTCGGGGTCGTACGGGGTACCGCTCGAGGTCGGGCTGCCGACGAAGCCGGGGCCATACCAGCTGCCGAGGCCGGTGACGACCTGGCCGGTCGGGTGGTAACCCGCCGGCAGCTGACCTGCTGAAGTGGCATCGAGCACCCGCAGCAGGGCCGCCTGCCGGGCCGCGTCCGGGGTGTCGGGAGAGGCGACGGCCTGGTAGCCGGCGGCCGGCGAGGGGGCGTCCGTGCTGCTCGCAGACGTGCTGTCGGTGGGGTCAGCAGAGTCGGCGGGCTTGGTGGCGTGGCTGGGGCTGGCAGGACCGGCCGCGACGGGGGCGATGGCCCGAACCAGGCTTGTGTTCGCGGCGTCCCGGGCGCGAGCGGCGGCCGCGGCGTCGTCCGCAGCCTTGGCCCTTGCCGTGTCGAGCAACCGCCTCGCCCGGTCGGCTGCCAGGCTGGCCGCGCCGGCCCGCGCGCGAGCGGAGCTGCGTCCGGACGCGGCTTGAGCCCGCCGGGCCTGTAGCTGTGCGCTGGCCTCGCGTGCCTCCACGAGGCTGCTGCGCTGGCGGTCGAGCCGGCGCCGCTGCACCTGGGCGAGCAGGTCCGCGCCTTCCGGTCCGGCGCCGGAGCCACCCGCGCCGCCGGGCAGCAGGACGACCGCAGCCGGGTCGACGGGGCCGCCCTCGACAACGCGCCAGATCTGACGCCGGATCCCGGCGCGGGCCGTGGCGACCTGCTGCTCGGCCGCGATCTCAGCAGTGCGAAGGCGCAGCGCTCCATCGGCTGCGGCTTGTGCCGAACGTGTCGCCGCAGCGACCTGCTGTTCCGCTGCGCCGAGGCGGGCACTGAGCGTCGCCAGGTCCTGCCCGGTCGGCTGCGCGTCGGAGGACGCCGGTGGCGGTGCCTGGGTTGCCGTCGCCGGCGTGGCAGCTGCCGGGCCGGCGCCAGCCACCGCTGCCCCCTGAGCCGCCAGAGTCACCGCCAAGGCGAGGGTCCCAGCGCGGACGCAGGGCCGTCCCGGCGCACGCGTCGTCCACGCACCGGTCACTCTGACTGTCTCGGCGCGCCGACTGCTGCGCTGAACGGCTGGGGGCCGGGAGCCGGTGCAGCTGGAAGCTGACCAGGTCCGGCTGCGGCGACAGGTGCCGCCGCCGGGGCAGCGTTAGGCTGCCGCAGTGCGCATCGGAGTGCTGACCGGCGGCGGGGACTGCCCGGGGCTGAACGCTGTCATTCGCGCTGTCGTCCGCAAGGGCGTGCAGGAGCACGGCTTCGAGGTCGTCGGTTTCCGTGACGGCTGGCGCGGCCCGCTCGAGGGCAGTGCCGAGATGATGCTGCCGCTCGATGTCGAGGCGGTCCGGGGCATCCTGCCGCGCGGCGGAACCATCCTCGGCTCGAGCCGCACGAACCCCTACAAGGAGGACGGCGGCGCGGAGCGGGTGCGGGCCACCCTGGAACGCAGTGCCATCGACGCCCTCGTCGCCATCGGCGGTGAGGACACGCTGGGGGTCGCCGCGCGGCTCGCCGACGAGGGGGTCACCGTCGTTGGCGTCCCCAAGACGATCGACAACGACCTCGGCGCCACCGACTACACCTTCGGCTTCGACACCGCTGTCACCATCGCGACCGAGGCGATCGACCGGCTGCACACCACGGCCGAGAGCCATCACCGCGTGCTCATCTGCGAAGTGATGGGGCGCCACGCCGGCTGGATCGCGCTGCACAGCGGCGTCGCCGGCGGCGCCAACGTCATCCTCATCCCCGAGCGCCCGTTCGACATCGACGAGGTGTGCGCCTACGTCAAGAGCCGGTTCGCCACCCACCGGTACGCCCCGATCGTCGTCGTGGCGGAGGGTGCGCTGCCGCGGGAGGGGACGATCGAGGGGGCGGGTGCCGGCGCGGCCGAGACCGACGCGTTCGGCCACGCCCGACTCGGCGGGGTCAGCGCGCTGCTCGAGCGGGAGATCACGGCGCGGACGGGGTACGAGGCGCGGGCGACAGTCCTCGGCCACGTCCAGCGCGGCGGCACCCCGACCCCGCACGACCGCTGGCTGGCCACCCGCTTCGGGCTGCACGCCGCTGATGCCGTCGCCGACGGTGCGAGCGGGATGATGGTCGCGCTACGCGGGACCGACATCGTCCGGGTGCCGCTGGCCGAGGCCGTGCGCGAGCTGAAGACGGTGCCGCCCGAGCTCTACGCCGAAGCCGAGGTCTTCTTCGGCTGAGGCATCGGCCCTGTCAGCGCAGCAGCCGCCGGCAGTTATGGGGCGTGCTCGCTCGACGTCAGCTCGTCGACGAGGGTCTGGACGCGCGCCCTGATCTCGTTGCGGATCGGCCGGACTGCGCCCGGGTCCAGACCGGCCGGGTCGGGCAGGTCCCAGTCCTCGTAGCGCGTGCCCGGGAAGACCGGGCAGGTGTCGCCGCAACCCATGGTGACGACGACGTCGGCCGACCGCACGGCAGCAGGCGTGAGCTGGTGGGGCGTACCCCCACTGATGTCGATGCCGTCCTCCGCCATCACCGCCACGGCGACCGGGTTGAGCTGCGCGGCGGGGATCGAGCCGGCGGAGCGCACCTCGATGGCGCCACCGGACAGGTGGGTGAGGTAGCCCGCGGCCATCTGAGAGCGGCCGGCGTTGTGCACGCAGACGAACAGAACGCTCGGGCGGGTCATGACGCCTCCTGGACCTCGGGGCGGCGGGGGTGCGGGGGTGGTGCGCTGGGGTCGCCGGTGAACCACCGCCGGCCGATGGCCAGGGCGACGTAGACGAGGCCCACGAGGACGGGTACCTCGATGAGCGGTCCGACCACGCCGGCGAGAGCCTCACCGCTCCTCACCCCGAACGTGCCGATCGCCACGGCGATGGCGAGCTCGAAGTTGTTGCCCGCGGCGGTGAAGGCGAGGGTGGCTGTCGTGGCGTAGCCGAGGCCGAGGGCGTGCCCGAGCACGAAGCCGCCACCGAACATCAGGGCGAAGTAGACCAGCAGCGGTAGGGCTATGCGCAGCACGTCGGCGGGCCGGCTGGTGATCGCATCCCCCTGCAGGGCGAACAGGATGACGATGGTGAACAGTAGCCCGTACAGCGCGACGGGCCCGATACGGGGCAAAAACGCCTGCTCGTACCAGGCGCGGCCCCGGGTGCGTTCGGCCACGGTGCGCGTGGCGTAGCCGGCGAGCAGCGGGATGCCGAGGAACACCAGCACGCTGAGCACGATCGCGCCGACCGAGAAGCCGGCGCTTGTCGTGGCCAGCCCCAGCCAGGACGGCAGCACCTGCAGGTAGAACCAGCCGAGGGCGCCGAAGGCGAGCACCTGGAACACTGAGTTGACGGCGACGAGCACAGCAGCGGCTTCGGTGTCGCCGCAGGCCAGCTCGTTCCAGATCAGCACCATCGCGATGCACCGCGCCAGGCCGACGATGATCAGCCCGGTGCGGTACTCGGGCTGGCCCGGCAGCAGCAGCCACGCCAGGGCGAACATCAGTGCCGGTCCGACCAGCCAGTTCACGACGAGGGACGCTGTCATCAGGCGCCGGTTGCCGGTGATGCGGGCCGTCTCGCTGTAGCGGACCTTGGCCAGCACCGGATACATCATCACCAGCAGCCCAGCGGCGATCGGCAGGCTGACCGACCCGACCTGCACCGCGTTCAGCGTCCCCGCAAGGCCCGGGACGCCTCGGCCGAGCAGCAGCCCGGCAGCCATGGCGGTGATGATCCAGACGGGCAGAAAGCGGTCGAGGGTCGACAGCCGGGCCAGCACCGGCGCCGTCGAGGTTGTGCCCGGCCGGACGGCCTCGGCGATCAGGTCGCTCTCGTGCAACCGCACGAGCCGGGCAGCCCGGCGGCGGTGTCGCCGCAGCACGACGCCTTCGCCGATGCCTCGCAGCACGTGGTGGCCGTGCCAGAGTCGCAGCAGGCGGGCGGTCCTGCATCCGCCGCGGCTGCACCCGCCGCAAGGGAAGCGGCGAGCGGGACGCCGTGCGAGGTCAGCTCGACTCCGGTGGCCGCGGTGCCCTCGGCGCCCTCGGCGGTGGGGACGCACTGCCCGTCCACCGTGGTGCAGCTGCTGCCCGCGAGGCTGGTGGCGCCGGTGGCATCGGCCAGCACCGCGTAGACCTCCCACGGGGCGCCGTCAGGGTCGTGCACCCACACCTTGTCCTGCACGGCGTAGCAGCAGCTGGTGGCGTCCTGCGTGAGGGTGTCGAGGCCTTGCCCGGTCAGCCGCTGGGTCGCGTGAGCAACCTGTGCGGGCGTGGAAACCTCGACGCCGAGGTGGTTCAGGGCCCCGGCGACGCCCTCACCGCGGGCCCCCGGGTCCTCGATGAGGACCAGCTTGAGCGGCGGCGCAGCGATGGCGAAGTTGGCATACCCGGGCCGGCGCTTGGCTGGCTCGGCACCGAACAGCTTGCTGTAGAAATCCACTGCTGCGTCGAGGTCACCGACGTTCAGCGCCAACTGCAGCCGGCCGCCGGTCGGGATCTCGGTCGTGTGTGCCGCTTGAGGCATCTGGTTTGGCCTTTCGGAAGGCATCGACAGTTGTCGATGTCTGACACTGCCCTACGGATAGACGGCTGTCAATGTCTCGGGCAGACTGGGGCGCATGCTCCTGACGACGACAGCAGCCGACGACGCGCTAGCCGGCCCAGCGGCAGCTTGCTGCGCCCCGCTGGTTCGTGAGCCGCTGTCCGCTGCCGGTGCCGAGCAGCTCGCGGGGGCGCTGAAGGCACTGGCTGACCCGGCGCGGCTCCGGCTGCTGTCGATGATCGCCGCCCACGAGGGCGGGGAGGCCTGCGTTTGCGACCTGACCGAGCCGCTGGGCCTGGCCCAGCCGACTGTCAGCCATCACCTCAAGGTGCTGCACGACGCCGGGCTCGTCACCCGCGACAAGCGCGGCGTCTGGGCCTACTACCGGCTGGTGCCCGGCGCCCTCACCGGACTGGCTGCGCTGCTCGCCGACACCGCGCCCCAGCCTTAACCTGGATCCACCGCCCCGCTTGGGTCCGGGGGCGGGTCGTGACGATGGAATGCCCTTCTGCTGCAGGAGAATCGATCTTGTCTAGGGATCAGTTCACCGCACCAGAAGGGCATCCGCTGGATGCGAG
>JAABUO010000606.1_pt1 | contig 62881 bp, 61 predicted proteins | sample 5559291 | NCBI WGS metagenome assembly JAABUO01 (sample SAMN10711878, study PRJNA513372) | rock metagenome | isolation source: Antarctica rocks | place: Antarctica: Victoria Land, Finger Mt sud | reverse complement strand
GGCGGGGTCCGCGCGAGGTCAGCGGCGTAGATATTGAGGTGCGGGAGGAGGTGGTGGGGTGTGGGGATGGGGAGGGTGGGCGGGGGAGACGGGAGGGTGGAGGTGCTGTTTTGGGTGGGGGGGTTCCGTTAGTGACAGGGGTGACGGGGAAATGGAAAGGGGGGACAGACAGGATTTGCAAAAGCATGTAGGCGTGGTAGCCGGCGACGGGATCGGTATGGTGCGGTGGGGCGGTGAGGAGGAATGCGATGAGGGGTGAAGGGGTGGTGGAGAGGGTGGAGAGGCGGGTTAGGCGGTTGAGGGTTTCGGGGTGGTTGGGGGGGGTGAGGGAGGTGGGGGTTAGGATGAGGAGGGGGAGGTGGTAGGGGGGGTGGGGAGGGGGGAGGGGTAGGGCGAGGTCGTGGGTTTGGAGGGGGGTTTCTGACGGTGGGGGTGGTTAGTATGGGTGGGGTGGGGTAGGGTGGAAGGGGGGTTGGGGGATGGGTACCTCGAAGGGAAGGGGAGGTGGAGGAGGGGAGGAGGGGGAGGAGGGTGGAGAGGTCTGGGCGGTGGCGGAGGGTGGTGCAGAACATGTTGGTTGAGGTTTGGTATGAATCTTTTGGGTTGTGGGAAGGAAATTTCCATAAACGAACGATGCGACGTTGGGATGAAGATTGAGCGTCTAGGAAGAGAGTTGTAAACACTACCATCTCCATCTCCATCTCCATCTCCATCCATCCGAGCACCATCTCGCAGAACAACAGACACCCACATCCGCCTACTAAAATTCCAATCCCCCTCTGCACAAACCATATTCGCGAAACTACCCACCGTCCTACCATCCTCATACCTTCCTGCTTCATATTCACTACATCCTCTCTAAACCGTAAGGTCCTCCAGTCTCTCGGTACATAGCAGTGGGTGACTTATCAGGTTCACCAGGTGCGGGTGCTCTAGGAAATTTATGGTCAAAACTCTCGACCATCGCGTTCTGTCCCGTTGTTCCTGGAACGCAAGTGTGAACACAAAACAGGTGCGGATATGCAAATCAAGCACCTGGACATTGTAAACATCACCCCGGCTCTCCACTACTGACAAAAGTCCTGTAATTAACCTGGAGAGTGGACCAAGACCAATGATTGCAACCCTCGTCATATTGACGCTAGAATCGCAGGGACAAAGGATCGAATACCTGAAAGCGCGAGTGTACAGGGCCAATCCTGATGTCTCGACGCAGCGCAACCATCAACTACCATCGCACCCACTCCCGTATGTAAAGCGCGATCACCGTCTCGAGTGAGGATTCTTCGACCATCCTTCTCCCTCACCAATCATCACCCTCCTCCTCGCCCTTCCTCCCCTGCATACTCGCCTGCCGCTTCCTCAACGCTTCCGCCAACCCCCCGGCCAGACTAACGCCTCCAGACCCCTTCCCATCAACACTGCTATTCGGTGTATCTCTCCCACTGCCATCGCCACTACTTCCCATACTCACAGCGCTATCTCTCATTTGGTTGCTTGGTGGCGGCAAGGGAGATTTCTTGCCGGCTGCAGGCCGTTTCTGAGGTGGGGCTGGGGGCGTGGGTTTCGCCTTTAGGGTACCGTTGGTTATGGTGGTGTGGGAGATAGATACGGGTGGGCCGGGCGGCGCCGGTGGAGGTGTGGGTTTGGGCGCTTCGGGGACAAGGTAGGCGGAGGGGGTCCACGCTTGATGGGATCCGTCGAGCTTCTTGCCGAGCCACCAGCCTGGGTAAAACTTAATATGACATCTGAACCAGTCATAGTGGAAATAAGAAAGGGATTACCATTGTCTGCTTTTTGAACGACTTCAATTATCTCATTTTTCTGGAGGGTTAATTCGATCGCACTTTGGCCGGCAAAGTCGTAAAGAGCTCTGTAAGTGTCTTTCTGCTTTGCCGGTGGGGGTCCGGGAGGCGGTGGAGGCGGTGCTCGGTTGATTGAAGATGTTGAGTCGGTCCTGCTATGACTTCCACCATTCATGGTGGGAATTGGTTGAGGAAAAGGCCTGGACTGGGCGGCGACAGGATGAGGCATTGATCGTGACTGGACGGCTAGCTGGGGTACTGGTCTTGACTGTGCAGCTGGCTGAAGTAGCTGAGGTACTGGTCTGGGTTGGGATGTGGCAGGTTGACCAGGAAGGGCTCGATTTTGTGGTACAGGCCTCGAAGCCGCTGGACGGGCTGCAAGCTTTGAGGGACCCCCGCCTGGGCCCCCTGGACGTAATAGCTTGCCTGTCGTTATGGGCCTACCAGATTTGGGTTTTCCTTTTGGAGTTGGTCGAGATATGGAGTTTGGTGGTTCACCTTGACCAGTATGTATAGTGCCGCTTTTGTAGATATCGTCCCTTGGTACAGCATTGTCTTTCACCACTTTGATAGTCGCGGGTTTGCCTGGCTTCTTATTATACTCAATACTGGGCAACATTAGCATGGCACAGAGACCCTTTGTGAACCACTTACGAGTCTGCGATTTGGAGGTTTAGGCCACCAGGCATAGCCATCTTCAAGTGGAGGAAGAACTCGGTCTTGAAAACACAATTGAGCAAGGGATCCGCCTCTTGCGGCGAGCTCACTCCAAGGGAAAACCAATCATCCTTGAGGGTGGACGTGCTAACATACTTGATAGCACCAAGTGGTATTGTCCGTTCCGATGAGATCGACAGCTGACCGTTAACCATGGTGTACAAGACAATATATACAGCTTTTGTTGTCTGGTGGAGGTCAGTCCACACTTCAGGCCTTTTGTACGCAGGAATTGAACTTACAAGAACCAGCACTCGAGGACTGGGCTTACTAGACCTCCCGAATTTCGTCACAAGTAATTCGCCTCTACACGAAAATAGAACGCGCTCATGATCTGTCAAATTCGTTAATGCCCATGAAGTGTACAAAAGTCGCTCCGCAACTTACTACCCAGGTTGATCGATCTCCTGATAACCTCGCCAGGCCCTCTATCATTCCCAATTCCGAGATAATCTCCTAGAAATCTTCTTGAACCAACCAAGCTGTACCTTCGCCTCTCTTTCCGCCCTTGAAGGACTTTATGGCCAGCATCTCGCAACTGCTGGTACTCACCACCGCCATTGATTCTCCGCCAGAAACGTTGAATCCGGATAGCGCACTCTGTTCGATACCTTAGATAGTTCCTCCAGGCTCTCTGAATTCTGATGGCCATGTTATGCCAATAACGATCTCTCATATGTTCCAATGCGAAGAGGGTTTCTGGGGTCTTAATAAAGGCTTTGGTGACACCCATCTGGTATTCTTCTGATGGGATGCTAGTGTCTTTCAGAATCTGTCTTGTGTCTTGCAAAGAATTACCACTGCCCGTATAGTCACCAGCATATGATGTTTTCGGAGAGAGGAGATAGAATCGCTCGACGAATTTGTCGAAAGTTTGCCGATACGCAAAACCCGCCCTTCGTATTCGTACGTTCTCTTGAAGACCTAGGTATTTAATTTGGTGCATCACGTTACCCACATTGTATTCAGTAGGCGACTTATTGTCGTTTGGTTTGATGGTTCTAATGTAAGATGGTGAGGCCTTCATCAATGTCGAGACCAGCTCATTTGCAGAAGACTTGATCTTATCTCCTGCTGTTGGCGGTCGACGCTTGTCATCTTGGTTAACTTCGTGCGGAAAGATTGCATGGACAAAGCTGTTTGAGCTCTCGCCGACCAGATTAAGCAGATCCTTCAACAATTGGTCCTTGTTCTTATCAGTCATGCCTTCAATTGCATAACTGACGTCTCCAGCATAGTGCTTGATGATGAATTGACCTTGACGAGGTTGGAAATGTGGGTTCGAAGATAGCGCGTTCAGCCTCTGAACAAAAGTCTGATCTGCGGCCCCAGAATCTGCGTGGGCAGTGGCACAAGCATCATTAAGAGCAGCGAAGACACCGGGAGGACGTTTCTCCTCTATCAACTCGCACACAATCTTGTTGTCGAAATAGTTGATCGGAGTCCACTGGATTTGCTCCCTTGCGTATTCTTCTTGTTCCGTCTTCAACGTAAGCTGAATAAAGATCTGTTGTAATTTCTCGTTGACGTAGTTGATGCAAAGCTGCTCGAAGCTGTTCTTTTCGAAGATCTCAAATCCATAGATATCTAGAATCCCCACAGAATTCGCGACCAATCCTCGAGCCTTCAAAGATGCATTAACCCTTTCAACGATCCAATCGAAGAGATTGAAATATATCGCCTTAGACAAGGCATCCCGCACCGCGTTGGCTTGGGTTGGATTTAGAGGAACTTCATAGACCGATCCTCGGCGGCCTCCTCGGCTAGTCTCGACGACTCGTATAGTGAGCGCCTTGTTTACATGCGCAGACTCCACTTCCAACAAGTAGGCGACGTAATCAACAATAGACTGGTCACGGATCGCTGCATTACCACTATCGTCCTCACCAAATGAAACATTTCCCAACCACAAGATCGTAGACAACATCCGGAATATATCATCCTGCTCATCCTGTGATAAACCGATAATTTTCATAGCATTTAGGGTATCTTCGAACTCTGCGCCATCGTCGATACCTTGTACATCGAAACACTTTGACCGACTCGTATAGGAATATGATTGTGGCTGTTGAACACCAAAGGTGTCTATACAACTCATCAGTACGGTGCGCATCCAATGTTCAATAAAGCCTACCTCTATGCTTTGCTGATGCGGCCTTGGTAAACTGATAGAAAATGTGAAAGTTTCGTTCGTGAGTGATCTGCCCAACAACCCTTGACTTTTCTAGTAGATAATTCGTGATATTTGCTCCTACAGGCTCTCCCTGATCATTAAATTGTAACTCCAGGTATTTTCCAAATCTTGAAGAATTGTTGTTCCTCAACGTCTTCGCGTTACCAAATGATTCTAGTAAAGGGTTTGTCGCTAAAACCATGTCCTTGATCTGCTGGATTGACGAGTCGCTTCCTCCAGAGACGTTTGCAATGTACTGCATTATCCGCTTTGCTGCCTCCGTCTTCCCTGCTCCCGACTCTCCTGATATTATAACACATTGGTTATCCTTGTATGCTTTCATGTTGTAGTAGGCTGATTCAGCAACGGCGAAGACGTGGGGAGGCATCTCAAGTCGGTTTTTGCCTCGATACGAATCCAGCACCTGGTCCGTGTAGATGCCCACTGTCAGCTGTCAGCTTCACATAGATCCCAAATCCTAACACCTGATTGGACCTACGATCCCGAAATGGATTGACTGAAACCAGGACATGGCCGATGTAAGTCTATTATGCTATCAGCACCTCCTGCTCCTTTCCACTCTCGTTATAGCCCTCCCACATACGTAGATTTCCGCGTTTTCGAATCGCTTCTTCAGATTGTCGTTGATCGCCTCGTTCGATATCTTGCTGATTAGAGTAAGGTCCGACACTCCCACTTCCTTTTTCTTGGTGCTCTCGAACACGGCCTTTTTAACCTGGGGTTGACCCCCTCTGCCGCCGCCAGACGATGCTTGTGTACTGCTGGCGTCCTTCTTACGGCCTGCGCGCTTTGTGACAGCCTGAATATACCCTGGATCAGTTGATGAGCCCATCAGGATGCTCTTCTGGGTCATTGGCTCACCATGTTGTTTGCCTTAGAATGCCCAGGATGTTTGCGCCTTTAACGATCCCTGATCCACTGAGAGCTGATCATGCAAGTAGAGTAATAGGAGAGGAAGAAGCCTGCTTGCCTATGGAAGGATCTTACCAACGCTTCAATATGTATCAGTTGTCTCGGTGCCTGGGGCAATGACGTTTGTTATGTGCTTGTGCTTCGGTATATTCTAAGTGATGCGGCCCGCGGCGTAATCAAGCTCAGCCCTGGCGCCACACCGTGCGTGCCATTTCACCGTCCTTCCTTCGTCCGTATTGATGAGTGCTTTTGCGCCGTTTGATAACTACTGCGTCGCATCAATGCTTCGAAGGAAGATGTTTTCTGTGCTTAGCCGAACGCTGTAACAAATACTCCGGCGTCATTGCGATTACAAGTGAACACAAGCGCTCAAGAATTTCCCATCCACCACGCGACAGTAACAGTACTCTATTCTTTTAGTTAAAGTATGTAAGATCATTTCTCGTGGGAGGTAGAGGCTTGAATAATTGGTGCGAGCTGAGAAGCCGAGTTTACTACCCATTGCCCAAAATAAAGAGAATGTGCTCTATGCTATCAAATACATGTCTATTGTATTATCGTATCGCCATTATTTCTTCTCCTCATCAACATTTGAATTTGCTTGCATTCCTTGCTCCGTCTCCAGAGGTTTATTCAGATCCAGCCCTTTTGTCCACAAGCTGAGCACGAATCCCAACGCGCTCAACCCGCACATTGTAACCCAGACTATCTTCAAGGCATCAGCATAACTTTGCTGGAGTTGTAGCTTCAATGCAGCGTCTTGCGTCCCTTTGATGATCCGCACTAAGCTCGTGGCATCTCTTGAGTACTGGTCTGCTTTCGCGGCAAGGCCGGGGTATGCCAGGAGTTTTATTTTCATCTGATTCTGGAATATTGTTCCTCCAATAGCGACACCAACGGCTTGACCAAAGGCGCGGAAGAAAGCGAACATGGCAATGGCAAATGCAAGATCTGCGTTTGTTGAGGAAGCCTGGATTGCGAATGCCATGCTCGGAAAGAGCATTCCCAAGCCCAAGCCGCTGACTAGGTTGATGAATATCCACCTTACTGTTGAAGTATGCACATCCAGAAGATAGAGCAAGCCGGTTCCGAGAATGGTGAGAACCCAGCCTCCCCATATCGCCCATCTATAACGTCCTGTCTTTGTGATAAGTATGCCAACGACCACTGCTGCGGGCGCGACAGTGAAGGTCTCGGGGAAAATGCTGATGCCTGCGATGATGGGTGTTTGACCCTTGACGGCTTCGTAGTACAGAGGTAGGTAGTAGAGAAGTGACCAAAGGATCATGCCTTGGAGGAATGTTCCTGCATAAGTCACAGCAGCGGTCCAGTTTTTGAAGACTATGAGCCTGATCAATGGTTCCGCCGCAACGTATTCCTCAAACAGTGCGAAACCTATCAGGCCACAAGTGCCGAGTATAAGAGGCACCAGAGTTCGCCATGAGCTCCAGGCGTACGAGACTCCACCCTAGAGAAGTAAGTATCAACAAAATGTTGGATATGCTCAGGACATACCCATGTGATTGGAATAAGGAAGCTCGTTGAGGACGCGATGAAGATGAACGAACCGATCCAGTCGACGCGCTTGAGTTGCACGATCCAAGGGCTTTGTTTGAAGTACAATTTGAGAAAGAGAGGGACAAAAGCAAAGGCAATACCGATGAAAGGTAGGTTTATCCAGAAAAGCCACCTCTGTATATGGTCAGTGTTATACATAAACGTTCTCTGAGTCAACAAAAACATACCCAAGAAACGTTTTGAGCAAAGGCTCCACCAATAATCGGTCCTGTGACTGATCCGATCGACCACATGGCGCTGATTATGCCAAACCATTGCCCTCGCATCCTCAACGGAACAAGGTCTGTCACCACGATTTCGGTGAGTACAAGCAAGCCGCCACCGCCAATACCCTGCAAAGAACGTCCGACAAGCAACGTAGCAAAATTGTTCGCTACACCAGCAACGATCGCTCCAATCATAAAGAGAACAAGGGCAATAATTATCACTGGCTTCCGGCCGAAGATGTGAGAGAAGGAGGCGAAATTCGGTTGAAAGATGGTAGAACAAAGGAGGAAGGAGGTCCCGGACCAGAAGGCCTCGATCGCTGTGCCTTTAAGTTTGTCTGCGATGATCTACATTTCGGCTGGGTCAGATCCTGAGTACGCTGTTTGAGGGAATCTGCGTCGTAGGAACTTACTGGAATCGCCACAGATAGTGATGTACCGTCCAAGGCCACCATCAAGGAGATGACACACAGTGTGAGAAAGGCTAGGTAGATACGAGCTGAAGGCTTGAACTCTGGTATTTTGGTCTCTTCATGGATCGATGACGGCGTCTCTAAGCCATCGTCGTGTTCTTTGTCCATGGATGCTGGTGGTGGAGTGAACACTCCTGATGGATTGTTCGGCTCCGATGCCATACTGGGTCTTCTGTAAAGCAAAAGGAGTACAAACCGGACAACTAAATCGAGAAGGAAAGGTATTCGAAGAGCTTCAGGGTAGAATGCCTAGCAGAACAGATAACCAACAAGCAAGGATCTACCTCCAAAGGCCTTAATAATACTGATCATATCAAAACCATACAGGAAAAGAACATTATATATTAATCTACCCATCTCAACCTGAAAACCCCATTCGTACCATTCCCTACCCCTGAGTAAACACCGTCCCCAAACTCCGTTCCTGGGCACCCTTCGGGCAAAACCAACTTAAGCGAGCCGTCGGCATGATATCCCCAGTTGACCCGATCCCGCAACACGGACAGATTGTTCTGCCATCGGCTGAACGAGAATGACTGCTTGAAGCATGAAAACACTAGAGAGAACAGAGAAAATGTTGCGAGTCATGATCATGTGATCTTCTTTTCTGGATATGGTGAAGCAAGCGATGCGCGGATAAGAAGTTGCTTGGAGACGAATAGTAGTCTGACGATTATCGTTGTATGCAAAAGTCTGGTTCAGTTTTCGGGTTTTAGCGAATTTGGCGGGGAAAACACACAAATCAGCCTCAAATTTGGTGCAAATAGAGCAAATACCTAGATATCATCCCCACATTCTCAAAACACCCCAAAGCTTCATTTTTGAAGCTATACAAACCTCAGCCTCACACGGGGGCAATCCTGAATCCTATCTATCATGCCTCAAGCTCTTATTCAGGACCTTAGAGACGAGATTCAATTTCATCTAGCCCGTGACGATAGCACAACGTTCATACACAAAGCCACTCATGTTATCAGACAGCAGATTAATCGTATGCGTAAAAAACATCTTCATTTCAGCGATGTGACGTCTGCGCTTGATACGATTGATAGATCGAAGATTCTGAGTGAGTATCATGCTCAGAAGCTTCTTGACTTTCTCAGTCAATGATTCATCATCTATCAGAATGACATGATCTGATTTCTGTACGATGAGTTTGACATTGTCATCAGTCAAAGCACGATCAGCAGAGTGCTCAAACAAGCTAAATACAGCAGAAAGATCGCTCAAAGAGTCGCTGCTGAGCGCGATGAGAAGCTTTGCAGCAAATGAAAACGACGACTTATGAGCTGAACTTCTGATCAGCTAGTCTTTCTCGATGAAAGCGTTGCTTGTAAGCAAACAGATAGATTCAACTTTCTTCTTTACTTTCTAGTCATGCTAATGCTTGCTCGTTAGCTGATCGAAAGTATGACTGAATCTCGATTGACTTATTTCTGCACGTCACTCAAAGTTTAAAACGATCGAAGAGATGAAGCATTTTATCAGCATTTTTCATTGATGAATACATTGCATGAAAGATGCATCATGACTTCATAACAAAAGAGATTTTTCTGAACTTCATGTGATCACAGATGCTTTCTATATGCAATTCTGAAGAAATAGAATCACATTCAGTGATGATCATGAATAATGCTAGAATTCATCAATCAGCAGAACTCGATGAGTTATGTGAAAGCTTTGAAGTGTATCTTGTCAAATTGTCACTCTACTCGCCTGATTATAATCTCATAGAAAGCTCATTTTCAATGTTGAAAGCATGAATTAAAAGAAACGATGAGCTTGTTCGATGATATGATGAATCTAATGAGAAATTTGATGAATTTCTAAGAATAGCAATCAGATCACAAAGAAAGCGAGTTGATGATTCTGAGACACTTTTTCGTCTGACTGACATAGTTCATATATTCAGATGATATCTAAATATAAATAGACTCATCGTAATCAAGCTCATCATGTTGCTTCTTTGCTATCTCTGAATAATCATTTAAAGTGTTCTTTATCTTCTTCATCTTTTTCAAACTCTTTTCTTTGATTGATATTTGCAAGACTGAGATCTTGACTTAAGACTTTAGAGCAAATCTTCGAACTTGAGCATTATATAAATGACTTCATGTCTGCACTGTCGAAGTATGAGCTTGCTGAGCTGATGTAGAAGATCTAGAGCGTGCTGTCAATGTATCTTTAGTCGTTGATTCAAATGACAATTTGTCATCTGAATCAGAATCTCTAGAGCGAGCATACTTGCTGACATCATGAATCAGCTGTATGTCAATGTCAGCAGATATGTTTAAGCTCTTTCAATGATTTTCATCGCGCTCTTTTCAGCTTTGTATCGTTTGTAGATCGTAATATTGAGCATTCAGCTCATCAAAGACGTGTCAAAAAGAACGTGCTTGAATGCTATTAATTCTGAAGACATGTCAAAAAATATAATCATGAAGATCATCGCTCTGAACAGAACTGCTAGAATGAACAGACAATGTATGTCGATGTTAATCGAGCATAGAAGAAGTTTCAGTCTTCTCGAGCATCTTCAGCTTATTGCAACTATTCGCATGCTTTTGTTGATTCTTTCTCTTTTGTCTAATTCTTCGTTCTTCGATTTTTCTTTCTTCTTCAGCTGTTGTTCTTTGTATCATCTGCAACGTCAATACGTCTGTTATGCTGATTGATTCATTCATGATCTGCGATGACTGTATAAAAGTAGACGACGATGTAATAATTGAAGAAGATGCTGAGAAAGAATTGACACGTTTGACTTGAGATCTCGCTGTCATCAGAACTTCGATCAGCGTTCTTGAAGATTTAGTAAGTGACGTAAACTCATCGTCTTTACTGATTGCTTCTGATCAGCATATTATATGATCAGCAGTCAGTCAATGATGAACATCTGACTCGTTGATTCAGCAGTACTTTTTCTTATTGTGACAGTTTTCTTTGCAAATTCAACTCATTTGAAGAACTTTCATTTGTTCTACAATGTCTGCATGAAGTCGATCATGCTCATTGACTTTCTTCTTCAGCTTCGTTGTTTGAGTGAGTGATATCTTCGTCGCTAAAAGCTCAGTTACGAGCGCTGAAGATGCAATATTAGTTTTATCGCGATCGAAGATGAGTTTTAAATTAATGTTTACATTCTTTTTGTCTGCTGAGTACTTCTGTGTCACGATTTTAGCATGTGTTACTCGAAAGATGTTGGGAAAAGAGATGTTAGATCACTTAGATGATGTTGAACAATATTATAGATGATGATAGATGTGAGATTATCAATGATGTTATGAGAACCCCTCGATACGAATGGTACCCAGCGTTCATGAGGTATAAGAATCTCTGAATGATCTCTTTCTTTTCTTTCTTCTTCGTGCAACGTCTTGTATTTAAAATCTAGTTATTAGAATTTCATTCTGATTTCATTCAACTCTCAGTCCGTGACATTCTGTCAAACATTCGAAGCTACTTTCTTTCAAAAATCATGCAGTGTCAGAATCATTCACTCATTCTTTTTTATTAAATATCAGACAACGATGACTTTTATAAATACTAGCACACACTTCAAATTGATGAAATCAACATGCTCAAAGCATTTATGCATCTGCTCTTGACACAGATCTTGAAGATTGACATCGTTTTCATCATCTATAGTAATTTGCAAGATGTAACTGACAATGAGAATGACTTCATATTTGACTGTCATGTTCATGAATAATCTGAGTGATTCTAGCGATGACTTTGACTTCGTCGATTCTCATCTTTTCATCAATGCAGTGAGCTTTGTGAATTGATTTGAAGCTGCTTGAATCTTAAACTGATTGTCATTTAGATTCTTCTCATTCTCATTCTCATCTTCAAATCAGTCAAGCTTCGCTGATGATGATACACACGCTCTTCGAGCAGCAAGAGTAGCAGCAGTCTTAGCGACAAAGATCACAAGCTCGCTCGAGATGAGTGCGTTTACGACTTGAAAGATCTGAGAGATCTTGAGAGAATTAGACTGAGAGATCTTGAGAGAATTAAGTCTGAGCAAAGAAAGATCTTCTACATCTGAAAGCGTCGGGGATGAAGAGATCTCTGCCTCTGAAGAAAGTACGATAGAATTCTTAGATACGATAGAATTCTTAGATACGATAGAATTCTTAGATACGGGGACGATTTTGCGTGCCTTAGAAGCCTTGAGTGCATCTAGGTGAAGCAGAGCCTTGAAGGGAGCTCTTTTGCGTTCGGTACGCCTGAGGGGCATTCTGACTATCTAGGATTGCCCCCGTGTGAGGCTGAGGTTTGTATAGCTTCAAAAATGAAGCTTTGGGGTGTTTTGAGGGTGTGGGAATGATATCTAGGTATTTGCTCTATTTGCACCAAATTTGAGGCTGATTTGTGTGTTTTCCCCGCCAAATTCGCTAAAACCCGAAAACTGAACCAGACTTTTGCATACAACGATACTCGGTAGAGCTCATGCTTTGGACGACGATGGCCGTAAGTATGATTTCAAGTGCTTGATTGCTTTCAGCAAGAACTGTACAAAATCATACCACTCGTGAATTCAGTAATCATCAAAGGATCCATTCATCAAGACAACAGCTAACGCGAAAGTTCCATAGCGACATCGAAATCAGCTCCTCGAGCATTTTCGCAGACTGCCATTGAGAGCATGAATAAAAATCAATGACAGCCTATACTCCCATGGCTTTCACAGGTGTTGTTGGAGATGTGCTGCTGTCACTTAGTCTATGCGGTTATCTGCAACTGAAGTTCCACCGTCTTCGGCCGTAAGCACTTTCCTGCAGCCTGTTGACCAATGATGGTAAGCTGACTTTGCAATGTCCAGCAACACCTGTAATTATCTTGGCTAGGGCTTTAAATGTATGATAAATTGGCTTGAGCTATTACAAGAGATTTGTGCAACGAGACCTGTAAAGAAATACTCTCATCTTAACCGCTTCAAGGGAAGAACATCAACCCTGTCGTAAAGCATCTGAGAAGCGGTACAAAGCAGAAACATGAGAGCTGCGTGGAGCATGTATCGCTCAAGAGATTACTTAGAATGATTGTGTGCAAAGCCTTGAGTCTTGGCAGATTGAACCGACCTGCGACTCTGCGAGTGTCAGCAAGTACTTCCTGCAGACTAGGTATGCACGAGCCTGCCTTACCAATCATGGCAAGTCATGGAGTGCAGGAACTTAATGATTAGGGATACTCGAATACTAAGAGCCCTATAAAGATGTTTTTCACACACTTCTACCAAAACTGCCATGTTTTTTTCCTCTCTCCTCCAAGCCAACATTTCAGTCCTTCAACATGGCCTATTCCATTGCGTGGCTTAATCTCTGTTTGTCACTGACTAGCTTCTACATCCCATCTCTTGCGTTTGCCAAGGAATGCCGCTGCTTCCCCGGAGATGCCTGTTGGCCATCTCCCTCCGCATGGGCCGCTCTCAACTACTCCATCAACGGCAGACTGATTGCAACATCCCCACTCGCATCACAATGTCATGGCCCTAATTTCAACGCCGCATTGTGTAGTAATGTGCGAGAGTCATGGCTGCTACCCCAAACACACTATGTCTCGTCTTCATCGGTAATGGCCCCTTTCTACGCCGGAAACAGCTGTATACCTTTCACCCCAGAATCGATGCCCTGCACGCTGGGGAACTATATTGACTACGCAATCAATGTCACTGAGCCCGCAGATATCTCGAAAGGGGTGGCGTTCGCCACGAAAAACAACATTAGGCTTGTCATTAGGAATACAGGCCATGACTACAATGGTAAATCTACCGGAGCAGGCGCTTTGGGTATCTGGAGACATAATCTTAAAAGCATTCGATTTTTTGACTATCATGGGCCCACTTACACAGGTAAAGCCATCAAAATGGGAGCTGGCGTCCAAGGCTTTGAGGCAGTCGATGCTGGAAATAAGGTAGGCCTGACGGTGACCGGAGGCGAGTGCCCAACAGTTGGCCTCGCAGGCGGGTACACCCAAGGAGGTGGTCATTCGGCGCTTGCTTCGAAGTACGGCTTAGCAGCCGACCAGACCTTGGAATGGGAGGTTATTACCGGGTTAGGCGAATTTATCAAAGCGAGTCCGACAGAAAATTCGGATCTGTATTGTACGTACTTTTCTTCTAACATTTTCTTTCTATATCGGTACTATCTTTTAGTCGCAAAACAATTATTCTGAGAGACAATCGTTCTTTTATCTCTTACCAAACCCTTGATGACATGCCACATTGCTCTTGTAAAAAATGCGGAATCTGAACTTGGGCAGGGGCACTCAGCGGCGGTGGAGGTGGCACCTACGGCATCGTCTACTCCTTGACATCAAAAGCCCATACCGACATTCCCACCTCAGGGACGAATCTCACATTCTCCAGCGCCGGCTTATCAAAGGATACCTTCTACGCCGCCGTCGCCGCATGGCACGCCACTCTCCCCAGCATCGTCGACGCAGGCGGGATGACGGTTTGGTATCTCACTTCCGATTCCTTCATCCTAACGCCCTTCCACGGCCCTGGAATCCCAGCTTCACAAGCCTTGAAGCTCCTACAGCCATTCCTCGATACCTTGCATCGGCTGAATATCACATACGAAATGACTGGCCCCACGGACTTTCCTACCTATCTAGACGAGTTTAGTACATTCGAGCCCCCTATTCCGGTAGAGACAGCTCAATACGGGGGACGGTTGATACCGAGGTCAGTGGTTGAGACGAATAATGCAGGATTGACCGCTGCGATACGCAATATCACGGAAGACAAGACGCCGAATGCGACGCCACTTTTCGTTGGGGTGGGGTTGAATGTGAACAGGAGTGTTGCAAAAGGGACGGAGGGGGATAACGCGGTTCTGCCGGCTTGGAGGAACACCTTGATTGACTCCGTGTTAACCACGTAAGTCAAACTGTATACCCAGATAGTAGCAGACCAAGACTAACTCCATGACCATTCCCTGGAACTTTTCGCTCCCCCGGTCCGACATGGTAGCTCTACAAAAACTGATGACAGACGTCTACATCCCGCAACTCGAAGCCGTCACCCCAGGCTCTGGCTGCTATCTGAACGAAGTACGCGCCTCCTCATCCCCGCACCACTACCTAAACATAGCGATTGGAAAACCCCATGCTGACGCCAGATGCCAGGGCGATCCGAACCAGCCGAATTGGCAAGAGACCTTCTACGGAACCAACTACCCGAGACTGAGCGCTATCAAGGCGAAATACGACCCGAGTGACATCTTCTATGCTACCATGGCGGTGGGCAGCGAGGGGTGGGAAGCTGATGTTGGGGGGCGGTTGTGCAGGGTTTGACGTGACGTGACGTGCGAGAAGGTGGGTCTAGCAAGCCAACAGCAGAATGCACCCAAAAAAGAATTCGCATCGTCTTTCCTCGACGGTTAGGATAGAGTATCTAATGCAGAGTCGCGGTTCTGAAATCCCATCTTAGCATATGTATAAGATCCAGTTCCCTCATCCCCAACACTCTCCCCTTTTACGCCTTGAATCCCCCCTCCCCCCCCCCCCACCGGAAACACCCACACACTAGAAACCTACAGTAAGTACGACCCCTTCCTGTGACAGTACATAGACCTACATAGACCTACATACCCCCAGGATCATACCCCCAGAGCGCGCACAAAAACCCTTACGCAGAGCCAGGACCCGGAATGTGAGTTGGTCGTGTCTGTAAGGGGTATGTAGTTTCTTTAAGCCGAATTGTACGAGTACAGTGGGGGGGTTTTTAAAAAAAAAAACGGTAAGCAATAAGGTAAGGTAGATGGGAGATTGACTGCACGGTGTTTGATGGCGGGATTTCTACGAAGGTATATATGTCACGATTGTCGTGATGTAGGTATGTACTGTATGTAGCCGTAGGTGACCTCGTCGTGCAAATCTCTCGAGCCCAAAAGAGTACATATCATTACGGCTTCTAAATTCCGAATCGGCAACCCAGTTTACAAGATCCAAAACGTTTTAAGCTATCAGCAGCATCTATCGGCAAGTAGATACACACATAGCCAAACCCCCCACTACTGTAAAACCCCATGCTTTGCGCCCCCGCGCCACAAATGCGAAACCCAGTACAGCGAATTTCCTCAACAGATGATACGCATAGGTGGTATAGATTCTAGCCAAAGCGCGTCCATCACAGGCCCTTCCGTACACGCCGCCACTCCTCTTATGCAAACCCTCAGCGGGCAAAGTCGATGATGCAAGAGCGCCTAGGAAATCGTCGAGCATATCAAGCGCTAGCCATAGCCTCGTCCGTCCCTGCAGGCTGATTCGCAACATCCGCCGGCGGTTCAGTCGCCGCTTTGGGTCCTTCAGTCACCCACCGCCTATACTCCTGATTGATCTGATCCACCTCCTCGACCGACTTGCCCACCATCCACGCATTGTTCAGCACAAACTTCTCCTCGAACTTCTGCTTCCGCTCATCTTTCAGTACCGCCTCGCCTTGCAGGCCTCTTTTCTGCACCGCGGCGTTATGGACCCACCAGTCCTGCGTCAGCGGGTCGTACAGCATGTGGTAGTTGTTGGAGGAGATGCGGATGACCAGGCCGTCTTCGTTCCATTGCGGGGTATAGACGCGGGTGTACTCGTCCTCGGTGTCGAGCATTGGCGGCATGTTACGCCTTAGGAATGGCCAGTCGATCTTGCTAAGGTCGAGGCCTTCGGTCAAGTCGCGCATTGCGAAGGTGGAGATGTAGTAGGACCATCTTGCGGTAGCTGCCATTTCGTCGATCTCGAAGGTCTTGTCGTCTTTCTTGAAGACCTGAATGGTGGCGGTGCCGGTAGAACTTGTCTGGGTAGTATTATCAGTTCTGTTACATTCATGAGGTAGGTCAAGTCACTTACATAGGTAATACGGTAAATGTCGGCATCCTTCGTGAGCTTCTCCACCTGCTTTCTGTACGTCAACTCCGCTTGGTGGGTGGTCTCAGTCTCCTTGCGATCTTTGTAGAAAAGGTTGATGATGTCCAGGCTCTTATCTTTGTTGTCGCTAACCAGTATCTGCCACGCAAATCTAACCATGGCGGTAAGCATCTTATCAAAGCTGTAGAGTTGCCACCCATTTTGCATGTAAAATCGACGCAGAGTCTCCTCGAGGTGAATGATGTCAACTCGTTCCTTGGTAACATCTTCGCACATTCGCACGATCTGGCGGTAATAGTTTGCGTTAGGGCTAACATCGTAGAACAAATCAGAGGGCGTCTTATCAACCAGCTTCAGGTCGTGAGCGGGTTTGGGAATCTTGGCACGGCGGACATTTTCGTGTACGCCCTTTTCGTTTGCCTTGATTTTTGCAAGTCTCTCGTAAAGCATTTCGAACATCCTGAAGAAGCAGTATATGTTTGAGCTTGCGTAGAGATTGTAACTGTCGCGCTTATAAGGTTGGTTGTGGTCAATGTCTTGCCTATTGCCCCTATTGCCGGCCGATGGGTGTTCCATCCAGCGATGCTCGGCTGCATCAACACGGACAGGCTGCTCAGAAGGTGTTTCCATCGATGTGGCGGTGTCTTCGTCCATGGAAAGGACATCAGGCGTAGATTCTTTGCTGTCCTGGTCCTCTTTGCCTTTGTGGCTCGATTTTCCGTTCTGCCCACGTTCGAGCACTCCACGAAGCAGGTTTGCCTTTTTACCATTCGCAGCCCGGCGGCCTCGGCCAGCATTGAATTCTTCGTTCGTGACCAGGTCATCCTCGGCTTCTTCATTTGGTGGCGATGTATCGTAGACGTCAGCCATTCTTCGATTGAAAGACTCGCGGTCAAGGTCGAAGAACGCCGGTATAAAAGTCTTGAAAAAGGTCTCGAGCTTCGCTTGGTCTGTTGCGTTACCCACATAAGCATGGTGAAGGTGTGTTAAGATCAGATGGCTTGCATCCTGGATGACCTCCTTGTCGTTGAAGGTAAATAGGAATTGATATTTGGGAACCATTTCGTTCCGCTGACTTCGCTGGCGCAGAGCCCTCTGCTCCTCATACCTGACCTGGATCTCCGTCTGAAGAGTTTTTGGCTGGAACTGACGTTTGTCCGCCGACTTCACGCTGATGCCTTGGTGATCTAGGCTCTTCCAGAACAGCTTATGAGTCTGCTCCCGCCAGACCTTTTCCCACTCGCGCTGAGCACACCGTTAGTAACTTACTTTGCAAATAGGATAACAGCCGGAACCCACCTGACTCGCCTTCCATTCTTCAGACTTCTGCTTAAGTCTTCCCAGCACAATAGGGAGAACAGCAGCTGGATTTTTGAACATGTCTTCAATAACTTTTCCTCCACGCTCTCTGTCATATATCTTCTTGATGATTCGTTGATAGATGGTCTCACTCTGTCCACCAATACCAGCTGGCAGAACGAATGAATTCCGCTCTTCGTCAGACATTAGTTTGATCTGCTGTACAATCGGCTCCATCAACTGGATCGTCCTAAGACAGGCTTCTATGTTGATATCATAGTCGTGACGCTCTTCTTCGATGCGATGAATGGATTCTTCGTAGGAATTCTTGCGGTGCGCTATAAACCCTGAGTCTTCAGAGGCCCAGGTGGGATGGGATGACCATTCGTCATTGAGCACCGACTGGCACATTTCGTCCCGTCCACTGCAGCGTCTAAGGCGTTCCCGCTTTGGCAGCAGTCGATAGCTCGGTCCTAGGCCACGGCATTGGCTTAGAACCACCTTATCGCTGCTAATTTGTGGCTTGTTCTCGATAATCTCGTCGCTACCATGGTACTTGATGAACGCTTTGAACCAGGTCATCAGGTCAGGGTTGCTACCAATGAAACTGGAAGCTTTGTGCATAAGCACATTCTTATCAACCAGATCCTGCGTAAATAGATTACAGAGTTTGAGGAATTCATTGAAAGTCTGCTTGTTGGCCAGAAACTTCTTAACACGATCGAAGAACGCTAGCTCTTCCGCCATTGCGCTGGAGCTGCTTGTCGGTGGCATTGGCTGTGGAAGGCTCGGGACAAGGGTCGGAGAGACAGGAGGAATTTCTGGAGCTGCAGGCTTTGCTTGTTCTATCCTTGCACGCTATGTCGTAATCAGGTCAGCGTTGGAATCCTATGCGCCAGGCACAGAACACGTATGTAGCAAAAGTAAAGACGGAGTTGATAGATGAACAGAAGAGGAAGCGCAGGTTAAATGTGTAGAACATAATAGAAGTAACAGGTGGTTAGAAGTGTTGTGTGGATTTTGCAATGCGCGCTAAGTTTGGTACATATTGTTCAAAGGGATTAGACTTATTGAGCAAAATTTGGTCAAATGGTTCGTATTGTCAATAGGATTTCACAATCGGATTATGAAGTCTTAGCGCTACCACTCACCTTGTTCACAGTTCCACTTCGAATGTTCCCATTCTTGTTGTTTTGAGTCGACAGAACTGATGATTGGTCCAAAGCTGCCGCACCACCAGTAATCTGGGATCCTGCTCCTCCTCTACGTTTCTTGTTTTCTTTGCCTACACTAGGGGGAGGTGCAAAATTGCCCACTGGTGGCATTTTCATCTCCGGCCTTGGGGTTTGCACTTGGTTCGGCTGCATGTGATTATAGATGGCTTCACCACGAACGTTACTTAGCATCGCAGCATCTTCCGTCGCTTGCCTAGCAGCAGCTTGCGCTTTAGCTTGAGCTGCAGATTCTGGAAGAAATTGCTTGAAGTCCTCTAACAGGTCAGGCGCAGAACTGAAGAGCTGAGTGACCTGGGCATAAACATCCTGGATGGGCTTAGATTCCCGCTGATATGTCTGCAAAATTTCGAGAAACTGCTTGTATATCTCTGGCTGTGTCGCGAAGCGATTCTAGTGATGATATCAATATTGTATATCGTGGCAAAGTCGATCGCTCTTACCTTGATCTTGTTTACATAGCCGATGGCGTGGTTGAATTCAACAGGCCCTCGTTTCTCCACCCCAAGCTGGTTTCCTGAAATCAGTGACGACCCAGGAGCATTGATTCCGGTAGCAGTTTGACTGAGCGATGTGGTCTGGGGTCCATTAAGAGATGCTTGAGTCAGTGAGTGCCTACTGGGGATTCCGTTGGTTGCAACGACAGAAACTGCATTCGATAGGTGTGAGACTCCACGCTGTTCTTCCTGGTGTGCAATCGCCGCTGCATCGGCGTCAACAAACTGATCATCTCTGTCGTATGGGATACCGGTGCTGTGGCCGATGTTCGGCTGACCTCCAAACATGGGGATCTCTACCAATCGCCGGCTGGAACTGAATGGATTGTCGTGCGCATTTTCCATATGATCTTGCTGCTGGCCTTGCCAGTCACCGTTAAGAGGAGGCCCATCTCCGTAAAGGCCTTGTCGCGCAGTGTTTCCGACGTCTGGAGCATGGACACCGTTAGGCCTCAGCCCTCCGTTTAGACGATTGTGGACCGATGGCATTTGAGAGACTGTTGTTCCCATGGGAGTAGTTACTCGAATAGCGTTTGGGTCGTCCCGCGTTCCACACTCAATTCGGTATCCAGGAGGTAGAAAGGTATTGAAGCCTTGGATGAGTTCGGGATGGCCTGCGAAAAGGGTTGAGACCCGTTCAATCACACCTGGAGTATCGATTCTATAATACGGAGATCAGCCACATTCTGCCACATTGTACAGGCGACACATACGCCTGGCTTTTGAAGTCTTTCATAATATCCAAAAACTGGTTGTACACCTCAGCTTGATCGACGAAGCGGACTTTGACCTGGTCGAGATAACTTAAAGCATCCTGGTGAATAGCACGGTTAGTAATGACGAACGCTTACTCCGATCAATGCATAACGCCACTAAGATGAATTATAGCAAGATAAGGGTATTTTTGGTGAATTCATGGTCAGGCGATGGGTAGGGGACAGACACTGCAGGAAAGGGACGCTGACATTTAGAATGGGTTGTTGCCCCTGCGAAAGCGCGGCCATCCCATTTGGGAGTTGTTGCGGTGTCACTGCATTACCGAAACCCAGAAGCTGCTGGGTGGGTATATTCTGCGGTACTTGCTGCATGAACGCCCTTGAAGGACTTTCATCCCTCTGTTGCATACCATTTGCGAAGACATTTCCGGGGCCACTTGGTGCTCCTAAGGTAGCTGGAGGTGGGTTTGGTCCGGCGCCAGCACCGAGATTCGCGAGAATGCCATTTGGACCATGCAGCGTTGCTGGGACCCTAGAAGCCACAGGCTGCTGGAGTGGAATAGAGCCCGTGTGGTTCTCGAGCGTCGACTGATGCTGATCACGATGTTGCTGCTCTAGCAGCTCGAAATCACGTTGTGCTAAAATATCCTGCTGTCGCTGTCGATCCACTTCTTGTTCCCGCTCCCGTTCGCGTTCATTGTTCATCGCCGCTTGTGGCGATTGTTGCTGTTGAACTGCTGGACCCAACGCTGGCAACGCATAGCCGGGACCCTGTATCTGATGGTGTTGAATACCTGGAGGTGAATGTTGCTGATGAGATAGGGGTGGCCCACGATTTGGCTGTAGGGGAGACGCTTGGGTCAAACCCACAGGGTTAGGAAGCGCGTGACCGTTGGTTTGGCTAGTATAGAATGGTCCTAACCCAAAATGCCTCAGTTCGTTCCTACCACAACGATCTCGGGGTTTGACTGTGGGGTCAAAAGTCTTACCGGACTGGGGGAGCAAAGGCGGACCCCCTATCTGAGGAGGCGGGCCTTGGTGTATCGTATGATTAGGTCTGTTAAAGCACAGACTGTCAGCCTATGCGAAGAGGCGATTGGCGGGCAATGGGCGCGCAGGAACATCCAAGAAAGGCGTCTCCGATTCTATCTAAGGCACTAGTTGAGAGGAAGAGAAATTCCAAACCCACCCAAAGTTCCCCAGCGGCCGCTGTTGCCCCTGGTTGTGATGTTCATTGTTGGGAGGAGGCCCACCCGACCCTGTTGACGGCGGCCAGCTATTTCCATTTTGCGAATTCATATTGAAGACTTCAGAGGGTACAGTTGGTCTAGCAGCTGGCGCTTGGTTAGCTGACACCCAAGTACAGGATTTTGTATACAGCTTGCGAATGGAGGCGTGGTTTGAAGCTTACAAGTATGTTAGATCTCCCTTTTGCCAGGAGTAGGCCGATCGCGCCCTTTTGCGCTCTCGCCGTTGCGCTCGAACAGGCGCAAAACTCCCGGTGAGTCCAGTTGGAGTAGACGCGGGTATTAAAATTGGAAAGAGCCTCTGATCGATCAGTACCACAGAATGAGGTAGAGACAAGTTACAATTTGAAGAGCTGGGTGTGATGGTGTGGGTTCCCGATCAGTGGATCAAGGGCCGGGATGAGCAGATGCACGTCACTGCGCTAGCTATATTGAGCCACTGCGGGTGATGGTTTTTCCGATCTGAGTGTAGAGGTCCGCATGGCTCAACGATGCAACAACGATGCAAAAGAGGTATCGTCTAGACTCATCGCTCTATTCAATTATCCTAACGCCTATCCCTTTGTATGCCAGCCGCTATTCGACCACTGACGCTCAAGTTCATAACTCATGATACTATTCTCTTCCAACCGTAGTGTCCAGCCTTCATTTTACTCGTAGTTCAAGGCTCCGTTTATGACCCAGACTTCTCCATTAGATACACGGTTCGCAATACTTGAGACCTCGATATTGCCAGGTTGGATCTTCAGTTGGATTAGCTGTGACTTCATCTATAGAGCCACGTGTACCGTGGACGTACCGTTCTTTTATCTCCTTTGCTCTCCCACCAAATCCTGCCTCCACCCAAAGATTCCACTTTATCGCCTTCCTTCCAGGGACTGACTGGTATTATGTGGGCCTCAACAAATCTTCTTAGATTTCGATGAGCCCTATCTTCACCAGCTTTCCCTTCATAAGCGTTTTCTCCTAGAGCTTTATAATCCTTGGGATCTTCCCACGGCTTTCTTGGTAATTTTTGGATCTCTGAATTTAATGGCGCAAGGACCGTAGCATTCTGCGCATTGTCGTCCAAGCGCTTGGAAATCGTGTCGATGTCTCTTGTGAAGCCGGCAAAGATGTTGATAACGCGCTCCTTGCCAATGACATCTGATATCACCACATCGCCCACGCCACCAGAAGATGTATCTTTGTCGCTAGAAGGAGGTAATGCGATGTTTGGTACGTTCATGATGGGCTCTTGGCGATGAGTGGCAGCATCTATAGAATTAGAACGCTTGTTGAAGAGGTCGGGCACGACGAGCTGTGAGACCGCATTTGGTAACCGAGCGCTGAGGGATAGTGCTACTAGGAGAAGTTCAAATCGCATAATGGGATATAACATGAATGGTTTAGATATTGACGTTTGGGTGATGCTGGCTAGCCCCTTGGATGTGGAGAGGTATGAAAAGTAGGTAATGTTACATGTGCCGAGGTGGATTTAATATGTACAAGTACACACTGCTGTAGGGATAGCTGACTTCCTAATACCCCTTCGATGGATATAAAGGCAGCTTACTCCGTACCTACCACAGAATCACATGCTTCTACCCCTGGAGCAAGTTGGTGATCCATGAATCCGCTGCTTCTTTGCCCAAGGCGCTGGATCAGATGATGGGGGGGAAGCTGGGGTACGGTAATTAATTGGTGGGGGTTGCCGGTCTGGGGCATTCACATGCCAATCTGAGCTAGAGAAAGTTACGAGTAGGTACTTGTACAGAGTGTGGTCACGTGGTGGTTCAGAACCAAGAGAGCAACAAGAGTGTTTCTAGATCTGCTTTGGATACCGTACTTTACAGTACTGTAGGCAGAACCATGTGTCTCACATGTTTTTGTCCAGAACTTCGAATACAGTATTATTGTCCTGCCAATGAACAACAAGCCCGAGAGGGACCTTGAGTTTCCGCTTACGGCCACTTTGGCGGAGCCTCGGTACTTCTCCAACCCGTGGGCTCGGAAAGTGCATCTTTGGGTCTTCATCTACCTCTCTCCACCCCGCTTTCTCCAAGCATAGAAAGTTCCATTCAGAGACTTCAGCGCTCCCTTGTCTGCCACCTCTCATCTTTTCCTCATCATGGCGCCTAGAGTTATCGTAGTTGGTGGAGGGCGTAAGCAATCCCCCCCACCGTTCGCCGTGGACCCGAAGCTGACCAGAAGACAGTATCCGGCTTGAGTGCGGCCCATACCATTTACCTGGCTGGCGGCAATGTGTTGCTTCTGGACAAGAACAGTAGGTACTGCATATGTATGAAGAGGAACAGTGGACTGACTGCTGTATTAGACTTCTTCGGAGGAAACTCAACAAAAGCCACGTCTGGTATCAACGGTGCCCTCACACGGACACAGGTGGACGAGAAGATTGGCGACAGCGTAAAGCAGTTCTACGATGACACCCTGAAATCAGCGAGAGACAAAGCTCGTCCCGACTTGATCAAGGTCCTCACATACAAATCCGCTGCAGCTGTCGAATGGCTACAGGACGTCTTCAACCTCGATCTCACTCTTGTGTCACGGCTAGGGTGAGTATTTGCAGAGAACCTTTACCTCGATCACCTGCTAAGGAAGCATAGTGGCCACTCTCAACCTAGAACACATCGCGGACACGACGCAAAATTTCCCGGAATGGCCATCACCTATGCTTTGATGCAGCGATTGGAAGAGCTAGTCGAGAGTGATCCCGAGCGTGTACAGATCATAAAAAAAGCACGCGTCACTTCGGTCAACAAAGAAGGCAACAAAGTCACAGGAGTTACGTACGAATACAACAAGGAGCAGTGCTCTGTAGATGGTGTGGTCGTGTTGGCCACTGGAGGCTACGCTGCCGACTTCACAGAAACCTCGTTGCTGAAAAAGCATAGGCCAGATACTTATGACCTTGCAAGCACAAACGGTACACATGCTACTGGCGATGGACTGAAGATGCTTATGGCGATTGGTGGCCAAGGTATTGACCTTGACAAGGTTCAGGTGCATCCAACCGGATTGGTTGATCCCAAAGACCCTGGGTCAAAGTGGAAGTTTCTGGCCGCAGAGGGTAGGTTCCTTTTTCACTCCATAGATTGGAGCACAGTCACTGACCTTCGATTAGCGCTACGTGGTGAGGGCGGTCTCCTACTGAATGGTGAGGGCAAGCGATTTGCAGACGAGCTCGGCCACCGCGACTACGTCTCCGGAGAGATGTGGAAAGAGAAGGAAGCAAAGAGATGGCCTGTTCGCCTAGTCCTCAACTCGAAAGCCTCCAATGTCCTTGACTTCCACACCCGCCACTACTCCGGCCGTGGTCTGATGAAGAAGATGAGCGGCAAGGAGCTAGCTAAGGAGATTGGCTGCTCGGAGTCTACCCTACAATCGACTTTCCAAGACTACAATGCCATCGCCGACGGCAAGAAGAAGGATCCATATGGCAAGAAATACTTCCACAACCTTCCCTTCGACATCTCCGACACCTTTCATGTTGCCGTCATGGAGCCAGTTTTGCACTTCACAATGGGCGGCATTGAAATCAACGACAAAGCCCAAGTCCTCAACGCTGATGGGGCACCCTTCGAAGGTCTCTACGCTTGTGGTGAACTCGCCGGCGGCGTCCATGGCGCCAACAGACTCGGAGGCTCCTCGCTACTCGGTTGCGTCGTCTACGGCCGTGTCGCCGGTGAAAGCGCCAGCACATTCCTCTTCCAGAAAGTCCTCACCGGCGGCGTCTCAAGCGCCGCGCAGCGTCTGGGCCAAATCTCCCTGCACATCGACCCGGCCACCCCCGGCAAGATCTCTGTTGAATGGGGCAACGGCGAAACTGCCTCGTCTAGCTCCGCCGCTGGTGAAGACAAGCAATCGCAACAGTCCCAAAAATCCGCCGCCCCCGTTATGAAAGGCGCGGCCGCCGACAGCGCCGACTCAGGCAAGGTCAGCAAACCGACCGACCCCGTCGAGTTCAAAGTCCCCGAGAAAGAATTCTCCATGGAGGAAGTGCAGAAGCACAACCAAAAGGACGACCTGTGGATCGTGGTCAAGGGGTGCGTGCTGGACGTGACCAACTGGCTGGACGAGCACCCCGGGGGCCCGCAAGCGCTCTTTAGCCATATGGGGAAGGATGCGACGGAGGAATTTGAGATGTTGCATGATGATGAGGTGATTCCGAAGTATGCGGCGGATATTGTGATTGGGAGGGTCAAGGGGCAGACGCCGAGTTTGGATATATAGGTGGTGTTGATGGCTGCTTTGGGCTTTGAACATGGGGCGGGGAGTTGAGTGGGTTCTGTATTGTATTCGGAATTGAGTGCATAGCTTTGTATCTATTTTCCATGCGGGACTGAGAAACGGTGGATGCATCTGTGACGTGAACTTTCCCGTTGGCGTCGAGAATCTTCTATTGGATGAGCCGGTTTCCAAGGTGCGTGTCAAGTGTCATGTACTGTACGATCCACCAAACCATCTATCTACCCGAGCAAAAGGGATCGATCCCCAGCCTGTCGCTGTAAACCACATGTATAAAAGCTGCAAAGTTGCTGTGGGACCTGCAGACTCGAAATATTGGGATTGCAATTCTGATCACACCCAAGAAATAAAAACATCACAATGATTTACTGTTAAACAAGCAATCCATTCAAAGCCCGGGGGGGGGGGTATCTCTTCATAATCTGACATCTACTGTAAGCACCACCTAGCCATTCAACTCCCAGCTCCGGTTCCTAGCGATGCTCCCCTGTTTTCCCAAGCCCGTAAGCGCCATGCAAAAATGCCCCAGCTACAGTATATATCCCGCTAAGATGGACTGAGATGTCAATCACGCTTTTATATCGGTTTTGATAGATCCCAAAGCTCAAGCCAAAATGTATGTGTCCAGGTGAGTTTGCAGGGCTGGCCAGAGATCGATGCGCATCCCCACACCTTCGTCTTCAGTGTCAGGTTCTTTCCTGTAGCTTCGTTCGATGAGGGCCCCCAGCTTGGCCTCCCACATCCTGACTTGCTGAATCTTCGGTGCTGTAAAGGCCTCGCTGATGGTGCCGGCACGGACATATTCATCGATGATCGCCACTTGCGAAATCCGGTTCTCGAGTTCTTTGGGTGTCATGTTAAGTCTCAGCGATAGATCTCGAGCGCTCCTATCGTCGCTTACCGTCTCTAGGGGCAGCATGGTTGTTTTCCTTCTCTTTTTGACTGGAGACGCTCCCGCCGGGGTGGTTTGGCGTTCTGCGTTGTCGCGCTGCTGAACGCGGATGAGGTAGGCTCTCGGGTCGCCGGGTTCGAAGACAAGACCTTGCTCTGGGGACTGCCGATCTGTCGAGGTCTCGTCGCCGGGATGGAGGGCAGCTATGGCTTTGTGGTATCTGTTTTTGTGTGGAGACGTAAGTGAGCTTTGAGAGCGAAGAGACTGCTCTGTAGCATTTCGGTTGAGCGTCTTCGCTGCTGCTACTTGCTGGCGAAGGTACTTTTTACGTTGGTCAAGTGCTGCTTGCTTGCGTAGCTCGTAGTCCATTATTGAAGCAAGGTCGGGGTGCATAGATTCAGTTGAAGCTGCGCTGCTGGGGAGTTCGGCTATCGAATCATCATCTTCGCTGTCGTGACGAGTTGGGGTATTGGCCGCTATTGAGTTTTTACCATGGTCCGATTGTGCCGGTCGAGTCGGTTTACTCCTTCGCTTGGGTTCTATATCAAACCAAACGCGTTCAGGGTCGTTGACCGGGGATACGAAGGGTTTGTTGACACCTGACTGCTGCTGCTTCCGTGGTCCTACCTTTCGACCAGAACTCGGAGCCCCTCTGGGAATATCGCCCAAGGGTGTTCCTTTGGGTAGAGTCCGGGCAGATATAAAGTCGCGAGGCCGATTGGTAGCTGTGGCGCTGGAATCCAGTAGACTGATCTCATCATTGCTAGGGGTGCTCATATGGTTGTCCATGGGTTTTTGCACCCATGTGTCAAGAGCACCGCTACTGCAGCGGTCTCTGTCCAGACCGTGTGATTTTTTGGCTGTACGGCTTCCTTCTCCTTTGCCCCAAGCTTTCAACGGGTATGGGAAAGGCTCAGGTGAAGAAGATTGTAGCCCTGTCGTAGAGGGAACTGCGGCACGCGATCCCTCAGGAGTAGGAAGCTCGCACAGGATTTTATCTTCAACATGATTACGACTACCTAACCAATTCGGATTAATAGCTTCCCCTCTCTGGCGCACCGGTGTGAATAATTGCCCATTGGTATTCATTACTGCTTCTGACTTATGTTCCTTTCTCAACGACCGGATTGGCGCATTCATTTTCGCAAATGCCCAAGGATTCGAAACAGTAACGTCGCGTAGAGCATCTTCGTTGGCATAATCCGTAGCACCTGATGTTTTGTTTTGTCCGTCGCGGTTCCGGTGAAGCTCATCGATAGAGTCGTCGTCATCGAAATACATATTTCGGTTCCACGGGCGTCTTTTGACACCCGCTGTAGAGTCGTTGAGAGGGCCAGCATTATTCTCTGGGATAGTGTTGGCAATTGGTGAAGTCTGAGGTGAGGTTGATCTTGTTGCAGTCTGAGGAGACCTGACAGATGGGTCAGAGGGTTGCGCTTCTGGATCGGGCACGGCACTTGATATGGAATCCGCCTTGTTCTCCATCTCACTGACGGCAGAGTGCGGGTCTTCAATACGCTCTGATGAACATTCACCTTCGACGTCTTGTTCTTGAATAGCAGCAACGCTCAGCGGCGTCTTTTTGGCAAGCAGAAGCTCAAATCCTTGAGGTCTAGGCTTCAAGGATCTCGCAGGAACGTCTTCGGTCTTCCTTTTCCTAAGGTCTCCGTAGACACTTATGAAGAAGCTCTCAATTAACTTGAGAAAGAGACCATTATCCGTGAATAGTACATCGTCTTTCGCAGGCTCAACATTAACGTCATAACTACCCGATGGACAGAAAATATTCATGCATAAGAATGGGTCCACAAGATTCGGTCCATCGTACGACGAGCTTGCAGAACGAAGGTATGATTTATATAGATTAATCATTTGCTTTAGGGTACCTCTAGCACATGAAACGGGTCTTGAATCGACAGAAACGAAATGACCTACAGTACTGACAGATAATGTATCTAAGAAGGCTTATTAGTATCTACTGTCGTTGATCTGCGATGGTGTAGTTGCTCCGCACTTACCGCATGCTGAAACAGGTAGAAATGCCTCAATCCTGTAAACCTCATTTCCAGTAGCTTTCCCCACCGTGTTTGTTGTTTGATCTTTCATAGATGCTGATGACCAATCTATCCATGCGGATTGCTCTGCCGCCTTCTTGCCAACCACCTTGATAGCTGCATCATTTAACGCAGCTTCGAGTTTTGTTCCGCTTCTTGGTGCATACATCCAATTACCCTTGTCATTCTTGGCCTTCAGAACCTTAAGCGAGAATCTGATGGTCGGTCGAGATAGAGCGTAAGCATGCAGCATCTTCTTGATTTTGGACAGAAGCTTGGCGGGAGCTTTTAGGGCAGTTTGTCGGCGCACAGGTAAAGCCTTAAGGAAATCGCCGACTCGGACGGTTGTACCCACAGGGTGAGACGTTTTTTCTTCACTGGAGGCTACGATCAGACTTTGTATATATCAAGCCTCGAGCAATCGTACCTCTCAATCCCACCCTGCTGTCTGACCTTGATCCTCGTCGCTGTTGGCTCACCCTCTACGCGCGTGCTAATCATCAAAGACCCACTCATCTCCGCAGCACTGGCCAAAGCCTCGCCCCTAAATCCTAGCGACTGCCCACCAACCTTTGTGAGGTCTTCGAGATCCCTGATTTTGCTGGTGCAGTACCGTCTGCAGAGCATGCCTCTATCCCCTGGGGCAATACCATGGCCGTTGTCTTTGACTTGGACAATGTCCAAAGCGTTCGTAGATATCTCAACAAAGATGGCGGTGGCCCGACCATCAAGAGCGTTTTCAACCAGCTCCTTGACCAAGGAAGCAGAATCTGCAAGGACTTGGGAGGAGCCAATGGCACGGACAGTATTAGTAGGAAGTGCAGCGATGGGCATGCTGTAGAACTATCGGCACCACTAATTGGGATCAAATGCTCTCATCCCAGCGCTGTGGAAAATCATAGCTGGTAAGGATGGTAAGATATACTTGAGGTAATATCATTGACAATCAACGTCATGAAATTTCAATACGTGAAGTAGGTAGACCCATTTCGCGCTAGCCGCACGAATGCACGTGACGCTTTTCGCCGCGTCTCGAAACGATTCCAGATGCTTTCCTCCATAGACTATACAGACAGTATTCTTATGCCTTCGGTATCGCAGCTAGCCCTACCAGGCGTTGTAACAATTATCACGTTTCTAGCGTATGGTTCTCAGCTACTCTTTGGTTATATTAAACCGGGTCCGCTTGAGCAGAAAGAAGCACTTCTATTCAATGCTTTGGTAGGCTGTGTATGGATTTGCTATGGCCGAGCATGCTTTACTGGCCCAGGCCGAGTACCATCTAATTGGACTTCATCTTTCTTAAAGAGCAATGTATCTAGTAGTCCGCAGCCACCTATTGGAAAAAGACAACGATGGTGCAGAAGATGCGAGGCTTTCAAACCGCCGAGGGCGCACCATTGTAAAGTCTGCCAGAGGTATACAAAAGAGTCGTATCTTGAAGGTAACAATATCTGACGTAGAATTTGCAGATGCATCCCAAAAATGGACCATCACTGTCCTTGGACTGTCAACTGCGTCTCCCATCGTACCTTTCCCCATTTCTTCCGTTTCCTGTTTTATGCAGTCATATCAATGAGCTATTTGGAGTGCTTTCTCTATATTCGCGTAGGATTTGTATGGAGTGGACGCAATCTCCCAAGCGTGCGTGTCCCTTTACGTCCCCCATCTTGCCAATGGCTCATAGAACACTATAAAGTACCTTGGTCCTTCTCCAGCCGCTTTGATATTTCTCTTCATCATATCAGTGGCGAATTCAATCGCACTCTTTGCTCTTGCCATGTTGTTAGCGCGCAACATTTGGACCCTGGGTTCAAACGTCTCGACGATCGAAGGCTGGGAGATCGAAAGACACAAGACCCTTCTTCGGCGAGCCAAAGTATTGGGAGGCTATCTTGATGGTCCCGATGGCATTAAAGTCAAGATTACTAGACAAGAGTATCCTTACGACATAGGAATCTACCAAAACATACAACAGAGTATGGGCGGCATCTTTGTATTTTGGCTTTGGCCTTTCGCTGCTACACCATCCATTGAGTCTGGGCTCTACTTTGAAACCAATGGATTCGAAGGTCAGTGCGAGTGCGGTTCCTCATTAGTATAAATCTCACAGTCACAGATCCCACACAAACATGGCCGCCTCCCGACCCAGATCGTATGCCAAGGCAGTCAACAATCGCGAACCGTCAAGCATTTACATACGAAGACGATTCGAGATCAAGTCGCGAGCAGCTCGATGCTTTCCGTCGTAGGCAAGAAGAGGACTTGAAGCGCTATCATCAGGAAGAGCCGGTCGCCCGACGTAGGCCGTTCCACGAACGCTATAAGGATAACGACATGGAGTGGCATGATGATCCTAAAGCCTTCAAAAGTAAGAACGACGTTAATGGAGGTGAAGAAGCATGGCGGGATTCCGAAGGTGATAGATTGGACGATTTTGGTGTTGATGAAGACATCGAGTTTTATGACGAGGACGATGTTCCATTGGCTAAATTCTCCTTCGGCAACGAGAGGGGCTGAAATCAAGGAGTGATGACCGACCGGATGATATACCGCTACCCCTGAATGTAACGTCGATCTAGCAGGGCACGCTCTCGCTGTGACATATGGACTTTCCTCTTTGCCATGACTGGAATCGGTCCGGGAATATAAGCGAGAGACTCTTGTGGCGTGCCTGCTCATCCGCGGAAATCCGCCTTGATGTTCAGCATACAACCTCGACCACGGGAAGCCCCATAAGCGAAATGCGGGGTAAAGCTACCTATATCAGGATAATCCTTAGAGACACACCTGCCGTTGCACTACCCATTATTGATCTAGATGGAATCTGCCGATGTGTCGCATCGAAGATCTTAGGTAGCATGTGGCCCGAGCATACTGCTGCAAGTCATACTACTGTAAGCCTTCATCATCCTGCCTAGAGTATAAGTGAAAGTACGTTTCACAGCCCATACAACGGTAGTAACCAGCTGTACATCAGCGGCGAAGGTGCCGGGAAACATCTGCCTTACCTTCCGTTAGACTTTTCTTCCCCTCTGCTGGTTTTGATAGGTAATCTTGGAAAGGTCTAGCGTGGGGGTATCTCGAACACGAGCACGGAGAAAAAGGCCCTTTTTTGCCACGACGCACGAAATCCCTTTACTGTCACGCTTTCCTGAAAGGCATGAGCTGTTCCTCCATCGGTAGTTTTGTCGCCGTGCTTCGTTTTGCTTCCAAATGAATCAGACTTACTGGACGCGTCACGCCTCCGGGGGATTCTGTCCCGGACGGACGAACGGCTTCAGATCTAACATTCAGAGTATCAGCGCACAGACCTAGATTACTGAGCTGGACAGTGATAACGACAAATACCCTGAGGTAGCTCTGGCTACTTAACCTTGCTTACAATAGGGGTTCTAACAGCCGAACAGGCAGAATTGCCTGTCCCGCTGATGCTCTCTAGGGTGCGGATGGGGGATGACAGGGTTGACTTGGAGCCCCGCTGTCACCCACGCTACAGCCTCAACCCCACGTTATCCCGCCGAGCCCCGCCATGCAGGTAACCGAATCTCCGGGCTCTTTCGGCGCACGATGGATGGCGTTGGGAACATCATCAGCGAGGTACTGGTACTTCTCGGAATCCTGGGATTGAAGCCTAGACCGTTTCCGCTCGAGGCATATTCGCTCGAATTCTCCCTGCGACAAACTCAAAATAACCATCTTCTCTCCGAAATGGGTGGCAGGTTGTTGCACATGACGGATTTGTAACGAGTCATGCATGTACGAGAGGCAAGGTAATATGGAAGCGTCGCAGCCATTGGCTTGAACCCTTCAATCTCACTCCACCGAGTCTTCAATCACCGGGGCGCGTGGGAAAATAAACAACAGGTGATTGTCAGACTCGCCAGGCCTATCGTCAGACTAAATGCCCTTTTTGGGTACGAGAAAGTCAAGTTCTACATGTTCCAACGTCCAATTCGTCCCATCGCATAAGCTTTGCCAATGAGCCCGAACCGACAACAATACTACTATTTCCAGAAATCAAAGAGTTTAATTGGACATCTTTACTCGATACATAGACCAATTGTCTACTGACTTTCTGCACCTCTGTGGTGGATCGCTCACTAAGTCTGCTAAGTACTTGTACTTTAACAGCAACAGCCAAGCCATTAGAGCGCGGGACCCCCACCCCCCAAAACATTCCTCCTGGGGCTCGGACCTCGTTCTTTTTGGGTCCATTTTATACTTAAATAACCGATCATCTCGTCATGCTTCCATCATGCGTGTCAATCCTCTCATCCTTCCTCACCCCAGCAATTGAGTCTCTCGCTGCGCCATCTCTCCCTTTCCCACTGCCACACTTCCACAATGGCACCTCATATTAATGCTCCCTCACTTGCAGGAAGCTATCACCAACCCTTCAGCCACTCGCCTCTCAGTTCTCAACCTCTTCCACCACGAAGGCGAAGTGCTGTTGATTCAATCTACTCGCAATCACAGTACAGCGAGTCTTCCGAGAGCACCGCAGCTTCTTCTTTTGACGACTCTCATACCCATCGATCACTCATGCCGGGCGTCTATGTACCCACGGTGACGTTCTTCAAGGAATGTAGCGAGGATCTCGATCTGGATGTGATTGCCAAACATGCGGTTCGACTCGCAAAGGCTGGCGTTGCTGGCTTAACCACGCAAGGATCGAACGGCGAGGCAGTTCATCTCTCACACGAGGAGAGAAAGCTGGTGACCAGGACGACACGTACAGCGTTAGATGACGCAGGGTACCACTCCTTACCAGTTATTGTAGGCTGCGGCTCGCAGTCTACTCGCGAAACGATCGAGCTCTGCCGTGAAGCATTGGCTTCAGGCGGGGACTACGCTTTGGTTCTGCCACCTTCGTACTACAAGCCAATGTACAGATCCGACGCTCTGATCGAATTCTTTCAAGATGTTGCAGAAGCATCGCCAGTGCCTATCTTGATCTATAATTATCCCGGAGCCGTGGCCGGCATTGATATGGATTCTGACGTCATTACGCAGCTGGCCAAGCATCCCAACATTGTGGGCTGCAAGCTCACCTGTGGAAATACCGGCAAGCTAGGCAGAATCGCCGCAGCCGTTGACGCTGCTACTCTCTCCGACAATGGCTCGGGATTTATGTGTATGGGTGGTTCAGCTGACTTCACCCTCCAAACCATCGTCGTTGGTGGCTCCGGAGTCATCTGCGGTCTCGGCAATGTCACGCCCAAGGCATGTGTGCAGATCATTGAGCTCTATGCGGCAGGAAAGCTGGCGGAGGCCAAGAAGTTGCAGGCCGTCGTGGCCCGTGGGGATTGGGCAGCTATTTCAGGTGGTATTGTTGGGACAAAGAGCGCATTGAATACGTATTATGGATACGGCGGGATCGCACGCAAACCACTGCCGAGCCCGACGGTCCAAGAGGTAAAGAAGTATGCAAGCGACTTCAAGGAGGTGGTGGAACTGGAGAAATTCTTATAACATTTCCTTTGGGCGGCTTTCTGATCTCTTGCGTTACAGCGGGTGTTGGCCTTAGGTGCCAGGCTTTGGTTAGCATGTTCAGCAAAAACAAAAGAACCTAGAAGGCTCAGTGTAATTTACCCACCTACCTTATCAAGACTCCAAAACGCGCGTTGTTTGCAGGCCGACAACCCTGTTTCGTAAGGTATCTCTAGCTTGCAGCATCACGTGCCTATATTTCAAAGATGCAGGTGAACAACCGGTTGCCGTCGAGAACATTAAACAGACTATTCGACGCGTTGTTTTCTTGGAATAGTCTACCTATCAAATTGGGCAAATGGACATATAGAACTAATAGATCTGCTGTTTCGTACTCAATCCTTTACTTGTTCCAATGGTGGCAATTGGTTGTTGTTTACATACTCCTGAGATGATAGGCTACTTTTTACCGAGGTAGCTCAGGGGCATACATTGCCGGCGGCGGGATCTGGCGTGCCCCCAGTCTTGCATGCGGGGGGCGGAACTTTAGCGCTGATCACTGAATGCCGCCGCCTACCGTAACAAGCCGATTGAGGGCACAGAAGGGGCGGAGTAGTAAGTAGGGGGTTCGTCCACAACTAGAACTTCAACCTTCCAACAACTCTGTGGTCTTTTACGTAAATCTTACGAGACAAGTATCCTATACAACATTGCATTGCCACGTCTGCTACAACTCACCTCCGCCCTCATGATGGGAGGTGGTCCCGGCGCCAAGCCCGAGCATATGCTCGTTGTCGTGCCCTTTGAAGAGCCAACTGCCATCTTTGACAGGATCCGAAAGAAACACCCACATATCAAGATCACTTACCGGAATTTATCTTTCAACGAAACGCCTTGGAAGGGGACACAAGAGATCCCAAGAGGTCTGCCTTCTCCAATGAAGTCCCCACGATCTATTGGCCTTCTCTGACGCCATTCTCGTTGCCCCCGGCAGAGATCTATAATGACGTGACTATACTGGTGACCCTGTCTGCCTTACCGCCATCTCCCGACGACTGTCCGAAGCTTGGTCCGTTGAATCGTCCAACCACTACAGAAAATTGACTAATTTATCCAGAATTTATTCACTTCTTCTCGGCAGGGTCAGTTGTCTCTACCAATGGTGGCTACACTTATACTGAGCACGAGACAGCACAAACCATATTGCCAAATCCCCCATCTATACCTCGACAGACATAACGTTGACCACTTCGTCAGGCGAGTCCGCAAAAAAACGGCACTCGGCGATCAAACGCTGACCGTCGGCGTCATTTCTCAGGCATACATGGACCTCAGATTGCTGAATGGTAAACAACCAGCAGATTCCCGAGACGTGTAGTTTGACTGAGTAAATAGGGTCGTTCTCACCACCTTAGCCCACTCCCACCACTACTCCCTCCTTCATTCCTGGCAACGACAGCACAACTGGGGCAAAGGTGATAACCAAGGCGTTCTACGCACCGTTCAAGACCGTGTTGGTCAACGGCTCGCTGTTCTCGGCTATGGCAGTATCGGCCGGCAAGGTGAACTTGGCTCTTCGGCTTTCACAACGTCTAAGAGAAAAACTAACTACGCCAAGTCGCTCGAGTCGCCAAAGCAATGGGGATGGACGTAATTGCCTACACCGCAAGTCCCCGAAAAACCCCTGAAAGCAAACAAGACCACGGCTTCATCGTCCCCCACACCGGCGACCCTGACGGCACCATCCCCTCCGGCTGGTACTCCGGGCTCGACAAAGCGTCCCTGCACCACTTCCTCGATCAAGACATCGACCACCTTCTCGTCTCCGTCCCCCTCACCCCCCAAACCACGCACTTCCTCGCCGCCCCTGAATTCGCCATCCTAGGCAAACGCAACGCCTTCATAACCAACATCTCCCGCGGCCAGATCCTACAGCAACGTGACCTTGTCGCCGCACTGGAACAAGGCGCCAAGAACGGTGGCAAAGATGGCGGGCTGAGGGGCGCAGCGCTGGATGTTACGGACCCCGAGCCGTTGCCGAAAGAGGATCCGCTGTGGGATGCGCCAAATTGCATCGTGACGCCGCATATTAGCGGACTCGGCACGGCGTATGTGGATCGCGCGTTTCAGGTGCTGGAGGTTAATTTGGAGAGGAAGGAGGAGGGGAAGAAGATGATTAATGTTGTTGATCGGGAGAGGGGTTATTGAGGGTTGGTGGCGTGTAAGGGGGTAGAGTAGAAGAGGGTTCTCATGAATTGCAAAAGGAGTAGAAGATGGCATTTCCGCTTGCATAAGAGGACGCCAAATCTCAAGATGTATATATATATATATTGTATACACCCCAAACTTAGGATTGGAGATTCCCGTTTCAGAACGTGAACGTGCGGCCGTCTTCCAGTGTGGAAATCTCAACGCATCTGCTCTCTGCCATCTGACAAGCAAGATGCGCGAAGGATGCTCTTGCTTCTACGACACGATCCAGATTCCAGCACGTGGTTGGTAGCTCCAACTTCACACTTCAAATATTTCTTTCCCGACGGCTTCTCTTCGAATCGACGGCGCAGTCCGATCGAACCTCTTGCTACCGTACTCGCTATTCATAAAGCCGTCGTTTTGAAATATACCTAATACTGTAGGATCAATTAGTATCGTCCCCGTTCTCCGGATTTTGGTGTGCAGGTATGTATGTGCAGTTTTTGCTTGTAATTTGGAATTGTTGAAGTTGATGGGGATATACTAGCTGCTGATGGGACAATGGTGTTGGTGTTCTCTGCTTCCTCATGGCTAAAGCTCGTGTGTGTGTGTGTGTGTGTGTGTGTTTCCTACTCGAAGAAAGACTTTATCCTCTAGTACTGTAGGAGCCCCTCACTCGACGGCCTAATGGTCATGTCCGATTAAGTATATTGTAGGACTTAGGATAAATATGACTGCGATCAGGTTCAGATCTGTATCTGCTATGTACATAAAACGCTGATATCAACGGCTTATCATAACGTATGTAAGAGGGAGAAAAGTAGCAATTTGCTGAACCAGGATAGAAGAACCTGTATTTTCAAGCTTCGTCTGTGAAACGTGGTTTTCTTTACGAACATCGCAAGCAAGCAAGATTATTGAATCCGAGCATAAGCCTGTTCTCTTCTCAGGCTGATTCTTCTTCTGAAAAGAACTTTGTGTTTACGAAACTAGAACTTAATTCAGATGTTATATTTAAGAAAGATCGAATTTATTTGTAAAGTTAAAGAAACAATAGTAGTCGTAAGTAGTATGAGAGAAGACTCGTCATCGTACGGCTTCGCTGAGATGATCATTATCGATTTCTGCGAGTAGGAATGTGTTATTTTGACTCTCGATTCAACGTTCTTCTTTTGACGGTGGGACCTCTTGACTCTTCTGTGGCAGCAGAAGGTTCGTAGCCAGCACCACGTACAGGTGGGTCCCATAGCTGACCTCTGCAGCGTACTGTATAGACTGAAAGCACAATTCTTTGACGCTATGATAATTAAAACGTCGTCAATTGCTTCTTCCAATAATGACTTTGACGATTGTTTACTAGACTATGGCTCTTCGAGCTATTGAGATTGAAGATATCGTTCGACGCCTCGTTGTCAAGACTCTATGCTAGCATAGACTTTCGAGTTGTCAGAAGTGAAACAATCTTTAGACACCTGGGATTTTAGAGTTAATGGGACTGTCTTTACGACTCTTTCGTTTCGGTCCACTGCAAGGCGGTGGACTCGCGTGTTCCTTCCCTTAGATATGTATCATGCATACCTTAGTCCCGCAATCTGTACTCGTACATACAGTATGTAACGTGAATGATGGGGTGGTCTTGTTCAGCCTTGCTTCGCCCAAGCACACTCAGCCCCATTAAACATCCCAATTTCTTCTTCGAAGCTTGCTTCGTCCCGTTCCATTTTATTTTATTTCAACGTCTTTACCGCGACTCTAACTTCTTAGGTGAATCAGAATAGCCAGAAAATGGACGGCGTCAGCGCTGCAGCCAGCGTCATCGCCGTTGTGGGATTCGCTTTAACCTCCACCAAAGTCATACGTGATACAATATCCGGTATCAAGGATGCGCCCAAGATTGTCCAGCAGACCATCTCGGCGTTGGAAGAGCTCAAGAAGATCCTACAGCGGGTTGAAACGCTGAACGAACGATTCGAGGATGTCAACGCAGATCTGCAAACCTTGTTGCAGCAGTGTGCTACAGACCTTAAAGCCTTCGAGAAAAAGATTGGATGTCTACGTATAATGCCAACCGAGAAAAGGTTCGGTAAGGCATGGATGAGAGTTAAAACCATGCTGAAGCAGGATGATTTACAAAGAATATGGGAGGGGATAAATCGGCATGTTCTGGCTCTGACTATGCATTTTCAGTTGATCGGGACGTGAGTGTTGGTTTTGATAATCGATTTCTATATAGTACTAATCGGTTCCCATGAACCTAGTGAATTCAGTCTTACACATGCAAACCAACTGCAACGTCTTGACGAGACGCACAGAGCTGCTTCTCTTCATACGACTCGGATAAAAGATGGACTTGCTGGCGCCAGAGCGGACTCGGCAGCATGGCATGCGACCACACACCAAAGGATTGAGGAACTGAGTAGCGGAGTGGACGCGCTCTCCAACGTGTCCACAGGCCAATCCAGAAAAATTGAAGAAATGCTTGGGCAGCTGCAAGATCTGATTGCCACAAATTCGAATCAAGGTACCAGGATATGGGAAGTTCCGGAGACGTCAGAAAATGACAGAACATCGGCCGCGAATCAAAAGGAAGAATTCGAAGAAGACCTTAGAGCTAGTCTAGCGCGTCTTCGCGGGCTAGCTTTAGAGAAAGAAAAGTCATTTTATTCGAAAGCAGCGGAAGATATCATTGGTGACATTGAACAATTGCTAAATACAGTATCTTCAGTGACGGAAACTTCCACTAGCAAAAGAAACGGAAAGAAAAGAAAGCGGAATAAAGACCAGAACATAGATAGTGATCTTTCTAGTGACGAGGAACTACAGCATCGTGGAATTAAGCGCATAGAGAAGTTGCTAGGCACAACTCAATGCCTAGTTGTCAATCCACAAAGTATGTAATGATTGTCTCAGACTAGTCGGTCTTGCTGACCTGATCTGTTATTCTCTAGCTAGATCTCGTCCGATTAGAACCCCAGGACGCAAATATAAACGTAGATTTTTGCGGCGTAGTCATTCCGTCGGTGATGGTTCTATCGCCATCAACGTAAGAAGCAGGATGCTAAAACATATCATGAACGATCCCAAGGACCACGAGGACTACAAGGGCCCTGATAGTGAAGTTTTTGAAGTCTTCGAAGGAGAAATCACATTCCTACCGAACAGCGTTCCCAATACCAGAATTTCTGTCTCATTCGAACAGAGATCGACCTATCAAGGTTCTCTTCTTGGAAAACCAACAATTTCCTTTTCAGCCACTTTGCCAGACAATTCAGAGGTCTTCTTACGAATCAAAGATGGTGACATGGAAGGACTACTTCAGCTACTTGCTAGGGGTACAGCTTCTCTCACAGATCGCGATTCTATGGGTCGTTCTTTGCTGAATGTAAGACTCTCGGTATTTATGTTACAATTAAAAGAGGCAGCATTGACGGTTATAGTATGCCATGTTATCCTTAGCGCCAAATATTTGCAAATATCTTGTCGAAAATGGCGCTGATGTTGATGCTATCGAGAAAGGCTCGGATGGTGACTATCTAGTGTGAGTTTTCATTTGATAACAAACAAATACCAAATTCTGACAGTTGTTTCTAGTTCAATGTTAGATCTTGGCTCCGCGAATGACAACGAAATGGCTTCAAATGAGCTAAGTTGGACCTTGGCATGCAGACGTATACTTCTTGAAGCCGACGCAGACCCCACATTGTCACAACACTCTCACTTTGATGGCGCGCTAGAGATAGGAACCGTGGTAGGCATGTTCTTTCGATCTGGCTAGTCATAGCTGACACCGAGGAAGGAATCTCTTCGTTTAGTCTTAGACCTTGGCCAAGAATTTATTGATCTTGAAGAGAAAGACGAATACGGCTGTAGTGCATTGATGAGATTAATCGAATTGAATTCCCATTCTACTAAGCCGGTCGCTTTGCTTCTCCGCCGCGGTGCAGACCCTAATTCTTGTAATAACCATGGATTATCGTCTCTTCACTTTTGTATTAGATACTTGAAGCTTGATAGTTGTTTAGATGAGCTTATACTCTTGATAAACGCTGGCGTGGATGTTCATGCTGTGGATTATGATGGGGAAAGTATTACAAGTTACGCATATCAAACACCAGTAGAGACTGGCTGGGAATACCGTCGGACTATCAACAGTATTGGAAATAGGGGCTATATCTGGAAAAACCCTTGGACTACCATCAGAAGTGGAAATAGGGGCAATATCTGGGAAGAAGCGCTGACGGCTTGTGGTTACGACGCAGCTGCATTCCGTCAAGCTTATCTGGATACTGGAGGACGAATACGTGGTAAACATGGCCGTTGGGAACTGGACTCTGATTGGGAAGAAGCTTCAGCTGTCTCTGATGAAACGTCCGATGATTCTGAAGCGGAGCAAGAAGGAGAAGATTTTACAGAGTTTGAGGAAGAACGCCAAAGCTACGACCAAGGCCAGAACTCGAATGCAGAGATTCACAGCTATCTTGAGCCTTCTACATTCGCTCAGGAACAACTAGACTATCAACACCCTGAGAATACTCAATTCGTTTATCCACCTTTTCAGGTTCCCCTTGAATCAACAGAGATTGGGCAGTCCGAACCGTCGACCACGGGCTTTGTGACCGAGCTTTCACAGGACGAATACTCCCAAACATCCTTAAACACTACATTGCTACCAGTCCAACCAACATTTGCGGTGGACGCGATCCTTGACCCTTCGACCTGGAGTCACACAAGCCAAAATCATAGCGAAGTCTCTCAATATCCAATGGCATCCCTCCCTTACTACGAAGACCAGCAACCGCAACTTGACACCGTCCAATGGAGCTACAACTCTACGCCCCATCAGTCCGGAATCCAGCTCCCCCAACCCTGGCTGCAGACCCAAGATTATGATATGCTAGAAGAGGACACGAATATATGGAGGCAATAGTTGATTCGGGGTATCACCTCTATCGAATAACAACTCTCCCTCAGTATCCATACAACCTGAGTCCTTCCCCACCTCTGCCCGATCCAAGAAGACGACTAGAGAGCACCAGGATTCGAACTCCCAGACAGCACGGCGCATAGGATAGGGAAAAAGGTAGCCTGATCACAACACGAGCTTTCGAGAGCGAATTCTTTACGCTGGGTCTGCAAGTCGAAGACACGACAGCCATGCAAGAGTTTTCGGCGAAGAATATGCACCAAATCACTAGAGAAAGACGCTGAGGTTTCTACACCATGATCTTCCAGGTGCCAGAATTTTGCATCGAGATTGAACGAGAATGCCTTGAATGAGAAATTATGAGTTTTAGGAAATTCGGCTAGGTTATTTGAGGTGTTAAAGGTATGATCGAGGGAGAAGAATTTCTAGTGCAAACGTTCCATCTATACAAGATATTTCACCTCATCAAACACCAGACTACCTGTCACTTGTAACGGCAATTGTGATGAATCGATCAATTCTTTTGCATCGCAGCAGAGCTTCTATTCTCTTGATCTAAGAATCCCACAAGCATGTTCGGTATTTGAGAGTTTCGTAAATACACATCGACAGAAGAAATTCACGGTTTAGGTGTTATGCACTGAAATATTTTAATGAGAGAATTGGTAGATTTCTCACTTTTCTAAACCATCAGCTCATATTTCGCTCAAGAAGTACCACTCCTTCGCCCTCTCTCAACCGGGCAAAAAGACCCTTTCTTTTCGAGGTATCCTCCTTCCCACTACCGAGATCTACTTCGCCCTTTCTCGATTTCGTCGAATAGCAACGGCTGCCTCTAGTACTAGGCGTTCTCGCTCTCGCGTTTGGGCTCGAACTTCTTGCTGCATGTGACAACTGGATTGCTTCTTTGACGGGCTGTGTGACGAGTTTCTCATGTCAACATCTTCAAATTTTCGAAATGATGATCATCTTGGCTCTTCGCCCACGTGTACCGCCGTTGTTCGTTGCTTGCTTCGTCTCATTTTTATGTTTGCAGGGGCCGTCTTCTGGCATCTATCCAGGTTTCGAACGCCAAATCGTAGGTCTTTGAGCACTGTCAAAGCTGCGACGAAGGTTGATGAATCTTTGATGGGCATACACTTCGACAACCTGGATTTTTGGTGGGCATATTGCTTGGTGAAGGACCGCAGGGTTCTTAGATATCTCGTTAATGATCGATCACTGTGAGATCGTGCAAAGTTCAAAGATTTGAAGGCTTGACTTGATGACTTTGTGGAAGATTCATTCTATACTTGAGGTCTGTCGATGTCGATGTACTTTAAGCAGCAAGTTACTGACCTAGCGTGATATTTCATGGAGAAACGACGCCAACATTGTACAAAGTCGACCCTTCGTTATGTGCGAGACGCTGTGATCAACATCAAGCATGATGCTCAGAGTTGTCTCGTTTGCTTTGCCTGTAAGAATTCAGCTTGTACGTGAAATTCTTTAGCTGAAATAATAATTTGAGTGATTCTATAACGGGCTAAGCCTCTGGTTTTACCATTGATCCAACCAGACGGAAGTAATCTACTCAGAATTATATACCCTGCGAGGACAGTCGAAGTGTGAAGAACAGAGCGCGATAAGCCTCAACGTGTATAACCTAAAAGGACTGATTGTACTGCAGTGGTGGTAGTGATAGCAGAAATTTGATACCAACGCTGTGTAGATTGGAGCATCATAGGTCAGCTGTACTTAAGCTGTCATTGCCTGACCTTTTTAGGACATAAAACGAATTATGTGCTTTCTGATAAATATAAGAATCAACGCACGCAGGCCTTCAGGAACCAACAGGGATGAAAACTTTGAGATACTCCCTCAAGCCGGGATCACACGCATAGACGTACGTTCCGCGGATCCCGCGAGTCATGAGGACGGCATAGATCTGCGTGATGAACCGCAACAGGTCGTTGTCCGAGTAGCGTTTGCCAAGAGCCGGGTTGTTCTCCTTGCCCTTTTTGTCAAAGTACGAGTCGCGATCAATGAAAAGGCGCCTTTGCTGGGGGTTGAATCGTAGGTCAAGACCAATAATGACGCCAACGTAGTTCAGGTCGTACCCCTGGACCGTATGGATTGACCCCACTTCCTCGAGCGCATTGCTTGAAGAGATCCAATCGGTGGGGGTGCTGTTCCAGCGGAGCCGCGTCTGGCCAATTTCGATATCAAACGCGTTGTTGTCCCTTCTAATCCTCCACTCCCAAGCGTAGCCAGCGACCATGCGAGAAAGGCCCACTTCGGCATCGCGCCGGAAAATCTCGTCTCGCATCTCTGCAACGCTGGTGAATGCGCGGAAGTCGTATTCCCCAAAGTCTTGTCTCACCCGTGGAGCCGAGAGAGGACGAGGATCGAGAATCCAGCGAATATAAGACACAAAGTCCGATCCCGCCTGAACACGCATCTGAGTTTGAAGCTGGAAATACCGCCTAGACGCACGAGTGTCCGCTACAAGATTCGACAGCAGTCCCGACGGCAGATCGGCTGGTCGAACACTCTGCGCTGCGTCCAAAAGGAAGATTTGATGCCGGCTCTTCGCCCGTATCCAATCGAGTTGAGTCTTGCTAGTGTCGTCGCTGCCAAAGAGTGTTCTTGTGATGGCAGCAAACTTGGCGTTAAGCACTCCCGATGGTTGGCTAGCACGCTGATTGAGCCGATGAGTCTCGTCGACCAATAGCAGATCGAAAGTTTCATCTGCTTGTCCTACGTCGAAGGGTGTCATGACCATTGACCGGTCAAGCCCTGGCGTCTTTCTGAATACCTTCTTGATGGAATCTCGTAACGATTGCTGCGGCACGACCAGACCGATGCGGAGACCATGCAGTAGGCTCTGATTGCCTTCGGTAAAGAAGCTGGAGAATCGCGAGTCGCTGTCCAGATCTTCGAGCGAAGCGAGTGTCTTGATGTCGACGAGTAACTTCATCATATATATGGCAACAACTGTCTTGCCCGTGCCCGGATCGCCTTGAATCACAATTGTGCTTTCGGCGCCCCTCTCGACATCGATGAGGAACCCCTTGACGATTTCCTCTACAGAGTTCGCTTGATCTTCCGTCAGCGCTTTGAAGGGTGACAACTTGAAGAGATCGCTGTTCTCGATCTCGGGGATACTTCGCGTGAAGATGCCATCGTCCTTGAGTCGTTCGACGATACTTCGGAACCTCTCGCGATACACCTCCCGTTGGTAGTACTTGGACTCCGTGATCCCGTTATTGCGGTTGAGCACCCGGTTGGCACCGTCGCCGGCCAGCATTTTGATGAGGTAGGACTCCAAATCGAGGCAGACCGACTTGTTGAATCTTTCATCGATGATGACGCGAATATTCTTGAGATGCTGCTTCGCCGGTGTTTCCAGGTGCTGGCGCAGTCGGCCCGCTGCGTTGAGCGATTCGCCAACGTAGATATCCCTCAGTCTGTTCGGATTGCTCTGTACGGCGTCGCGGCCGTCGTCCAAGATATACACAACAGGCCAGTTACCATGTTTCTCGTCGTGAAACTTCCACGTCGTGACTGTGGGTTTGGAGAATTCAAGCCGTGCGATCTTAGAGCTCATCGTACTTCTTGCTACTCCCTCGGGCCTTGTCAACCGGATACTTCTTGCGCGTGATCTCGAGCTTCTCCAGCACAATCTGCTCCGGATCAGCACCGATGCGATCGGCGAGAAGCAGACAGTACGTCAGTACGTCGGCCAGTTCCTCGCGTAAGCGGCTTGGGTCAGCTTCAGCACCCCACTGAAAGCACTCGAGTAGTTCGCCGGCCTCGATCGCAACGCTCTTCGCGAGGTTCTCTGGAGTATGGAATTGCGCCCAATCACGATCGGCGACGAAGGCCGCGAGCGCGTTGTGGACTACCCTGCTAACCATGGATTTACAGTTGAGATCAGTCAGTAGAGGAATAAGAGTAGAGTGGAGCAAAAGTAAGAAAGCAAGTAGAATAGGAAAGAGGATGAGTTGAGCGAATAAGTAGAGATAACGGCCTCCGATATGCGGGGCCAAGGACTGTGCACGAACGCTATAGGTCTATATGTGCTATCTCTTTCTCGCTCTTATTTTCTAATGGGCAGTGGCGATTTCCAGGCAGCACACGGAGCTAAATGTATTGAGCAACAGTGAGGGCAGCTCAAGCCAATGTCGATGGAGCCATTTCAGGCTCCCACTGCTGCGCCCCTGCAATGCCGGTACCTTTTAGTTCTAGAATATACTTCAGCTACGCTAATGCAAGCCAAGAGGCACTACACAGGGGAGGCCTGGGGCTTCTCCTATAGGCTATACTTGCCATACAAATTAGTATGTAAACAAAGAAGACGCGTCGCGCATTCCCACGGGCCACACCTCATTTCCTTCCACTGCCTATTGGCATTGCTTCTTTATTTGGACCTTCCTGTCGCTAACCACCATAACCACTATAGCACCTCACTGTCAACATCGTCACTTCCTCCGCTTCGAACTGTGCTGACTCCGCTGTCGCCGTCTCCTTCAATCCCATCGCCCTCACAATTCCGGTTTCATCGGCGAGATCGATGCTCACATTGCTTCATACGCCGGCGGATCTAGCAGTTAAGCGGCGTCAGCTTTTTGAAATGACGAAGTCAGTGAATCTGACAGCGGAAGAGTTGACAGTATACTGAGATTTCATCGATAACGCGTGGGTTCGAAATAAGCCTCCTGGGTGAATTGACGTCAGCGAGTTGAGATTCTCAATTTTTTGATGTCGATTCTGACGGCCAAAAGCATGGAAAGATAGTGATAATGACTCTATTCGACGACAGAGGATGAAAGAAGCAATGACTACGCTTCAGAAGTCAAAGAAAGACGAAGCTATACAGAAGAGGAAGGCGAAGCGGGCTGCTGAGGAACTTGCCGATCAGCGGAACAAGGCCTACGTTAATTGGCTAGCAAGCGAAGGCTTAGATAAAAACGACGACGATGAGCTCGATGAGGCAAAGGAGTATTTGAAGGAGGGCAATCTGCCCATGAATATGATCACTGAAGACCGCTTGAGGAAGCTGACTTCCTATGGTATAACACATCTACTGCCCGAAGCTTCGCCCAAAGAACGGCGACGGCATCACTAAAGGTGAGTGGGGGATTGGTTTGAGGGGGTGGCGTTAGAAATGATGTTATACAAAAATCTATTGAACTTTTGACTCTATATCTTCATGCCTTCATAATTTGGCGACAGCGAGATTGATCGATAATCTTCGCGATTTACTATGGCAACTGGAAGAGAAACACTAAAAGTCCCCTAGCTGGTGGCTTGCATTAGCGTAGCTGAAGAAAGCTCCCGAGCAGCGAGAGAGCAAGGGGAAGCAGCGAGGGCGGGCCGTGCTGCGAGGCAGTGCAGGGATCTCAGGCCCCAGCCGTGCCAGCGTGCTTCACCCCTGCACTGAATCTCGGAAGCTCACCTCAAGTTCAGGCACAGCTCGAAGCCGCTCAAACTTCAGCTTTCCTCAAAGCAGCCGCTGCTCTCAAGGCGAGAAGTGAAAGGGGTCTAAATTTCTTGTGATCATATCGAGTAAGATAGTTTTGAACTTTGATCGCAATCTCTCATTCATTGGCATGATACATAGTAAGCAGAAACCCATGCAGTCTAGACAGCAGTAACAACCTCTGTTGGAAATAGGGAAGATGGTAATCTTCGCCTTCATAGGGCTGACAGGGCTGAGGCCCGCTAGTGGGATTTTACCTGCTCGCTTCTAGATAAGATATACTTCTATCAAGCTTCAATCTACATATCAAAATGTCTTATATGATCTCGTTCTTCAACAATTCTCTCTGATCGCAAAGAATACTGCTCACTCTGAGTCTAGGCAGCAGGAGGCTGGGCCGGGCAGCAGTACGAGGAGCCAGAACAGGCTCCTTCCTTCGTGCTCCTCCTGCTCCCTGTGTGCTCCCTCTGTGCTCCCTTCTGCTCCCTCGATACTCTCTTCAAAGCGGATTTGCTTCCTTTCCCGATCGAAAACGGCAGTTCCCAATCCTAAGTTCGGGGTGTATATAATATATATACATATATACTTTATGCCTCGAACTCAGTAATACTGGTATTGATTGAAGTTGTTGATATCGAAAGAATCCCTTAAACAGTCGTTAATCCTGCCATACCAGGATTAACGGCGCTAAGCCTAACTAGGCACCCCACCAAAATATTTGTCTACTGCATTGTTTACATTCACCTCAGCTTCCTACAACATTCTGAATGCCTACATTCTTTACAAGCTCAGTTATTCTACAAGCAAAATGACACGCGCTCAATTTCAGAAGGATGTGGCTACTTCGCTGATGCGAAATCCAGCTGGATCGACGTAAACGACCCTACGACTTCAGCAATTCGAATCCATCGATTCCACCTTCAGCTCAGGAACATCGTTGAATTCAGCTCATTAAACAAGCCTACAGTCTACTGCACCCCCTGTAAAGCAGTCAAAAGATTCACTTCAGGAGCTGGTAAAGGGGTTAAACGTAAGGCCCTGAGCGAGGTGACTGGCAATGGTCAGTCAAAGCAACCACGAAAACGTACTGTTCAAACCAGCTACGGATGCACTTCTGAACAGTGTACGGGGCTAACAGCCCGCAAAACAGAGGCCTGCTGGGAGGCCATACATGCGTAGGGGGGGAGGGGAGGGAGTTTTGTTGATTTTTGAAGCAATTGGGGATTCTTGCGGAGAAGCCCCTATTTTCCTTTACCCCGGGCTAGGCAATCTGCATATTGATCTCCAGCTCCCCATTGGCCTGGTTAGTCGTCTCCCGTGGCTCCCTAGTACCCTAACAGGTAAAGTGGCCGTATACCTGGTATGGCAGGATTAACGACGGTTTTAGGGATATATATGTGTTGCGTTGATGATCGTGTCTGAAAGACGAGATTGATGATTTTTAACGTAAGGTCCTCAGACGTTGTTACCCGTAGGCTGCGAAGTCATCCAGAGGGTCGCTAACCCAAAGGGACTTAGGGAAAGAGGTTAACCCGAAGGCTTAGCCACGGAAACACGTCTGAGGTCCTGAGGCAATAGTAAACGCAACTCATTTCATTGCTGATATCTTCGAAAAGCCCATTGGTACCGCAACAATAACCACATACTCTCGCATTAATCTTCGCAATGGTGTACAGCTCTGATAGGCCAGAACACCAGGTAAGTTGTATCTGCAGCCTAGTACTAATGTTGACTGAAATCTTTAAACAGCCTTTACAACCTACCTCTGCCGAAGTTGACGAGTCCTATTCTAGCGCAAGGCGATACTGGAACCGTGAGGCGGATGCAGCTCTTCATGAACTCAAGAGCGGCCTCAATTTGGAACGGTTCGAGCTTCGGAACATGTTAGGCAGAATACCCCCAATACCTGATCGTACGAGCTACGGTCTGATGGAATCATTTCCCTTGGAGTCAAAATGGCACATCACGGGATCTAAGAATTGCGAAGCTAGTGGAAAACCCATTCAGATTCCTCCAGTTCAGTTGCGCTTGCTGATACGGGCTCCGACTAAGGTGACTCTACGCGGTAACAGCTTCCGCGCATGGACTGAATTTGAAGGGAATGACCAGCCGAATCTTCTAGCAATACTGGTTCTGGCCTGGTCATACATATTATCTGCTCGTTTGATGGAGTTGCAGGGCCGGGGTGGATCACAGATGGTCTATACAAGGACCACAGCCCCTCTATATCAGGGCGATGAAATTGTCTCTAGCTTTCCAGTGGACGTCGGCGATGTGGACTCCCGAACTGTGCGGTGGTTTACGGCTGTTCTGGCTCCAGGTAGGGGCTTTCGGGTCTCTCTCCAGGAAAACACGTACGGCCATCACGCCCCATGGGAACTTTCTCTAGTGGCGCCCGGGTCTCCGTTCAGCATACAGTGCGGGGAAGGCCGCAGAAACCTGGGAACGAGCGGCCAAACGCCTCTGAACTCGCATGAGGCATTGCAGAGCCTGATCGGCCTCTGCAATCGACACGGCGTGAGCCATCACCAGCTTCATGCGGCACTCGCAACGGCACTGCTACTTCCTACACATAACTACCTCAACCTAGATTCAACTCTTCCTTGTCCTAGAACACGCAATTCCGGATTTCTGTCAGTAAAACTGTGCAGCGAGGACTTGGATCAATTGTTCAACGACTTGCCTTACTACATTACACTGAGCTGCGGAGGCGATGTCATCAATTCGAGCCTATGTGGAGTTTTCTGGAACCCTCTCGTATCCAGCAACCTTGTCAGTCCTTGGCTACAGCCTCTGTGGGATCTGAATGAAATGAGTGGTATCCAAGATGCTTCAGGACAATACGCGGAGGTCGTAGCTTTAATCTGCGCTCGACGCGCCCCAAACATTGCATTCCTGTCGATAGGTGCTGCAATCAGCGGCCTGACGTCCAAAATTTTGGGTCAAGTCAGCACTGGTCAACCGCCTCTGGAACCACATGCGTATGCTTGGACTGGAGTACCACAGTCGTTTATGGACATTGCGGGGGAAGGTAGGTACTACGAGATGTGTTCTTCGAAAGCATATATCCGGCGCAGTGACTGCTGGCGACTTCGGAAGCTTCCTCCAGTTGTTGATGATGACCTGCACTATGGGATTGGCCCTTTCACGCCTTGGGAGCCTCCAGGTTACGCTTTGTTGAAGAATTGCCCGCTTAGAGTACAAGTCCATAAAGATTGCGACAGACATACTATTGCATACAAGGGCTCGACGTGGTGCTTTAAGGACGGATGCAAACTTGACGCCAACATGGGAAGAGACCTGGTGACTCCACATGTCTTTCCGAACCCCCTTCCCGAACGAGAGCTTTTCCACGACCTGCGAGTCCTTGACAACGAAGACACGTCCATTGATGCTACGATAGCTTCGTTTCGATGGGTCCTGGATAATGGAGAGGGTAGCCCTCCGGAAGATGCATACAAGGATCCGTGGCTGCGTACCATATATGATAATGACTCGGAGGATGACGGGACGTCTGTTGATAGTTGTAGCTCCACTAGCGAAGGATCACAAGAGATTGGAAGTAGTGCCGATGGCTCCATGAAGTTGAAAGCCTGGATTCATCAAGCTTCGTCCACGGTGGAAGAGAAGGACTTCAACGACGGCGTATTGTACGGAGGATAGGGCAAATCCGACATGGGACCGCGGATGGACAGATTTTATCTAACTTTACGTAGGGTCCAAGTGCCTCGCAGCGTATTGAGATTTGAAGGATTCCGGCATCGGCAGAACTGGAGTCTGCGGGAATCTTTCACGATGTTTTCCAACGCTCTCCGGATAGTAGTGGTGCACGGGCTTGCTTTTGGAAATAGCGTGGGACCGACGACCTTATTTGGGCTCGCTCGGTGTGGAGTCCCAATTTGATAAGAGCTTCGGGTCAGAAGAGAGATCAGTACTCAGTTATAGTCAGCAGGGTCTCGCTCGGTGTTGATTCCAGGCTTTCTGAGCACATTTTGCGAGGGAACGTATAAATAAGTATGGCGACGATCTCCCAGCAGTCTATTCTCCTTGCAACATCCTTGACTCTCATATGAAAAATAACACCTTCACACAAGCATAGCCAAGCTTCTAGTCACTTTACACCAGAAATGCACCACCCGCAACCTCCGCGTAGGTTTCGCACCACTCTTATTGTTTATCGTCGTCATGCCGGCCCCTATGGGTAAGTTCAAACCTTTCCACAACTCCGGGGTTTTCCAGAACTAACCAACAGCGTCAACAGATCATACTCACTCCCTCATCTCCCGTGATGGATGCGATAATAACGCAGGCAGGCTCCGGCTGCTAGACATCAAAGTCAAATCGGTTGTCTGCCTCGGCAGAGTTGGGACTCAAAGGTTAAAAGGCGCACTGTAGACGGGAGAGGGAAGTTGTCATTTCTCCTTTTTTTCAGTCTTTGTGCTACGTCTTGTATTTGGAATTAATTATGTACACCAAGCTTTACCGATGACATCGGTTCATACGGGACACCCTCACAGAAGTACTTAAAGCTTAGTACTACGTAAAGGAGTACGAAGTCACGTATCTCTAGAAACACATTGCTCCAAAGGCGTTGTGCAAGCTCAAAAGTCTTCTGGACCCACGCAATTCTTTGTGGAGGCTGTCATGGAACATGTAGTGATGAAACTACGTGGTGTCATCTGCACTTTGGAACAGCCACCGGTCGCCCATCCCTTTCTACGCGAGCCGGTCTGCCTTGTTTGTGTACACGCTGTGCTCGGCATCGTGCCTGCTCGCCGTGTGCGATGGGGTCAACTAATTGAAGATTTGAGGCAGCAATCTGTCTCGTCGTCAGGCACGACATACGTATAACGCTTTAAGCATGTCTTATAGCCTTTTGCGAGTCTACGCCCTATTTGCCAGGACCCAACAGAGCTTGTGGAGCAGGGAGAACGGGTGTTCCCTGCCGTCTGCTTCTAGCCGCATTCGGGCTTTGTTCTTTGAATCGGAGGTCCCCAAGAACGAGGGTACAGTCATCCTATCTGTGGTAAAGTTTTCAAGATCCCTAGTCAGCTAGAATCACGAGAACTCACAATCACCTATCATTTGTTTGAAATACGACTGTTCACTCCTAACCGGTTCCTATAAATAAGGTCTTGTCGGTTTCAGCAGTTTCAGGATTCGCTGAGCCTTTTAAAGGATCCTACCTCGTGTGTGTGCCTCACAAGGCCCGAGCATCTGATCAGCTCCCTCCTTGGCCTCTTTTGGAAAGCGCCGCAGTTGGTTGCTATCAAATGACGCGGGCCATAACTTCGCAGATTACCGACCTGAGAAAAGTGGAAAATGTCTTCTGGCGTTTTATATGATTATAGTATAGAACTATAAGAAGAAATCGCAAAATAAATGCGCCGAAACAGCCAACATACATAGTGTTAGAAGGTCGTTGGTTTGGCACGTGTTCATTTCGCTAGCAATGAATGTTATCCGGCTAGCACAGGAATTTCTAAAAGTACACGCTGGCTTACTTCCTCTATGTCGACCTCTACGTGGCGGATATGAAGATACTGCATTGTAGCATCAAACGATGCTTTGGGGGAGGAAGTGTCGTTTTGAGCAGTCCCAGGGGCGGATTTTTCGGGCGCCAGTCGATAGTACGGCGGAGTATTCTTTTGGTAGACGTTCCGAAGTTTCCTTCTGATGTCGACCTCGATCTTGTTTTCATCTCTCCTTAGCTTTTCTTCAATGCCAACATTTTGTTCGGAGCCAAAAGTGGTATGACGAGCGATGGGCGTCTTCCTCTCCGTGTCGCCTGCAAGAGTTGGTAGCTCTTGATCGAATTTGACCCGAGGGGGCATTTCGTCTGTCGGCTCGTAGTCATGGGACGGAACTCTTTTGGGGTCGGTGGTGATCTCCTTAGCACCAGACAACTTTCTCCTTTTCGGGAGCGCGGGGCTTGTCGTTGCTGCTTTGCTGCCCCAGGAGAACCTTCTCGCAATATTCCTGCAGTCAGAAGCATTAGGGATTCCAGGTCCAATGTTGACTACGACGGAAATCTCCACATCTGTGCCATAGATCCCCCACATTTCGTCCAACGCAAGTTCCGTGATGTTGTGAGGACTCGGAAACTGGATGTCCAGAAACTTCGATTTGCCATTCTTGGCTGAAGTCTCCTTCCAGGGAGGCGTGAAGTACTTGGCCGCTCCTGTGACCCCAAAAGCGTGCGAGAGCTTGTACTTGCGAGGATCCGACGGCCCGTCCAGTACTTTGGAACCTTCTGGACAATCGTAGGTCCGAAAAAGATTGTACCCGAGGTGCGTATCCTTTGAGTCAGTCTTCAGGGCGGAGACGAATACATGTTTGCAACGGGTGCCATTTGGTGGCGTGAAGAACATATGCTTGTCGGTCTCGTAGAATTCGGTGAGTTGGTCAATCTGCTCCACCAAGCGATCGGTATCGAAATAACTGTGCTGCATCAGGCGCATGCGAAATTCCTCAGCCTTGGATCTGGGTGCGATGCAGTCGATCAGGTTGTACCACTCGGCTAAGGCGGCTGACACGTCCATTTGGAAGCGGCCGAGCAGCAAGGCCAGCCAGCCACCTGGGCCGATGCCCGCAATGACATCGAAGACATCGCAGGGCCGAGGTTTGCTGTCTGGGAATCCGTTGTTCCGGGCGATTGCATTGAGCAATTTGTGGAGGATGAGTAGGGTTGAAATGCCCTGAAGTCCGCCACCATCGATGGTCAGGATTTTCAGAGGCTTCGTAGGCTTTGGCAGCTTGGCCATGTACTGCAGAGGTGGTTATTGTTTCGTTTGCTTCGAAGCGAAGTTAAGTGGAATATCGAAATGTTTAAAGGCCGTGACTAGATGGCGTTGGGCGGCGACATCTTCTTATACATGACTCGATCCTACTTGCGCAGTAGTAGGACGCGGCTGGACGAACATAGTCTGTAACCTTTCAGGGTGACGGTGACACGAGCCAGGTGCTGCATATGATGTCGCAACTCACTCTGCAGTGCATGACTGAGTCTCGTTTAATGACTGCGCCTTCTTGGCGCCCCATTGACGTCAGCCTCAACACCGCCACCGATATCGGTTGATCACCTCACCCAATTGTTTTGGGCAACCCCCAAAAGCCCGGGGCGCGGAGGTTGTGGTGGTTGCAAAACATATTTGACCTACCAAGTATATAACGCGAGCAGCATCCTGATTCCCGATGGACCGCCACGACCGCCATCCCCCCACCATGCTTCTGTCAGGCGGATTGCAGCCTTTCCACGCTCGCGAGGCAATTGATAGGCAACGAGTAATTCTAAATTCGGAACAAGACTGCCAGTTTCGATCATGAGATTGACTCGCGCATACCAGTAGGGGGCACCAGATACCGCAAAAGGCTTGATGTTAGCTGACTAGGGGCGCTGCAAGAGCTGACGCATGAACCGACATTAGTATCGTGTTACGGAGTTACTCTCGAAAGGCATCTCCGGCTGACTCAATCTCGAATTTGACCAGCCACCGACAGGTCTCCCCAACGGGCGAAGCTTCCACAATATCAATGTTTCTCGCATTGATGTTTTTGTTATCTTCTTTTTCCATGAGAGGGAACAGTACATAGAATACTGCTACCCCTGTGGTTAGTAATCTCCGCTCTTAGCCCTTCAGGGCTTTTCACCTCCTTCCTATCTTCGTAGCTTCTTCCTACTGTATTTCAACCATATACAAATACATGCACATATGCTCCTTTTGACCCTCATACCTTAACAATGCACTTTGCCGACGGTTATGTTCCACTCTTTCTCATGGAGCCGCGGGTTGCTCCAATCCAGAGGGGAGGCTGATGCCGCATGGGCCACCGGCTTTCCTACAATCGCTCCGGTAGATGAATATCGGCCTTTTTCCATGATAGGCCGAATGAGATTTTAGGCTTTGCAGGGTGTGTGCGTCTTAGGCAGACTGGAAGCCATTTGCGAGTTCCCCCCACCCCCCCTTCCCCATCATCAATTGTTAGCCTGCACAGGACCAGAACTGGCGGCTCAGAGAACTCTTCAAGGCAAGGCTGAGCGTAGTTCAACAAAAGTCACACCGCTCGTCATTTCGCACAAGCGACAACATGCCCTTCACGCCAGAACGTCATTATCTGTCCGATTGTCTTTCTATCGATTCTACATATATATTTACTCCCCGCCTCCGTGGATTGTTTGTGGTGACTTTCAAACGTTAGGATACTCTTCGGTTCGTCTGTTTTGCTGTTCAACCTTGGTGACTAGTGGAACCAATTCATCGAAATCGGAATCTGCGGCCATTGTCTGTCCATAAGCAATAAGGCATACTCTGTTCTCAGCCTGATTGCTTCGCTCCTAGCATTCTCAGGAGCGTGCCGTAGCTCGGGTTTTATACACGAATGTGAAGACATGAACAACTTAAACGCCGGGTCCAAGCGTCTCAACGTCCTCGCGTTAGGTAACTGATCCTCATCGTCCGTAATAGTATTCCACCTTTACTAACATGAGATGATAGATGGAGGAGGGGTTCGAGGTCTCTCGTCATTGCTTATTCTCCAAGCGCTGATGGTCCAAATCAATCAAACTCTCACAAGCCTCGGCGCAGCTTCCGGCGAGCTGCATCCGCATCACGTCTTCCAGCTTGTGGCTGGAACGAGCACCGGAGGGCTGATCGCTCTGATGCTTGGGAAGATGGGAATGACAGTCGACGAATGTATTACGCAATATGAAGAGCTTTCCAGGGTGATTTTCGGGAAAAAGCATTTGAGGGGTAGAATAACCCATGGACTCGCCCCTGCAAGGTATTCAGGAAAATGTCTGCGGAACTGCATCCGGAAATTGCTACGTGATCGTCAACTCGACGAAAACATGTCGATGGGGCATGAAGCAGATAGGGTAGCTTGGTACGTCCCCGCGATGCTGAGAATTTTACCACGCAATATTTTCAGCATGGCTACTTCCCAAGACGAGGCTTGTTTCGCTAACACATCTATCATTAGTGCCGTGATTTGTAGAGAGCATTGCTCCTCCTCCCAATACTCTAAGCTAAAAAGTAAAGCCGTCCTTATCTGCAGCCTGCCTTGCAAGGACAACCTCTTGTGCAAAGTTTGCGACGCAGCGCGAGCGACTTCGGCGGCACCAACCTTCTTTCCGGTCATCAGTATCGAGGACAGATTTTTTGCGGATGGAGGATTGGCGCACAATAATCCGTCTTTTGCCATATATTTTCATTATACTCGTGGTGAGCGAAAGAAGTCGACTAGACCGATGGCTGCTTCTGCGACTTCGGCTCCACAATTTTCACCTCATGGTGATCTTGACTGCTCACGCGTTCGGTTCACCAATATCGGTACTGGTGCTAAAGCCGACGAAGTGGAGCCTGGAAAGCGAGATCGGCTTGCAGGCCTGATACCCGGCATCATCAGAAAAGGAGTATTCCTAAAACAGACCTTGACCGAAATTGCGGTGAATTCGGAAGAAAAGGCAGTGTTTATGAAACAATTTCAATATTTGAACTCAGACCTCATTATGTATGAGCGGTTCGACGCTAATCATGGAGTGTCTAATATCAAATTGGATGATCATAACGCTCTTGGTGAGATCAGGGAAAAGACGGCGCAGTATCTTGAAGAACAAGAAACGAAGGACTTGTTAGAAGAGGTTGGATTGGCCATTGCGACCGATTATCTCAACACCGGGCCAACCCAAGGACAGAACGTGCAACCAACCGACTTAGCTATCGACAAGTCGGGCCAACCGCTCAAGGCATCGAATTTGATGCTAGCTTCCTCCTCGCTATCGAGCGGTTCATCCAGCCATAGCGGCTATCCCGAGAGTGAATCTCACGTGCTATTTCCAAATCATGACAACCTTCAAAATGGCGGACTGGCACCATTGACCGAGCATCCAGCAGAAACCCTCCTTCCGCCAGATGGACAAGGACCTTCTAAACACTATGCTCACGAAGACTCCGGTATCGACACCACTGAGCCAGAAACATCAATGGCAGCAGCTTCGGTCTGAGTCTTTTGGCTATAGATCGTCAAAAATGAATATTCAGTCGTCAGATCTCGAATCAACAGATATTATATGGAATGTCTTCCTCGATGGAGCAATACACCAGACACTACCCCCACCATGAACCTTCGGACGCCCTTACCGCGTGGCAACCCCTTCTACCATCCGTCGATTCAGCACATACAGCTGCTGCCATCGTAACGGAGACGATTCGGCTCTTGAACGAACGATTCATAGCGGCCGCCGATCACCAGCGCGGAACAGAAGGTCAATATCATGCACGTAAGGGGTGTTAAGCTCGCAGGGGGTCATTGCTGCTCTCAAATACTAATCAAACGGTCACGGCAGGGTTACAAATGATGACACTCGTACGTTTTTGAGCTATTACAGAGATTAATATGATGGTCACGGCAGCTTGAATACTTGAGTATTTGAAAGAGAACACAGATTTCTACTTCTATATACGAAATTAAGCTCAGCCTGGCAAGTTCAACCAACCAGAGCGACCGGCTATCGAGCATCGTCTTCGTTTGAACGAATATATATTATATGTGTTTGAACAAACCCGACGACTTCTGACGATCTTCAGAGCTAAAATTTGCCCCGAAAGCCGCTCTGAGATGTCAAGCACTCTCAAATTCCAGAAACGTCGATACGAAGTATCAAGATCGACAAGAACTGACTTTAGTCAACTGATCAAAAGTGACTATCTTTGATGTCTTCTAGAGACATTTAGTATGTAGCTAGAGTGAGCTTCAATGTATAAGCAATAGCTGTCGAATTTTCATCTTTCTAACAGCTGAATTTCATTCTTCGAAAGCTTTGCTTGACGAGCTGAGATAGCAGCATCTCGATGAAAGAAGTGATTCAAGTAGCAATCTTTTATGCTCAGTGTGACTAACGTTCTACGCAGAATCTCGATGACGTGAATTCGTGTGTATGAATATTCTGAGTCAAACAGAAACATCAGCAGAAATGCAGAAAACTTTGAAAACAGATTGACGAATGAGTTTTTAACGCATGCTTCGTCATCGACGACAGCGATGATCAATGTCATCTCACGTTTGAAAGAATCAATTTTGAAGCTTGATAAAATGAGTTGCAAAAAGTCATTCTGAAAGATAATTGAACTTTTGATTAAATGTCATTGTTTGAAGTCAAATGTTTTATTCAATTGACTTCATGTAAACTCATTCATATGCAGAAAGTTTGCAAACATCAGACAAAATGATGCATGTCATGTTGTCTCTTTAATGATAGATTGATCAAATTGACGTAATAATAGTAGCAGTAGATTTCATGTTATAGATTTTCGCTTGCAAGTCTGATCATCATCTTGAAGTTTTTGAATTTCAACTATGATTCGCTGTAATGTAAAATGATGAAATATCTTGATCTCAATATCAGAATATTCAACATCAATGTGATGTGATCGTAAATCAATCAGATAAATTTTAATGATCTTGACTTTGATCATTTTGTTCTTTAGATTCATTGATCAGCTGATCAGATTTGAGATTGAGATCAAATATTTGACTTTGACGATCAAGAAGCAGAACATAGAGTAGCTTCTTTTTGCTGTATCATAAATATCTTTGATGAACATCGCTAGATCTCATCAAAGATATCTGACTGCCGAGCAATCAAGAAAAATCTCGTTGTATCAGAAGTTCAATGACTTGCGCTGATTGACTGAAGTGTAGCTAGCTGAGAAAACTCGTTAGCAATAGTACTGAACTTCGCTTGAGAAAGTAAATCAGCTAAACAATTTTCATGAGTTGAAATTCACAAAGCATGTATGCAGATATCATGCACAATCATCAGTAAGACTATTCATTGCAGATGCAGCATTGTCTCTTCGCACATGAAGATCTTGTTTATGTTGATAACAACAGCTACGTTGTCATCATATATAATGAGATTGCATCTCATGAAAACGAAAAGTCATGCTGTCAAAGCTTGAAGCACTATCATCATTTCTTTAACATTGATATGCTTGTCACTCAAGTGCATGTTAAATCAATTAGAAAATGTTTGACTAGCAGCTGATGATAAATTTAGATGATGCAAATAATAATTCTTCATGTCATGCAGATCTGAAGTGTTGATTCAGAAATATAAAAAATGTTTGAATTCACACTTGTGAAGTAAATGTACATTGTTTCACTTTGAAAGAAATATCTTTCATCATAGTAAATCTTGTCACATTGAATAATTGATGCGCTGCTTGCATGATTTGATGATGATTAAATCATTGAACAGTCGTCTGAGAAAGACTCTTTCAGAAATCATGATCTTTGCAACAAATAACAGAAAGTTTAATAATGTTTGCAACTTCTTGTATGATAAAAAGTTCTTTGTAAGCATGCTGTTGATGAGCTGAATTGTCTTCTGCTGTTTGTCAGATGATAAATGAATTATCATATTGATTAAATCAAGCTCAATGCTCAAAAAGATGCATATGATGTTGATAAGATTCTTTTTAAGATTAATGTTAAACTTTAACTGAGTGCACAAATCATCGAAATTGATCTCATATTTATGAGCTTCAATCATGTTCGCTTGTATGACTAGAAAGTCATTCAAATAATGTATCATTGAGTCTCATTGCAGAATAACTATGAGCATTCAGCAAAGATTTTTAGCGAAAAGATCAAATAAATATGATGATGTGCATAAATTGAAGAGAAGAAAGCAATTTATTCAGTACTTATCTCTTCAGAAGAAATTGAGCAGTCAATGATCTGATGTTGCTATTAACACATGACAAAAGATGTTGATCAAGTTTCTTTTAATGAGAATTGCATTTCAATCAACATCACATAAAGTGATGATTGCTTGATCAAAGATGAAATATTCAATTGATTTTCAGTTTTCAAGAATGAAGCAATTGACTGATCTTTCTTTTGAATATGATAAATGATGTATTCAACGTCAGCGATCATTCTTCTTCAATACTAGTCTCAGTGATGAAAATATAAAGTGATGAGAAACATGTTGAATCTCAATTAGTCAATTACAATGAACTTGCTGCATCAAATCAATCTGAAGAGTATTTGAAGCTTCATTTGTTAAGAAAAGATTCTTACTCAAAATCAGTTGATCGAGATCTCAATATTCAATTTTAGCTTCATGTTCAATGATAAACAGCAATATTTGAACATATCTATGATCAGAATGTTCAGTTAACTGTGTTTATCATGCACTTGCATCTAAAGAATCTTTGCGCGCTAGAGAAATTTCGTTGATCTTCATGAATTGATATGAAAAGAATTTCAATATTGATATCAGCAAAATCAAAATTCAATGTCACTTTCTTTTAATGATTGATTGATTGTATTGAGATTGTGTCTAGAAACTAATCAGAGTGCGTGCGTGACTAGAATGTTTAATCTATAAAGATAGTTATAACTAAGACTTTAAGAATACAGAAGAAAGAAGATACAAAAGATAAGAAGAACATACTTTATATAGTAGTTACTCAGATCAACGTTAGTCTCAAAGAGAACATGTTGAAACACAAGAAAGATGTTGATTTGAAAGATGTTTGCGACACAAAGAAATTTGTTTGTCATAGACATCTGTTAACTACTCGTAACACAAAGAAGTGTGTTTATCTAAAAGACAATAGAAGCTGATTAGAAGATGTCAGAAAAGAGAAAAGATGCTGAATCATATTTGAGTCAAATCTGAGTCAGATTTAAATCAGATCTCGACTAAATCTTGATTAGCTTTAATCAATTCTGACACATTCGTAACATTACTTCTTTCTCTGAAAATTCATGTTTGCATGAATAGAAACAATGAAACGCAAAAATTTTCACTGTTTTTTAATTTAATGTGACTTGTCTGAATAAAGCTTATGAAATTTGATTAGAACTTTTTTTGAGCTCTTGAATTCTTCTTTATCGACATAGTATCATTTGTTGTCTCGATCTAGTTCTGTTCATTTGATCTTGTATTGTATTCGATCTTGATATCATCTAGAGTTCAGAATGTCATCTATCTTTCAATGCTTATCGTCTTCGATAGTGAGAGATCTAAATGATTTTGAATGCTGTTCTGATAAAAGATCATCAAAATAAGAACGTAATAACTTTGAACTGAACATCAAATGCAGCTGCTTTATGCTTATCAATAGATGAAGATGATAGAAGATTTCAACTTTGACAGTGATTTGATAGAGTTTTAGTTGTTTATCTTTCAAATTCTTACATGATCTAGTTGTCTTTATGTTTCTAAAGAATAATCAAACTCAGTCGTCTACTTCATAGATGACGTCTCGTCTATGTTTATTGATTTGAGCTTCGATGATTTGCTTCGTTTTTCTCAATTGCTGATGATCGAAGATAAGCAGCTCTTTCATTTGAATGATAATATCATCTGCTTTTTTAGCTTCAAGACGTTCACGAGTTGTTTCATAATCAGTCATATCTGAATCGAAACTTATTCGTGAGTGAAAATTCTTATTGAAGTAGAACGAAGTCATTGAGATGATCGAGAAGATATTGAAATTCTCGCTGAATTCTATCATTGATAGTCATTTTGCTCAGTCGTTCTGCATGTAATTACAGTAGATTCTAAGTTCGCGTTCAATATCTTGATTGACTCACTCTGATTGATCATCGATCTCAGAATGATAAACTGTTGATAGACTAGTCGTGATTTTTAGTCGCTTGCAAAGACTCTGTCACATTGTTGATATGAACTGAGAATCTCTGTTCGAAACAATGAAACTGAGTAAATCATGAAGTTGATAGATGTTTCATAGCATGATTCAAACCGTTTCTTCAACTGAGATGCTTTCATCTTCTCAATGACAGAAAACATAGTGATGTTTCTTGATGAGTCGACATATGATTATGCAAATGACATTATAATCTTCTGATAGAAATAGCTCAGTGATGAAGTCTATAACTATATTCTTTCAGCGTTTCTGTGAAATCGAAAGAGAATGAAGAAGTTCATTGATGCTATCTTTAGATGTCTTACTTCGTTGACAGACATGACAGTTTCAAATGTAACGTTTAATTGTTGCTCGATGATCTGATCAATAGTAGAAACGTTGAACTAAATCAATAGTTCTTCGATTGTCAGAGTGAGAAATGAAAGATTGATCATGAATTTTCTTTAGTAATTTTGTATGCATACTCTCAGAAACTCACAGTAAATCTTTTCTGAACAGAACATTGTTAATGATCTTGCAGTGCTTCAATTCAGTGCTATGTAGCTTGAGCTTGTTTTCGCTTATAGCTTGTCTATACTCATTGCAAAGTTCATTCGTCTTGTTGACATTTTTTACTCGCTGATAAAAATCAATCTCAGATTCAATAGCTAGAATATTTACTCTATTAAGTGTCAGAATAGTCTGATAGCGATCTTCAGTATGCTGAGTTGATTTAGAGACGTCGATCAGAGACATTCTGATTAAAGAATCGACTTTAATGTTCATTTTGCCTGATCGAAAAATGATCTGAAAGTTAAACTCGAATAGAATGTCTAAATAATTGACTTGACATCGAGTTAACTGTTTGTTTTTCATGAAGATCTTCAAAGTCTGATGATCGATGAACATCTGAATGAGCAATTCAATGCATTCAAGCTTGAATCTTCAGTGTTCAAAACATCAAATAATGATCAGCAGTGTTAGAGATCGGCATAGAGCGAGTCATATGAATGTAATATAACTAATAGATAAATGCTAAGAAAGAAAAGTATCTACAGAAAAGAACTCGATTCTTATATGTGTGTTTCTCAGTTCTGTGCTAGGCTCGATTGGGTTGACGTCTTACACATATGATGCAGAGTTTCTGTCAGGACCGTGCCTAGATGATACAACCAATGGAGGTCAGGGTTGATAGTGCTTGATCTTTAGAGGTAGCTATAACTGAATATTAAGAATACAGAAGAAGGTTGGTACAAAAGCTTCTAT
>JAABUO010000604.1_pt1 | contig 62929 bp, 72 predicted proteins | sample 5559291 | NCBI WGS metagenome assembly JAABUO01 (sample SAMN10711878, study PRJNA513372) | rock metagenome | isolation source: Antarctica rocks | place: Antarctica: Victoria Land, Finger Mt sud | reverse complement strand
GGCGCGGCTCAACGCCGCCTATCCGTTATGAGGCCCTTCGGGAATGCCTGGGCCGTCTCCGCACGTTCGCCCACGAGCGCAACGCGGACATCCAGATGCCTCGTATTGGCTGCGGGCTTGCCGGCGGCGACTGGGAGATCGTCAGCAGGATCGTGGAAGAGGAGCTTGTCTTACCCGGCCTGTCTGTGTTCGTTCTCGACTTGCCCGCAGCACACCCCGTCACCGTGGAGCAACCGAGGGATGACAAAAATAGCGAAAACGAACCCACTGGCATCCACTGAGCGGCAACCCCGGTGATGCGTCGGAAGACGACGACGCGGGTGTATAATGACTACAAAGGAGAGGAAGAAAGATGCTCGTGCATTTTGAAAAAACCGACCAAGGCATTGTCCTTCAGTTGCCGGATGAACTGGTTGAGAATCCCGTCTTCGATTCTGGGGGCATGGTTAATGTCACGCGCGAGAATGGGCGTCTCGTTGTCACCCACCCTGATGAGCCGACGTATGACATCGGGGAGATGATCGCTTCCATCACCGATGAGAATAGGCACGCGGAGATCAGCACAGGCCGCCCCGTCGGGAATGAGGTCTGGTAAAACGCATGGCCTTCATTCCGGCTCAGGGTGACGTCATCTGGATTGACTTCGATCCACAGCTAGGGCATGAACAGAGCGGAAGGCGACCCGCCCTTGTCCTGTCTTTGAAGGGCTACAACCACCGGGCCGGTCTGGCCGTCCTGTGTCCCATCACGAAGCAAGTCAAGGGATACATCTTTGAGGCGTTGGTTCCACCTGGTTTCGATGTGACCGGAGCCATTCTAGCCAATCAGGTGAAAATCACCGCGCTCATCCGTATCCAGGAACATGGATAACTACCTTGATGTTTTGAGGCATGAACTTGAGGCGGATGACGAGTCTTTCCTCATCAAGATGCGGATAGAATTGGAATGGCGTCCTGAAGATTTTCGCGCGTCACCGAGGCCATGCGGATTTACTGTGACCAGCACACAGAAGGCGATGTCCTAGAGCGATGGGTGGCGAGTGGATTTTATTATTTCAGTTGGGCGGTGAAGGATTGGACGACTCATCCGAACTTCCCACGTCCCTATCCAAAGGAATACTATGACAACGCTTACCAGCGGCTTTTTGATTTATGCTGCTACTTTTTTGACGGCACTAGCCCTTACGGAGCCGGAGCAGGGTTTGAACCAGTGTGAGGAAGACTATGACTAAAAATAGCGAAAACGAACCTGTTGGGCATCCGCTCAACGACAACCCGTGGTTCAAGAAGATGAAGGCGCTGGGGGAGAACCTGGAAGCGGGGCGCATCACGCAGGCCGAGTTCGAGCGCAAGCACCGAGGGCTGATGGTCGAGCTGCAAAGCGCCGCCAACAAGGAACGCGAGAAGATCAAGACGTGGGCCATCACCAGCAAAAAGGTCCGCGACGAGGCCGAATACAAGCGGCTGTGCGCGCACTACCACGACGAGTACGGCGACTCGTTCCACCACTTCCTGACCAGCATCTACAGCGGCGCATCGTTCGTCACGCTCAACGACAAGGTGCTGGATGACGCCCGCCTGCTGGAGCTACGCTTCGGCGGCCAGATTCTTTCGCCGCAGCAGGCCGTGGACCTGTCGGAGAAGGAACAAAGGGACAAGGAAGGCCAGGAAAAGGAAGCCGAAGGATAAGAGAGTGACAGCCCCCGGCAGCAATCCGGGGCTTTTTTATGGAAAAAGTAGGAAGGGGGAACAAGGACGTACAAAATTCGTCAAAATAATGCACAATAGAGAGTAGAAACGAGCCTCTAACAAGCGGGCGATGAAAGGCATTATGATAAGCGTGGGACAAACCAGCGAAGGTTTGGGTAAAAGTCGAGGAACGGCGCTGTTGACGCGGGTTTTGACGCAGTACGGGAAACGGGCGAGAGCGACAATGGCAGACGGAAACTCGGTCGAATTACTCATTGAAAAGGCGCAGCGCTACCACCCCAACGTGGACGCCGATCTGCTGCGCCGCGCCTACGCCTACGCCGCCGAAAAGCATGAGGGGCAGACGCGCCGCTCCGGCGAACCCTACATCACGCACCCCCTGGCCGTCGCCACGATCCTGACCGAGATGGAGATGGACGACGCGACCCTGGCGGCGGGCCTGCTGCACGACGTCGTCGAGGACTGCGGCGTCTCGCGCGATCAGCTTGCCCAGGAGTTCGGCGAGGAGATCGCCGACCTGGTGGACGGCGTCACTAAATTGAAACTCGCGGACTTCGAGGCCCGGAACGAGGTCGAACCCGGCGCGCGTGTGGACGCGGCACCTATCGAACCGGCCCAGCCCGAAGCGCCCGACGCCATTGCCCGCAAGAAGCGTCACGGCGAAACCAACAAGAGCGCGGCCAACCTGCGCAAGATTTTGCTGGCGATGGCCAAAGACCTCCGGGTCATGGTGATCAAGCTGGCGGATCGCCTGCACAACATGCGGACGCTGGCAGCCATGCCGGAGCACCGGCAAAAGAAGGTCGCGCAGGAAACGCTGCAAATCTTCGCCCCGCTCGCGCACCGGCTCGGCATCTGGCAGATCAAATGGCAGCTCGAAGACCTCGCCTTCAAGTACCTCAACCCCGACGCCTACAACGAGCTGAAGCAGAAGCTGGACAAGACGCGGGCGCAGCGCGAAAAGGACATCGCAACCGCGACCGAAACCCTGAAGGCGCGTCTGGGCGAGGAAGGCATCCAAGCCGAGTTCCAGGGCCGGCCCAAGCACCTGTATTCCATCTACAACAAGATGCAGAAGCAGACGCTGGACCTGGGCGACATTTATGACCTGATCGCCCTGCGCGTCATCGTCCCCACCGTGGCCGACTGTTACCACGCGCTGGGGATCGTCCACCAAGTCTGGCTGCCCCTGCCGGGGCGTTTTGATGATTATATTGCGAAAACGAAGTCCAACGGCTACCAGTCCCTGCACACGAAGGTGATCGGGCCGACCGGAGAACCGCTGGAAATCCAGATCCGCACGACCGAGATGCACCGCACGGCAGACTTCGGCATCGCCGCCCACTGGCAGTATAAGGAGGGCGGCGGCAAGGGCCGCGTTCCGGGGGCGGACCAGCGCTTCGACAAGAAGATGACCCTGCTGCGCCAGCAGCTTTTCGATTGGCAGTCCGACGCCAAAGAACCCGGCGAGTTCCTGCGCTCCGTCGTCGGCGACCTGTTCACCGACCAGGTCTTCGTTTTCACCCCCAAGGGCGATGTCCTCGACTTTCCCCTCGGCGCGACCCCGGTAGACGCCGCCTACCGCATCCACACCGACCTCGGCCTGCACTGCGCCGGGGCGAAGGTCAACGGCAAGATCGTCCCGCTCACCTACCACCTGAAAAACGGCGACATCGTGGAAATCCTGCCCCGCCCCAACGCCAGCCCGTCCCTGGACTGGCTGGCGTCGGCCAAGACGAGCCACGCGCGCACGAAGATCAAAGCCTACTTCCGCAAGCTGCGCTTCGCCTCCAACGTCGCGCGGGGCCGGGAACTGCTGCAAAAAGAGCTGGAGCGGCTGCACCTCGACGCCCGCCACCTGATGTCGCCCGAAGTCCTGACGAAAATCTCCGAGGGGATGAACCACCACGGCCAGGAGGATCTGCTGGCGGCCATCGGCTACGGCGACGCCGCCATTGGCTCCGTCGTGACGCGCCTGCGCGCGCTGGTCCAGGAGACGCCGCACGAAGAGCAGCGCTCGTTCGAGCGCAAGGGGGCAAACTCGGGCAAGCTGCAAGTCGGCGGCGACCTGGAAGACGTCGCCATCGTCCGCGCCAAGTGCTGCCAGCCCGTGCCGGGCGACGAGGTTGTCGGCTATATGACGCGCGGCAAGGGCATCGCCCTGCACCGGCACGGCTGCGCCAACGTCGCCCACTACCAGCAGACCGAGCCGGAACGCCTCCTCGAAGTGGACTGGCAGCCGACCGACCCGACCCAGCGCTACTCCACCGACATCAAGATCGAGTTGGTGGACCGCCTGGGCCTGCTGGAAGACATCGGCAAGCTGTTTTCCGAGGTCAAGACCTTTATCCAGGCCATCCGCACCCGCTCCTACCCCAACCATACCGCCGTCATGCAGATCAGCTTCGACGCCGCCGACACCGACCACATCGCCGCCATGATCGCCCGCCTCCAGCGCCTCACCGACGTCATGGACATCCACCGGCTGGGCGCCAACGAGGACCCAGTGGATTAGCGGCATGGATCGTGTTGATAACAGCCTGATAAGTGAGATCGTCCGCCGCATCGTCGCGACTGCGAAGCCGGAGAAGGTCATTCTGTTCGGCAGCCGCGCGCGCGGCGACGCGCGCTCAGACAGTGATATTGATCTTTTGGTCGTTGCCGATGACCCGCAGCCGCGCTCCCAACGCGCTTCCGCTCTTTATGGCGTCCTGAGCGACATTCTGGTTCCGATGGACATCCTTGTGTACCGTCCTGAAGAGATCGAGGAGTGGCGGAACGTGCCGCAAGCATTCGTGACGACAGCCGTTCGCGAGGGCAGCATACTCTATGAAAACTACGGCTAATCTGTCAAAGGGTGGATAAGCAAGGCCGATAGTGATTTAGCGAACGCGCAGCTTTGCATCGCCGCGAATGTCTCTCTTGATACGGCCTGCTTTCATAGCCAGCAGGCAGCGGAGAAGCTAATCAACAGGCAGCGGAGAAGCTAATCAAAGCGTATTTGATGGCCTATAACCTGACCGTGCCCTTCATTCACAACCTGGAAAAGCTCCTTGAACTATGCGAACAGCATGATGCGTCATTTTCGCAGATGAAGGCTTTAGGGCAGGCGTTGACGCCTTATGGGTTCAACTTCGCTACGATGAGGATTTCTGGCCCCCTCTGGCCGAGGCTGTCTCCGCTTTGCAGGCCGCACAGGCATTGCGTGCCTTTGTCGTTCCACGGCTGCCGCCTGTTATGCGGCCACCAGTGTGAGGCGCGCGTTAAGGCACGGTTGCATTCCCTGCCGTTTGTGGTAGAATACATTGTGCCTTTATTCACAATGTCACTTGTTTTTCGGCTTAGATGGGAAGAAGCAGCATGAGCAGACGAATGACGGAGACGCTGGTCGAAACGGCGGGGCTGACCAGCATCTATGACAAGGTGCTGGCGGGGGAGCGGATGAACGCCGAGGACGGCCTGGCGCTGTACGAGAACCCCAACTTGAACGCGGTCGGCGCGCTCGCCAACATCGTGCGGGAGCGGATGAACGGCAGCCGGACCTACTACGTCCGCAACCAGCACATCAACTACACCAACGTCTGCAACAAGGGCTGCAAGTTCTGCGCCTTCTACGCGCAGAAGGGCGGGCCGGACCCGTACACCCTGAGCATCGCCGATGTCCAGAACCGCCTGCGGGCGCATCTGGACATTCCCATCAAAGAGGTGCATATGGTGGCGGGCATCAACCCCAAGCTGCCGTACCAGTACTATTTGGACCTGCTGCGCGGCGTCAAGGCCGTGCGGCCCGATGTCCACATCAAGGCGTTCACTTGCGTCGAGATCGCCGAGATACAGCGGCAGGCGAACAAGCCCCTGCCGGAAGTCTTCGCCGAACTCAAAGAAGCCGGGCTGGACTCGCTGCCGGGCGGCGGCATCGAGATTCTCAGTGACCGCGTCCACATGGAACTGTTCGGGCGCAAGCTGTCCGGCGACCAGTGGATAGACATCTCCAAAGCCGCCGCCCAGGCCGGGCTGCCGCAGTACGCGACCATGCTCTACGGCCATATTGAGACCCTGCCGGAGCGCGTCGAGCACCTGGTCAAGATGCGGGCGTTGCAGGACGAGACCGGCCATTTCGTGACGTTTACGCCGCTCTCGTTCCACCCCGAAGGGACGCAGTTATCCCACCTGCCGCACCCGACCGGCGACGGCGACTTAAGAAACATCGCCATCTCGCGCCTGATGCTGGACAACTTCCAGCACATCAAGACGTTCTGGATTATGAACACGCCCCAGGTCTCGCAGCTCGCCCAGTGGTACGGCGCGGACGACCTGGACGGCACGATCCACGAGTACGAGATCACCTATAAAGACGGCGAGCAGGGCAACAAGCAGCAAGTCCTGACACGGCCTCAACTCGTCGGTCTCATCGTGGAAGCGGGCCGGACGCCGGTCGAGCGGGACAGCTTCTACAACGAGGTCGCACGGACGGACGAGTTGGACGACCCCGTGCGCCACGACGAGGCGGCCCGCAAGGCGGCGATCCCGCTGGCGATGGCGAACTAAAATGGGAGTGGCAAAGCGCATCAGACAGCTGATTAGGACGCTGCTTTTGCTGATAACCGCCACACTTGTTGCGGCCTTCTTGAGCTATACCGTCTTTCCCCACCTGAGCAGCCGCCGGAGCATTCCGCCGCAAGTGGATCAGCAGGCGAAAGATATTTTAAAAGAGGCACAGGAAGATCAGGCATCTATCTATCTGGCGCAAGTGGTTTCTGTCTCCTCCTCAGCTAAGAAGGCGGCGATCCCATGTCAGATGAACGGCAAGAGCGGCTGGGTTTTCATGACGTATCCTCGCCATAAATGCTTTGTCCGCCTTGTCGGCACCTTGTATGGCAGCCAAAGATCGGCTACCCTTTTTCTTGATGACCATGACCCGGTTGCGGACGAATTTGGCGGTTTTGCTTATCATCACTACGACAATATAGCACGGGGCATGAGGACAGGACAGTATTGGGTGCTGGTATGCAATAAAGAGTCTCAGAGCAGTGACGTTTTCAACACAGCCGACTCGCCAACCTTTGTGGGGAGTTTTGTTGTTCCCGGCCCGGATGCTCCCGAAGTCCGAGCGTTACGCAGCCACAGCCTGCCCCTGGGGCTGGGGCGGCTAATCAACTAGAAGGATAATCGTATGGCACTCGCAGAACGAGAACTTCTGACTCCCCCTTCCTTGACAGGGAAGGGGGCCGGAGAGTTAGGTTCCATAGACGACATCGCCGACAAGGTCTACGGCGGCGAGCGCATCACGGAGGACGACGCTCTGCGGCTGTTCCACCACCCGAACGTCGTGGAACTGGCGGCCCTGGCCGATCATGTCCGGCAGCGCCTCCACCCGGACAACGTCGTTTCCTACATCATTGGGCGTAACATCAACTACACCAATGTCTGCTACGTCCGGTGCAGCTTCTGCAACTTTTACCGAATCCCCGGCGCGGAAGGCGGCTATGTGCTGCCGCGCGAGACGATCTTTCAGAAGATACAGGAGATGGTGGACGTCGGCGGCATTGAGATACTGATGCAGGGCGGGCTGAACCCCAAGCTCAAGATCGGCTGGTACGAGGACCTGTTCCGGGCAATCACCGAACGCTTCCCCGGTGTCATTCTGCACGCCCTGTCGCCTGCTGAGATCATCTACATCAAGAAACTGAACAAGCTGACGATGGAGGAGACGCTGACGCGGCTAAAGGCGGCGGGCTTGCACTCGGTCCCCGGCGGCGGGGCGGAGGTGCTGACGGACCGGGTTCGCCAATGGATCGCGCCCTACAAAGATACGGCGGAGGAGTGGCTGGACTGTATGCGCGTCGCCCACCGGGTCGGCCTGCGCTCGTCGGCGACCATGATGTACGGCTCGGTGGACACGCTGGCCGACCGCGTGGAACATCTGCAAAAGCTGCGCGACCTTCAGGACGAATCCCTCGCGAATGCCCCTGCCGCCTTCACGGCGTTCATCGCCTGGAACTACCAGCCGGACGGGACGGAACTGGGCGGCACGCGCGCCTCCGCCTTTGACTACATGCGGACCATCGCCGTTTCGCGCATTTTCCTGGACAACTTCCCCAACATCCAGGCGTCGTGGGTGACGCAGGGGCCGCGCATCGGGCAGCTTTCCCTGCGCTACGGCGTCAACGACTTCGGCTCCACGATGATGGAGGAGAACGTCGTCTCGACCGCAGGCTGCGTCTTCACCGTACCGCTGGAGGAGATCGAGCGGCTGATCTCGGACGCGGGCTACACTCCGCGCCGCCGCAACACGCGCTACGAGATGCTGGATTAGCCGGCGGGTGTTGACAGGACGCCGGGGCCGTGATACAATCGCACCGGCGCCATGTCACTCCCACCGTCCATAACCTCGTCAGACACTCCTCACGTTTCTCCCGCAGGGGCGGCGAGTGGTCGGATGGCTGTCCGTCTGGCTCTCGCCCTCCCTTACCTCCTCCTGCTCGTCGGCGCCTACTCCGTCTTCTGCGTCACCACGGATGACCCGTTCATCACCTACCGTTACGCCGCCAACCTGCTCGCTGGGCACGGCCCCGTCTTCAACATCGGCGAGCGGGTGGAAGGCTTTTCCAGTCCGCTCCATCTGCTGCTCATGGCGCTGCTGCTGCCGGTCGCCCCGTCCGTAGACATCCTGTTCAAAGCGAAGCTGCTGGGCCTGGGGCTGGCCGCGCTTGCCCTGTGGCAGACGGGGCGGCTGGCCCGCGCGGCGGGGCTGACGGGCGGGGAAGGCTTGCTGGCGCAGGCTCTGGTCGCCGTCAACAACAACTTCGCGCTGGCTGCCGTCAACGGCATGGAAACGATGCTGGCGGTGTGCCTGGTCCTCGCCGCCGTCCTCGACTTTGGGCGGGAGATGGCAGGGCGCGGCGGCGTGCGCTCGGCCCTTCTGCTCTTTCTGGCGCTGCTGGCGCGGCCCGATGCGGCGGGGCTGTTTGCCGCGCTGCTGGTCGTTCGGGTTATTCTCGCAGTGCGGCGGCGTCTCCCGTGGTGGGATATCGTCGGCTGGACGTGCGCTTTCCTGCTGCCGGCTGCCGGGCTGCTCCTGGCGAGGCTTGCGTATTACGGGCAGCTCGTGCCGAACACCTACTACGCGAAGCAGGTCACGGCGGAGTACGCCTGGCATTGGGGGCCGCTGTACCTGCTCCACCCGCTGTCGCCGATAGCGGTGGCGTGGGGCTATTGGAAAGTCTATGTGCCGCTGTGGTCAACGCAGTGGCAGGCGCTGGGGGCCGTCGTCTTTTGGGGCTTGGCGGGGTTGGGCTGCGTGCGGCGGCGCGCGGGCTGGGCGGGAGCTGCGCTGCCCGCCGTCGTCCTCGCGCAGATCGCGTTCGTGCTGCACTTCGGCGGCGACTGGATGCCGGGCTGGCGGTTCGTCGTGCCGGTCCTGCCGCTGCTGGCCGTCCTCCAGGTCTACGGCCTGCGCCGTCTGCGCGGGGCGGGTCTTGTGCGGAGGGTCGCCGCGCCGACCCTGGCCGCCGCGCTTTGGGCCGTCTGCGCCGTCGTTTCCCCGCACAACCCCTGGGCGAACGCCCGCTTCTCGACATCGAGCGCCGATCTGCTGCCGGCCGACTACGCGCTGGGCCGCAAGTGGGTCGCCGCCGACCGCTATATCCAGACGGCGCTGCCGCGCGGCGGCCTTATCGCCTACTCGGAGATGGGCTATGCGGGCTATCACAACCTGGACAAAAAATTCGTTGACGTGCGCGGGCTGACCGATGGGGAGATCGCGCGCCTGCCCGCCTCCACCAAAGGGACGTGGGGCGTGGATGATGAGCGCTGGATGTACCCGACCGACCCGCTTTACCAGATCTTGAAGCGCCGACAGCCGACGGCCATCATTGCCTTTTCCCACCCGCCGCAAATGCCGTTCGCCGTTCTGGACCGTTATTACCTCGTTTGGAGCATCCAAGACCCGCGCGATCCGCCTGCGACTATTGACCCCGCGCTGGTCTACCGCCCCTTCGAGCAGATATTGAACCGAGCGCCGCGCCCCTAAGAGGCTGTTGACATTGACGGCGCAGAAGCGGGCGTGAGGATGTGAAACATGGCGCAGGTGCCCTCGTCGAAGAACTCCACCTTGCGTCCCGCTCCGATGACGCCGTCTCGGAAGGAAGCCTGCTCCGCCACTCGATGATGCAATTCTCCCACGACGAGGGTGTTGGGAGACAGTTGGCGAATGATGTCCGGCATGACCGCCAGTTCCGCGCCCTCAATGTCGAGTTTGATGAGGCACTTCGTCCGAGGGTCAGAGGGCAAGTAAGGACGTAAGGAGGAGACCTTAACGTTAATCGAGGACGTGTACGGCAGATCGTCCGAGAAACTTCCTTGATTAGCCTCCCGGCAGTAGAACGTCATCGTCCCATCCGAGGAGCCGAGGCAGAACGGCTTGACGTCCGCGTGGAGGTCGTTTGCGGCAAGATGCGTTTGAATCCGCTCAAGATTGTCCGGCACGGGTTCAAAGATGACGGCCTTCGCGGAAGGCCATTTGGTGAGGGCATAAAGCGTGAACAACCCTACATTACCGCCGCCATCAAGGATTAGGTCCGGGGCGAAATCATCCGGGAGGCGGTAGCAGTTACCGATGCCGACCTCGACAAAGCCCTGGATGTCACTCTGAAGCTGGCCGAGTCGGAACGAGGCGTGCAGTTTCCCTGCTTCGGTTTCGTACTCGGCCCAGAATATCCCGGACTGGCTCATCAGCTTGAGGAACGCGAGGCAAAACGGTTTCAACTGTGGCCGCGTCATGGATGCTTGGGCCGCGAGCAGCTTCAAACGCGAAAGGCCGTGCGAATGGTTCCAAATTAGCCGGGCATTTACGTGGTTAGACATATATCGTTTTCTGCTGCTCGAGACCGTGTGACATGATCAGTCAGAAAATGGGTTGCCGGCGCGTCTTCCGTGCGCCGGCAACAGGGGGAGAAGGGGGAATGATCGCTTACTTTTTCTTCTTGAGAATGGGCAGGCCCGTGAGCGAGTTCTCAGACACCTCGTAGCCTTCGGGCAGATCGTCCATTGACCCGTCTTTCACTTCCTTGGAAAAGAAGTAGAGCTTGGTCTTGCCGTTGGCGGCATCTCGCCCGTGCAGGTAATACTCGGTGCCGTTTTTCTTGCTTTTGACGCTGAAAGCCATGTTTGTGTCCTCTCTGTGATTGTTACAGCCGGGCGCAAGCCCTAGTCGGCAGTTCCGCGCCTTTGTTCCGCGTCCCCCATTCGGATTCCTTCTTAGGGGCAAAGTTTTTTTGCCGTCACCAGGCAAGCTTTGACCCCGCCATCAGCCGCTTCCAGGGGAGGCGCTCGAGGATGCTGTCGAAGCGCAGATCGCCGCCGATCAGGCGGCCCGCCGTGCGCGTCCCCGTCGGACTCTTGACGCCCATCGTGTAGCAGACGCGGGGGAACTGGTAAAAGAACTTGGCGATGGTCAAGGCCGCGTCGTGGCTGGCCCCGAGTTCCTCCCGCAGCGTCTCGGTCCAGCGCGCGGCCCGGCCCCCGGCAATCGCGCGGCCTGCCAGCGCGCCCGACCGGCAGGCGTAGGAAATGCCGTCGCCGAAAAGCGGGTTGACCATCCCGGCGGCGTCGCCCGCCAGCAGGACGCGCCCACCCCAGGCCGCGATCGGCTCCGATCCGCCCCAGATGGGCAGCGGATGGCCGTGGAACTCGATCCCCTCGCGCCGCTGAGGAACGCCCAGCGCCTCCAGATAGCCCATGATCCAGCGCGCCAGCTCGTCCTTGCTGGCCTCGCCCTTGCCTTCCGCCGAGCGCCGCCCGAACGTGCCCGCGCCGACCGAAAGGTGGCCCTCTTTGGGGAAGACCCAGGCATAGCCCTGCTTGACGGCGTACTCCAAGTGGGCGATTTCGGGCCGCAGCGTCTCGTGCCCCTGCCCCCACTCGTGCGGAATCTCGGCTTCCAGGGCGATGGCGAGCAGCCGCTTGGGCCGCAGGTCCGCCATGCGCGCCACGACCCCGTTCGCCCCGTCCGCGCCGACGATATAGGCGGCGTGGACGACCTCACCGCCCGCCGTCGTCACCCGGACCCGTGTTTCCCCCTCCGGCGCGACCGACTTGACCGAAACGCCGTCCCGCACATCGCACCCGGCCTTCGACGCCCGCTCGGTCAGGGCATTGTCGAAGACGCTGCGCTGCACCATCCACAGGCTCATCGGCGGCTGGGCTGGGTCCGGGTTCAGCGGCGCAACGTGGGCGTCCTCAAAGTCCCAGGTGTGGCGCAGGTGCGTCACCGTCGCCTCGACGAAGGCGTCCGGGATCAGCTTCGGCAGGTCATGGGCGACGGTCAGCGGCACGCCCCCGCCGCATGTCTTGTAGCGCGGCAGGGTGCGTTTCTCCAAAATCAGCGTTTTCAGTCCCGCCGAAGCCGCCTCAAAGCCCGCGCAGGCCCCCGCCGGCCCCGCCCCGCAGATGATCACGTCGTACTGGTCATTCATGCGCCTATTATACCTGAGTTCCGGCCTGCCGGGGGAAGAAAGAAGGCCGCCGACGCTGGGCGTCGGCGGCCTTCTCGATTGCTGTCCTTCTTGGAAGGGGCTTACTTGCTCAGGCCGACCGGATCGGTCGTGCCGAACACGTTCTTGGTCCAAATGTTAATCGTCGTTGCACCGTCGCCGTCCGGTGCCGAGGCGTCGTCGCGGGCGTCGAATAAGGTGTCGAATAAGGTGTTGCGCAGCGCGCGGTTCTGGGTGACGGTTGTGGGGGCGTAGTCGTCGCTTCCATAGTCCGAGGTAGTCTGAGAGGTGGGTGCCGACGCCCTGATTGCCGGTGACATTGTTGTAGGAGATCACACCGCCAGCGTACTGTAGTGTAATATGGAAAACGGCGATTTTCACGGCCGCTCATTTTTTATTTTTATCCGGGTTTTTGCCGGTTTTGCCGCGCGGAGCAGCACTCTGTCGAAATCATGTTGCCCTTTCTCGGTAAACGGACTGGTGCAGGGGGATAGAAGAGAGGGGCGTAAGCGAGGAACTTCTGCCGCCCGGCTGACGCTTCGAGGAACCGGGGGGGCGGCCTGTGGGGTGGGGAACATTTTGGCGGCGGCGGCGTCCTAAAGCAAACGACCGCCGGCGCCGTTTGCTTCTTGACGCCGCGCCTCCGCACGCAGCCGAAACGAGAGCCTGATTGGGCGCCGAATGAAGCCGAATTAAGAGGTGAGATGATGAAACACGTTCTGCCCGGCGTGCTCCGGGCGGCGATGCTGGGCCTGGCGCTGATGCCGCTCAACGCGCCGGCTTTCAGCGCCGGCGGGCCGCTCCGGGGGGGCATCCAGCGCGACTCGTATCACATCGGCGAGGCGAATGTGCCCGGTGCGGCGGATGCGACCGCCGATCTCTCCCCGGCGGGGGCGGACGCCGACCCGTCCACCGGCGTGGGGCCGATCCGGCTGGCCCGTTTTTCCTATGTCCAGGGCAACGTCACTTGGCGGACGTCCGACGGGGCCGCGTGGTCGCCCGCGACGGTCAACCTGCCGATCCGGCAGGGCGCCCAGGTGTGGGTGACGAACGGCGGGCGGGCGGAAGTGCAGTTCGACGACGGCAGCCTGCTCCGGCTGGGCAACGGGGCCGTGGCGACGCTGGAAACGCTTTACAGCGACGGCAGCGGCGAGTTCACCGAAATTCAGATGAACGAGGGGCTGTCCACGCTGGAACTCCGCCCTTCCAAATCCATCTATCAGGTGAATACGCCCCTGGTTTCGGTCAAATCCGAGGGGCCGTCAAAGGTGCGGATCGGCGTGGACAGCGATGTCGAGGTCGCCGTTCGCAGCGGCCGGGCCGCCGTCGAGGGCCGTGGGCGCAAGACGGTCCTGGAGTCGGGCAGCTACCTGGACCTGGCCGACGCCGAGGCCGCCTTTGAGCCGGGCGGCCTGCCCGACCCCGATAGCTGGGACCAGTGGAACGACGCGCGCGACCGCCAGCTCGCCGAGGGGGACAGCGGGAGCCGGCTGCCGGCCAATATCGCCCTGGTCGCGGGCGATCTGGACGACTATGGCTCCTGGCACGACGACCCGCGCTACGGGTCGGTCTGGTGCCCATCCGTCTCGGATGCGGACTGGCGGCCCTACCAGCACGGCCACTGGACCTGGGTGGAGCCGTTCGGCTGGACCTGGGTTTCGAGCGAGTCGTGGGGATGGGCGCCGTACCACTACGGGACGTGGATAGACGAGCCGTATGGCTGGGCCTGGGCGCCCGGCCCGGCCCGCCAGTATTGGTGCCCCGCCGTGGTGCATTTCTCCGAGTACAACGGCGCGATCGCTTGGGCGCCGCTTTGCCCCGCCGAGGTGCGCTACCCGCCGGTCCTGGGCATCGGCTACCGCCACGGCGACTGGTCTCTGTCCTTCTCCATCGGCGGGGCTGCCGTTTACTACCCGTACAACGACTCTTACTGCACAGCCCGCCCGTTCAATAACGTCGTCGTCAACCGCGTGACCTATATCAACAACGTGACGAATGTTTATAACATCAACCGGGCCACGATCAACCGGAACACCTATGGCGGCAGCCGCCGGTTCGTGCCGTTCAACGCCCGGAACGCTGCGGGGGTGACCACGGCCAGCGTGGCCGCGTTCGGCGGGCGCGGCGAGTACCAGCCCGCGCCGCGCGCCGCGACGGCGTTCTTCGTCCGGGGCCGCTCGGTCGAGGCGCCGGTCGGCGGAGCCGCCCCGGTCGCCGGCCCGATCAGCGTGCGGCCTACCGCGCTGGCTTATACCCCGTCCCGCGCGTTCCTGCCCGCCGGCAGCCCCTCGGCGTCCGTCCTGCGACGGCCGCTGTTCCGCGCCGCCCTCCCGCCGCAGGTGGCGCGCGTCGCCCCGGCCATCCCGCGCCCTCAGACGTTCGCGTCCCGGCCGGGCGCGGCTTTCCCCTCCGATGCCCGGAGCACCCGGTTCCCCGGTGCGACCCCAGGCCGTCCTATTGGATCGCGCCCGGATGTCTCGCCCGGCAACGGTTCCTTCGGCAACAACTCCTTCCGCAGTCGTCGCCCGGCTCCCGCCTTCCAGGGGACGCCGGGGCCGCTCAATCCCGGCGACCGGGCGCGTCAGGCCGCCATCGCCGCCCGCCGGAGCTTCGAGCCGCCGACGTCGGGCGGCGACAGGGGCGGCTTCCGGTCCCTGCGCCCATCGCGTGACCTTCCCGGCGACACAAGCACGGGCGGCGCTGGGCGTGACTTCCCGCGCGAGCCGAGCCGCCCGGCGTGGGGCATCCCGCGCGAAACAAACGGGGCAGACGCGCCCCGCGAGCCGAGCCGCCCGGCGTTCACCCCGGAGACGCCCCGGCCCTTCCGCTCCCGTGAGCCGTCGCCCTCCTATGACCGCCCGCAGCCGTCTCGGCCTGAGCGTCAGGCCCGGCCCGCCGACCGGCCCCAGTCCCAGCGCTCCGCGCCTTCCGAGGGCAAGTCGTCCTCGTCCAATGATCGTTCCGGGGGACGACCCGGCGGCAGGGGCCGAAACTAGCGATCTGCGCCCCGAAAATAACGCCCGCCGCAGATGCGGCGGGCGTTTCGTGCCAGGCTACAGCGGTTCCAGCGAGACCTCGCCGCCGGTCTGCATCTCGGCCTGTAGCAGATTGCCTTCCATGAGGCCGACGCCCAGCAGGGGCGGGTTTTCCAGAGCCAGAACCTCGGTGATACGCTCCTCGTCTTCCCAGAGAAGCGTCAGCTCATAGCGAGGCCGCTCTCGCTCGGCGTCATCGGCAAACCGAATGACTTGCTCCTCAGCGATTTCTGCTTCCAGTTGAGCGATGAGGCTGCTTGGAAGTGCAAGATCGCCATCAAAGGCGGTATCCACGATAAACTCGACGTTTATCGGCCCGTCTCGTCCGGGCAAACTCAGCGAGACGCGAGGGAACCTGTCTCGGACATGACCGAGGATCATTTTGCCCCGCTCCTTTCCCGCATCTCGCTTGCGAGGATACGCGCCGCCAGACCATATTCGGGTTCCGGGCCGATCTTCATCAAGAGCAGACACTTGTCCGAGTGGGTTTTCCTCATCGCCCGCATCGCGTTGCCGGTGGAATCGGCGATGGCATATTCCTCTGAGTCCGGCTCGATGGCGATGAACTGGTTGTTGTACTCGGGTTCCAGCTTGGCCTTCAGTTTGCTTTCATAAATCGCCAACCCGCGTCGCGTCAGATCGCTGAACCCCTCACGGCCCGTCCAATTCAGTGTGGACGCGATCTCCTCCGCTTCGTCCGTCGTCATTGCGGCACCTCCTGTGTGGTTTGGACTTTACGCCGACATTGTACCCCAACAAAAACGCCCGCCGCAGGTGTAGCGGGTGCTGTGGCAGGGAGTTGCCTACGGAGGGCGACCACAGGGGGTTGCCCCTACCCATGACGGAATGCTTGTGACGGAACGCCTGGTGGCAAATCAGGGGTGCGTAGGGGGAGGCCCCTGTGCCTCCCCTCCATAGGCAATCGCCCTGAGTGCTGCGGGTGACAGTCCTGGCAGACTTCTCACCGTAAGCATCCTCAGCCCAAAGACTGGCCCCATGCGCTGCGAAAGGCGGTGAAGCAGAGTGTGCGGGGAGTTCGTTTTGGCAATTTCGCATAACAACGGTTTCTCGCCTCCCTTTCTGTTCTCTTGCCGCCAGTTCGTTTTCGCACTTTTTGTATTCTTGGCATTCGCGCCTCTCTGCCCGTACCTTCCTGGGTTGATCTACTTGTCTACTATTATACCCGATGTGGATCGCCTTTGACAACAAAAACGCCCGCCGCATCTGCGGCGGGCGTTTCGTATAGGACGCTCAGATGAACTTGAGGTCTTCGTAGCGCTTGCCCAACACGATCTCACTGTTGGTGCCGAGCCAGCGGTCGAGCACGGTAGCGTAGACGGCGCGGAAGTCCGTGGTGAACTTCAGGTCGCCCGCGTCCAGGTCGGTCAGGCTGGGATAGGCGCCGTACAGGCCGCCCTTGACGGGCTTGCCGAGCAGGAACATCTCGGACGCGGTGCCGTGGTCGGTGCCGCCGTTGGCGTTCTCGTGGACGCGGCGGCCGAACTCGGAGAAGGCCAGCGTGAGGACGTTGTCGCCCGCGCCCATCTGCTCCAGGTCGGACTGGAAGGCGGCCAGGCTGTCGGACACGTCCTGCCACAACAGGTCGTGGCGGCGGACCTGCTGGGCGTGGGTGTCGAAGCCGCCCGCCGAGATGTAAAAGACGCGCGTCCCCAGGCCCGCCGCGATGAGCTGGGCGATCTCCTGCATCCCGCGCCCGAAGCCGGAGGTCGGGTACTGGACGGTGGAGTGGTACTTTTTGATCCCCGCCGAGATGCGGTCGGCGCTGTCATAAGTCTCCTGCGCCGTTTCCTGGAAAAAGCGGCCATAGGGGGTGCTGGAGTCGCCGAGCTGGATCTTTTTCAGGGCGGCGGTATGGGCGTCGCCGTCCGCGTTGTGCGGGAAGACGAAGCCGAAGTTCGCCAGGCCCTGGATGCTGGGCACGGCGGCGTGGGCGCTGGTGAACGCCTCGCTGGCTTCGTTGCCGATGTTGATGCCGGTCAGCGGCGAGGTCCGGCCGGAGCGGATGGCGTCCAGGTAGCGGCCGACCCAGCCTTCCGAGGCGATCTTCTCCGGCTCCGCCGTCTGCCAGATCTCCATTGAGCGGAAGTGGCTGTGGTTGGGGTTGGGGTAGCCGACGCCCTGGATGATGGCGAGCCGTCCCCCGTCATAAAGTGCCTTCATGCCGCCCATGACGGGGCTGAGGCCGACGTGGTCGTTCAGGTGCAGCACCTTGCCGTCGGCGTGGGCCAGGACGGGACGCGCGCGGCGGTACGCGGCATCGGCATAGGGGACGACGGTGTTCAGGCCATCGTTGCCGCCCGTGAGCTGGATGACGACGAGCGAGCGGTTCGCTGTCTGGCCGCTGGCGGCGAGGGCGTTGTCGGCGACCGAGTCGGCCCAGACCATTTTGGCGAGCCAGGGCGGGACGGCGAGGCCGACGGCGACCGTGGTCGCGCTTTTTCTCAGGAAATCTCTGCGTGTGACGGACATTTTGTAGCTCCTGTACCCGGCCTGAAGGCCGGGTCTATGCGGATGGGGCGCCCCTTCTGCACTGGCAGGCCCGGAGGGCGGGGCTAGGAATGAGGCCCAAATGAACTATCCTCAGCCCCGAAGGGGCTTTGTCCGGCGAAGCCGGGAGTAGCCCGGCCCTTCAGGGCCGGGAGCAAGCGACCTGGTATTCAGGGCCGGGAGCAAGCGACTAGCACACCTGGTATTCAGGCGTCGCCATGAGGAGCGGGATGACGCCGCGCAGGCGCCCCTCCAGGCCGGCATAGGTGAAGCTGCGGAGCCGGTTGTAGCCGCGCCCGCCCATTCCTTGCCCATTAAGTCTTTTCCCCTGCCGGTAGGGCGCGCGGGCGGGGGCCGGGGGCGGCGCGACGAACGGGCCGGGAGTGAAGTCCGCGTTCCGCACGGTCGGCGCGGGCGCATCGGCGCCGTTGACGTAATCAACCAGCGCCTGCCGCGTCGCGGGCGTCAGCGGGAGGGGGCCGAGCGTTTCGGCCAGGAAGTCCACCCAGCCCTCGGGCGTCAGACCATTCTGCCGCACATAGTCCGTCAGCCGGGCCGTCTGGCCGCCGAACAGCGCCCGCGAGAGCGAGACCGCGTTGGCGTAGCTGACGCGCGACATCAGCGTGGACGTGTTGATCCAGGCCGTGCCGCCGTCCCAGCCCTTGACGGTCGGCGGCGCGAACAGGTCCTGGCCCATCGAGCGCATCGCGGCGGGCAGGCCGGTGAGGAGGGCGATCCGCCGGCCTGCCGCAAGCTGCGGGGTCACGGCAGGCGTCGTCAGAGCCGGGGCGGGCTGACCCGGTGCGGCGGTCGCCGCCCGCGTGGCCGCCATGTCGTTGGCAGGCGTGACATCGGCCAGGGCCAGCTCGACGGCCTTGTCCAGCCCCAGCATCTTGACCGTGCCGATGACGTATTGCGCGGGCGATTTGATGATCGCAAAGCGGGCCTTGTCCGAGTAGAACGCCCGTGACCGGAAGATCTGGCTCAGGACGGCGCGAACGTCGTAGCCGCCGGCGAAGTATGTCTTGACCAGCGCGTTCAGCACCTCCGGCTCCGGGTTCGGGTAGGCGAAATACGTCCAAAGCTGCGTGCAGAGCCGCTGGGCCGTGGCGGGGTGGGCGACCAGGATGTCCACGATGTCGTCGCCGTTCCAATTGCCGGTCTTGCCCAGGAACGTCTTCGGGTCGTTATCGTGCTGGCGGGCGTTGAAGACGAATTGCCCGCCGCGCAGGTTCCAGCCCGAAAAGGCGCGGGCGGCGGCCTTGACGTCGTCCTCGGTGTAGTGGCCGATGCCGCAGGTGAACAGCTCCATCAGCTCGCGGGCGTAGTTCTCGTTCGGATGCGCCTTGTAGTTCTGGTTGCCGTTGAGGTAGCGCAGCATTTCGGGGTCGCGCGAGACGGCCAGGGTGAGCGTCCGGAAGTTCCCCAGCGCGTTCTGCCGAAACAACTGGTTCTGGTTGTAAAGCATCTCGCCTTGCGCGGCGCCGTCCTTGCTGGTAAAATGGCCGTGCCAGAACAGGGTCATCTTCTCGACCAGCGGGCGGGGCGAGGCGACCATGCGGTGAACCCACCACATCTTGACCGCCTGCGTCGGGATGCCGCCGTTCTTCGGGGTGGGCAGCAGGCCGGCCAGCCGGTTCAGGAGGGCATTGTCGTCCAGCGTCTCCGGCGTCCGCTCCGGGTGCAGCAGGGCATCCGTCGTGGCGGACAGGCCGGCCTGGGCGGCGGCGCGGATCGTGGCCGGGTCTGCGCCGAAGCCGGCGCGGCGCAGCAAATGAGCGGTGTCTTTGTAGCTTTGGTCAATCATCAGGGCGTCCTAGGGGAGTAGTCGGGACAATCAATCGTCTGACGCAGGGCCGGGGGTAAAGTTCAGAATGTCCACTTTTATCGGAGTTGTCGCGCCAGAGCCAAGAGCGTCTGTATTCCCTATAAATTAGGCCTGTCGTGTGAACTGGGCCTATGATGACCTTTCAACGCCTCGCGGCCAACCCCTGTGCCTTCGCCAGCCTGAGCGGTAACCCCGCGCAGACTTCGAGGCGCTCCACCAGGGCTTCGCCGCTTACGCCACAAACCGGCAGCAGTCGCTGGCCCGCAAGTGGGTGCTGGAATGGTCGTCACTGCCCTGCTGGGTTCGGCCCTCTACCTCGGCGATAGTCTAACCCCGGCGATGGATGCCGCCCAAGCGCGCGGCGAAATGCCTCCCTCCGACCGCCTGCACCACCAGTACGAGCAGGTTTCCTCCCCCGTGCAGTTCCCCTTGCTGCTCCTGCTGGCTCTGTTTGGGGCACTTTGGGACACGCCATAGATGAATGGCTAGGCCGTTGATAGATCACGTCTCGCTACTGATCGGCGGTAGGCTTGGGGCCGATGGCGATCCGGTGTGTCCACATTGGTGAGCGTTTGAAGGCAGGTATAACCGGAAGCTGATGCTCTTCATACTCCCACTCCCGTCGAAATTTGGTCCGTAAGGCTCGGTTTTCCAGCCATGCGGCATCAACTTCCATGACTTCACGAACGGGTGGGATGGAGAGGCGGAACACGCCAATCTCAGCCAGACGCCCATGCAGCGCGGCCATCACGAACTTGCGCCACTTGTAAAACCTTTCTTTGGCCTCATCAATGGTGTCAGTTTCGAAATGAAGCTCGATGGTAACTGGAATAACAAAGCGCGCCATCTAATCCTTGTCCTTTTTCTCGTCAGCCCCAAGCAGTTTCGCACCGTTCAATCCCAGCACTGCCCCAAACAGGGTGCCAATAATGCCTGCGAGAGCCGTAATAGCGTTCTTCCGTAGCTCAGGGTCTTTGTCGAAAAGGGCGATATAGCCGCAGGCGCCGGTGACAAGCAGGGCTATGATGATGGTGACGCCCAGCACAATCATTACCAGTCTCTGCCGGAATTGCTCCTTGCTCGTCGCCATCTCCCGTTTGTGAGCCGCCTCCAGAGGGTCTTCGGGCGGTTTGTAGGAGAAGCCGACATGTTCCAAAATCTGGCCGGGTAACTCAGCCGGAATTCGGAAAAAACCGGGCGGGGATGGAGTTGCCGACGGCAGGTTTTGATCGTTTTGATCCGCATCCATGCTCTGCGCCTCTCGTTATGGCAGCACGACTTCCTGAACTGTTTTGTTCTGCTCGTCAATCAGATTGATCTTTTTGCCGGCCTCACGCGCGTCACTCAGATAGGCGTAGCTGGCGACCGCGCGCCGGATGATCTCCGACTTGGGGATTTCTTTGGATTCCGCAAGATCAGTCAGCACCTTGTCGAACTTGGGGCCGAGGTCCATTGTAAAACGTCGCATTGTCTGTCTCCTTTCGGCATCATATCTACTGCATTATTACTGCAATATACCATAGATGGTTCCAAACCGTGGTCGGACGATTGAAATCGGCACGCCCCTTGCGTTTTCCCGTCCGCCCGGTTATAATAACTTCCGTATCACCCGTGTTACACGCCGCGCCCTTCCCCGGCGCGCGACCCATCGGCCTTGTGTTCGGCTTGTCGTGTCTTGGAGGAGAAACGATCATGTCTCAGGTGTCATCGAAGGTTGCGCGCGCCGGTCTGGCGGGCGTCGTCGGTCTCGCGGTCGTCGCCCTGGCGGCGCAGATGGCTGGTCATCATCGGGCGGTTTCCGCCTCCCAGGGGACCGCGCGGGACGGCGCGGTGTTGCAGAGCGGGTTCGGGCATCTGCATCTGGCGCCCGCCGTGACGTATGCCAATCTGACTATATTTCCCGTTTACGGCGACGCGCCCGCCCGGCCCGTTCCGGCAGAGTATGTGACGCTGGCGGAGGGCATGGACAAGGGCGGCGTGACGGCGCGCGAATCGGATAACGGCAGTGTGCCCAGCGACGGGGCCGCGCCCGCCGCGCCGGCAGGAGTGACAGTCCCGGATGAGTCTGTGACCAATGCCGAGCAGGGCCGGGAGCACCGGGACGCGAATCTTCTCATGGTGACGAACACCGCGCCCCAGCCGACGTATGTGCCGGACGGACAGGTCGTGCCGGGCGGCGGCCAGGACCGGGGCGCGGCCTCAGACACGATTGTCCCGGCCCGCAGCGCACAGGTGGGTGTCGCCGCCTTCTGCGTGGAGCGGCGCCGGTCACAGGGATCGTCGGCGGACTTCCGCAAGAACGTCGCCATCGCTATCCCCTCGGTCCGCTACGCCATGCAGGTGGTCGGGGAGCAGCAGCCGGTCTGGAATGCGGTCCGCACCGCCACGCAGCGCTTCGGGGCGGCGACGCCGACGGAGACTTATGCCGCTCTGATCCAGAACCGTGCTGCCCAACAATCGGTTTTGCCCTACACCGACGCCTTGACCGTCCCGATCCAGGCGGCGACGCCGGGGCGTGTCGTGGGCGTGGTCGCGGTCATCAACGGGCGCATCGTCTGCACCGATCTATACAAGAACCCGACGCTCTTCAACCAGATGTGGCCCGCGCTGCTCCGCTCCTATGCCTTGCAGGCGGCCATGAGTCATGCCACGGGCAAGCCCACGGCGGCGGACGCGGGGGAGGCCGGGCGCTGGCTGGCGTCACTGGACAGCGCGCCGGGGACGGCCTCACGCGAGGCGGACCTGACCCGCGTGGCCCGCGTTTCCGCCCCGGCGGGGGCCGGCATCCGAACGGCGGCGATGACCGAAACCGGCGGACGGCACATGGCCCTGCTGCACGAGGCGTTCTGGACGCCCGCCGCCCTGCTGACGAATTGAGCGCAAACGCCGTATCGAACTCTATGCCGAGCGCCGCTTCCATCCGTCAGACTTGTACCGTGATCGAGGCGGCGCTTTCGTTTGTCGGGGCCGGCATCGCGGGAACGCTGTGGTGGGCGGACCGGACGCGCCAGGATGTGCCGTGCAGCGCGGACGGCGGCTGCGGGATCGTCGCCGCCAGCGCCTGGTCTCATGTGGACCTGATCGTCTGGCACCACGTCCCCGTTGCCCTGCTGGGGCTGCTCGGCTACCTGGCGTTGTTGACGCTCGCCATGCTGCGGCTTGGCTCGGAGAGCGACATTTGGGATCGCCGCCTGCACCGCCTGGTCTGGCTTCTGACGGCGGGCGGGGCGGCGTATTCCTGGTATCTGCAATGGATCGCCCACGCCAAGATCGGGGCGTTCTGCATCTGGTGTCGCTCGTCGGCGATTGTGATGACCGTTTTGTTTCTGACAGCGGCCTGGGAATGGCGGGCGGCGCGGCGGCGGAGTCAAAGGGGACAGGGAATGCATGGGTAGGATGGGAACAAAGAAGGTCGTGCTCCTTGGCGTCTGGCTCGCCCTGCTGGCGGGTTTAGTCGTCGGGATCAATGTTATGGGCAGCCGGCAGGGCGGCGGAGGGCAGGGCGGAACGACCCCCTCGCAGCCCGTCCCCAAGCTGGACACGGACAAGCTGGCCGCGCAGTGGCCGCAGATCGTGGCCCATGCCGCCGCGCCGCCGCGCGGCGATGTGAATGCGCGCTACACCATCGCCGAGTTCGGCGACTTCCAGTGTCCCCAATGCGGCAAAGCGCGGCCTTTACTGGAAACGCTGCTCAAGCAGTACCCCACCCAGGTCAACCTGATCTTCCTGCACCGGCCGTTCCCAAATCTGCATCAGTGGGCGATCCCGGCGGGTCAGGCGTCTGAGATCGCCGCCGCTCAGGGCAAGTTCTGGCCGATCTATGACGTTCTGTACGCCCATCAGGACAACCTCGAAACCGGCTTTTACGGCGACTATGCGGCGCAGGCGGGGCTGAACAAGGCGCAGTTCCAGAAGGCGTTTGACGCCGGGCAGGGACTGGATCAGGTCCAAGCGTCCTCCAAGCTTGCAGACGACTTGGGCATCCAACTGACGCCCACGCTGCTGATACGCGACAATGTCGCCAAGACGCTGACGATCTACGCCGGGATGGACACCCAAAAGAATGCCGAGCAGCACATCCCGTACCCCGGCGCGGACAGCCTTGTCGCCCGGCCGCCGTGGGTCAAATAGCGCCTCTCACGGCCCCGGCACTTCCTCCGTCAGCACGATGAACTGTTCCAGCGCGTTCGCACCGAAAGCCGTCGTCATCGCGATGTCCACGGCGTCTCGCCCCCGCGTCATCAGGACGCGCCCGATGCGCGGCTCGTTGTGGCGGGCGTCGAACGTGTGCCAGCGGCCCCCCAGATACACCTCGAACCAGGCGTTAAAGTCCATCGGCGCGGGGTCGGACGGAACGCCGATGTCGCCGAGGTAGCCATTGCAGTAGCGGGCCGGGATGTTGAGGCAGCGGCAGAACGTCACGGCTAGGTGCGTGAAGTCGCGGCAGACGCCGCGCCGCTCCAGGAAAACGTCTACCGCCGTCTTGGACGGGCGCGCGTACCTGTACCCGAACTCCACATGGCCGTTGACCCAGTCGCAGATCGCGTCCACTCGCGCCCAGCCCGGCGGTGTCTGCCCGAACAACTCCCAGGCGATGGACAGCATCTCGGCCACCTCGCAGTACCGGCTCGCCAGCAGGAACGGCAGGCACTCGTCCGGCAGCTCCTCGATCCGGTGCTGCGTCGTGTCCGGCGGCGTCTGACGGTCCGGCAGCCCGTTGTCTTCAACCAGGGTATCGTTCCGCAGCCGAAGCTTTCCTGCCGGTGCGACCAGCCGGTGACAGCGGTTGCCGAACCCATCAATGAACTCAGTCATCGGCAGGTCCGGCTCTGTCCGAGGGCAGTCCGGCCCTCGCAGCCGGTGCGCCTCCGACGGGTGGGTGTTGAGCATCAGCAGCATGGGCGTCGGCGCGGGGAAATCAAACACGATGTCATAGCCGATACGGATCAACATAAACGGGTCCCAAAGGGTAACATGAGGGGGAGTGGCAGCGTTGCCCGCACAAGCGCGTACCCCAAGTGTACCCCAACGGGCCGGGGATAAACGTCAAGGAGCAAGCAAGCGCCATGCCGAAGGACCTGACTTTCGACCGCTACTACCATTATGACGAGATCACGCGGCTGCTGCACGAGTTCGCCGCCGAGCGTCCGGACTTGGTGAAAGTCCACAGCATCGGTCAGTCCTACGAGGGCCGCGACCTCTGGCTGGCGACGGTGACGCGCCTGGCAACCGGCCCCGCCGACGAAAAGCCCGCCTTCTGGGTGGATGCCAATATCCACGCCACCGAGTTGTCTCCCTCAAGCGCCGCGCTCTATTTGCTGCACAAACTGGCGAGCGAAGACGGAACAAATGCCGATGTGACCCGCGCCCTGGACACCCGCGCGTTCTACATCGTCCCGCGCGTCAACCCCGACGGCGCGGAACTGGCCCTGCAAACCCCGCCGCGCTGGCTGCGCTCGTCCGCCCGGCCTTACCCATTCGACGAGGAACCCATCGAGGGCCTGCGCCGCGAAGACGTAGACGGCAACGGCAAGCTGCTGACGATGCGTATCCCCGACCCAAACGGCGCCTGGAAGGCGCACCCGGACGACGCGCGCCTGCTCGTTCGCCGCGATCCGACCGAGACCGGGGGCGCTTACTACCGGCAGCTTCCCGAAGGCCGCCTCTCCAACTTCGACGGCGTTCAGATTCAATTGCAACGCAATAAAGAGGGCCTGGACCTGAACCGCAACTTCCCGTCCGAATGGCGGCCCGAAGGCGACCAGGGCGGCGCGGGCGAGTTCCCGACCTCCGAACCCGAGGTCCGCGCCCTCGTCGAGTTCATCGTCAAGCACCCCAACATCTGCGGGGCGGTCACGTTTCATACCCTGAGCGGCGTGATTCTGCGGCCTTACGGCGTCAAGGCCGATTCGGAGATGATCCCCGAAGACCTGTGGACGTTCCAAAAGATCGGCGACAAGGGCACCAAACTGACCGGCTACCCAAACGTCTCCGTGTTCCACGACTTCAAGTACCACCCCAAAGAAGTCATCACGGGCGTCTTCGACGACTGGATGTACGACCATCTGGGTGTCTATGCCTGGACCACCGAACTCTGGTCCCCGCAGCGCCAGGCCGGCATCACGGACTACAAGTTCATCGAGTGGTTCCGTGAGCACCCCATCGAGGACGACCTGAAGCTGATCCAGTGGAACGACGAAAAGCTGGACGGAAAGGGTTTCGTCCCCTGGACCGCCTTTGATCACCCCGACCTCGGCCCCATCGAGATCGGCGGCTGGGACTACGCCTACTGCTTCCGCAACCCGCCCCCGCACCTCCTGGAAGCCGAGATCGCCCCCCATTCCGACTGGCTGGTCTGGCAAGCCCTGATCACCCCCAAGCTGGAACCGCTCTCCGCTGAGGCCAAACCGCTCGGCGACGGCGTCTACCGCGTCCGCCTGGTCGTCCAGAACACCGGCTGGCTGCCCACCTACGTTTCCAAGCGCGCCCTGGAGCGCAAAAGCGTCCGCCCTATCCTGGCCGAGATCACCCTGCCCGAAGGCGCGACGCTCCATGTGGGCCGTGCCCGCGAAGAACTCGGCCAGCTCGAAGGCCGCCACCTCAAAGCCGCCTCCGGCTTCAGCCCCGTTGCCGACGCGACCGACGACCGCGCCCACTTCGACTGGATCGTCCACGCCCCTCAGGGGGGCACGGTCCACCTGCTCGCCCGGCATCAAAGGGCTGGCGTCGTGCGGGCGGAGGTACAATTGGGATGAATTCCACTAAATACGCTGTCCGTTTCTATGATGTCTGCACAAAAGATGGGCAACAGTATCTTCAGCAAACGCGCGAAGTTCAGGTCCACAGGCTGATTAATGCCGTTGTGCTTTTGTCCGGCCCAGCGGCGGCAGTGCCCTCGGAGGCATCTGCCACTATCGCTAAGTTCTTCATCCGTGAACGCGGCCAATATCGTGAAATACAACCGAGCGATTGGGTCCCGGAGGCTCACGACATGGCAAAGCTAGGAGAAATGGGCCAACCATGAGCCTACAGGAGATAGAAACTGCCATCGCCAATCTTACGCATGAGGAGTTCTGGGACTTGATGGGGAGACTCGACCAGCTTCAGGAAGAGCGATGGGATCAGCAGATTGCCCGCGATGCTGAGGCAGGGCAGTTTGATGCGCTAATCGAACAAGCGAAGGTAGACTTTGCAGAAGGGCGCTGTACGCCGCTATGACAGTCACAGCATCAACAGCGATTGAACTGGACTACAAAAAGCGTCTCGACGCCGACATGAACTGGGCGCTCCGGGAGGGCGGGATGTTCTTTCAAGGCGAGAGCGAAGTGCAGAAGTCGCTGCACCGCATCACGGGCCGCCTGAATGACCTAGGCATAGACTATGCCGTAGTCGGCGGCATGGCGCTGTTCCTGCACGGCTTCCGGCGCTTCACGGAAGACGTGGATATCTTGGTGACGCGCGAGGGCCTGCAACGGCTGCACGAGGCGCTGGAAGGCAGCGGCTACCGGCCTCCGTTTGCCGGTAGCAAGAACCTACGCGATACCGAGAACGGCGTTCGCATCGAGTTTCTTGTCGCCGGCGAGTATCCCGGCGACGGCAAGCCAAAGCCGGTGGCGTTTCCTGAGCCGGGCAGTGTCGCAGCGGAGCAGAATAAGATACAAGTTCTTAATCTGGAAGCGCTGATTGAGCTGAAACTAGCGTCCGGTATGTCGGGGGGAATTGAACGTCTCAAAGACATAACGGATGTGGTGGAAGTCATCAAAATGCTCAGGCTGCCGGAAACGATTGCAGACCGACTTAATCCGTATGTCGGCGGGCGTTACCGGGAGCTGTGGCAAGAAATTGAAGCCTCGCGAAAGCAGAGAGAGGCGGATGGATTAGAGCCGCAAGGATAAACATAAATGGCACAGAGCGAAGTGGATACGGAACTGGAAACGCTGATCCGGGCGCGCTACCCGATCATCTATGTCGTCTCCTGGGAGGAGAAGCGCGTCGAGGAGGCCCTGCGGGCCATCACCAAAGCGCGCAACAAGAAGATGTACCAATGGACCGTCACGCAGGGCATGGTGCTGAACCCGCTCAATCGGGACGAAGGCACGCGCGATCCGCTGGCGGCCCTGGATTTCGTGATGGAGTCGCGCGACCAGGCTGTCTTCTTGCTCAAGGACTTTCACCCGTTCCTGAGTGACACGTCCCTGGTCCGGCGATTGCGCGACCTGACGTATGCGCTCAAGACGTCCTACAAGACGCTGGTGCTGCTCTCGCCCGTGCTGAAGCTTCCGGCGGAGCTGGAAAAAGAGATCACCGTCGTGGATTATGCGCTGCCGTCCCTGGAAGATTTGGGGCGGCTGCTGGACAGCATTATCGAGTCGGTCCGGGCCAACCCGCAGGTGCAGACGCAGATGACGACCGAGGAGCGCGAGCAGGTGCTCCAGGCCGCGCTGGGGCTGACGGCGACCGAGGCGGAAAACGTCTTCGCCAAGTCCCTGGTCGAACGTCGCAAGTTCGACACGGACGTCATCCTGTCCGAAAAAGAGCAGATCATCCGCAAGTCGGCCATTTTGGAATACTACCGCACATCCGAAGCCTTCGCCGATGTCGGCGGGCTGGATTTGCTGAAAGACTGGATGGACAAGCGCACCGTCGCCTTCACCGAAAAGGCGCGCGACTATGGCCTGCCCGCCCCCAAAGGTATCCTAATTCTGGGCGTCCAAGGGTGCGGAAAAAGTTTAAGCTCGAAAGCCATCGCATCGCTCTGGAAGCTGCCGCTGCTCCGCATGGACGTGGGCAAGATCTTCGGCGGCATCGTTGGGCAGAGCGAGGAAAACATCCGCAAGGCGATCCGGGTGGCCGAGAGCACCGCGCCGAACATCGTCTGGATAGATGAGCTGGAGAAAGGCTTTTCGGGGACGCAGTCGTCGGGCATCAGCGACGGCGGGACGACGGCGCGCGTCTTCGGCACCTTCATCGCCTGGCTCCAGGACAAGACCGCGCCCTGTTTCGTGGTCGCCACGGCCAACGATGTGTCCGCCCTGCCCCCGGAACTGCTCCGCAAAGGGCGCTTCGACGAGATCTTCTTCGTGGACCTACCGGACGAGCCGGAGCGGGAAGAGATTTTTCGCATCCACCTCAAGAAGCGGCGGCGCGACCCGGCGAAGTTCGATCTGAGGGCATTGGCGCGGGCGACGAACGGCTATTCGGGGGCGGAGATCGAGCAGGCCGTCATTTCGGCGATGTATGACGCCTTCAACCAGGACCGCGACATCACGACCGAGGACATCCTGACCGTCGCCAAGCAGTCCATCCCGCTGTCGGAGACCATGAAGGAGAAGATTGACCTCCTGCGCTTCTGGGCCGAAACCCGCGCCCGCCCCGCCTCGTCCGCGCCGCCGGTCGAGACGCACGAGGCGGGCTTGCAGGAGGACGATGACCGGATCGTTCCCACGGAAACGGCATGAGCGATCCGGCGCGTCTCGTGGAAGCCTTCCTGCTAAACATGTCTGCCGAGCGCGGCCTGTCGGCGAACACGCTGGCCGCTTATCGGTATGACCTAGCGCAGTTCCTTCTTTATCTGGAGGAAGCTGAGGTCCGCACGGTTGCGGCCATCACGCCCGGCCACATCTACGGCTTCCTCGCTGGTTTGCGACGGGCGGGTTTACGCCCGGCCAGCATCACGCGCAAGGCGGTCTCGCTGAAGCTGTGGATGCAGTTCCTGTGCCGGGATGGATTCCGCGCCGACGACCCGACCCAGGCGGTCGAAACGGGCCACCTCGCGCAGCGGCTGCCGACAACGCTTTCGCTGCCGGAGATCGAGCGACTGCTGATAGCCCCGCCCCCCGACACGCCCGCCGGCCTGCGGGACCGGGCGATGCTGGAAACCATGTACGGCTGCGGCCTGCGCGTCTCGGAACTGGTGTCCCTGAAGTCGGAAGACGTGGATTTGCGCGCGCGCCTGGTCCGCCCCTTCGGCAAGGGGAGCAAGGAGCGGCAGGTGCCGCTCGGCGATGGCGTCCACGACACGCTGGCCGCTTACCTGTCGCGTGGCCGCCCCCGGCTGCTGGCGCACAAGCCGCCGACGCCATTCCTGTTCGTGACCCGCCAGGGCGGCCCAATGACCCGGCACCATTTCCTCGTGCTGGTCAAGTCCTACGCCCGGCAGGCCGGCATCGCCCGCACCATCTCGCCCCATGTCCTACGCCACTCGTTCGCCACCCACCTGCTTTCCGGCGGGGCGGACCTGCGCGCCATCCAGGAGATGCTCGGCCATGCCAGCGTCCAGACCACCCAGCGCTACACCCGCGTGGACGTGGCGCGGCTGCGCGCGGTTTACGACCGGACGCACCCGCGCGCATGAATCAGGGTAAGATGGAGACATCATGGAAGAACTGGAAGCACAAGTTCGGGACGAGTTATCGGCCATCACAGTCTTTCTCGAAGAACGGCTAGGGCGTCGGTCGCGCTGGAACGGCGAGGTGGAGCTTTCAGATGAGGCGGCCGCGTTTGGCAAGGCACGCTGGAGCGGCGGCATCATTAGAGTTGTGGTGCAAATAAGCCTTTTGGCTCTGTAAGGCTCCCTGAGCGCATTATAGCTTCCTGAATGAAAATCTTGTCAATTTATCGTCACCAGGGGCCTCACAGCCGCTCCAAGCGGCAAGAAAAGCCATTCCTGAGTCAAGAGACTGAATAATTGCACCACAACTCTATTATTAACCGGGCCTTGGCGAGAAGCGAGTTACGTTGGCGGACGGAGATTCACGAACTGCTTCACACATTCTCACCGGGTCTGGTGATTAGCGACTATTTGAGCCTGCCGGGTTGGGAAGAGGGTGTTGTCGAGCAGTTGCAGCGCCTGCTGCGTCCCAGTATACTTGCCCGGCTGGCTGTGAGCGTACCGGAAGATGTCTTCGCTCCTGTGGAGGCAGGACACGAATACAACCGTTACATTACTGCTTTAGAAAAGCTGCGGGTGGTTTTGAATACACCCTATGAGGCGTTCTATCAGGAGTTGTTGGCCACTCCGTTGAAAGATCGTCCAAACGCTACCATCCAGCAAGGACGGCGATTGCCGACTGACCAGTTTCGCGGCTTTCAGCGAGAGTTTGCGCTCGCGTTTTCGATTTTGAGAGGGGATTGATACCATGTCAAGCTTGGAAGCCGCTAGGGAGCAGCTTTGGTCAGACATCCGCCAATTGAAGCGCAGGAAAAGCCTTCCCGCCATCCGTGAAGCGCGTCAGATGCTCCGCGACTGGATGAAGCAGCACCCGGACGATCATTCCAGCCAGGACGCGGGCGAAGAGTTGTGGATGATGGAAGAAGCGCTAGAGATTCTGGAAGCCGAGAAGGTCGCCGCACCCGTCGCCGCCTGAGATCGTCCCCATGCGCCGCGTCATTATCATCGTCCTGGACGGCTGTGGGGTGGGGGCCATGTCGGATGCCGCCGCGTATGGCTTGACCGACCCCGAAAGTGCGACGCTGCCGCATGTGGCGGAGGCGGTCGGGGGCCTGCGGCTGCCAACGCTGGAACGGCTGGGGCTGGGCCATGTCGCGGCCATTCGCGGCGTCGCGCCCGTCACGCCAATCGGCGGCTGGGGGCGCATGGCGGAGGCGTCGGCGGGCAAGGATAGCGTGATGGGGCACTGGGAATTGATGGGGGTCGTGACGGAGACGCCGTTCCCGACCTACCCACAGGGGTTTCCAGGTGAGGTCATCGCGGAGTTCGAGGCGCGCATCGGGCGCGGGACGCTGGGGAACGTGGCGGCGTCGGGCACGGAGATCATCCGGCGCTTCGGGCAGGAGCATCGGGCGACGGGGAAGCCGATTGTTTACACCTCGGCGGACAGCGTGTTTCAGATCGCGGCGCATGAGGAAGTCGTACCCCTAAAGGAACTCTACGGGATGTGCGCGGCGGCGCGCGAACTGCTGACGGCCCCGAACAACGTCCAGCGAGTCATTGCAAGGCCCTTTGTCGGCGACTCGCCGGAGACCTTCCGGCGGACGGAGCACCGGCGCGACTACCCTTTGACGCCGCCGACGCCGAACTTCCTGACGGCGCTCGGAGAAGCGAGGAAGACGGCGCAGGCCATCGGAGTCGTCGCCGACCTGTTCCCGCGCGCCTATTTCGCCCGTGCCGAGCGGACGCAGAGCAACCCGGCCCATCTGGCGGCGATCTCCGAGGCAATTCAGACGGGGCAGGAGGACTTGGTCTTCGCGAACTGCGAGGACTTCGACATGCTGTACGGGCATCGAAACGACCCGGCAGGCTTTGCACGGGCGCTGGAAGCGTTTGACGCGGCCCTGGCGGGGATGGTCGGGGCATTGCGGCCCGAAGACTTGCTGATCCTCACGGCGGACCACGGCAATGACCCGACGACGGCCTCGACAGACCACTCCCGCGAATATGTGCCGCTGCTAGGCTACGGGCCATCGGGCGGGGTTCAGGGCGATTTGGGGACGCGGACGACGTTTGCCGATGTCGCGGCGACGGCGGCGCTCTGGTTAGGGGTTCCATGGAACGGCCCAGGAATGGCAATCGTCCCGGTCAAGTGACCGGGGCGATTTGTTTGGCAGAGTAGGTTGGCGTTGTTGCATAAATAGGTTTTCACTTCTTAGCCTAGCGATCACTCAATTGCCTGGCTTAGATGGGATAATGGCATCTATGCAACAACGCCGATCCAAACTATTAATTTCGAGCCCGTGCTGCCCGTCAAAAATATTTTAGAATATGCAATAAAATAGTTGCATATTCTAAAAAACCTGGGTATAATACTTCTGATAGGCAACCGATTGGCTGTATATCAAGAAAATCACTTCATCCAGCAGGAGAGAACAATGACCAAGCAAGATTACAGACTCAGCATGAGCGCACCGGTGTCGGCATCCGACGCCTACGACAAAATCGCCCGCGTCTCGGAGTGGTGGGTGAAGGACTTCCAAGGCAGCGCCAGAAATTCAGGCGACACGTTCACTGTCCGCTTTGGCGGGCCATTCGTTGACTTCAAGATCACGGAAGCCGTTCCAGGCAGCAAAGTGGTCTGGCACGTCACCAACTGCTTTCTCCCCTGGCTCAAGGACAAGACCGAGTGGAACGACACGGATGTCGTCTTCGAGGTCTCTGCCGGCCAGAGCGAGACGACTGTGACAATGACCCACGAAGGACTAGTCCCGGAAGTCGAGTGCTTCGAGTCCTGCGTCCAGGGTTGGAACCAATATTTCGGCCAGAGCTTCCGGCAGTTCCTGAATGATGGCTGCGGCATGCCGCAATAACACTAAACTACGCTAGGAGACCGTCAAGGTAGAACTGTTAAGTTGGTTTGAGCCTGTTTCACATCTAAAAAGGCTGTGGAACGGACCGATCTATACTACCTTGACGGTCTACTAGTAGAGTAACACGGTAGAATGGATAGGTTGATTTTAGCCTGCTTCGCTTCTGAAAAGGGCCGATGAATAGACCCATCTGTTCTACCAAGTCAGACCACTAGCGTAGTTGAGGAAAGAACAATGATCCAAGACAGCATAGAGCGCCAGATCACCATTCGGGCACCAAAAGAGCGGGTATATAGCGCAATCACCGACCCGGAACAAATCGTCTCCTGGTTTCCTGACGCGATTAACGGGACACTTGAAGTGGGGGCTACGCCGACAATCGATTTTGGAAAGGACACCGTATACCAAATCCATGTGGTCGCGGCAAATCCGCACGATTATTTTGCCTACCGCTGGGTTCCTGGAAATGCCGACGGCACCAACGGTTTCACGGGTGATGTGCTCGCAGTCCCAAATACGTTGGTTGAGTTCCGCCTGGTGGATGACCCAAAAGGTACGGCGCTCACGTTAAGGGAAAGCGGTTTTTCAATCCTGCCTAGGGTAGTCTCAGAGAAGAAGTTCAAAGAGAATTCCGGCGGCTGGGATTATATGCTGGATCGCCTGGAAAAGTTGTTCTCGCAAGAATGACGGCATTAGCAGAGGTATTTAAAGCACTGGGAGACCCGATCCGTCTGGAAATCGTCCAACGACTATCCAGAGGCGAGTCCGTTACGATCGGAGATGTTTCCGGCGACCTAGGCGTCACGCGTCAAGGCGCACGAAAACATCTCCAAGTATTGGTCGATGCGAATATGGTCAAGCTCGAACCGAAGGGCCGAGATGTCTATGTTCGCCTCGAAACCAACTCCCTGGGCGACGCCAAGGAGTTTATTGCCGAAGTCGAGAAGCGGTGGGATTCCAGACTCGAAGCACTGCGTCAGTTTGTGGAAAACAATCCCTGAATTGGGTTGAGGGCCAGGTTAATAACCGGAGGGCGTTGTTGCATAGATGCCATTATCCCATCTAAGCCAGGCAATTGAGTGATCGCTAGGCTAAGAAGTGAAAACCTATTTATGCAACAACGCCGTGCAGGTTTACTTTGCGCCGATGTCGCCTTTTTCGGAAGACGGCTCGGCGAGAATGATCCGTCCGGTGGGCTGCTGGACGGTGCCTTTGCGCTCGAACTTGCCCCAGCCGACGAGGGAGCCGCGGACGGCGAAGACGAGCGACTTGACGATGACGTAGTACATGAGCTGCCGGTAGACGAACCGCTGGAAGAGTAGCCAGACCAGCAGCTTCTTGTCCTCGCGGTCCAGGCGGAAGGCCAGCCACGCGCCGAGCATCTCGATGGCCGAGAACAAGGCCCAGTAGCCGAGCAGCATGGAGGCGTTCTGGTGGCCCGTGTTCGGCGCGATGAAGTGGCTGTAGATCAGCGACCAGACAATGGTCAGGTCCACAATCGGCGCGATGGCCTGGAAGCCGATCTGGTAGACCCAGAGGGACGGCATGGCGACCGTGCCGAACGCGCCGAAGCGCGGGTTCAGCAGGGCGGACCGGTGCTTCCACAGGCACTGCAAGGTGCCGAAGGCCCAGCGGAAGCGCTGCTTGGCGAGGTCGCGCAGCGTGTCCGGCGCCTCGGTGTAGGCCAGGGCGGAGTTGTCGGTGACGATCCGGTAGCCCAGCTTGCGGATTTTGAAGGTCAGGTCGGTGTCCTCGGCCAGCGTCTGCGATGAATACAAGCCCGCCAGGATGACCGCGTCCTTGCGCCATGCCCCGACCGCGCCGGGGACCACCGTGATGCAGTTCAGGAGGTCGAACGCGCGCCGGTCGAAGTTCTGGGAGGTGATGTACTCGACGGCCTGCCAGATCGTCAGCGGATTGTTCCGGTTGCCGACCTTGACGTTGCCCGACACCGCGCCGATAGCAGGGTCGGCGAAGTGGCGCACCAGTTTGTGAATGGTGTTCGGGTCGAACACCGTGTCGGCATCCAGAGCAACGACGATCTCGCCCCGGCACTGCTTGATCCCCTGGTTCAGGGCGGATGCCTTGCCGCCGTTGGGCTTTCGGATGACCGTGACGCGCGGGTCCGCGCCGTGGGCCGCCGAGACGACTTGGGCCGTGTCGTCTTTGGAGCCGTCGTCCACGACCAGAATGTCCAGGTCGGGATAGTCCGAGGACAGCAGGGTCGCGATGGTCTTGTTGATGACCTTCGCCTCGTTGTAGGCGGCGATGACGACGCTGACGGCGGGCGCATAGGCCGTGTCGAAGACCCGCGTCCGCTCGCGCCGCGCCTGGATGGTCGCCAGGACGCCCATGAAGACCATCCGGCTGACGCCCAGCCCGATCGCCAGCAGGAACAGGACGGTAAAGCCCGTTCCGACCCAGTAGCTGAGGTCGAAGATCGCGCGGTCTAAGGTCACGCCCCAGGAGTTCACGGCGGGGAACAAGACTGACTTCGGCTTGCCGACGAGGGCCGAGACTGGGACGAACTTGTAGCCCCTGGCCTGCAAGCCTTCGATGATGCGCGGCAAGGCCTTGACCGTTTCGGCCCGCGTGTCGCCGCCGGCGTCGTGGAGCAGTACCGCATTGCCGTTGTTCGCGTTCGCGAGGACGTTCTTGGCGATCTCGTCGGCGGTGATTCCTACCTTCCAGTCATTCGGGTCGATCTTGCATCCGATGAACAGGTAGCCAAGCTGATCGCCCTGATAGATCGGGTCGAAGTCTTCCTCGGTCGCCGGCTCCGAGTCCGCGTCATTGGGCGAGCGCCAGAGCGTCGTCATGTGGCCGGTGACGGCCTCGATGATCCGCTGGGTGGCGTCCAGTTCCAATTTCGTGCGCAAGGGCCGGATCTTGTTTATTTCCGGGTGCGTGTAGGAATGGTCGCCGATCTCCATGCCCTCATTCCACTCGCGGGAGAGCAGGCCGGGATGGGCCTCGACGTTCTGGCCGACCACGAAGAAGGTCGCCGGGACGTGGTAGCGGTGCAGGATGTCCAGAATCTGCGGCGTCCAGCGCGGATCCGGGCCATCATCGAAGGTCAGGGCGATGTAGCCTCTGGCCTTCTTGCCCTGGGCGTTGGTCAGGCCGTTCGGCAGCGTGTTCGCGCCGCTGGCCTGGTCCACCAGGCCCGTCCGGCGGATGACCCACTGCGAGGGGTACTTGGTGAACCGCTCCCCCGTAACCAGGTTCCGTCCATTCACCGTGATCGTCCGGGCGCCGTCCGTGGGCGGCTGGACGACGTCCAAGACGTCGCCTTCCCCGATAAAGGTCGTGCCGAATTCCTTGCCATACGTCACCTGCGAAAGCCGCTGCGGGTCGAAAGCCGCCAGCGACGCGGCCTGCCCTTTGCCGAAGAAACTCCACAGGCTGGGGTCTTCCTTGCCGAGTTCCCAGACGGCCGCGCCCAGCGTGTGGTAGGGCAGGGCGGCGCGCATCTGGTTCCAGTTCGTGGTCGCGTCCTGGAGCCAGACCGTGTGCGAAACCTCTTTGATGACTGCCCCGCCGGACTCGTCGCTGTAGGTAAAGTAGGGGCTGAGGCTAACGGGGTCAATGTGGATGATGCCGTCCTCGCCGAAGCGGTTCTGCTGGGCGACCTGGGCGGCCTGCTGGAACGACATGTCCGACGCCTGCGTCGTGCCGTCCACCCAGTCGTAGCCGTAAGCGCCCAGGCCCAGCACCACTTTGCTCGCCGGGACCTGCGCCAGCACGCCCGACAGCTCCGACTGGAACCAGTCCTGGCCCGAGATCGGGCCGGCGGGGTTCCCGTCGGCGTGCTGATCGTAGAGCATCGGGATCACGAAGTCGTTGACCCGCGCCAGCGTCGGCAGGTCGTAAGCGGCGCTGTCCGTCTGCACGTCCTGAGTCACGAGAAGGCCGAGCGGGTGGAACGTGGCCGCAAGCTGCGCCGCAAAGCGCGTCATGCCCGCCCGGTCGGCGTCCTGGTCCGTCTCGAAGTCAAGGTTGACGCCCTGATAATGCCCCTTGACGATGTAATCTTTGAGCTGGGCAATGACGGCGGCGCGCTTGGCCGGGTCCGCCAGCAGGCTGCGAAGCCAATCGGTGCGGAACTTGTCGCCGTCGTAGTTTTGGATCACCGGCAGGATGGCGACGCCGTGGCTTCGGGCCTGAGCCAGCGCGATGTCGTCGTTGCTTTGGGCATAGTTTTCGGCATTGGCCGCCGTCTTGGCGGTGAACTGGGCGATGGACTTGATGCCCCCGCCCCCCGGCGACAGCAGGAGCCAGACCGGCAGCAGGTGCGTCGTCTGGCCGATGTGCTGGGTCAGCGAGTCCACGGCGGCCTTGTCGTTGCCCTCAAAAAAGGCGGCGCGGACCGGGCCGGCGACATGACCGGGGGCAACGGCAGCGGCGGGGATTGCCTGCGGGCGGCTTTCCCGGTTAATGGCTTCGGTCAGGCTCCGCTTGGCCTGCTGCACCGGCTGATTACGGTTCAAGACGAAGTGCAGCTTGGCGCGCGTCTTCGGGTCCGTTATGGAACGCGCCGCCGGTCCCAGCGTCTTGGGACGCGCTTCCGGCAGGGCGGGCGCCAAGCCCAGCCGCGAGGCGGCTAGGGAGATGGAGGGCAGCTTGGGGCTGAAGAGGATGCTGACGGCGAACACGAGGCTCGCCAGCAGACCGATGATGCCCGCGACAATGAAGAAGTACGAGACGATGCCCCAGCGCCGGTTCGTCTCATCAAAAAAAATGGGTCTTTGCCCTGGCTCGTTCACGTTAGGTTTCGCTCCGTTGATGTCTGCGGCTTCCGCGCCGCCCTGCTTCTTATCGCTAACTGCTATAAGAGCGTCGAGGCAAGCGGAAAAGTTCCACCCGGCGGCTTTGATTTGTGAAAAAGAGTGCAAACTAGTTGACTTGCCGGGCGCTTTGTGTTATACTCACTCCCGGAAAAACTTTGGGAAGTGCCCGCGCTGAAGGGGGCTGCGATGGCCGACGAAGACACGCCGAAACGGGTTGACGAGGACGAAGAAACGCCGCACATCGCGGTGCCTTCGCATGACCCGCTGCCCCCGCCGCCGGAAATCCACTTCACTCGCCCCGCGCTGGATCGCCGTTCCATCAGCCGGCAACCGACCTCGACCGGCGGAAAAACCGGTGTGCAAACTGAGGGGCCAGCCGGCCATGGGGCTGGTCTAGCCGCTGGGTTCAGTTTCGTCGCGAGCATCCTGGCTGGCCTGCTGGCCGGCACCTGGCTGGATGCCCGCTTCAACCACAGTCCTACTCCCTGGTGGACGATGGGGATGGCGCTGGCCGGGACGGGCGTCGGCTTCACGAATATGTTCAAACTGCTTTCGCGCGGGAGCCGACGCAAACCGTAATGAGCTTGGCTGCATGATCACGACACGTTTATCCAGGCCTGTTTCAGCGGAGAATGCCCCCTTGAAAGCATCGGCGTCCCTGCCCGGCTTTCGCCGCCTAGCGGGAGCCGCCTGCACTGTAGGGGCGCTGCCCATCGCCCTGCTGCTGCTGACCGGGCGTATCTGGCCCGCCGTCAGCGTCGCCGTGGGCGTAGGGATCAGTTTGGGGGTTTGCGGCCTGCTGTTTTTGTTCGTCGAGCGCGTCATGCCGATACTCTTCGGCATGGTGCGCGGCGGGGCCGGTGCGGCTGCCGCGCAGGGATCGCAAGTCCAGTTCCTGTTGCTGCTGGGGGCAAAGCTGGCTTTTATCGCGCTGGTCGGCGCTGCTTTCCTCACTCTGCGCCACATCAACCCGATCGCCGTCATTATCGGCTTCGTGCTGGGCCAAAGCGCTATTGTCCTGTCCGCCATCCGCTTCCGCAACACGAAATAACACGACAACATTATGGAACTTCTGCCCTGGACGACGTATGCTTTTTTCATCTTTCTGACGTCATTGATCACGCTGCTTGTCTGCGCCTGGGCCGCCGCCCCGCGCGCCCGAGTGCCGGGCCGCCTTCAGGCCGGGATGGAGCTGATGCTGGATGGCCTTCGGACGATCTTTTTGGGCGCGATGGGGCCGGGGGGTGAGCGTCACCTGCCGCTGGTCTTCGGCCTGTTCTTCTACATTCTTTTTTGCAACATGCTGGAACTGATTCCCGGATTCCGCGCGGCCACCGCCAACCCGAGCACAACCATCGGGCTGGGGATTATTGTCTTCTTCTACACGCAGTACGTCGGCATCACGTCGAAGGGGTTGAAAGAATATCTGAAGCATTTCGTCGGCCCGCTTTTGGTACTGGCCCCTTTGTTCATCGTCATTGAAATCCTGGGCGAGTTCATCAAGCCGTTCTCACTGGGGATGCGCTTGTTCGGCAACATCTATGCTGAGGACGTGATGAACGATCTGGCCGCCGGTGCCATCCACATCGGGCCGCTTAACTTCCCCTTGCAGATCATCGTCTATCCGCTGCAAATTTTCACCGGCGTCATCCAGGCTTTCATTTTCGCCATGCTGACCTGCGCCTACATCGGCATCATGGCGGAGACGCATCATAGCGAAGAAGGCGACTTCGTCGTGCCGGACGCGCCCGATCACAATGTCAAAGAAAACACCCGTGCCCACGCACCCGTGGTACACTAAGGAGAGAAACAAATGGCTGGAACGTATTTTGGTCTGCTCGCGCTGGGCGTTGCCCTGATGCTGCCGCTGGCGGCGGTCGGTGTCGGTATTGGAGAAGGCATGGTCTTCGCCGCCGCCATCCAGGGCGTTGCGCGTCAGCCCGAAGCCGAGGGGCGCATCCGCAACCTGATGTTCGTGACCTTCGCCCTGGTCGAGACCCTGTTCATCTTCACGCTGGTCTTCTTCTTCGCCCTGCGCGGGCTTCTGCCGTCCACCGAGCAGGTGCAGGCGATGATGAGCGCCCACTGATTCCATCGGGGGTGACGTAGATTATGAACCTTGTGCAACAACTCGGCATCACGCCGGCCCTGCTGCTCACGCAGGTCGTGGGATTTCTGATTTTGATGGCCCTGCTGTGGCGCTTCGCGTTCGGCAGGATCTTCGGGGTCATAGACGAGCGACGAGACAACATCAAGGCGGAGTATGACCAGCTTGAGGCCAACCGCGCCCAAATGGATGAGCTGCGGCGGCAGTACGAGCAGCGTCTGGCCGGCATCGAGGCCGAGGCGCGCACGAAGATTCAAGCGGCGGTGCAGGAAGCGCAGGCGCTGCGCGATAACCTTGTCGCCGACGCGCGCCAGCAGGCGGAGACGATTATCGCGCAGGGCCGAAACGAGAGCGAGCGCGAGCGGCAGGCGGCGTTCCTGGCGATGCGTCGGCAGATCGTGTCCATCGCCATGACGGCGGCCGGAAAGGTCGTCGGCGAGAATCTCAGCGATGCCCGGCAGACCAAGATGGTGGACGACTTCATTGGCAGCGTCGGGATGGGGGCCGTCAGCGAGAGCGGGCGCGGCGTGTCCGGCAACACCATCGCCAATGGGTCCGGCGGCAACGGGTCGGCGAAAGGCGCGGCGTCCTATTGAAAGACATCCGAGTCGCCCGGCGCTATGCCGCCGCCCTGTTCGGCGTTGCCAACCGGGACGAGATTCTGGACGCGGTGGCGCAGGACTTGACTCTCGTGGGCCGCTTCCTCGAGGAAGTGCCGTACCTGCGCGCCGTGCTGATGCAGCCGATGGTCTCGGTCGCCCGCAAGAACACCGTCGTGGACGAAGCCTTCGGCGACCGCGTGACCGCCTCGACGCTGAACTTTCTCAAGCTGCTGATCCGCAAGCGGCGCGAGGACCTGGTGGGCGAGTGCATCCGCGAGTTCCGCGCCCTGCTGGCCGAGCACACGGGCACGGTGGACGCCGAGGCGTGGACGGCGGTCCCTATGACGCTGGCGCAGCAGGAAGAGTTGGTACGAAGCCTGCACACGCTGACCGGCAAAAAGGTCCGGCTCCTCGCCGAAGTGGACCGGACGCTGGTCGGCGGGGTCGTGGTGCGAATCGGCGACACGGTCATTGACGGCAGCGTGCGCGGAAAGCTGGAGCGTTTGGAGCGGCAGTTGTTAGGGGCGAACGCCCTGGGAGGAAGTGTCTAAGTGGCGATCAAGCCGGAAGAAATCACATCCATTCTCGAACGAGAACTGGAGTCGTATAAGTCGGACATCGAGGAGGTCGGCGTCGGGACGATCCTGCAAGTCGGCGACGGCATCGCGCGCATCTACGGCCTCCAAGACTGCATGGTCGGTGAGCTGCTGGAGTTCCCCGGCGGCGTGCAGGGCATGGCGCTGAACCTGGAAGAAGACAATGTCGGCGCGGTGCTGCTCGGCCCGGAAACGGGCATCAAAGAGGGTGACACGGTCAAGCGGACGGGCAACATCATCCAGATTCCCGTCGGCGAGGCCCTGACCGGCCGTATCGTCAACGCGCTGGGCCAGCCGATTGACAACAAAGGGCCGATCGCGTCTACGGAATTCCGGCGGCTCGAAACCCGCGCTCCGGGCGTCGTCGAGCGCCAGCCGGTCAAAGAGCCGCTGCAAACGGGCATCAAAGCCGTAGACTCGATGATCCCCATCGGGCGCGGCCAGCGCGAGCTGATCATCGGCGACCGGGGCACGGGCAAAACGGCGGTCGCGCTCGACGCAATCATCAACCAGCGGGATACGGACGTTTACTGCATCTACGTCGCCATCGGCCAGAAGTCCAGCACGGTTTCCAATGTCCGGGCCGCTCTGGAACAGGCTGGCGCGATGGAGTATACCACGATCGTGGCGGCGACGGCGGATGACCCGGCCTCGCAGCAGTACATCGCGCCGTATGCCGGCGCCTGCATCGGCGAGTGGTTCCGGGACAACGGCAAGCACGCCCTGATCGTCTACGATGACCTGTCCAAGCAGGCCGTCGCCTACCGCCAGGTGTCGCTGCTCCTGCGCCGCCCGCCGGGCCGCGAGGCGTATCCGGGCGACGTCTTTTACCTGCACTCGCGCCTGTTGGAGCGGGCCGCGAAACTGTCCAATGAGCTGGGCGGCGGCTCGCTGACGGCCCTGCCGATCATCGAGACGCAGGCGGGTGACGTTTCGGCGTACATCCCGACCAACGTCATCTCGATCACCGACGGCCAGATCTTCCTGGAGACGGACCTGTTCAACTCCGGCGTCCGGCCCGCCATCAACGTCGGCGTTTCGGTCTCGCGCGTCGGCGGCAACGCCCAGACCAAGGCGATGAAGGACAAAAACGTCGGCGGCCAGCTCAAGTTGCAGCTGGCCCAGTTCCGTGAAGTGCAGGCATTCTCGCAGTTTGCGTCCGACCTGGACAAAGCGACGCAGGCCCAGCTTTCGCGCGGCCTGCGCCTGGTCGAAGTCCTGAAGCAGCCGCAGTACCAGCCGATCCCGCTGGAACGACAGGTGCCGATCATCTACGCCGCCAACACGGGCGCGCTGGACGATGTCCCCGTCGAGGCCGTGCGCCGCTTCGAGGCCGAGTTCATCGCGTTCCTGGCCGACAAGTACCCGGAAGTGCCCGAAACCATCGCCCGCGACCGCGTGTTGAGCGAGGGGACGGTGGACGCCTTGAAAAAGGCCATCGCCGCCTTCAAGGCTCAGTTCAAGGCGTAATGAACCAAACCAAGCCCCGGCCATTCCGGCCGGGGCTTTTTCGTATCTGGCTTCGCCAATCCTGTTGCATATCGCTGGACATCTTGACTTTTTCGCCGCCGCTTGCTACACTATCATCAAGTCTACCAAGTGCCATCATAGCCAGCAGGATTATAGGTGGCAAAAGCCTGGCCTTGGTCGTCTCCCAAGAAAGTATGGTACAAGGCGTGAGGAAATGAAATGCCCGATGACGAGAAGCTAACAAAGGACCAAAAAGTATTCGGTTTACTGGCTGTACTTATAATTTTTAATGTCATGCTCGCTACTTCTTATTTTTACGAGCATCACGGCACGCCTAAAACGGTTCACACCGCTCCCATTCACTTCATTGACACGCCATTTGAGTTTCGTCCCCTAATAGATTGGGCGGTAACTTTATTAGGTCTCTTGCTGGTAGTCGGAGCTATTCTCACTATAAAAAATTCAGTTGATGATAAAACATCTCCGAAGAATTGGGTTAGTCGAGCAACCGGAGCGTGGATTATTTGTTCGTTGGGGATAATCGGCTTATTTATGCTGACGTTCGGGTCATTTGGGGTATTTCATCCAGAAGATGCCTCAGAACAAGCCTCACATTACGATACCGAAGGCTATGATGCTTACCTCGGTAAAAATTATGAGGCTTCAGCTATCGCATATCAACGAGCTATTGACCTCAACCCCGACAACAAAATGTATCTGACAGATGCTTATTTTGGAATAGGGCGCACATTCAAAAGCATGAACGATAAGATAAATGCGCGGCTGGCTTTACAACAATACCTGAAGGTTAGCCAATCAGATGATGGCGTCGAATTTATGTTTGTTTGGCTAAAAGAGTCTTATGACAAACAACAGCAAGCGGATCGTATCCAAGCAACAGAATGGCTGCACGAACTAAATAGCAGCCAGATTAGATGAGGAATAGATGCCTAAAGAATCGTTAGACTTAGTTGCACAAAATGACGAAACTGGGACTCAAATAAGTGACTTAGTTAAGCGGTGTGATGTATTAGAGTTGTGGTGCAAATAAGCCTTTTGGCTCTGTAAGGCTCCCTGAGCGCATTATAGCTTCCTGAATGAAAATCTTGTCAATTTATCGTCACCAGGGGCCTCACAGCCGCTCCAAGCGGCAAGAAAAGCCATTCCTGAGTCAAGAGACTGAATAATTGCACCACAACTCTATTAGATAAGCGAGTCAAGCACCTATCAAAGTATCTAGTCCTACTGAGTTTACTGTTGAGTGTTGGGTCTCTTGCTTGCCTAGCGTTGATAGGCATGACAATTAAAGCAGGAGAAGCGACCAATCACGAAGTAGGGGATGTTATGGACTTTGCTAGGCTTTTAAATAACTATAATGAGGAAAAAGAGAAAGAAGCCAGCCAGCCACAACCGTTGACTTGTACATCACTTTCTGTTATAGATCAGCACGGTAGAAAGCGCATCTTTATGGGGACGGAGAAAAACGAGTCTCCATTCTTCATGCTGACAGGAAAGGATGAGAAGGGGCGGGTTATGTTAGTCCAAGATGAAAAACGGGGCTACGTTTTCACCTACGACGACAAGGGGAGGTTGATTGATCAAAGCCCATAATTTTCCTCTGTGCGTCTGCCGAGGCAATTCGGATGCGGGCGTGATTTGTTCGCTGGCATTGACGTTGATGAACTAATGGCGACTCCGATAGACGACGTGTTTGCAGATTACATGGAATAAGATGCTATGTCGCTAACAACGATAACTCGTGAAGAGTTCGATGCACGGCTGGCGCAGTCCACAGAACAAATGCGTCAGAAACGCTTGGCTTTGGAAGCGCAGGCCATCGAATTAGAAGAATTAATCGGCAAGTATTCTGCGGTCTTGGAACGCCTGGAAGCCAGGCATGAGGAGGCGAAGCAGGAGGCAGATACGGATTTGGCACGACGGGAGAGCCTGCGTATGCTTTTGACCGAACTTGCCGAGCGCACCTCTGCGGTCGCGGCCTCGCTGTGATACGGGCGCAGACGAAGCGCATTGTGCGGGCTGTTTATGCGTTTCGCTGTGGATACTGCGGCGTCTCGGAAGCGCAGGTCGGGGCGGAGTTGACCTTTGACCACTTTCGCCCGCAGTCGCAGGGCGGCACAGATGATGCCGCCGATCTCGTTTACGCCTGCCATGCCTGCAATGAGTTCAAGGGCGACTACTGGACGGAGAACAGCGATACCCGCCTGCTGCACCCGCTCACGGATGACCTCGCCCAGCACGTTTTTGAGGAAGCAAACGGCACACTCCGCGCCCTCACAACGCTAGGACAGGTTTATGTGGAGCGCCTACAACTGAACCGTGCGGCTCTCGTCGCGCAACGTCAGGAGCGGCAAAGGCTGTTGCGGATGGAAAGCCGTTTAGACGAGATGACAACTACGTTAAGCGACATCCTATCTGAGATCAGGAAACAGCAATTGTAGGGGCGGGGTTTCCCCGCCCTTTCTTTTTGGTATGCTGAACCTATGACCGATCCCCGACTGACCAAATGGGCGGACACGCTCGTCAACTATAGCCTCTATTTGCATCCCGACGAGCAGGTCTTGATCCGCGTGGACGAGGCCGCCATCCCGCTGGCGCGTGAAGTCTACCGGGCTGCGCTGGCGGCGGGCGCGCACCCCCATGTGCAGGTGCTGGTGGACGGGCTGGACGAGATCTTCCTGACGACGGCCACGGAGCGGCAATTGGGATGGGTGTCGCCCATCAAGCGGTTTGAGTACGAGACGATTGACGCCTTGTGCGCCATCGTCGCGCCCACGAATACGTCCGCGCTGTCCGGGGTGGAAACAGAAAAGCAGGCGCGGGCGCAGAGGGCTAACAGCGCCGTTCGGAAGTCACTGTTCACGCGCGCGGCGGCCGGCCGGGCCAAGTGGAGCCTGACGCTCTATCCGACGCCCGGCGCGGCGCAGAACGCGAAGATGTCGCTGTCAGCCTATGAGGACTTCCTGCTGCGCGCCATGCTGCTGGACAAAGACGACCCCGCCGCCGCCTGGCGGGCGTTCTCTGCGGAGCAGCAGCGGTGTGTGGATTACCTGAACCGGGTGGAGACGCTGCGGTTCGTGGCGCGGGACACGGACATTTCCATGCGGGTCGGCGGGCGCGTCTGGGTCAACTCCGACGGCCACAAGAACTTCCCCAGCGGCGAGGTCTTCACCGGGCCGCTGGAAGACAGCGTCAGCGGCCATGTCCGCTATACATTTCCGACGGCGCATCTTGGGCATGAGGTGGATGATGTGCGGCTGACGTTCGAGAATGGCCGCGTCGTGAAGGCGGAGGCGGCGCGCGGGCAGGAATTCTTAGAGGCGATGCTGGACAGCGATGAGGGCGCGCGAACGCTGGGCGAGGTCGCCATCGGCAACAACTACGGCGTCCGGCAGTTTACGCGGAACACGCTCTACGATGAGAAGATCGGCGGCACGTTCCACCTGGCTCTGGGCAATGCCTACCCTGAAACGGGCGCCAAGAACGTCTCCGCTGTGCATTGGGACATGGTCTGCGACATGCGGCCCGAAGCAGGCGGCGGCGCGGTCTACGCCGACGGCGTGGTGATCCACGAGAACGGGCAGTGGAAGATTTAAGGCCCCCCAGCCCCCAATAATGGGGGAGTAGGAAAGGAAAAGGCCGCGTCTACCTCTGGCTCCCCCATTATTGGGGGCCGGGGGGCTTACTTCTCATCGTTCAGCGCGTCCAGCATTGGGAAGGTGCGGCCTGCGATTTTGGGATCAATCCGCACCGCTTCTTTCAGTTCGGCCATGCCCGCCGCCAGGTCGCCGCGCTTGCGGAGGGCGTAGCCGAGGTTGAAGTGCGCCCAGGCATGGTGGCGGTTGATCTTGATGGCGCGCTTCCAACTGGAGAGCGCTGCTTCGGGGCGACCGAGCTTGTACTGCGCGTTGCCCAAGTTGAAGTGCGCGCCTGCAAACTCCGGGTCCACCTGGACGGTCTGCTGCCAGCGCTCCAGCGCGGCCTGGATCTGACCCTCGTTGCTCAGGATGATGCCCAGGTTGAAGTTCGCCCACGGGTCGCTGGGGTCCAGCCGGATCGCCTCGCGCAGCTCGGCCAGGGCGGCGTCCACCAGTCCCTTCACATAAAGCGCCGCCCCCAGGTGCTGATGCGGCTCGGCCTGACGCGGGTCGCTCTTGATAGCGCGCTCCCAGCAGATGATCGCGTCATCCAAGCGGCCTTCCGACTGATACGCGATCCCCAGGTGGATATGCGCCTGCACGTCGTCGGGGTCATGCTGAAGCGCCTCCCGGTACTGCGCCAGCGCCTCCAAAGCCATGCCGCGCTCGTGATACACCGTCGCGAGGTTGTTCCGGGTGACGCTCAGAGTCGGCTCCAGGTCCAGGGCAGTCCGCCACTCGGCGATGGCGGCGTCTATGTCACCCTGCTGGTAGAGCGCGGTGCCCAGGTTGTTGTGCGCGTAGCCGTGCTGCGGGGCGACCCGCACCGCCTCGCGCCACTCGAGGAACGCTTCCTCGTCGCGCCCCTGCGTCCGCAGGGCCAGGCCCAGGTTGTTCCGCGCCCAGCCGTCGTTCGGGGCAATCCGGATCGCCTCCCAGTAGGCAGCGATGGCGCCGTCCAGCTTGCCCGCGTCCGCCAGCGCATTCCCCAGCAGGTTATACGTTTCCGAATCGTCTGGATTGAGCTGGATCGCCTCCCGGTACTGGACAATGGCGGCCTCCCGCTGCCCGCGCGCCAGCAGGGCGTTCGCCAGCGTGATCTTGGGCTTGGGGTCCAGCGGCGCGCGCTGGGCGGCTTTGCGGTAGTCGGCGATGGCCGCGTCCATCTCCGCCTTGGCCCGCAGGGATGTGGGCGAAGTGAACTGCGGATTTTCTTGGCGCGATTCGAGTATCTGTCGCATGGGGCTACTCCTTGAAACGGGACCTCAGAACAGGCCGGTGATCGTTCCGGTGGCGTCAATGTCAATGTCCAGCGCGGCGGGATGCTTGGGCAGGCCGGGCATCGTGAGAATGTCGCCCATGAACGCGACCACGAAGCCCGCGCCCGCCGAGAGGGAAAGCGCGCGGACCCGGAGCGTGAACCCGGTCGGGGCGCCGCGCCGGGTCGAGTCGTCGGTGAACGAATACTGGGTCTTGGCGACGCAGACCGGCAGCCGGTCAAAGCCGTGCGCGTTCAGCCAGGCGATCTGCTTCTCCGCATCCGCGCTGATCTCGACACCGTCCGCGCCGTACACTCTGGTCGCGATCTCGTGCAGCTTCTCGCCAATCGGCTTCGCCGCGTCATAGATGGGCTGGAACTGCCCCGGCGCTTTCAGTGCGTCCAGCACGGCTTGGCCCAATGCGCGCGCGCCTTCGCCGCCCTCGGCCCAGACATTATTGACGGCCACGCGCCACCCCCGCTCCCGGCAGTGCGCGGCCACGGCCTCGACTTCGGCGGGCGTGTCCGAGGTGAACGTGTTGATCGTGACGACGAACGGGACGCCAATCTGGCCGACATTGGCGGCATGGCGGTCTAAATTGGGCAGGCCACGCCGAACGGCCTCCACGTCTTCCCGGCTCAGATGCGTCTTGTCCACGCCGCCGTGCATCTTCAGCGCCCGGACCGTCGCGATCAGAACCACAGCGTCCGGCGACAGCGCGGGCATCCGGGGCGCGGCCACGATGTCGCAGAACTTCTCAAAGCCTAAATCCGACCCGAAGCCGGCTTCCGTCACGACATACTCGCCCAAGCGCAGGGCCAGCTTGGTGCCCAGGACGCTGGAACAGCCGTGCGCGATGTTGCCGAACGGCCCGCCATGCACGAACGCGGGCGTGCCTTCCAGCGTCTGCACCAGATTGGGCTTGATGGCGTCCCGCAGCAGCGCCGCCATCGCGCCGTGCGCCCCCAAATCCGCCGCCGTGACCGGGTGGCCCTTGACGGTCTGCCCGACCATGATCCGCCCCAGCCGCTCTTTTAGCTCGGCCAGCGACTCGGCCAGGCACAAGATCGCCATGACTTCGGAGGCGACCGTGATCTGGAACCCGCTCTGGCGGGGATAGCCGTTCCCCTTGCCGCCCAGCCCCACGACGACATCGCGCAGGGCGCGGTCGTTCACGTCCAGGCAGCGCCGGTGGGCGACCGTCCGCACGTCCAGCCCCAGCGCATTCCCTTGATAGATGTGGTTGTCGGTCATCGCGGCCAGCAGGTTGTTGGCCGACGTCAGCGCGTGCATGTCGCCGGTGAAGTGCAGGTTGATGTCCTCCATGGGGAGCACCTGCGCGTGCCCGCCGCCCGCCGCCCCGCCCTTCATGCCGAAGACGGGACCCATCGAAGGCTCGCGGATGGCGGCGATGGCCTTCTTCCCCAGCTTGCACAATCCTTGCGCCAGCCCGATGACGACGGTCGTCTTGCCCTCGCCCGCCGGGGTCGGCGTGATGGCCGTCACCACGATCAGCTTGCCGCGTGGCCCATTTGGCTCCGGGAGCAGCCGCTCCAACGCCGGCTGGCTGATCTTGGCCTTGTCCCGGCCATACGGCTCCAGGTCGTCGGGCGACAGGCCGAGGTCGGCGGCGACATCCCCGAGGGGGCGGGGGGTGACGGAATGAGCGATCTCCAGGTCAGTCGGCATAAGGCTTCCTTGTTGTCTTCGCCCGCGCAGGCGGGGGCTTGCACTTCTAAAGCACGGGGGTTCAGCCCCGTGTGTCTCAGCGGTAGATCGAGGCCCTCAACGCCTCTCGTTTGGATAAATGGCGATCTGCGATCCTTCGGCCAGCACGACCGAATCGGGCGTCCGCCCTTGCAGGAACCGCCAACGGTCGCCGTACAGGTGGGCGAAGTCAACCGTCATGTCATAGCTCTCGATGGGGTAAGTCCGCCAGGACGGGTGCTCGACCTGAAATGAGGTCAGTTTGCCGCCGCGCGACTGGTTGAAGCCCGCCGGCTGTTCCTTAACCCGATGCTCAAAGCCGTCTGCGGGCGGCAGGGATGCGGCCCCGCGCGCCGAGACAGCGACGCTTTGCGCCTTGCCGTCCACCACGAAGTCATGCCGAACCCGCCGCAGGTCGCCCACCTGCGTCACCCGGCTCGTGATCGGCACGGCGCTGTATGGTTCATTATACAGCAGTTTCGCCAGTCCGCACACCAGAGGGTTCGGGGCAAATTCGCGCACGAAGACAACCCCACGCTGGCCGTTCTTCGTCACATATAGCCGCAGGTTGAATTCGGGGAAGTCGCACAGTGAACGAGGGTAGGGGACGCTCCACCCCAGCACCCGCGCCTGCTCGAAGTTGAAGGCGACCAGGCTGCACCACGCGCTGCCCTCCCAACGGTCCGGCTCCAGCCCCGGCGCCAGATACGGCGTCAGCGCCTCGTCGGGCACGGCATACGAGATCAAGAGGAGGTCGGACCACACGGCGGTCAGGAACGGGGTCATGCGGCCAAATTTCTAAAGGTCTTCCAGGTGCTTCCATGCTTCGTCCTCTTCGGGCGTGTCCCAGAGGCGGAGCATGGTAGACACGGAACCCATGACACTTGCCTGAGACGCCGTTTCTTCCGGCTCTTCCTCCCAAGAAAAAGGCTCCTGGTCGGATTCAGTCTCTGTCTCAGTCATCTGCGTCTCTTGTATAGCCGAGGCATGAGTGGAGCGACTATCCCCAGCTGCCTCACCAAGAATTCCGTATATGTTCCGGCTAGGATAGGCACCGTCTTGTCATCATTCTCGTTAAAATAATGAACGGGCGGGTCTTCGGACTCCTTGGGCAGTAGGAACCAAGCCGCCTCATAGGCCTGATGATGGAAGAACAAGAAAAAGTTCTTGGGCAAAGGATACTTTTCAAGATCGAGACCATACAACTCTGTCACCAGTTCGATATAGTCTTGTTCGTAGTAATGGGCACATAAGAACCATTCGCTGCCAGCGAATATCCCATCGCGATCTTTTCCCATCCACAGTAGGTACTGCCGGTAAGCCTGCGGCAGAGCAAAACCGATTTCGTGCTCAAGAGCAGCTACTTCGGCTTCTGTCGCTCCAATGGGAGGCCCTTTATAGGGTTCAATGGATTCTTCATGCAACCGCCGCGCTTCCGCTAAATAGTCCATGTTCTGCTACCCCTGTATCGCCGGCAGGCCGAAGGCGCGGAGGCGTAAGAAAACTATGGGTTCGTTTTGACAATTTTCGTGTCCATAGTTTTTCGCGTTCCCCTTGGGCACCCAACTACCAGTTCGTTCCGACGGTTTTCGGCGTTCTATTTGACATTTGGCCGAAGCGCTTCACGGGCCTGAACCCCCATGCTTCAGAAGTGCAGGCCCCCGCCTGCGCGGGCGAGGACAAAGAGGGAGCGATTAACCGCGCGCCTACGGCTTATCGCGGGTTCGTTTTGACAATTTTCCGCGTCTTATTCATTCCTCCGCCAGATGCAGATCGTTTATGTCTACTATTATACCCGATTGGAACCGCGCACGGGTGCATTCCGGACGGTGATGCCATTTTCTTCAAGCCAACTCATGTCCAGCGTCCATTGGAACGCGCTGCGCCTTTGCCAGAGGGCAAATTGGGCGGCGATGTAGCGTTCCGCCTCCTGCGGCGTCCAGCCGTTGACCGTTGCCAGATGCCGTGCGGCGATTTCGCCCCGGCCACGGATGTTTGCCAGGCCCATATGCTTTACCTCATGGCAGGCGGGGCAAAGGGCGAGGAGGCCGACGAGGGTTTGGACATGATGGTTATCGTCATAGTACCAAATCTCGTGACATTCCACCGGCCATTTTGGGCCGCGCCCGCCGCAGACTTGACACCGGCCCCCGGCGTTGTGGGAGGTGGTTTTTCTGAGTTGGTCCCAATCCGCTGGGCTGACTTCGGAACGGACATTGGAAAACCAGCACGTTTGCGGCACAAGCTCGATTGTGAGGCGGTTTTCGCCGGGGTGTTCCTGGGCTTGCATCGGTAGTCTCCTGCTGTCACCGTGTCCAACTTGCGGCAACTCATTCATCGCTCCACTTTGTTGCGCCCTGCATACTTGTCTATGAACGTGCTGCTGCCAATCTTTGTCTTCCGGCAGAAGCGAGGATGCACCCGCCGAAAGCGGAAGTAGGCTGGATGTGGTATGTTGTGACGTGTGTACTTTGACTGAAAGGTTGCGTCCACTCCCCAGACGAAACGAAGGGCGTCCGTAGATCGGATGCGGACCAACTGGACGTCAAACCGATCAGGGTTGTCAATCTGCGAGTAGAGACGACATTTTGACCACGCCCACATATGAACCTCGCCTACCCCTGCATGGTCGGCAGGCCGAAGGCGCGGAGCCATTCTTGGAGTTTGGCGACGCGGGGGGTCTGGTCGGTCGGGAGGGCGATGGGGCGGCCCCGCGTGTCCAGGACCAGGCCGACAACGCCGCCTTCCACGGTGACGGTGCGGGACTTGCCCTTGCCTGCACCGATGTCGAAGCCTTTGGCGGGGGTGATCGTCGCCTCGTCCGATTGGCCGTCGCCCATCTGGAGGACGCGGATCTGGCCGAAGGGGACGACTTCAGTGCCGCTGTTCTTGAACGAGACCGTCAGGCACGGGTCGCCGTCTTTGGCGGTCCCGATGGGGGCGATGGCGTGGCCCAGCTTGATGAGACAGTCACGCTCGAAGACCTGGGTGGCGGCTTCGGGGAGGATGGTGGACAGGACGCCGAGCTGGGGCATCATGAAGATCGAGTCCACGGCCAGCATGGTGACGCCTTCGGGGGCATAGGCGTCGAGCATCATCAGGGCGGACTGGGCGCGGTGGGGGGCATGGGACAGGACGCCGCCGGAGCCGACGATCATGTCCAGTTTCAGCATATCTACGGTGGTCTTGCCGGTCGCCTTGTCCAGTTCCATGCCCGCCTCGGTCTGGCCGCCTTTGAGGCCGCGCGCCAGGGACTTGTGGTGGTCGAAGGCCAGGCGCAGGGCCTCGCGGGCGACGGCCTGCTCGATCTGCAAGTCTTTCAAGGTCTGCGGGATCGTCGTCGGGCGGATCATCTTGTTTCGCAATTGGTTCCGCAGGTAGGCGTCGTCGGCCTCGAACGGTATCCAGCGGGCGATGGCGGGCAGGCCGGCTTCGGTCAGCACGTTGCAGATGGAGTAGGACATGCCGAGGTTGGCGGACACGGTGCGGACGAAGTTGCCGTTGAAGACCGAGAAAACATCGGTGGTGGCCCCGCCGATGTCCACGCCGAGGACGTTGATGTTCCGCTCCCGCGCGATGGTCTCCATGATCTTGCCGACGGCATTGGGCGTGGACATGATGCCGGACGACGTCCAGGTCATCAGCTTGGCATAGCCGGGCGCTTGCTGCATGACGTGTTCCAGGAACAGCTCGTGGATCGCCTCGCGGGCGGGTCCGAGGTTCTCGCGGTCCAGGGTCGGGCGCAGATTGGGCACTTCGCGCAGGTCCACGACGCCGCCGATGATCTCCTCGACCGCTGTATGGGCCTCGACGTTGCCGGCGTAGATGACCGGCAGCTTCAGGCCGATGCCCAGGCGCGGCTTGGGGTCGGCGGAGCGCAGCATCTCGGCCATCTCGGTCAGGTGCGTCACCGTGCCGCCGTCCGTGCCGCCGGACATCAGGATCATGTCGGGGCGCAGGGCGCGGATGCGCTCCACTTTCTGATACTCCTTGCGCCCGTCGTCCACGGCAATGACGTCCATGATGATCGCGCCTGCGCCCAGGGCGGCCCGCTGGGCCGACTCGGCGCTCATGGCCTTGACGACGCCCGCGACGGTCATCTGCAAGCCGCCGCCCGCCGAGGACGTGCTGAGGTACAGGTCCACCCCGCTGCCGTCGGGCCGTTTCGGCGTGATGACCTTGCCCTCTTCATCCAGGATGGTGTAGCCCGACAGCTCCTGAATCTCGCGGGCGGCGTTGGAAACGCCTACAGTCACGTCGTCAAAGGGTGCCTCCACCGTGGTGGGAGCCTCGCCGCGCGTGGTCTGGCGGTAGACATCGCCCTGCTTCTCAATGAGAATGGCTTTGGTGGTCGTGCTGCCGCAGTCGGTCGCGAGGATCGTTTGGATATTGCTGTTATCTGGCATCAGTCGGGTTCCTATCGTTCCAGGCTCAAACAATGCGCGTGATTTCGGGGCGGTCTGCCCGGAGGTAGACATAGGGCAAAATGGCCGTCAGCGGCATGGCGCGAATGCCGTGTTCAGCCTCCAAGACAACCTGTATTTCGGGGCAGTAATCCATCAAGATTTGCCGACACCGCCCGCACGGCGCAATGACGCCGCGCTCCCGGTCGGCCACCGCGACAATCGCCAGCGGCTTCGCCCCGCCGCTCTCAGACACCAGCCGGGCCAGCGCGACGATCTCCGCGCACGGGCCGCCGGTGAAGTGGTACAAGTTCATGCCGCTATAAATCGCGCCGTTGTCGGCATAGAGAGACGCTGCGACCGTATGGTTGTTGCCGTCGCCGCTCCGCGCCAGCATCTCCGACGCCAACCGAACCATGTCCTTGATAATATGCTGGTCAGTAGAGTAATCATCGCCGCGCGGGGTAGTCGTGCTGCCGCAGTCGGTGGCGAGGATGGTTTGAACGTTGCTGTTATCTGGCATTGGTGTTCCTATGGTTCAACTGTGGATAATCAGGGCGGTGCGCGTCAATTCCACAAAGTCGTTGTTGTCGAGTGCTGCAACAATGGCATCAAGGTTGGGGAGCAGCAGGTTTCCATCTCAATGTTTGTGATGTTGCCGGTCGAGATGAGCAACAGTTTTCCGGGACGGTGAACCAGCAAAAATGAGTCCACGAAGTCTGCGTCTTTGGTAATCACGACACGTTGTTCGTCTTCGGCAACACGGAGGATCACGCTATCTGAGGTGCGGTTCGCTTCGGGCAAATCAAGAGTGTGGACGGCATCAAACCCAGCCTCGCGAAGCCACCGAGCGATCCGGCGCGGCAGTTGTGCATCCACCAGGAACTTCATGCGGCAAGAAGCTCAACACGCTTGATCTGACTCATTCGTGTGGCATAACTCAGAGCCGCGAGAATATCCTCGCGCTCTAAATCTTCATAGTCCGCAAGAATTTCGTCGCTGCTCATGCCTGCACTGAGCAATTCCAAAATCGTCTCCACGGGATAGCGTAACCCGCGAATGGTCGGCTTGCCATGGCAGATGGATGGGTCAATAGTGATGCGTTCGCTCATTTCATGGTTCCTTTGGCATGGACTCAGAACTTTTGAGGCCGTCTGGCTAGTCCGACTGCGAATGCGCTACAAGTCACTCAAGCCTAACAAAGTAAATTGCTGATCTTCTTCACCTTTAATGAAAATCTGCACTTGATCTGGATCATGCCACTCCTGCATTTTGACTGTCTCCATGAATTTCTCCATGTCAAAATGCTTGAAGCTGCCTCCATATAGATTGGCTTGCATTCCCACCTGATTGCCGATTGCCCCCGAAGTTAAGTCCGTCAAAGGGCCGTACATTTTTTCTTCATCCGCGTTTAACCAAGCATTGACATTCTGCAAGGCTTGGCAATCCTTCTGCGGCTCGTCTTCGCCCTCAGTCTAGTATTCTTCATCACTGAATGATAACATGATTGTCCAGACCCAACTCATCGGAGTACCTCGTTTTTCTGCTTATGTTGCCTTATAGGTGCAGTGGACGGAGGGCGACGGGAGAAGACAGGGGGCGGCCGTGATCAAAGAGCCGCTGAAAATGGTGATGCCTGCCATGAATTATTGTAGCATATTCGGGCCATCTTGGGTATAAAACCGGAACCCTGGCGATTAGACTGGTGTTGTTTTCATATGCCTATTCTAGAAACTCCCCCTGATTCGGTGCAAGAAGTGCTGCGCGAGCCGCGCCGCGAAGGCCGCGCACCCTCGTATACGCCGGAGCCGCGCCTCTCGATGCCCGCCGACGTCCTGCCGGACGGCCGTTTCGGCGAGCGCTGGCTGGTGGTGGACCAGACGCACCTGCGGGTGCTGACCTCGCAGGAGCGCGGCCCGGCGCGCATAGACCTAGACATGCCCCTGAGCGAGATCAAAGAGGCGCGCGCGGAGACCCTGGTCGGCAGCGGCGTCCTCCGGCTCGTGCGGCGGGATGGGCAGGTCGTGGAAGCGGTGCGCTACACGCTGGCCGCCGCGCCCGCGTTTGGGACGGCGGCGCGCATCCTGGAAGCCTGGCTCAAGGACGAAGAGCCGTCCGACTCGCTGTATGCCGAGTTCGACAAGCAAAAAAAGAACTGCGCCAAGTGCGGCGACCCGCTTCCGGACGACACCAACGTCTGCCCCAAGTGCGTGGACCGCAAGGCCGTCCTGATGCGGCTGCTTTCCTACGCGCTGCCCTACAAGGCCCGCGTGATCCTCGTCACCGTGCTCATGCTGGCCGGCACGGGCGTCAGCCTGCTGCCGCCGATCTTGAACAAGCACCTCGTTGACGACGTGCTGATCCCGCACCACTTCCAGGGCTGGATCGGCGGGATCGTACTGGCTCTGATTGGGGCGAATATTCTCGGCATCGCCATCAACGTCTGGCGCGGGCGGATGGTCGTCTGGATGTCCAACCACATGGTCCATACGATCCGGGTCCAGGCGTATGACCGTCTGCAATCCCTGTCGTTAGGCTACTATGACAAGCGGCAGACGGGGTCGCTGATGTCCCGCGTGACGCAGGATGTGGGCGAATTGCAGGACTTTCTGGTCCAGGGCATTACGTTTTTCTTGGTCAATACGCTGATCATCGTGGGCATCTTGGTTGCTCTCATGGTCTACAACTGGCAGCTCACGCTGCTCGTGCTGATCCCCGTCCCCCTGACCATCATCGCTACCCGGATGCTGTGGGGGCTGCTGCGGACGCGGTTCCAGCGGCTGTGGCACCTGCGCGGCAACCTGTCCGCCAGCATCAATGCGGCCATTTCGGGCGTCCGGGTCGTGAAGGCATTCGCCCAGGAGTCGCGGGAAGCGACCCGCTTCCGCGCCAAGTCACACGACCTGTTTGAAGCCAATGTGGTGGTGCAGCAGGCGTGGAACACCTACTTCCCAGTCCTTTCGTTTCTGACGACCATCGGCATCTACATCATCTGGTTCTACGGCGGCCGTGAGGTCTTTTCCAACACCAGCAACTCGACCCACGCCATGACGCTGGGGACACTGACGCTGTTCATCAGCTATATCGGGATGCTGATGGGGCCGTTGCAGCAGATGACGCAGATCGCGGACTGGCTTTCGCGCTCCACGGCCAGCGCCGAGCGTGTTTTTGAGGTGATTGACGCCGAGCCGGACATCGCCGACAAGCCGGATGCGGTCGCCATGCCGCGCATCGAAGGCCATGTGGAGATGAAGGGCGTCCGGTTCTCCTATGACAAGAACCAGAGCATTCTGGAAGACATTTCGGTGGATGTCCAGCCGGGCGAGATGATCGGGCTGGTCGGCCATTCCGGGGCGGGCAAGAGCACCATCATCAACCTGCTGTCGCGGTTCTATGATGTCAAGGACGGGCAGATTCTGATTGACGGCGTGGACATCCGCAAGATCAAGATGGACGACCTGCGCCGCCAGATCGGGGTCGTCTTGCAGGAGCCGTTCCTGTTCCCCGGCACCATCAGCGACAACATCGCCTATGCCAAGCCGGACGCCACGCCCGAGGAGATCATGCAGGCGGCCAAAGCCGCCAACGCCCATGACTTCGTGATGCGCTTCCCGGATGGCTATGACACCTACGTCGGCGAGCGCGGCGCGCGTCTGTCCGGCGGCGAGCGGCAGCGGCTGTCCATCGCCCGCGCCATCCTGCACAACCCGCGCATCCTGATTCTGGACGAGGCGACGGCGTCCGTGGACACCGAGACCGAGAAGCAGATTCAGGAGGCTATGTCCCGGCTGATCGAAGGCCGCACGACGTTCGCCATCGCGCACCGCTTGTCCACTCTGCGTAACGCCAGCCGCCTGATGGTCATGGAAAAGGGCAAGCTGGTGGAACTGGGAACGCATGACGAGTTGCTGGACAAGCCCGAGGGCGTCTTCCGCCGCTTGGTGAACATGCAGCAGGACGTCAACAAGCTCCGCGAAAATCTGATAGAGGCGTAACCGATGGCCGACACCCAAGACATCAATCCGTTCGCCGTCCGCTTCCTGGACCCGAAGGCGCTGCGGCTCTTTCGAACGGACGCCCATGACGCGACCGTCCGCCTGACTCTGGAAGGTGACATGTCCTGGCGGGAAGTACGCATCGCCCGCGCCTTCCCGTTCTCCGACCCGGACCGCTACATCGGCCTGCGGGACGGCGACGACAAGGACATCGGCATCTTGACGACGCTGCATGGGCTGGACAAGGACTCGCGCGCAATCATCGAGGAAGAACTGGAAAAGCGCTACTTCACGCCGCGCATCGAGCGGGTGCTGATGGTGAAGGAAGAGTTCGGCGTGGTGACGTGGGAAGTGGAGACGGACCGGGGGCCGCGCCGGTTTCTGGTCCGAAACCTGCGCGACAGCACGTTCCCGCTGGGGGCAAACCGGCTGATGATGACCGACACGGACGGCAACCGGTACGAGTTCCCGGATGTCAGCGCCGTCGGGACGAAGGCAATGACGGTGTTGTCGAAAGTCTTGTGACTAACTGATGTTGTATACGGCGTTCGCCACGGAATGAATTCCGAGGCTGGAAAAAGCCCACCGTCCAGGGGACGGCAAGAAGGCCGCGAGACACAATGCGTCCCCTGGACGCTGGGCACTTCCTAGCGTTGTCAACGGCGTCATGAAAAAGAAAAGTGCCGGGCGCTGTGTGCGCCCGGCACTTTTTTGTCCCTCGCGGCTCTACACCGAGCGGCGGCCAGTCAGGAACTGGTAGACGAATACGATTACGGCGATCACCAATATGAGGTGGATCAGAGGACTGGCAACATGTGCGAACAAAAAGCCGATGATCCACATGACCACCAGCACTGCGCCGATGATGTATAGAAGGTTTCCCATTGCGCTTTTGTCTCCTTAGCTTAGTTGCTTTATTATTTCCCAATTATTCCTGAACTAAACCATTCAAATCGGCTGATCCTTGTAATATTAAACGACCATTTTCCACGCCCGCACCTGTAATTGTCAGCGGAGCCTTCAAGCCGGAGAAGCTGACAACGGGATTGAGCGCGTCCAGGGCTGCATTGACCAGGCCAGCGGGGATGGGGACGCTGCCGACACGCGCGCCGCTCGTCACGAAGTCCAGCTTGCCCGGTTCCGCCGCGTCCGGCGCGAACCTGCCCGCCAGCGCCGCCGTGGTGCGGAGGCCGAGGAACGTCACGGGAACCCGCGCCTCGACATCGGCGGTTCCCAGGGTCACGACCAGCCCCGGCAGGAGCGGCTTGGACTGGGCAAGGTAATCCGTCAGGTGCGTTTGGTCCATCGTCGCCGTGAACCGCGTCCGACCGACATGAGGCAGGCGGCGCGTTTTCGTGTCGAATGAGACGTCTTCGGCGTCGGCGTTCAGCGTGTCCAGAGTGATTTTCGGTGATAGCTGCACGTCCTGGCCCTGGATATGGACGCCGCGCGCCCGCCCGCGCGCCAGGGCGAAGGGGTCGCCGTCCACCTGCACGTCGTAATGAGCCGCCGGCCCCAGAACGGAGGGCAGGACGTCGGCGATCTTATGCGCGGCCGTCTCCTGCACCGGATGGCCGCAGCCCCAGAGCGCCGCGCCGACCGACAGCAGGGCAAGGAGACTAAGCGTTCGTAGCGGGAGCTTTCGGATCATAAGCGTTGGATACGATGACGCTGTCCGCGCCGATGGTCTGGACTTGGGAAAGAGGGAGTTGCGGCTTGCCGTGCAGGGCATTGTCCAGCAAGCCCGTCGTGAGCAGCAGGTAGGGAACGAGGAGGGTTTCAGTGTCCACGGCGGCATCGGCAACCTTGCCCAGCATAGTCCCCGCCTGGTTCAAGACTGGGCGGCCCTCGAGTGGCTTGGCGGCAAACTCTTCGGCAGTCGCGGGGGCGGCTTCGGTCAGCGCTTCTTCGCCCGTGATCGTCATCGCATCCGCGCCCAGACCCTGCACCTGAGCGGTCGCCAGGAACCTGGGTTTGGAGAACATGCCGCCTCGGTCTACCAAAAATCCCGCCACCTGGCCGGTCGTCACCTGGAAGACGACATCGGCGATCCGCCCCAGCCGCTCCCCACCTGTCAGCGTCACGACCGCCAGCCCTGCCAATTCACGCCCCGTTTTTACTGCCATTTGTGCCGTTGCTCCTCATCGTACCCGCTACCCATACTCTACCCGGCACGTCTAGGCGGCAAACGTGGGGTTCATCGTTGTTCGTCTGCGAAGGTGTCCGCCAGCTCTCCTGCCGTTGTCAGCCGCGCCAGCCGGATCTCGTACAACTCCAGTCCGACCGCGGCGGCGACCAGGATCAGCCCGATCAGCAGCATCCCGACGCCGACCGGGCCGATGCGCGCCTCGCGGGCGGACAGCAGGACGGCGACCACGGTGACGATGAAGGCGAGCAGGGCCAGCGACAGCAGCGTACTCGCGCCCCACAGGGCGTTGATCCGCTGGTGGAAGAGGGGAATCTGCCGCCGGAGGCTGGCCCGCCGCTCCGCCGTCGTCCCCTCGGCGCGGTACTCCGCCGTCAGCCGGCGCATCTGGTCGGCGATGCCGCTGTATTTGGACGTGTACCCGGACAGGAGGATCGCCGTCGTCGTGATGAGCGCGGCGGGGCCAACGGCGCTGCCGATGCTGCTGATGACGCCGGGCATTTGCGCGAGTGCTTGGGGCATGAGATTATCCGATTATCCTAAAGCGTCCCGCGAGTCTTTGCGGGACGGGCGACTAAAGTCGCGGCAACGAAGGCACAAAGTCTACCTTCGTGGCCTAATACAAATCGTCTTCTCCGAACCTGCGAAGGCAGGTTTCGTGCCTTTGTTGCCGCGACTTCAGTCGCCCGCAGAAATGCTATCCGAGAGGCTTTATCGTCAAGACCGTCACTTCGGGCGGGCAGCAGAAGCGCATCTGCGGCCCCATCATGCCGACGCCGCGCGTGGTGTAGACGGGGTGGTGCGCGGCCTGCCGCAAGCCTTCGGGGTATTTGCGGCCGTACTCCGGGCAGTGGAACGGGAGGCCGGGAAGCCGAATCTGACCGCCGTGCGAGTGGCCGGAAAGCTGCAAGGCGATCCCTAGCGGCGCGTCATCGGCGTAATCCGGTTCGTGCATCAGGAGAATTTTCATGGCATCCCCGGGAACATCTTGCAGCGCCTGGATGGGATTTTGCGCCCGCACACTGTACGAGTCCATCCCGACCAGCCAGACATTCGGCACGCCGGGCAGGGGTGCGGATTGGTTCCGTAAAACCGTAAAGCCAACCCGCCTCAGCTCCCACATGACCCGCTCCGCGCCGAATCGGTCGTGATTGCCAAGGATGGCAAAGACGCCGCGCCCGACCTGCGCGAGCGGCGCCAGGGCGTCGGCGCAAGCGGCGGCCCAGCCCACGCCATGCCGGTCCGAGATGTAGTCGCCGGTCAGGAAGACTACATCCGGCTTCTGCGCCAGCAGCAGGCGCGCGGCGCGGGCGGTGCGCGCGACGGCGGCTTTGCTCTGGCAGTGCAGGTCGCTCAGTTGGCCGACGCGCAGCCCCGCCGCCGACAGGGGCCAGCCAGGGAGGTGAATGTCCCGATGCACGATCTGGGGATGGTCCGGCTCCCACTCGTGTGCGTAGATGCCCGTGCCCAGCCCGGCTGCGGCCCCGGCCACCGCCGTTTTTAGGAACCGCCGCCGGGCCGGAGAGATGGGTTTACTGGGTTTTTTCATGGCTACTAAGTCTTCCCCGGCCTGAAGGCCGGGCCAAAGGTTTTATTGGGGTATTCCCGGCTCCGCCGGTGGGCCGCCCTTTCGGGGCTGCGGACAACGCGAACGATAACGACGAACTGCCTCATCTATAGCCCCGAAGGGGCGACCCATCCGAATAGACCCGGCCTTCAGGCCGGGGACTACGAGGCCATCTTTTCCGCCCCCACCGGCGCAGGGACGATGCCTTCCGCCATCTCGCGCTTGCGTGTCAGGGCAAACAGGAAACAGACGCTCATCACCAGGCCCGCGCACCAGTAGGGCGCGGGCGGGCCGACGTGCCGGTAGAGATAACCCGCCGTCGCGGGGCCGGTGGCGCGGGCGAGGCTGTCGAACGAGGCGGACAGGCCCAGGGCCGCCCCCTGCGCGGTCGCCCTGCGCGAAACGAGGGAGCGCAGAGAGGGGCCGTTCAGCCCGTTGCCGATGGAAATAGGGATCATCGGGCCGACCAGGAGGAGCGCCAGGACCGGCGCAAACGGGAACGCCAGGAAGCCCAGCGCCATCAGGCCGATGCCGGCGACAACTAAGTTCGGCTCACCAAAGCGCTTGACGAGACGCCGGATCAGGAAGCCCTGGATGATGACGATCAGGACGCCGATGTAGGCGAAGACGTAGCCTGTCATCACGACGCTGTGGCGGGCGTCACTGCCCGGCAGAAGGCGCTGTTTCAGGTAAACGGCAAACGTGCCCTCCAGGTTGCCGAAGGCGAACGTGACGGCGAACGTCAGCAGGTACAGAAAGCCCATCGGCCCGCGCACGGCCTGCGTCATCAGACCCAGACGCGATGTGAGACTCGTCGGCGGGCTGCCCGCCGCTTGGGGCGCGCGCTCCGGCTCGGGCAGGTAGCGCGCAATCCAGACGAGGTTCGCCAGCGCGAGCAGGGCGGAGAAGTACAGCGGCCATTGCAGCCCGATCTGCCCGATCATGCCGCCGACGGCGGGGCCGAGGATGAAGCCGAAGCCGAAGGCCGCGCCGATGTAGCCCAGGCCCATCGCCCGCAGGTGCGGCGGGGTGATGTCGGCGGCATATGCCTGCGCGACGGCCAGGGAGGCCGAGGAAAAGATGCCGGCCAGGATGCGGGCGGCGAACTGGCCGTAGATGTTGTGGGTGGACAGCCCGAATATCGTGTAGAAGACGGCGTCGCCGATCAGCGACCCGATCAAGATCGGCTTGCGCCCGACTCGATCCGACAGCCGCCCCCAAAACGGGGCGAACAGGAACTGCATCAGGGCGTAGCTCGCACCGAGCCAGCCGCCGTACTCGCCGATGCGCGGGTCCTGTGCGTCACGCAGGTGCATCCCGCTCTGGACATAATCGGGGATCAGCGGGATGATGACGCTGAAGCCCAAGACGTTGATCATGACGGCGAGGGCCAGCAGGGCGAGCATGACGTGCATCCGGCGGTCTTCGGGACTGAGCGCCTTCTTGGGGTCGGCCATAGAGAATCAAGGCAGGGGATTGGCGGCTTTAGGATTAATCTTTAGCCGTCTGGAGAATGCCTTCCTGTCTGCCGAAGGCGTATTCCTGCCCTGCGATTTCCTTTCCGTTTTCGTTAAGCAGTTGACATTTATATAACACCTGCGGTATAATGAAGTCATGCCGCAAGAGAGATACAGGAAGACAGCGGGAGGCGTTTTCAACCTCAACTATCACTTCGTTTGGTGCGTCAAGTACCGAAAGCCAATGCTTGTCGGTGACGTGGAAACGCGGCTCAAAGAACTGCTTTACGAACGTGCCGCCGTGCTGCACTTGACGGTTGCCCAGTTGGAGGTCATGC